>ERZ761602.463-NODE-463-length-88727-cov-6.482520_pt1 | contig 88727 bp, 76 predicted proteins | sample MGYA00512165_ERZ761602 | MGnify/ENA primary metagenome ERZ761602 (study PRJEB28899, sample SAMN02445085) | bioreactor sludge metagenome | biome: EBPR sludge; isolation source: Thorneside wastewater treatment plant | place: Australia: Brisbane, Thorneside Wastewater...
TGGCGGGCAACGAGTGGTCCTGGACTCCGGGCGAGACCGACGGCCCCGGCACCTACACCGTCACCGTGCAGGTCAGCGACGGAACCGCGAGTGCTCAACAGAGCTTCGACATCACGGTCAACGAAGTCAACCAGGCTCCGACGCTGGACGACCCGGCCGATGGCACCGTCGATGAGCTCGTCGCGATCTCGCGAACGCTCGTGGGTGCGGACGCCGATCTTCCCGCCCAGACCCTGACCTACAGCCTCGTTACCGGCCCCGGCTCGGTGGCGGGCAATGAGTGGACCTGGACTCCGGGTGAGGCCGACGGGCCTGGCACTTACACGGTGACGGTCCAGGTCAGCGACGGCACCGCGAGCGCTCAGCAGAGCTTCGACGTCACCGTCGCCGAGGTCAACCAGGCGCCGGTGCTCACCAACCCCGGCACGCAAAGTGCGACCGAGCACGTTCCGTTCACGCTGAACTTGAGTGGATCGGATCCCGACGTGCCCGCGCAGACACTGACCTTCGGTCTCGTCAGCGGCCCCAGCGGCCTGACGGTCTCGTCCAGCGGCACCGTCAATTGGACACCGGGTGAAAGCGACGGCGGTACGTCGCCGAGCGTCACGGTGAGCTTGACCGACGGCATCGAGACGATCGAACAGACGTTCACGATCGACGTGAACGAGTCGAACGAGGCGCCGGTGCTCGCCGCCATCGGTAATCAATCGGTCGACGAGTTGATCGAACTGACCTTTACCGCATCGGCAAGCGATTCGGATCTGCCCGCACAGACGCTGACGTTCAGCCTCGATCCGGGTGCCCCGGCGGGTGCGTCGATCACGACGGGCGGTGTCTTCACCTGGACGCCGACCGAGGCTCAAGGCCCGGGCGTCTACCCGGTGACGGTCCGCGTGTCCGACGGAACTCTCGAGGACTTCGAGACGATCCAGATCACGGTCAACGAGGTCAACGTCGCCCCGGTTCTCGATCCGATCGGCAATCAGACGGTCGATGAGCTCACGCTGCTCACCTTCACGGCGACGGCGAGCGATTCGGACCTGCCGGCTCAGACCCTGACGTTCAGCCTGGATTCCGGCGCGCCGTCGGGTGCGTCGATCACGACGGGCGGTCTCTTCACCTGGACGCCGACCGAGGCTCAGGGCCCCGGCACGTACCTGATCACCGTCCGCGTCAGCGACGGCGCGCTCGAGGACTTCGAGGTCATCTCGGTCCAAGTCAATGAGGTGGTGGAAGCCCCGGTCGCGACCAGCGACAGCTACACGACCAACTCCAACACCCCGCTGAATGTCGCGGCTCCGGGCGTCCTCCAGAACGATAGCGACCCGAATCCGCTACCTCTGACGGCAGTACTCGTCTCGGGTCCGACGGTGGGCAGTTTGACGCTGAACCCCGATGGCTCGTTCATCTACTCGCCGCCACTCAACTATGTCGGTGCGGCCTCGTTCACCTACAAGGCTAACAACGGCACGCTCGACTCGAACGTGGTGACGGTCACGATCGACGTTCAGATGCAGGCTCCGGTCGCAGTGGCGGACAGCTACAACGCCCAGGAGAACCAGGTCCTGAACGTTCCCGCCACCGGCGTGCTCACCAACGACAACGATCCGCAGGGCCTCAGCCTGACCGCGGTGCTCGTGAGCGGCCCGTCGCACGGCATGCTCAACCTGAACCCGGATGGGTCGTTCGACTACACGCCTGACGCGAACTACGACGGTCCTGACTCGTTCACCTATAAGGCGAACAACGGCACTCTCGATTCGAACACGGTGACGGTCACGATCACGGTGGAGAACCTCACCCAGACGATCGAAGGCAATCTCTTCCTCCAGGACTGGCTGCCAACGTTCGATCTTGAGCCGGTGACGTTCGAGATCCGACCGGTCGGGAACACGACGCCGCTAGAAGTCCAAGTTGTGACGCTCCAGCCGAACGGAGACTACGCGTTCGATCTGAACACCGTGCTTCCGATCGGCACGTACGACATCACCGCGAAGGCTTCGCACTGGCTCCGCCAGAAGGTTGGGTCGGTGACGATCACGGCGACCGGCGTCCTCGTGAACTTCAGCCTCATCAATGGCGACTGCGATGGGGACAACCGAGTGGATTCGGACGACTTCGACATCTTGGTCGATGCGTTCGGAACCTACGTCGGCGATCCGGGATACGACGCCCGCGCCGACCTGAACGGAGATGGCGAGATCAACTCGGATGACTTCGACATCCTCGTGGCCCACTTCGGGTTCGTCGGCGACAACTAGTCGCGAAAAGAAGGCCTCCGGCGCTGAGCGCCGGGGGCTTTCTTCGACTACTCCGAGGCACGGCGTACGATACACATGACTCGGAGCCCCTCGGAAGATCCGATCGGGCCGAGGGAGGCATGGACTTCGAACTCGACCCCTGAAGCATGCAAAGCCGGGGTCGATTGGTGCGTGCCCATCTGGATTCGATGGGGGTCACTCAGGAACGTCGCGACCAGCCCACGGTGACTTGATCTGAAACGACGGGGCACCAGGTCGTCGAGGTCCATCCGCTCAAGTTCGGTGCGCGAAAAGCCGAACAGAAGCGCGGCTTCGTCATTCGCGAGTTCGATCTGACGGTCGGTCCGGACGATCAGGATCGCGTCCGGGGCCTCGAGGATGGCTCGGGTCGCGTCGTCGACGCGGTCAGCCTCGTGAACCTCGGCTTGCAGGCAACGAACCTGATGACGTAAGTTCTCGAGGACGGCCTCGGCTTCATGGCGGACGACACGGGCGATGATCTCGGGGCGTGCATACGGGCCGATCTTGGCTCGCACCCGGTTCCAGTACGTCTTCACCGTGCCCTCGCCGATGCCCAGATGGTGTGCGATGGACTGATCCGTGTGGCCTTCGGAGGCCAATCTCACGATCTCATACTCGCGAGGAGAAAGCTCGAACCGCGAATCGTGGCTATCCATCAGTGACCTCCCTTCCCCGATTATGTCCCCGGATCGATGGACGCCACAACGGCGACTTGAGACGACGGTGATGCAGTGCGAGAATAGAACTGTCCTCGTCAGAAACCAACGAGGCACCAGAGATGAACAAGGAGGCATACAATGATCACCCGCATGGCCCCGATCAATCAGGTTCGACCCTTTGAGCGATTCAACAAGCTCATGGAGGATCTGTGGACCGAGACTCCGATGTTCCTGAACCCATGGACACCGCCGGTCGATATCCGGGAAACTCCGCGTGAGTTCATCTTCACATTCGAACTTCCGGGTGTGAACGAAGAGGACGTTGAAATCGAGCTACGCCACGACAACGTGCTTTGGGTCCGCGGCAAACGCGAGATGCTTGAGGAATTCAAGAAGGAAGAGTTCCTGCGCGTCGAGAGAACCTATGGCACGTTCGAGAGAGCCTTCACCCTCTTTGGGAAGGTGATTCCGGAGGAGATTCTCGCGACCTTCAAGGATGGCCTTTTGACGATCCTTGTGCCCAAAGTGGCGATGCCATCTCCGAAGAGAGTCGCCATCCATCGCGGATAAGGGGTCCCGAGAGGGGAAAAACGGGGTCGGCCCTGAAATGGGCCGGCCCCGCACAATTTCCAGAAGGACCCGGCAAGAACACCGGCGAAATGGGAATCATGCAACAAGGGATGGGAAGCCGCCAGCGGCTCGGTGTCTTCGGATTGTCTGCGCTGGGTGTCGTCGCCGCAGGTGTGATCGGGGCGTCTTATGTCAAACGACCGGCTCCGATCGTGCTCGACAATAACCCGGTTGCCAGTTCCACGACCGGCAGGATCATGGTGCACGTGATCGGGGCAGTCAAAAAGCCCGGCGTCGTTCGACTTTCGGCAGGATCGCGCGTCCAAGACGCGCTCGATGCTGCCGGGGGACCGGTCGAGGGCGCCGATCTCAGCGGTCTCAACCTTGCTGCCCTGCTCGCCGACGGAACTCAGATCAAGGTTGGTTCGTCCGATGATCCCGGGTCGTCGACGACCGATGTTGCCGAGCCGAGCGCGAAGGCGCCGTCGAAGGCTTCGGGCGGCACGAGCGAGGCGCTCGCTCCGGCCTCGATCTCGATCAACACCGCCGATTCGACCCAACTCGACCTTCTGCCCGGGGTCGGGCCGGCAACGGCGGCCAAAATCATCGAGTATCGGAGCGCCCATGGAGGATTTCGATCAATCGACGAACTGGAGCAGGTGAAGGGGATCGGACCGAAGAAGCTCGCCAAGATGCGACCCTTTCTGAAGCTCTAGGACCCGCCGGGTGGTCCGATTACTATCGGGCGACCCTCGACAAGCCGCTTCACCCGATCTACGCTGAGCTGGATCCGTTTCTGCCCGAAGCAGGATCGGCCCTTGAGCTCGGCTGCGGCGTCGGCCACGGGGCACTCCACTTGGCCGGTAAAGGTCTCAAGGTCGTCGCGAACGACCTTGAGACCGAAGCGATCGAGATTCTTCGCGCCCGGCTCACCGAGGACACCTCGGTTCGGTTCACGCAAGGGTCCTTCGACGAGATCGAGTGGCCCGAGTTCGATGTTGTCGTCGCCGCATTCAGCCTTTTCTTCCTGCCGCCCAAGCGCTTTCAGCGTTTTTGGCCCCGACTTGTCGCCTCGGTCCGCCCCGGGGGTCTATTTGCCGGACAGCTGCTCGGCATCCACGACGATTGGGCCGCCCGGGGCTACACCGTGCTCTCACGCTCCGAAGTCGAGACCCTTTTCGCGCCCTTCGATCTTCTTCACTTCGAAGAGGTGGAGCGCGATGGCGAGACCGCGATGCGGGACCCAAAGCATTGGCATGTGTTCCACATCGTCGCACGACGCAAGCAGAGTGCGGCGATTCGCCAGAATGAAGCCTAGTGGCGCAGCCCGTTCGCAAGGAACCTGACCCGGCCCCGGCGGCGAGAATGCCGGCGTGGCTGGAGCTTCTGCGCCCGAAGCAGTGGGCGAAGAACCTTGTCGTCCTCGCCGGAATCCTGTTCACCGGCACCTTTACCGAACCCGACCGCCTCGGGAAGGTCTTGCTCGCGATTGCAGGAATGGCGCTGGTCAGTTCCGCGTGCTACGTCGCGAACGACCTCTTCGACCTCGAACGGGATCGACACCACCCCACGAAGCGTCGGCGTCCGCTTGCCTCGGGCCGGATCAGCCCAGGTGGAGCGCTTGCACTAGGGATCGGGGCATTGGTCGCTGGCCTCGGATTGATCGCCGCCCTTGGGCTTCCCTCATTGGCGATCGTCCTCCTCTACCTGCTGATCCAGGTGCTCTACAACGGTGGCCTCAAGCGGGTGCCCGTCGCCGACGTTTACTGCATCGCGATGGGATTCGTGCTCCGTGCGGTGCTGGGGGCCGCCGCCATTACCGCCGCGATCTCCCCGTGGCTCGTCCTATGCGCGGGTTCGCTTGCCTTGATGCTCGGGTTCGCCAAGCGCCGGCACGAGTACCTCATGATGGACGAACAGCGCGAATCAAGCCGTGAGAGCCTGGTCCATTACTCGAAGTCCGGCCTCGATGCCCTCGTGCTGGTATTCGCCTGCGCCTCCGCACTGTGTTACGCGGTGTACTGTATCGACAGCGCGACCGCTCGGAAGTACCCAGGCCTGATCCTCACCGCCCCGTTCGTCGCCTATGGCATCAGCCGGTACTTGCTCCTCGTGTTCGGCCAGGACGAGGGCGGCGAGCCGGCCGACCTCCTCTTCCGCGATCCCCATCTGATCGGGAGCGTGCTCCTCTTCATCGCCGCCGCGATCATGGCCGTGAGCCGGGTTCGGATCCCGTTCCTCGAGTAGGCCGAGCGACCCAATCGCGCCGCGAGTGCGTCCTTTGGCCCAGGGTCGGTCTGCGCGTGCGCCGTACCATGAAGGCATGTCGTCTGAACTGGTTTTCGAAATGTCGGACCCGGTGTCCCGTCGGATCTACGCCGCGATCTGCTTCCTGTTCGCGATCCCGTGCCTGGTCGTCTGGCCCCTCGCGGTCCTCCTCGTCATCCTCGGCTTCGGCTTCCTGACTGTGCGCAAGCGCGCGATCATCGTCCCGTCCGAAGGGGCAATCTACATCGATCGGTTCTTCTTCGGGTTCACGCGCCGGCAGCACGATCTGCTCGTGGGATGCGCGATGGCGGTGTTGCACCGAGTCGTGATGTACTACAACACCAGCCTTCGGTTTCCGATCGACCTGTTTCTCGAGTCGGGACGTCGGGTCCGACTGATCGAGGCCGGCTCCATCCAAGACGCCGATGGCTTCACCGAGCATCTCCAGCGCGTGCTCGGATGCCTCGTGTTCGAATCGGACGTGGTGGCCGCCGAGCGCCGAAAAGCCGACCTCCACGGGTACGTCGCTTCGGATCGCGCTCCCTATCTCAGGAACTAGCGCTCGAATAGTGGCGCAGGGCGAAGTTCCAGAACCAGCGGGACGCACCGAGCGCCACCAGCGCCCACAGCACGCCCAACCCAAGCATCTGAAGGTCGAACCCCTTCGCCAACTGGCGAGCCGGGATCGTGGCGATGAACGCGAGCGGGAGAAAGTAAGTCAGAACGCGCTGCACTCCGAGGCTATAGATATCGATCGGAAAGCGCGCGACCTGCATCACCGTCTCCCCAAGAACCCACAGGTTGTCGACGCGCACCAGCCAGATGCCGAGGGTCATGAGCGCTAGGTTGAAGGCGTAGAAGATCGCGGTCGAGGCCGCCAGCAACACCAGATAGGCGATCCATTGGGGAGCGCTGGGCACAAGCCCGGCCTGCACCACCCCAACCGCGACCATCGCGATGCCCGCGACCAGGGTCCCGATCTGATCAAAATTGAAGCGCCGCGCCGACACCCAGAACTGAGTGTCGATCGGCTTCGTGATCACGAAGTCGAGCGTGCCCCGGCGAACCTGCTCGGGGATCTCCTGGAGCGACATGAAGAACGCGCCCACCATCGCATTCATCAGAAAGCAGGTCGCGGCGAGCACGAACGCCTCGCCTCGTGTCCATCCCGCCACCGAGTCGGCATTGCGGTAGACCACCAGGATGATCAGCAGGAAGAACCCGATCCAAACCAGGTTCTGCAGGACCTTCGCGAAGAAGTTCGCGCGGAACTCGAGTTCGCGAGCAAGCGAACTCGAGAAGAATGTCTTGTAGATCCGCAGGTAGCGGCCCACGCTAGCCGACCAGCTCCCTCGGGTCGGCAAAAGTGCCCTTCAGCGCAGTGGCGGCCGCAGTGATCGGGCTGACGAGGTGGGTGCGGGAGCCGGGGCCTTGACGTCCTTCGTAGGGGCGATTGCTGGTCGAGGCCGAGCGCTCTCCGGGGCGGAGGATGTCCCCGTTCATGCCGAGGCACATCGAGCATCCGGCGTGGTGCCACTCGAATCCCGCGTCGCGAAAGGCGGTGTCGAGACCTTCCTGCTCCGCAAGTCGCTTCACGGCTTCGCTCCCTGGGACGACCATCGCGCGGACGCCGGAGGCGACGCGACGACCGCGCACGATCGAAGCCGCTTCCCGCAGGTCCTCGATCCGCGAATTCGTACAGGAGCCGATGAAAACCGTATTCACCGTAAGGTCAGCCATCGCCTGGCCAGGCTTAAGCCCCATGTATTTGAGCGCGCGCTCCTCGGCAGGGTCCCTGGGATCGGGCACCGAGCCGTCGATGTCCACGGTCATCGCCGGCGTTGTGCCCCAAGTGATTTGCGGGACAAGGCGGTCGGAATCGAGAGTCTCGTGCCGATCGTAGGCGGCCCCGGGATCGGTCGCCAGGTTGCGCGCAAGCCCCGCCATCGCGTCGAACGCCTCGCCTTTCGGAGCGAACGGTCGGTCCTCGGCCGCGACGTACTCGAGCGTCGTGTCGTCGGGAGCAACGAGTCCGGCGCGGGCCCCCATCTCGATCGACATGTTGCAGATCGTCATCCGTCCGCTCATCGGGAGCCGCCGGATCGCATCGCCGAAGTATTCGGCGACGTAGCCCGTGCCTCCGCTCGCCCCGATCTTGCGAATGATCGCGAGGATGATGTCCTTCGGCGTCACTCCCGACTGAAGGGTCCCGCTGATTTCGATGCCGAGGCTCTTCGGCTTCTTGGCCGCACGCAGGGTTTGGGTGGCGAGCACGTGCTCGACTTCCGTCGTGCCGATGCCGAAAGCAAGGGCTCCGAATGCGCCATGGGTGCTCGTGTGGCTGTCGCCGCAGACGATCGTCAGCCCCGGCAGGGTGATGCCGAGTTGCGGGCCGATCACATGGACGATGCCTTGCCGGGCATCGCCATAGCCGAACAGATCGATCCCGAACTCCCGGCAGTTGCGGCTGAGCGCCGCGAGCTGTTTGCCGCTGAGGGTCGATTCGTCGATCGGCCGCCCGTCGGTCGGCACGTTGTGGTCGACGGTCGCAAAAGTGAGCTCGGGGCGACGCACGGGGCGTCCGTGCTCGCGCAGCCCGTCGAACGCCTGAGGTGACGTGACTTCATGAACGAGGTGCCGGTCGATGTAGAGAAGGCTGCCTCCGCCGGGCAGATCGGTCACGACATGAGAGTCCCACACCTTGTCGAACAGGGTCTTCGGCATGGGTCTATTGTACGTCGCACTCGGCGGGTCTTGACTCGGCCCCCTTCCTCGCAGAGATCGAGGGGCGCGGAGTCCCGGTGGCAGAGAAGCCGTGCCGCCTTCGCGCCCATGGTCTGCCACCAACAAACCGGCCCTTCGCAACGCGAAGGGCCGGTTCGGCTGGCAATAAAGGCCGCGTTTAGGCGTCCTTCTTTTCTTCCTCGTTTACTGCCGGCTCCGGAGCAGGCTCCGGTTCTGGCTGTGGGACGGGAGTCGACTCCGCCATCGCCTTCGGTGCCGGCGCGGAACCGGTCCCTCCGCTCGTCGTCATCGCCGTGAGCTCGGTCGACAGTGAACCCTTCTTCGACATCCAGAACGCGATGCCGAGCAGCAAGAGTGCGACGAGCGAGACACCGATGAGAACACCGGAGTTGTACGGCACGATCACGGCCGGAGCGAGCAGCAGCGCGACCAGGTTCATGACCTTGATCAGCGGGTTCATGGCCGGGCCTGCGGTGTCCTTGAACGGATCGCCGACGGTGTCGCAGACGACACCGGCCTTGTGGGCCTCCGTGCCCTTGCCGCCGTGGAGACCATCTTCGATGAGCTTCTTCGCGTTGTCCCACATCCCGCCGGAGTTGGCGAGCAGGACGGCGAGGAGCTGGCCGCTGAGGATCGCGCCGGCAAGGAAGCCGCCGAGCGCTTGGGCGCCCGTCAGGTTGTATTGCTGTCCGCCGATGGTCGTGAACTGGCCGCTCATCGCCGGAGCGATGGCGAAGCCGAATGCAACGAGAACCGGCAGGGCGATCGCGAGGATGCCTGGGCCAAGGAGCTCGCGCTGAGCGGCAGCCGTGACGATCGCCACGCACTTGCCGTAGTCGGGCTTGCTTGTGCCGGCCATGATCCCCGGATCGTTGCGGAACTGGCGCCGGACTTCACCGATCAGCTGGAACGACGCACGTCCCACCGCGTTGATCGAGAAGGCCGAGAACAGGTAGGGAGCCGCGCCGCCGATCATCATGCCGAGGAAGATCTCGGGAATGTCGAGGCGCAGACCGCTCGCCGTGAGCTTGCCCCCTTCAAGGTAGGCATGGAAGAGGGCGACGGCGGCAACGACCGCCGTCGCGATCGCAAAGCCCTTCGTGAGGGCCTTGGTCGTGTTGCCGGCGGCGTCGAGTCGTTGGACCGCTTTCGAGGCGGCCGGATTCGCATGCCCCGCGCCCGACATCTCGAAGACGCCCTGGGCGTTGTCCGAGATGGGTCCGAAGGTGTCCATCGCGAGAATGAAGCCCGTCGTCGCGAGGAGGCCAAGACCCACCAGAGCGATGCCGTAGAAACTCAGCAAGTAACCGCCGAACTGTGCCGGTGGGAACACGAAGAGTGGCAGGACGAGCGCGATCACGATCGCGATCATGCTGAAGAAGCTCGACTCCTTCGCGTAGGCGAAGCCCTGAATGATCATCGGGGCGGGCCCGGCGCTCGAGACGTTGGCGACTTCCTGAACCGGCTTCTTGTGAGTCGAAACGTAGTAGTCGGTCATCCGCTCGAATGCGAACGCCATCAGGATGCCGAAGAGGATGCAAACGAAGAATCGCCACCACTCGACCGGGGAGTGCGAAACGGTCACGATGTCCATCGTCTTGGGCGGCGGCAGCATAATCTGAGGATTCTTCTGCCGCTCCGCCTCGAGCTTGTCCATCGTGTCCTTCGTCTCGGTGTAGTAGTTCATGTCCCGCGGACCCTGCATGTTCGCGGTCTTCGGAACTCCGTCGATCCCGATCACGACGTCGCCGGCGGCATTGGCGTAGAAGTCGGTCTTGTACTCCTTGAGGATGTCGACTTCCGTTCCGCCGGCTCGAGCGTTCTTGATGAGCTCGTCCGCCTGCTTCTTGTCGATCGGACCGAGGGTCACTTCGATCGTGTTCTTCTGCGGCGGAGGCGGGGTTTGGCCCCGCTCCGTGGGCGGTTGTGGGGCGGTCTGCGTGACCTTGACGTCCATCACGACGTAGTTGGCCTTGCCGTACCGCTCAGCGAACGGAACGAAGCCGGTCGGGGGCGGAGCATTGGGATTCTCGGATGGCCGGTTCGTGACGCGCGAAGCGACCGCCTTCGGCGGATTCTTGGGGTCGAATTTCGTGTAGCCCTCGAACGACTTGATCGGAGGCATCCCCTCCGGGGACATCATCATGAGCCCCTGAACTTTCTGCTTGCCCGGGTCGCCCTTGAGGCCTAACTTCTCCTGATCGGCCGCCGAGAACGACTTGATGATGTCGTCGACTTGGACGAGCGCCGGGCTGATCTTCTTCTCTTCGGAGATTTTCTTGCGGGCCTGGTCGATCCGATCGAACTCGGCCCGGTTGATCGCCTGGATGTCGGACAGTTGGCTCGTCATGATCGGCGCGCCACCGGAGGCCGTGCCGCCCATCATCCACCACGCCAGTCCGGCGGTGAGGACCGCGGCGATCGCAGCGGAGCCCAAGAAGCCCTTGCCGATTGCCTTCAGCGGGTCGGCATCGATGTTGTCGCTGCCCTTGACCATGTAGATCCCGATGATCGAGGCGATGATGCCGACGCCGCGCGCCATGAGCGCGAAGAGGACGAGTCGCATCCAGGTTGCCTGATCGAAGATGGCCGCCGTCGCAGCGCCGAGGATGATCGCGGCCACGAGTGTGACCTCATAGGACTCGAAGACATCGGCCGCCATACCGGCACAGTCGCCGACGTTGTCGCCAACATTGTCCGCAATGGTCGCGGGGTTTCGAGGATCGTCCTCCGGAATACCGGCCTCGACCTTCCCGACAAGGTCCGCGCCGACGTCGGCGGCCTTCGTGTAGATGCCGCCGCCGACGCGCATGAAGAGCGCGGCGAGGGAGCCGCCGAACCCGAAGCCGACCAGCAGCTTCATCGCGTGCTCTTGGGCGAAGAGGAAGATCAGGGTCGCGCCCAGGAGACCCATACCGACCGTAACGAGGCCGGAGACCGCGCCGGACCGGAACGCGACTTCGAGGGAGGCTTTGTAGCTTGAGAGCGCGGCGTGTGCGGTTCGCATGTTGCCCTCGACCGCCACCTTCATGCCGACGTAACCCGCGATGTAGGACGCGAGGACCCCGAGCAGGAAGCTCACGGCCAGCATTGCCGAGAGCATCACGCCATACGTTTGGAAGTAAAGGCCAAACAGGACCGCACCGAGCACGATCACGAAGACGCTCATCAGGTTGCGCTGTTGGCTGAGATAAGCCAAGGCACCTTCCTTGATCGCGCCGCCGACCTCTTGCATCTTTTCGTCGCCAGGCGACTGTCGCTTGACCCAGCCTGACAGCATCACCGCGAAGACGAGCGCGACGAAGCTGAAGCCCAGCGAAGCGTACAGGTAGATCTTGTCGGTCTGCGAGAACTTCAGCTCGACGTTCTCGCCACCGGCGGCCCAGGCTGCAACCGGCATCAGAACGCCGGCGAGCAGGGCGAGTATGAACATCAGGCCCTTCAGCGAAACGCGGCTCCCCAACCCGCGCATCTCGGCACCCATCCTAGACACGTTCAAATCAGAACCCCCAACCAGAATGCTTGCGAGTGGCATGCCGACACGCACGACGCACCACCCATCGTTGAGCGAGAAGATACCCGAACCGCGCCGGTTCCCGAACCTGGAGCAAGTTCCGGGGAACCCAGGTAAAACGCGCGCATGGCCATGACGCCGATTTTCGATTCGATCTTGGACGCTGTCGGAAACACCCCCATCGTGAGGCTGAATCGCCTCGGTGCCGAATATCCAGTGGAATTTCTCGCGAAATGCGAATTCCTCAGCCCCGGCGGCTCCGTCAAGGACCGGATCGGAGTCCGAATGCTCCTCGAAGCGCAGAAGGCGGGCAAGATCAAACCTGGCGACACCCTCATCGAACCCACGAGCGGCAACACCGGGATCGGGATCGCTCTTGCTGCGGCCGCTCTCGGCTACAAGCTCGTCATCACGATGCCCATGAAGATGAGCATGGAAAAGCAGGTGGTGCTCGAGGCACTCGGAGCGACAATCGTCCGGACCCCCACCGAGGCCGCCCACGATAGTCCGGACTCGCTGTTCGGCGTCGCGGAACGCCTCCTGAGGGAGATTCCGAACTCGTTCATGCTCGACCAGTACAAGAACCCGAACAACCCCGACGCCCACTATTTCGGGACCGGCGCCGAGATCGTCGAGCAAACCGAGGGCAAGTTCGATTACTTCGTCTGCAGCGTCGGCACCGGGGGAACGATCACGGGATGCGCCCGCCGAATCCGAGAAGACGTACCCACAGCGAAGATCATTGGCGTCGATCCGGTCGGGTCCGTGCTGGGTGGCGGCGAACCGGGCGGCCCCTACTTCGTCGAGGGGATCGGCTACGACTTCTTTCCCGACGTCCTCGACAATTCGCTCGTTGACGAGTACATCAAGACCGTCGACAGCGACTCGTTCTTTTGGGCACGCCGCCTGATTCAAGAGGAAGGTCTTCTCGTCGGTGGATCGTCCGGCGCGGTGCTCTGGGCTGCCCTTCAGATCGCCCAGCGTTGCACCGGGGGCGAAAGGATCGTGATGATCTTCGCCGACGGTGTCCGCAATTACATGTCGAAGTTCCTGAGCGACGGTTGGATGGCCGAACATGGGTTCCCGATCCCGGACCGGCCCTCCATCGCGATTCCATGAGCCACCCCGACTTCTTGCCGACGGGCAAGCCGGTCATCGGTGAGCGTCGCTCGTTCGGAGAGCCTTTGGCCGGCAAGCGGCTCGGCGTCGGCGTTGTCGGGCTCCATGAAGGCCACACGATGCTCGTGGCCTTGCGCGCGAGCCAGTGGTGTCGTGCAGCGGCCGGCTGTGATCTCAGCGAAGCGAAGCGAGCCTCCGCTCTCGAGACGTCACCCGGCATCTTCGTCACCGACTCCTACGAAGCCATGCTCGCGCGGCCCGACGTCCACATCGTCGCGATCTACACGCCCGACGGCCTCCATGCCGACCAGATCGAAGCCGCTTTCCGAGCCGGAAAGCATGTGCTCTGCACGAAGCCCCTCGTCAACGATCTCTCAGTCGCAAAGCGACTCCTCGACGCTGCCGCGAGGAGCGGCTGCCGACTTCAGGTCGGACAGTCCACGCGCTTCTACGAACCGTTCCAGCGACAGCGGGAGCTGTTCGAGGCAGGCGCGTTCGGCGAAATCGAGGTGATCGATGCGCACTACAACCACCGGATGGACTGGTTCTATGAGAAGAGTCCGTGGAGCGTGAACGCGACCCATTGGGCTTACCTCGGCCTCAGCCATCCGGTCGATCTCGTCCGATGGTATCTCGGTTCGATTCGCGAAGTTCACGCCTACGGAGCGGTGAGCGCGCTCGGACGAACGGTCGGTCTCACGAAACCGGACGCGATCACGGTGAACCTGATCTCGACGAGCGGGCGTTTGGGTCGGGTGCTCGGGCATTACGGATTCCACGAACTCCCGAAAGCCCGCAGCTTGATCGAGTGCTTCCTGATGGGTTCGGAGGGGACTTCCCTCGCCCGCTACCCCGATCTCCGCTTGACCTATCACGATGCCCGGGGGGTCGCGATCGACGAGGACTACGACCATGCCATGGCCGGCTACTACTATCGCCATGAGCTGAAAGGGATGCACTACGGCGAGTTCTGCAATCTAATCGACTCGTTCGCGGTGGCGACCGTCGGCGACTCGCCCAACTCGCCGAATCTGCGCGAGGGTCTGGAGACGGTTGCGGTGATGGACGCGATCGTCCGATCGCTCGAATCCGGCCGCCCGGAAACGCCGTTGACGATTCCTGAATAGCGGCTAGGCGCACTCGGGACAGCCCAGCTGCTCGCTCACCGTGGCAGCACTGATGTTGTCGGCCGCATCCCCGCTCCGGTATTCCCAGCTGACCTGGCCATCGCGCTCGATGAGAAAGACGCCTGGCATCTGCCAGGGATCGCCGATCGGCTTCCCGACCCAATGCCCACGGAGCGTGGCGCCAAATCCGCGGGCGAAGACGCGGGGGCCGAAAACCTGCTTCCCCGTCGCCTCACGAAGCCCGAATGCCGCATAGAGCTCTTTGTCGGGATCGCAGAGAAACGGGTGCGGCGACCGGGCTTTCAGCCGAAACGCCTCGGCATCCTCGGGGCTCGCCATCGCCACGAATGCGATCGGCAACTGGGGGTGGAAGCGCAACTGCGCGACCTGCTCTCGCGCGAAAAGTCACCCGAAATGACGCAGAAAGACAAGCACCAGCTTTCGCTCTTCGTAGAGACTCCGGAGAGGAACCCGTTCACCCGTACTGAGCATCACGTCGACTTCAGGGGCTTGCATCGCGACTGGTTCTACGCGAGGAGTCGCAGGTTGGTAACCTGGAGCCATGCGATTGACGCATTTGGTCACCTGCGCCGGTTGAGCGAGCAAGTTGGGCCCCGCCCAACTTTCGGAGGTTCTCCGAAAGCTCCCGAAGACCGCGAACCCGAACCTCCTCGTCGGATTTGAAACAAGCGACGACGCGGGGGTCTTTCGGCTGTCCGAGACCGAGGCCCTGGTCCAGACCATGGACTTCTTCACGCCGGTCGTCGACGATCCGTACGCCTATGGGCAAATCGCCGCAGCGAACGCGCTGAGCGACGTGTACGCGATGGGCGGCCGGCCGCTCACGGTGATGAACATCGCCTGCTTCAACCCCGCGATGGCTCCGGCTGAGGTATGGGCCAACGTGTTGCTGGGTGCCCATGATAAGACCACCGAAGCAGGCGCCGTCGTGGTTGGAGGGCATAGCGTCGAGGACGCTCAACCGAAGTTCGGGCTCAGTGTCACGGGAATCGTCGATCCGAACCGGATGTTCGCCAACGACCGTGCAGAGGTCGGCGACCGACTCTGGCTGAGCAAACCGCTTGGGACGGGGATCGTCACGACCGCCGCGAAGTTCGATGCCGGCTCTGCGGAGGAACTTCAAGCCGCTATCGGGGCGATGGCGACGCTGAACAAGAACGCCTGCGAGGCTGCGCATGCCGCGGAATCGAGATGCGCGACCGATATCACCGGTTTCGGGCTGGCCGGCCACCTTTTCAATGTCGCCCGAGCTTCCAAAGTCCGGATCGAGATCGACTCGACCTCCCTTCCGCTGCTTCCAGGGGTCGAGCGCATGGTCAACGAAGGCCACACAACCGGTGGCGGCGAACGCAACCGGGAGTTTTTGGGCGATGCGTTACGCTTCGCCGACTCCGTGCCGGGTTGGCTCCGTCTGGTGATCGTCGACCCCCAGACCAGCGGCGGACTGGCCGTCTTCGCGAAGGGTGAAGTCGCGGAGTCGGTCGAAATCGGCCGTGTCGTCGAGGGCACTTCGGGCATCGACGTGGTTTAGGCGGCCCCGGTTACGCGCGAAGTAAGATGACGCCGTGCGTGCCATCGCGAAAGCCCGGCCAGCGCCCGGGGTGGACATCGTCGACGTGGACGAGCCGCAAGTGCGGCCCGGGCACGTCAAGCTGAGGGTCGAGCGCGGCTCCGTCTGCGGGACCGACCTCCACATCTACAACTGGGATGCGTGGGCCTCGAATCGAATCCACCCACCCCGAGTGATCGGTCACGAGTTCTGCGGCACGATTCTTGAGCTCGGGGAGGGCGTCACCCAGCACCAAGTGGGCGACTTCGTGGCGAGCGAATCTCACATCGTTTGCGGTCATTGTAAGCAGTGCCGGAGCGGACAGGGCCATGTCTGCGTGAACACCGTCCTCCTCGGTGTCGACACGGACGGGGGTTTCGCCCCTTACGCAGTCATTCCGGAAGCCAACGCCCGACCGACGCCGACGGTCGTACCCCGTACGGTTGCCTCGATGCAGGACGCCCTCGGGAATGCCGTTCATACGGTCATGGCGGGACCAGTCGTCGGTCGCACCTTCCTGATCACGGGGATGGGTCCGATCGGACTCTTCGCCGTCGCGATCTGCAAAACGCTTGGCGCGGAGAAGGTGATCGCCACGGAGATCAGCCCGTTCCGAACTGAGCTTGCCGAACGCATGGGCGCCGACGTCGTGCTGAACCCACTTCGGCACGATATCCGGGCCGAACTGAACCGACTCGAACCCCTCGGAGTCGATGCGACGCTGGAGATGTCCGGACACCCGTCTTCGATCGAACTGGCCCTCGAGCACACGCGCCCCGGGGGGCGGGTCAGCCTCCTCGGCCTCTTCCCCGACCGGCTCGAGTGCTTCGACATGAACCGCGCGATCATGCGCGGCCTCGATCTGCAAGGGATCGTTGGACGTCGCCTCTACGAGACCTGGGACCAGATGACCTGGCTTCTGGAAGAAAAGGGCCTCGATGTCACGCCGATCGTCACGCACGAGCTCCCGTTCACGGAGGTCGAAGAGGCGATGACGATCCTGAAGTCAGGCAACGCCGGCAAGATCGTGCTGAGCTTCGAAGACTGACTTCAAAACGACGGGTCCGCGGGCGAATGCCCGCGGACCCGTCGATAGCCCTCAGATCCTAACGTCAGTTCGAGACGCGCTGACCGGAGATCGGATCGACGACCGGGATGCCGCGGTCGGTGTAGACCACCGGGCTCCACATGTATCGGTCGGGGCGAAGCGTCTGGCTGAACTTGGCATACTTCGCCGACCCGTCAGCCATGCCGTAGTTGTCGCCGCCACCCCATCGGTTCCAGGAGTGATAGACGATCAGCGGATAGTCCGTGCGTGGCGTCGACAGGCACAGATTGAACAACTGGTTGCCGCCGGTCGTGATCCGACCGTTGTTGAGCGCGAACACCTGGGTCGGACCGGTGGAGCCGTCCTCGGCGCTGCCGAAGTAAGCACGGGTGTTGTTCGCATCGATCGAGTAACCGTTCGTCGAGCGGTGCGAGGCGCTGCGGACGACGGACGTGATCGAGGCACTCGCCAAGCAAGGCGTGTTGTCGACGAGGCCCGCGATCAGGATCGTACCGGCGACATTCTCGACTTGAGTCTGGCTCGTGACCGTGATGCCACGGTTGACATCGTTGATGTTTCGAAGTCGGGGCATGATCGCCGAGTTCACGGTGTACGAGATGCGGGGAGCCTGTTCGTCGACGATGAAACCTCCCACCACTCGAACGGCCCGAGGATCGCCGGCGGCGCAGACGTTGGCCGCTTGGTCGCCGGGGAAGCCCTTACCGCTGTTGTTGTCGGCGGAGGCAAAACACGTCGGCGCGTGCCCGTTCAGCTTGTCGCCGGGGCTTACGAAGATGTCGTAGTTCTTGATGTACGGATTCACCAGGAACGACCAGTGCTTGTAACCGGCTCGTGTTCCTCCGTTCGCGGGATCCCACGCGTTGTGGAAGTAGGCGGTCGGGTACGTGTCGTCCGTATCTTGGGTGTAGAGCGAGATGCCGAGAGACATCTGCTTGACGTTGCTGAGGTCGTTGGATTTCTTCGCCGCGTTCTTCGCCTGGGCGAAAACGGGGAAAAGGATGGCGGCGAGAATCGCGATGATCGCGATGACAACGAGAAGCTCGATCAAGGTAAATGCACGTTGACGTATGGTCATAGTCCTCTCCTAGGCAGGATGCGCCCAAGCGATTGAACCCGTGCCCGATCGACCCTACACGAACCTTAACACGAGGTTACGAAAACCTTAACGACGCGGCCAGGCACCGAGGTCGAGCCCCTAGTGCCTGGCCGCCTCCCTACTTGGGCATCGCGTCGAAGGACTTCCGCTCCTCCTCCGAGTAGCCTCGCTCCTTCTTCGGATCCTGGCCCTTGGCGGCCGGTGGCGCGTTCATCGGTGACTTATCGGTCCCCTCACCGCATCCGATCGTCGTGAGAACGACGAGGGCAACCCCTCCCAGCGCGATCAGTCGTTTGCCCACGAGCGTCCCCAGAAGCGATCGAGACCGCGGCTGTTGAAGAGGTTGCAGTACTGCGTGATGTTCGCAGCTTCCGTGTTGCGGGAGTCCAGCCTGGAGTAGCCGATGAACTTCTCGCGGCCGGCCTTGCCCGCATGCCCGTCGGCGAAGGCGACGATCAGCTTGCTGGCGGGGTACGTCTTGCGGGCGTCCCAGACCACGTTCTCCCAGCTCCAGCCGTCGATGTACTCGTCGATGTAGGGCCATGACGCATCGCGAGCATAGAACCGGTGCCAACCGTAGTCGAGGCGGCCGTACTGGGTCGGCATGACCGCAGCGCGCTCGGCGATGTTCTCGATTCCCGTCAGCGTGCGCTGCGTCGAGCTCGACCAGTTCACCGCTGCGCACGACCCGCTGAACGCACGCGAGTAACCGTCGACATTGAGACTGAAATTGGTCGCCCATTCCCAGCGGTAGTTGTCGTTGTAGTAGGGATCGAAGAGAACGTCACGGTTCGGTTCCCGCTTGGTCTTGTCCCAGAAGATCGATCGGTTCTTGACGTAAGGCATGACCTTACCGACCCAGGTGTCGGTGGACGTGTACGGGGCCGACCCGTACTCGTAGACGCAGGTGTCGTCCGCATCGGTCGAATACATGTGTAGCGACATGCCTACCTGCTTGATGCCACTGAGTGAGGACGTCACCTTCGCGGCCGACTTTGCTTGGGCGAAGACGGGGAAAAGAATCGCGGCGAGAATCGCGATGATCGCGATGACGACGAGCAGTTCGATCAGAGTAAAAGCGCGACGCATGGGAATACCTTACGCTCGCTCTTTTGCGGGGAAGTTAACTTAACCGTCACCTAATCAGGCTCCTCCGAGAAGAAAGATGCCCCCGGGTTTCAGCCGGGGGCCATAGAAAAGCAACGGTGTGAAGGCGAGGTTATTGGCCGTTGAGACCGAAGTTCTTGATCAAGACATCGAAGTCGTCGGAGTCGACGAGGCCGCCACCGGTCAAGTCGGCGCGCGAATCATAGTTCGGATCTCCAGCCTGGAGGCCGAACGTTGCGACCAGGGCATCGAAGTCATCCGAATCGACGGCGTTGTTGTTGTCGACGTCTCCGTTGATCAGGCTCAGAGCCACTCCGGAGGCACCGGAAGAGGTGAAGACCACGTCATCCGCCAACCGTCGTAACCACTTGGGCCCCTTGACCTTCACGTCATAGGTCCCCGACGCAAGCGAGGTTCCGACGGAAAACGCGCCTGCGGTTCCAAGGAGCGTCGATCGGGTCTCCAGGAGCGTCGTGCCGGCGTCGTCGTAGATTTCGACCACGATCGGCGTTCCCGCCGGGTCGACGGTCCAGTCCTCGAGGTTGACCGTACCAGTCACGGTCGATGGAATCGCGATCGGCGTACCGACGGGGCCGAGCGCCGCGATTTCAGCGTCGCTGAGCGGGGCATCGTAGAAGGCGGCCATGCTCACCCAGCCGGCGGCGCACTCGGCGAACGTGTTGTCGCCAAAGAGAAGCAGATGCTGGAACGGATCGGAGTTCTGGAAGTTGTAGAGCGACCATCTGCCGTCGACTCCGGATCCGATCGAGGGCGAGTTTTGGAACACGCCGTCGGCGAAAATCCGCATTCGAGCGATGGCGGGCTGGGTCAAGTCGACCGACACCGCGAACCGCACCCACTGATTCAGCGGCAGGAACCCGGCGTAGCTACCCGAAATGCCGAGCGCTTGGTCCGGACGCATGAACACGTCGCTGTCGTTGGCGTGGTTGTCGTTGGTGTTGTAGAACCCGGTCCAGTCCTGGCGGGTGAACTTGATGTCGAGGACGATCGTGTACTGGTTCGTATACGTGCCGCCGCCGTTTGCCGGAAGCCCGTGCTTGGTGAAGAACGACCGTCCCTGTACGATCTCGGCAACCTGCTTCGTGGTGGCACCGACCATCTCGGAGATGTAGTTGGTGCCGCTGAGCCACGGCGTGAACGTAGCCCCGGCTCCGTCGTACTCGACGAGCGGCTGGGCTTGGTTGTTGGCATTGATCGTGGGATTGAGGTTGCCGTCGAAGTAGTAGACGCTGGTCGCGCCTGCGGCAAAGGCACCAACCGCAAGCGCTTGGACTGCGAGAAGAAAGAATGTCCGCTTCAAAATTCGCCTCCCGAATTCGGGTCTTATGCGGCAGGTGGGTGCCGCATCCGGGAAGCTACCGCCGCCTTCGGCGGCTTAAGGGATGGCTAACGGAACGTTTACGAATCGATAATGCACGCCGACCGTTGGGGGAATGGCTGCCGGATTAGGATTCGAACCTAAACGTGCGGCACCAAAAACCGCTGTCCTGCCATTAGACGATCCGGCAACGCTTCGGAGTATACCGGGAGACCGGGCAGGCTCCAGGGTCCGGTGAGACCACGGTCTCACCGGACCCCAGGGGTCTACTTCGACTTCGGCTCCGTCTGGGGCTCCGTCTTGGGCGCCGACTTCGCGTCCGCCTTGGGTGCCCCGCCCTTCGGCAACTCGCTGCGCTCGACCGGCTTAAGCTTGCTCTTCTCAGCTTCCTTTTTGAGTTCGTCTTCGGCCTTCTTGCGCTCGGCCTCCATCTCCATCTCGGCGCGAATCTTGACCTGATTCTCCGTGTTCCAGCGATCGAGCTCCGCCTGGATCTTCTTGTAGTCGTCGTCGGTTCCGATCTTGGCGTTCTTGAGCTGAACGATCATGGTCGCGATCTCGGTGTTGCGCGAAGCGGCCTGCGGCTCGAAGGTCGTGTTCATTTGGGCCGCGGCCAGGACCTGCTCGAGGGCGGCGATGTCCTTGAGCTCGATCAGGATCTTGGCCAGGTCGAGACGCGTTTGAACCGTATCGCGGGCCTGAAGAACCTTGTTGAGAACCTCGACGCGAGCCGGCTGCATCTCCTTCTTCTTCTGGAGATTGGCGTTATTGTAAAGCTGACTCGAGATGGCGAACTGGGTCAGGATCGCCGCATCCCGCAGGAGCGGATCGGTTTCGGCGGCCACGGCCGCCTCCAGGAAGGGCTTCAGGTCCGCCTCGAGCTTCTGGAAGTTCTGGGGACTGAACTTCCCGTTCTGAAGCGCGTCGCTGTATTCGAAAAGGACCTTGAGTGCCGGGCTCTTCCAGGTGATTCCGAGCTTCTCGCGGAGTTCCTTCTTCTTCTTTTCGAGCTCTTCGCTCGCCTTCATCTGAGCCTGCTGCTCGCGCTGTTGTTCCTTCTGCTGATCAAAGTCCTTGGGTAGCTTCTTGTCGATCCGAATCAGCTTGTAGACGGCGAACCCGAACGGCATTTCGACGAGCCCCGTGTTCGCTCCCACTTTGAGGTCTTTGAGCGCCGCGTAGGTCGGCGTGTTCTCGATCAAGCTCAGCGGCATCGTCTCGGTCGCGTCGGACGTCTTCTGGCCCTTCGGCGCCGGTACGGTCATGTACTTCTCCATCAGTGATTCGATGCTGGCACCGGCCTTGAGCTCGGCCTCGACCTTCTGGGCGACGTCTTTGTCCTTGGCGGCATCGTCGGTCCGAGGCAGGACCAGCTTCTTGAGCACATAGTTGGTGTGGTCCTTCTCAAGTTCCGCGTCGGTGATCTTCACGTCAGCCGCAAGCTTCTTGCGCAGGGCCGGTTCGATGATGGTCCCCAGGGCGGCCGCGCGCCGCGTCGGGTCGGCCAGGGCATCTCTTAGCGGATTGAGTGTCTGTTCGCGTGCCTCATCCAGGGTTCGCTGGGCCTCTTTCTTGAAGACCTCGGCGAACTCGGCGTCCGTCGCACCCTTCTTGAGTTTGCCGTCCTTGATGAACTGCTCTCGAACCCGCTTGATCCCGTCTTCCAGGTCGGCGGCAGCCAGTTTCATGAGGCCTTCATCGGTGGTGTCGACCCCGTACTGCTTGGCGAGCTCAAGGCGGGTTGCGTCATCGATCGTCTCGCGCACGGCCTGAGCGTAGTTCTGAAACTCCATCAGCGGCTCGAGCGAACCCATCTGTTGCATCGCCTGAGTGTTGTAGGCGTCGAAAGCTCGTCCGTAGGTCAGCAGGTCGACCTTGTTGGGGCCGACCGTGAAGACCAACTGTTCGGCAGCCCGATTCTCAGGCTGTTGCTGGCCGCCTTGACCCATCCACAGGCCGCCGATGAACACGACGGCGAGGCCGATGAGGAGCACGGTGACGCAACCGCTCTTCTCCATCAAATTCCGAACTTGGCTGATTGACACGTACAGGTCTCCGAAATACACGCGAAAGCGGGGATTCGACTAGTATAACCGCTCCGACCCTGTCGAGTGTTCCCGCATGCACCGATACGTAGACGTGCTGCGTCTCGTGTATACTGAAACTAGTCTACTGACACATGCACCGAGGTGAACGATGGCGAAGGGTCTGACGAAGCGACAAGAATCTATCCTCCAGTTCCTGCTCGACTACATTCAGAAGGAGGGCTTTCCACCATCGATTCGAGAAATCGGCAAGCAGTTCCACATCGGGTCTCTGCGCGGGGTCACCGTTCACCTCGACGCTCTCGAGCGCAAGGGGTTCATCGCCCGAGCGAACACGCCGCGCTCCATCCGGATCACGCACCCCGCCTACCAGCCTTCGCGGCGTGTCGTCATGCTGCCCCTTCTCGGGCAGATCGCCGCCGGCGTCCCGATCTTGGCGCAAGAGCAGGTCGAGGACCTGATTCCCGTTCCGAGCGAAATGGTTCGGAACATCGAAGGAGCCTTCCTCCTCCGCGTTCGTGGAGACTCGATGAGCGGTGAAGGCATTCTCCCTCGCGATCTCGTCGTCGTCAAGCCCCAACAGGTGGCCAATCACGGTGATCTCGTCGCGGTCCTCCTCGGAGAGGAGGCTACGGTCAAGCGGATCCACTTCGACACCGGACGCGTGAAGCTCGTTCCCAGTAATCCCGCCTATAACCCGATCATCATCGAGCAAGAAGACGCCCGGATCATCGGGCGGATCGTCGGATTGATCCGGGACTACGAGGGGATGGCGTTCTAAGGTCGGGTAAGGTCGGAGCCATGTGGACCCTTGTTTGCGCGGCCCTCTCGATGCACTTCGTTCAGCCGGGGCCGTTCAAGGACGTGCCGAAGGACCACTGGGCCGCCTCCGCGGTCGAGAACCTGCGGCGAGAGGGCATTCTCGTCGGCTACCCGACCGACCCTCCGCGCAAGCCGGCCAAGAAGGACAAGTAAACGCACTCCGGGCTCGGAACGCTGACGATCCGAGCCCGGAGTGCGTTTCGACCTACCAGCCGCGGTTCGCGAGGAGTTCCTCTTCGCGCAGCGACGAGACGTTGATCCCGACCATCGGCTCGCCGAGGTTGCGGCTGACTTCGGCCAGACGCTTCGGATCGCGATAGAACAGCACGGCTTCGACGATTGCCCGAGCCCGCTTGGCCGGATCGCCTGACTTGAAGATGCCGGAGCCGACAAAGACGGTCTCGGCACCCAGCTTCATCATCAGGGCCGCGTCTGCGGGAGTGGCGATGCCGCCGGCCGAGAAGTTCGGCACCGGCATCCGGCCGGTTTCGTGGACTTCGCGCACGAGCTCTAGGGGCGCTTGAAGCTCCTTGGCGATGACATACAGCTCGTCCGGCCGAGCGGCTGCGACGGCGCGGATCTGGCTCATGATCGTCCGCATGTGGCGGACCGCCTCGACGACATCCCCGGTCCCGGCTTCACCTTTCGTGCGGATCATCGCTGCGCCTTCGGCGCAGCGCCGGAGCGCTTCACCGAGGTTTCGGGCACCACACACGAACGGCACCGTGAATGCGTGCTTGTCGACATGGTTCTCTTCGTCCGCGGGGGTTAGCACTTCACTCTCATCGACGAAGTCGACTTCGAGCGCCTCGAGGATCTCCGCCTCGACGAAGTGGCCGATCCGGCATTTGGCCATGACCGGAATCGACACGGCGCTCTTGATCCCGAGGATCATCTCCGGATCGCTCATGCGAGCGACGCCGCCATCGCGCCGAATATCGGCCGGCACCCGCTCAAGGGCCATGACCGCGACAGCGCCGGCGTCCTCGGCTATCCGTGCCTGTGACGGGTCGACGACGTCCATGATCACGCCGCCCTTCAGCATTTCGGCCAAGCCGACCTTCTCACGCCACGTTTTCTTCGCTGTCGATTCGTTCATGGTCCCACTCAAGGCATTTGCCTAACAATCGTAGGGTAGCACTTCGCTCCCCAAGTCCGCCCCTCACCTGGGTCTACGAACCGGCTCCGGCCTTCATTCCCTTGAGGGTGCGGTACACGTAGGCGAGCACTTCGGCGACGGCTTGGAACAGTTCGCGCGGAACGAAGTCGCCAACCTCGCAGCGCTTGTACAGTGCCCGCGCGAGGGGCGGATTCGGCACGATTGCGACCCTCTGGGCTCGTGCTTCTTCTCGGATCTTTTGAGCGAGATAGTCGACGCCCTTGGCCACGACCATCGGGGCGTGCATCTCGCTCCGGTCGTACTTGATCGCGACGGCGTAGTGCTCGGGGTTCGTGATCACGACGTCCGCATCGCGAATCCGGTCTCGCAGGCGCCCTTTGGTGAGTTTGCGCCTGCGTTGGGCCATCGCCATCTTGATCTCTGGCGATCCTTCTTGCTCCTTCATCTCCCGGCGAAGCTCGTCTTTGGTCATCTTGAGCTGTTTGTCGACCTGCTTCCGCTGGAAGAAGTAGTCCAAGCCGGCGAGTACGAGCCATGCGATCGCGATCCGGATCGCGATCGTATGGAGCAACCCCCCGACCACCCCGATCGACGCCGCCGGTGTCAGCCAGGCCAGACCCATCAGATCGCCCCAGTGGGAGGCGATGGCGTCATAGGCGATGTAGCCGAACAGGAGGCTCTTGATGATCGTCTTCAGACCCTCGACGAACGACCGCGCGGAGAACAGCCGCTTGAAGCCTTGGAGCGGGTTGATCTTGTCGAACGTCGGGTTCATGGACTCGCCGCTCATCACAAACCCGACCTGCATGAAGTTGGCCGCCGTCCCGACGACGAGACAAGTGCCAGCGATCGCGGCGAGGGCGAGCAAGGCCGGCGAGAGGAGCCGCCAGGTGTACTGCCCCATCGACGCCGAGCCGAGGTCGGCCGGGGGCGAGGCGAGGGCGAGCCGTATCGCGCCCATCGTTTGGGTTCCGAGGTGGGTGAGCGCCCAGGGCAGCACGAGCACCAAGGCACCGAGCACGAGCGCGCCGGTGAGATCGACGGACTTGGCGACGGTCCCTTTCTTCCGGGCATCCGCCCGACGCCTCGGGGTGGCGTCTTCGGTTCTTTCTTGGCCGTCGTTCTCAGCCACCGGTTACCTCCCCGCGAGCATTCGCATCAGCGCTTCGAACGTATGGTCGACTCCGTTCTGGATCGCGACGACCAGGAGCGGAAGGCCGAGCGATAGCGCAAGGATGCCGAGGAGGATCTTCGCGGGCAAAGTAACGAGAAACGCCTGCATCTGCGGCACCGACTTGTTCACGATGCCGGCTGCGGCATCGACGACCACGCAGACGGCCGCGACGGGTGCCGCGATCTGGAGCGACAAGAGACTCAGCTGACCGACGAAGGCGACCAGGTCGTCCTTCACCCCCGGCAGGGAGGTCATGCCGAGTCCAGGACTCATCTGGTAGCTCTGGACGAACGCCTGGAACATCGCATGATGTCCATTCACCAGAAGGAGAAGGACGATCGCCAGCAAGTACTTGAACTGAGCGAACAGTGAGACGGGGGTCCCGGTTTGGGGATTCAGAATCTGGATCGACGAAAGACCGACTTGGATGTCGAGAAACGCGCCGGCCATCTGTGCGGCCAGGATCAGGGCATGAAGCGTGGCGCCGATGAGAATGCCGATGAGTGCCTCGTACACTACCGCTGCACCAAGATCATACAATTGGGTCGGTACGGTGCCCACGTGCGGAAGCATGACGGGGGTGAGCGCTGCAGACACGACGGTTGCGAAGCCGACGCGTATCGTCACGGGAGTGTTGCCACCGAACACCGGAGAGGCGAGTAGCATCGCGGAACAGCGTACGAAGACCAGCGCAAACGTGAACAGGAGCGGGGTATCGAGTCTCATCCGCCCATAACGCGCGCCGCGTAGTCGAAGCAGAGCCGGGTGAAGGAGACCAGCGTCGTAAGCATCCACCCACCGAAGAAGACGACGACAAGCCCGACCCCGATCAGCTTGGGGACATAGGTGAGCGTCATCTCCTGAACCTGAGTCACGGCCTGAAACACACTCACCAAAAGGCCAACGAAGAGCGCCACCGCCAGAATCGGAAGGCAGACCATGAACCCCGTCATCATGCCTTGGCGCGCGATTTCGAGAGCGACATTCTGTTCCATCAGCGGAACCCGCTTAGAATCGCGCCGACCAGCACCGACCAACCGTCGGCGAGGATGAAAACGAGGAGCTTCGCCGGCAGCGAGACGACCGTCGGCGGCAGCATCATCATGCCCATCGACATCAGCGCGCTGCCGACGATGAGATCGATGATCACGAACGGAACGAAGATGTAGAAGCCGATGATGAACGCCGTCTTGAGCTCGCTGATGATGAACGCCGGAATCAGCGTCAGCAGCGAGACGTCTTCGGCGGTCTCAGGGTTCTCGCCACGGAGATTCACGAACAGCTCGAGGTCCTTCTCATAGGTGTTCTTGAGCATGAACGCCCGGACCGGCTTTTCGGCCCGCTTGACTGCTTCTTCGAAGCTCATCGGCTTGCCGTCGGCCATGATCTGCTTGTTCATGTACGGCTTGAGCGCCTGGTCGTTGATCTCCTGGTAGGTCGGTGCCATGACGAATAGGGTCAAGAACAGGCTGAGTCCGATCACGATCTGATTCGGCGGGATGTTCTGGGTGCCGAGTGCGCTCCGCACAAAGCTGAAGATGATCACGATCCGGGTGAAGGCAGTCGTCATGATCAGAATCGCCGGAGCGAGCGAGAGCACCGTCAAGAGGGCGAGGATCTGGAGCGAGGTGCTGACTTCGTCCGGGTTCTTCGCCCCGTCGACGCCGATGCTGACCTTCGGAATCGAGGTCTGGGCCGCCGCGAGCCCCATCAGGAGCATCAGCAGCATCACCGGCAGCCAGCGCCGTAGAGCGAGGTTCAAGCGCGTCCCTCCAGGCGTTCGATCCTTCGCAGGGTCTCACTAAAGTCGGGAACCGTTGCCGGGGCATCGTCGACGATCACGGCACGATCGCGAAGGGTCGGCATTGAGTCTGGGCCGTCGACGTGCAACGGCAGAGTGCCTTCGGCGGTATCGACGAGGTCGAAGAAGGCAGGGGGATCGGCAGGTGCCTCGGGGGCATCGGTCAGGTCGGCGAGGCACGTCACGCCCTGCTGGGTCATCGCGAGGAGGAGCGTCTTGCGGCGCGCTTGAACGACGTAGAGTTGGCCACCCGGAAAGGCGGCCGATTCTTCGAGCTTGATCGAACTCCCCAGCGAGGGATTCAGCTTCTTCCCAAACTTCCCGGCCAGCTTCGGCAGCACGAATTTGAGGAGCCCGACGACGATCGCGAGCGCGACCAGCATCTGGAGAATCTGCATGCCCCCCAGAGACGGTGCCGATGGCGCGGTCTGCGGTAGGGCAACGTCCTTTTTCGTTCCCAAAACGCCATCACCGGCGAAGGCGATCGAGCTGAACGCGAAGAACAGAAGGGGAAGGTGGCGCTTCATCGGGTCAAGCCACCTCATTGAGCTTGGCGACGCGCTGCTCGGGGCTCAGGATCTCGGTGATGCGGACTCCGAAGTTGTCCTCGATCACCACGACTTCGCCCCGCGCGACCAACCTTCCGTTCACGAGCACGTCCACGGGCTCTCCGGCCGCTTTGTCGATCTCGACGATGGACCCCGATCCGAGCTCGACGACATCGCGCACGAGCATCTTGACTCGTCCGAGTTCGACGCTGATCTCGAGAGGGATATCGAGGAGGATCTCCAGGCCTTGATCCTCGAGGTTGACGCCGGCAACCGTCCCTTCGGCTCCGTGGTAAGCGTTGCCGCCGTTCCCGTCTTCGCCTTCCTCATCCATGGGGATGTTGAGGATGGCGTGAGCGGTCTCGTCGTCGAGGAGCCAGATCATGGTGCCGTTGATGCCCGTACCGGACACGGCGATGTTCGTGCGCATCAGCTCGTCGGTGCGCTGCATGTTTGGCGGGAACGACAGAATCTGGAAGCGCATGCTCAGGCCGCTGGCGACGGTCGGCTCGTTTTTGATGTTGCCAACGGCCAGACACATGCCTTGCACGATCGCTTCGAGCGCCGGTCGGATCTCAGAAATCAAGTTCTCGTCGATGTTCTCGGGCACGGATCCCTTCACCGCCTCGGCAAGCTCGGCGAAGGTCTCGGTCGGCAGCAAGAGCACGTGTGGATTCTCCGGCAGATTCGCAAACGCGAACTGAATCACCAATCGCGGGGAACCGAGTTCGGCATAGAGATCCGCGGTGGAGGTGGCGACGGTCAACGGCGTGCCGAAGTTGATCGCCGATCCCATCGACTCGCTGACCGTGAGCGACACGGTCTGCCAGATCTGATTCTGGATCGAACTGATTCTATTGACGATTTCAGGCGAGATGTTTGGCATGGTCGTTTACGGCTCCAGCGGCCCGCTGACGTGGAACACGATCTTCTTCCCGTCCAGGGCGGCGCGGCCCTCATATTTGGGCGCGCCCCCGACCAGGAGCGAAAGATCTCGGTCGCTGCGCTGTTCGAGGCGGACGATGTCGCCCTCCTGGAGGGCGAGAAACTTCTGAACGCTCATCCGCCGTCGACCCAGTTCGACCGCACACGTCACGTGGGTCTGCTGAATCTGGTTCGCGAGGCTTCGACGGTTCGCTTGGCTCGGCTTGCGGTTGTTGTGGACGAACCACTTCTGGGCGGAGAGCTTCGTCGTGATCGGCTTGAGTACCAGGTACGGAATACACAGACTCATCGCCCCGCGGACTTGGCCGACTTTGACCTCGAAGAGAATCGTGACGACGATGTCGGTCGGAGGAACGATCTGCACGAACTGGGAGCTGGTTTCCATTCCCTCGATGCCGGGATTCACGATCACGACCCCTTCCCACGCGGTTTTGAGTGAGGCGAACATCCGCTCGAGCATGTTGCGGACGAGGGGGCGCTCGATATCGGTGAGCACGGTGCGCCCGACCCCACGTCCGGGGCCTCCCAGGAGTCGATCGAGCATCGTGAAGATCAGATCGAATTCGATCTCGAGGACCGATTGCCCCGTGAGCGGAGGCAGCGACATGATCGTGAAAACGGATTGGTTGATGCTGCGGAGATACTCCTCGTAGGGCACCTGCTCGAGCGAGATGAGATCGATGTTGACCGGGCTCCTCAAGTAGGCCGAGAGCCCCGTCCCCGCGAGGCGGGCGAACGTCTCATGGAGCATCTGTAGGGTGCGCAGTTGCTCTTTGCTGAACTTGTCCGGACGGCGGAAGTCGTAGACCTCGTAGGCGATCGCGGCACGGGCACCCACTTTGGGAGCCTGAGGGGTCGAGGGCTTCGTTGCCGACCCGTGCGCCACCGAGGGATCGCTGGGATCGGTCGCCAGCGAGTGCATCAGGGCTTCGATTTCGTCTTGGGAGAGGATGTCCGACACGTTCTTGCTCGTCTTTTCCGGGCCTTCAGTATCGTTATCGGCGCCCATCCCCACCTCTGGAGGGTTCGAGGTTGAAAAACCTGAAGTGACCCCGTAGGTTTCGGCCCTCTGGGCCTTGGGTGCCCTGGCGGGTACCCTCAGGCTTCCCATGACCGTTCGCGAACTGCGCCAGAAGTACCTCGACTTCTTCCGATCGAAGGGCCACGACGTCTTCCCGTCGGGATCGCTCGTGCCTTACGACGTCACCGGCAAGCTCGACGAGTCGCTCCTCTTCAATGGGGCGGGCATGGTCCAGTTCAAGCCGTTCTTTCGAGGCGTGGCGAACCCGCCGAACCCGCGCCTGACGACGTGCCAGAAGTGCGTCCGCACCGGCGACATCGAGACTGTCGGCGACTTGACGCATCTCACGTTCTTCGAGATGCTGGGCAACTTTTCGTTCGGGGATTACTTCAAGGATGAAGCGATCGCGTACTCGTGGGAGTTCCTGACGTCGCCCGAGTGGTTGGGCCTTGACCCGACCCGGCTGAGCTTCACTGTCTTCGAGGCCGACGACGAAGCCTTCGAGGCATGGTCGAAGCATCTGGGCGCGGTCGGGATCGATCCCGAGACGCGGATCTTCCGCCTCGGCGAGGAGACGAACTACTGGCCGGCCGGCGCCTACACGTTCGGCCCTCCCGGCCCGTGCGGCCCAAACTCGGAGATGTTCTACTGGACCGCGCCCGAACCCCCGCCGACCGGCCCCTACGCCGCCCAGGACTATCTGCGCGACGAAGGCGCGGGCAAGTGGCTCGAGATCTGGAACGACGTCTTCATCCAGTACGAGTGGCAAGGCCGTCTCAAGGACCCCGAGCGCCCCGGCCTCGGCTACGAAAAGACCGGGATGCCCGAACTCCCGTTTCGGAGCATCGACACCGGTATGGGCCTGGAGCGAACCTCGGCGGTGCTCAGCGGATTCACGAGCGTGTACGACACCGATGCGTTCACTCCGATCATCGCCACGATCGTCGCGATCGGCAAGGGTCGGTTCGAGTACGGAACCGATCAGGGTCGTGATACCGCGATCCGGATTATCGCCGACCACATCCGCACCGCGTGTTTCTGCATCGCGGACGGGATTCTGCCCGGCAACACGGGCCGGGGCTACGTCCTGCGACGGCTGATTCGGCGTGCGGTCCTGAAAGGCCAGCGGACCCTCGGATTCGCCGAACCGTTCTTTCACCTTGTCGTGGCCGGCGTCATCGAAGCGCTCGGCAATCAGTACAACGAGCTGATCGATCGCCGAGACATGCTGCTCGAGACGCTTCGAAACGAGGAAGCCCAGTTTCGAAGAACCGTCGCGCAGGGCTTCGACAGCCTTAGCGACCAACTCGACGAACTGCGGGCGAAAGGGCAGACCGTACTCAGCGGCGAGATCGCGTTCAAGCTCTACGACACCTATGGCTTTCCGCTCGAGGTCACGCAGGAGATCTGCGAGGAGTCGAACATCCACATCGATCTGGATGGCTACGAGGAGGCGCTCAAGGAAGCCCAGGAGCGCTCGCGAGGCGCGAGCGGCATGGATACGGTCTATGCCGATCAGGAAGCGCTCGTACTCAGCGTTTCGAGCACTGCGTGGCCGCAGTCCGTGTTCGTCGGCTACGACGCCGGGCTGTGGCGGAGCGAGATCGGCCAGATCAGCCCCCGTTTCGGTCCCGATGGACTCACAACAGGCGAGTTCCAGTTCTGCCTGAACGAAACGCCGTTCTACGCTCAGAGCGGCGGCCAGGTCGGCGATACGGGCACGGTGGAGTGCGACGCGTTCTCCTTCAAGGTGTCGAACACTTGGAAGGAGATGGGCCTCATCTGGCACGACGCGGTCCTCACCCGCATCGACGAGGGTTTCCGGTCCCAGATGTTCGGCCCCCAAGGGGACTTCGATGCCACCGTCGACAGTCGCCTGCTCCGAGGCTTGCGGGAGGAGGAGATCCTCCACGCCCTCGACACCGGCTTCTTCTTTCGCGAGGTCGATGCCCGCGTCGATTTCGGGCGACGGCGGGCGATTACCCGAAACCACACGGCGACCCACCTCCTCCACGCCGCCTTGAGAAACCGACTTGGCAAGCACGTCACCCAGGCCGGCTCGCTTGTCGCGCCCCATTATCTCCGCTTCGACTTCACTCACGGCAAGTCGATGAGCCCCGAGGAACTCGCCGACGTCGAACGAACCGTGAACGAGCGCGCGCTCGAAAACACCGAAGTCGCTATCTACGCCGATGTCCCGATCGCGGAAGCGAAGCGGCGCGGGGCGATGGCGCTCTTCGGCGAGAAATACGGCGATACGGTCCGCATGGTCCAAGTCGGGGACTTCAGCCTCGAACTCTGCGGCGGCTGTCACGTCCGGACGACGGGAGAGATCGGGCTCTTCAAGATTCTCCACGAAGGATCGGCCGCGTCGGGCGTCCGCCGGATCGAGGCCGTGACCGGCCTCGGAGCTTACGATTGGGTGCAGGAGCAGGTCGACAGTCTGCGATCCGCGGCCGCACTCGTGAAGTCCAGCCCGTCCGAAATCCAGCACGCGATCGAAAAGCTCCTCGACCAACACCGCGACCTCCAGAAGTGGATCGAGAAGATGCGGACCCAGGCCGCTTCGCCGACCGAGGCCACGACCGAAGCGGTCGGACCGGTCGAATTGGCGACCGAGGCGATTACCGACGGCGACCCCAAGGAAGCGACCCTGATCGCCGACCGGCTGGCCGACGGCAAGCCGAATCGCGTCGTCCTTGTGGGTCTCGCCGCCGATGGCAAGGCGACCTTCGTCGCCAAAGTCGGTGCCGAAGCGCAGGCAAAGGGTGCCCATGCCGGAAACCTCGTTCGCGAAGTCGCCAAGATCGCCGGCGGCGGGGGCGGTGGACGTCCCGACTTCGCCACCGCCGGCGGCAAGGACGCGAGCAAAGTCCGAGAGGCCCTGGACGCCGCCAAGTCCGTTCTCGCCGGGCAGGTGGGTGGATGAGCGTGCAAGGAGTGATCCTCGCCGCAGGCAAGGGCACGCGGATGAAATCGGAAATGCCGAAAGCGCTTCATCCCGTCTGTGGCGTGCCGATGGTCGATCTCGTCGGCCGCGCGATGCGCGCGGCCGGCATCGCCGCGCCAATCGTCGTCGTCGGCCATGGTGCCGATGCCGTGCGCGAGGCGCTGGCCGGCTCCGAGTATCGGTTCGCGATCCAAGCCGAGCAGCTCGGAACCGGCCACGCGGTGCGGATGGCCGAAGACCCCCTCCGTGGCTACGATGGCCCGGTCATCGTGGCGCCCGGCGACACTCCGCTCCTCGATGCCGGCGTCTTCGACGCACTCCTCCGTGTCCATCGCGAACAGGCCGCTGCGGCGACCGTCGCGACCAGCATCGTGTCGGACCCGACGGGCTACGGCCGTCTGATCCGCGACCCGGACGGACGCGCGGTGGCGATCGTGGAGGAGAAGGATGCAACCGCCGACGAGCGCGAGGTCCGCGAAGTCAACGCCGGGGTCTACTGCTTCGACGCCGTGACGCTCTTCCGGATTCTCCCTCAGCTTTCGTCCGCGAATGCTCAGGGCGAGTACTACTTGACCGATGCGATCCGTCTTCTGGCATCGGAAGGAGCCGCGGTCGCGACGGCGGTATTCGAAGACCCGAGCGTCCTCGTCGGGGTCAACGACCGGCGCCAGCTGGCCGAAGCGTCCGATGTCCTCCGTCAGCGCACCCTCGTCCGGCATATGCTCGACGGCGTCACGATCATCGATCCCGAGACGACCTACATCGGGCTCGACGTCACGATCGAACCGGATGTGACCATCGCCCCGATGACCACGCTGGAAGGAGTCACGAGCATCGGATCAGGCTCGACGATCGGACCGGTGAGCCGGGTCAAGGACTCCCGGATCGGGCGAGGCTGCACCGTGCTCATGAGCTTCGTCGACAGGGCGAGAATGGCGGATGGCTCGCGATGCGGACCGTACGCGCACCTCCGCCCCGGAGCCGACGTCGGAGACGGCGTCAAGATCGGGAATTTTGTCGAAATCAAGAACGCGGTGCTCGCACCGGGGAGCCAGGTGTCTCACCTCAGCTACATCGGCGATGCCGAAGTCGGGGCGGGAACCAACATCGGGGCCGGCACCATCACCTGCAATTACGATGGCTTCGAAAAACACAAGACGACGATCGGGGCCAACGCCTTCGTCGGCTCGAACTCGACCCTCGTCGCTCCGGTTACAATCGGAGATGGGGTGGTGATCGCCGCCGGGAGCACCATCACGCACGACGTCGGCGAGGATGAACTCGGCATCGGACGAAGTCGACAGGAGAACAAACCAGAATGGGCACGACAATGGCGCGAACGAAAACGGAAAAGAACCTGAGCGACGTCGACCTTGGGGGGATGAAGCTGTTCTGCGGCAATGCCCACCATGATCTCGGGCACCGCGTCGCCGAGTACCTTGAGATCGATCTCGGGAGGTGCACGTCCACGAAGTTCAGCGACGGCGAGATTCGGGTCATGGTCGACGAGAGTGCCCGGGGCAACGACGTCTTCATTCTTCAGCCGACGTGCTATCCCGCGAACGACACGCTCGTCGAACTGCTCATTTTCCTCGACGCGTTCCGAAGGGCCTCGGCCAAGCGCCTCACCGTCGTCATCCCGTACCTCGGCTATGCCCGCCAGGACAAGAAGACGAAGCCGCGCGAACCGATCACGGCCCGCCTCATCGCGGACCTCATCAGCGTGGCCGGGGCCCAACGCGTCGTGACGGTCGATCTCCACGCCGAGCAGATCCAAGGGTTCTTCAACATCCCGGTCGATCACCTCTACGCCGGTCCGATCATCGGACGCCACATGATCCTTGAGGGCTACCGCGAGGAGAACATCGTCGTGGTGAGCCCCGATGTCGCCGGTGTCGGCCGCGCCCGGTCCCTCGCCGAGATGCTCGGGGGCGTTCCGATCGCCATCATCGCCAAGCGCCGGCCCGAGCCGAACAAGGTCGACATCATCGAAATCATCGGTGACGTCGAAGGCAAGAAGTGCGTGATGATCGACGACATGATCGACACCGGCGGATCCGTGATCACCGGCGCCGAGGTGCTCCTCAAGAGGGGCGCGACCGAAGTCGTCGCCAGCTGCACCCATGCGGTCTTCAGCGGCAACGCCAGCCAGCGCATGCAGGACTCGGTCATCTCGAAGGTCATCGTGACGGACACCGTGCCGATTCCGAGCGTCAAGATGTTTCCGAAGCTGACGATCTTGCCGTGTGCACCGCTCTTGGGTGAAGCCATCCGTCGGATCCACCTCGACGAGTCGGTGAGCGAGCTCTTCGACGACTGGCGATAGATCCGCACCGATCTTCACCCTGAGCTTCAGGTTTCGAGCTTCCGAAACCTCAAGTAGGATGTTGGAGTTCGTCGTCCGTGCCCTGTTTTGGCTCGCGCTCGTGAGCGTGACCTATGCGCTTGATCGCACTCAGTTCCCGATGGTCGGGCAGGTGGCCGCGATCGGCGGCGCATTCGCGATCGTCGTCGCGCTTCTTGATCGGCGAAAGCTCCGCAACCCCGGGGTGTCCGGCTGGATCGCCGTGATCGATGCAGCATTGCTCGCCTACTTGGCGGCCCGTTTCGGCATCCTCACCCAATACGGGTTCCTCGTGCTCGCCCCTTGTGCCTATGCGGCCGCGCGGCACGGATCGAACCCCGCGGCGATGGCTCCGATCGCCGCAGCTTGGATCCTGGTCGCCGCGAACCTTACGACGACCGCACCGCCGAGCGGACCCCTCCTGGGACAGGCGCTCGCCGTTCTCGTGGTCGGCCTTTTGCTGACACAGGCTCGGATCGTGATGACCGTGACCCGACCCGCCGCTCCCGAGCCGACACCGCAGACGCTCTCCGACGGTCCTGAGCCGATCGCCTATCTCGAACTGCGCGAGAACTTCCGCAGTCTGCGCGACCAATATCGTGATCTGGAGCGTCGAAGCCGCCGGGACCGGATCGCCGTTCAGCTGACGGAAGCCGCCGATGCCACCGGCGAGACGTTCGAGCAACGGATCGCCCACCGTCTGCGCGAAATCACCGGCGCGGCGGGAACCACCCTCCACACGTGCGCACAATTTGCGGACGCCGTCGTCGTGCGGGCCGCCTCCGGTAACGTCCCTGAGCCACTCAAGACCGCGATGTTCCCGCTTGCCAAGGGCCTGAGCGAGTGGCAGATGCGCCATCGGATCGAGCAGGCGATGTTGGTCGCCCAAGAAGAGAATCACCGAACGCTCGGCGCCACCGTCCTGCTCAAGCATCGCGGCCTCATTGTCGGGGCCCTCTGCCTCACCGACGAATCGCGGCACCGCTTGGACGAGGCAGTGGCCAAAGCCGAGGAGGCCGCACCGTTCGTCGCAGCCCAGATTCAGAAGGAGCAAGTCGAGGCGCAAGAACGGCGACGTCTTCGCGAAATCGAGCTCTTGTATACGATCGCCACGACCGCAAGCGGCGCGGAGTCGGCGGCCAATCTCGCCGCCCGAGTGGCTCGCGAATTGAACGAAATCCTGAACCCCGGACACCTCGCCATCTGGTTCCTCGACGGCGATTCGGTCTATTCCGTGGCCGCGCTTGGAGCCTCCCACCGCCTCTTCGAGTCGCTGAACTTCGACGGCCAAACGGGCATCCCAGGCTGGCTCGCTTCGGGCGGAGAGGAAGTTCACCTCTTCGACACGGCCGACGACGCTCGGATCGACCGGGTCGAAGCCCTCAAGCGTCGTGTGGGGAGCTACGCGCTGATCCCGATCGACGTGAGTGCCTCTGTCTTCGGCTTCCTCACCGTTGCGACGAACGCCTCAGGAGCCATCGACGTGAAGGAACTCGAGACGATCCGGATTGTCGCCGCCGAACTCGGGCAGGCACTCGCGCGCCTCGATGGATCGGTCAAAGGCCCGGCCGGGTTCGCGACCCCCCGTGAGTTCCAGGACGCGGTAGGGCAAGCGGAACGCGGTGTTCTGGTGACGCTTGAGCCGCTTCGACTGGACCAGTTGATCGAGCAGTTCGGTCGACCCGTCGTCGAAATGGCGTTCCGCAAGTTTGCGGCCAAGCTTCGCTTGACGCTCCCGGTTGGAGCCCTTCTTTGCCGACCGAGCGAGGGAGACTGGATCATCTTCCTGCGCGACCTCGACGAGCCATTCGCCCGTCACTGGGCCGCGGAAGCAACGGCCACGGCTTCGCTCATTCCGCTCCGCACGCCCGACGGGAGTCGTCGGATTCCGCTCGGAGTCCGGGCGAAAATCGCGGAGATTGCCCCGCAAAAGGACCAGAATCGATGGCCCAGCGCGCTTGCGCAGTGAACTTCACGCAAGAATGCCATCACACGGAGTGTGCCGAGATTGTTAAGCTAAGTCATCTCGGCATTTCCCGGGCGGCAGGCAGGGAGCATGATGAAGAGCGCCACGGGTAGTCAATGGGAACGGAGAAGGGGAAGCGGCAAGCGGTGCCCTGGGATCGAAACTGCGCCGACCTTCGGGCCGTTCGCGAGCCGGCCAGAATTGGCCGGGCTCCTTGAATCCGGTTCGGATCGCGAAGTCCTGCGGCAATGCCGCCGACTGTTGCGCCAAGACCCCTCGAACGTCGCGGTCCGCGAAGTTGCGGTGCGGGCGGAGTGGCACCTCGGGCGCTACCAAGACGTCCTCCGGACCACGCGCCGACTCATCGCCGATAACCCCTCGGAGCCAGGATATCGCTTCCTGGAAGCGTTGACCCTCCGGGCCCTGGGACGGTGGGCGGCATCCATGAACGCGGCCCGTCGCGGAGTCGAAGAGTGCGAAGATGCCCGGTTCCTTGGGCGCTATGTCCAGCTGATGGATGAACTGAATCAGGCCCAGCTGGCCGCGATCGAGAAGCTCCGAGTGCTCGATGCCGATTTCGCTCCGCAATACGAGCGGAACCCCACCGTCGCAAGCCGGAATCTGGGGTTCGAAATGTCTTGGTTCGAAGCCGACCCGGTTCGAATGGGTCGCGTCGTGCCTGCAACCCAACCCTACGGGGTCGGTCTGCCCAAGGCCTGATACACTCGCGGGATGCCCGAGCGAATTGGCGTGCTCGCAATCCAAGGTGACTTCGAAAAACACCTCGACGCCGTGCGTCGAACGTCACCGGGTGTCGAGACCCGCGAAGTCCGAACGTCCGAGGAGCTCTCGGCGATCGATCGGCTGATCATCCCTGGAGGCGAGAGTACGACCGTGGGGCTGCTGCTCGAGCGATACGGTCTCGGCGAAGCGATCTGCCGGAGGGCGCAGGAAGGCATGCCGATTTGGGGGACCTGCATGGGGATGATCCTCCTGGCACGGGAGATCGAGGGTCGCGATCAATACCGGCTTGGGTTACTCGACATCACGGTGGTCCGAAACGCATTCGGAGCCCAGATCCACAGCTTCGAAGACACGGTCGCTTTCGCCGGGGTCGATCATCCGGTGACCGGAGTGTTCATCCGCGCGCCGGTCGTCTGCAGAGTCGGCGACGGCGTGGAGGTGCTCTCGCGGTATCAGGATCGGATCGTCGCCGTACGCGCCGGGCGGGTCGTCGGCACCTCGTTTCACCCCGAATTGACGGACGACGTCAGCGTCCACCGGTGGTTTGTGGACCTTTGACCCCACGCATTCTGTAGAATCACGTGAACGAGGTGTGTGAACTTGTCGTGAGGAACTGGTGGCCATGAAGATAGGGATCGTTTTGTGGAGTGCAGGACTCGCCGCTCTCGTCGGCGCAAGTTGGCTCGGTGGGACCGGGCCCTCGTCGACGCCAAGCCGGAGCGGGGTCAAGGTGGTGCTCTTCTTGAGTACCGACTGCCCGGTCGCGATGCATTACACGCCTCGTTTCAACAAGCTCGTCGACCAGTTCGGCGAACGGGTCGCCTTCGAAGCGCTGTTTCCCAACGAGATGGAGACTCCCGGGGGTGTCCGCGAGTATGCCAAGGACCGTGGCTTTCGCTTCCCGTGCAACCTCGATCCCGGCGGCGGAGTGGCGCGCTCCCGAGGTGTGACTCACGTCCCGACGGCGATCCTCCTGGATGCCGACGGTCGGATGGTCTACAAGGGTGCGATCGACGACAACAGAGACGGCACCCGGGTCAAGAAGCCCTACTTGCAGGATGCGATCTCGGCCGTACTCGCGGGCCATTCCCCATCGGTCGCTCGTACCGAACCGTTTGGGTGTTTGCTTATGGCCGGACCGAGCGCGCCGTCGGTCGACCAAGTCAACTTCGCCGAGCATGTCGCGCCGATCCTCTACAACTCCTGCATGCGCTGTCATCGCGTCGGCGAGGCCGCACCCTTCGCCTTGAGCAACTACGAGGAAGCTCGCAAGTGGGCGGATATGATCGCTCTTGTTGCCGAACAGCGCAAGATGCCGCCCTGGAAGGCCAAGGAGGGGTTCGGCGAATTCCATGACCCGAACGTGCTGTCCGCCGTTCAAATCGAGACCCTCAAAAACTGGGCCGCAGCCAAGGCACCGCGCGGCGACGCCAAGAAAGAACCGAAGCCGCCGACATTCCGGACCGGATGGAGCCTCGGCGAACCCGATCTCCTCCTCCAGCCGAAGCGCGCCTACAAGACGCCTTCCGAAGGAAGCGACGTCTACCGCCACTTCGTGATCGAGCCCAATCTGAAAGAGACGGTATGGGTCAAAGGGATGGACGTCCGCCCCGGCAACCGGAAGATCGTCCACCACGTCATCTGCTTCCTCGACACCCAAGGGGCCTCGAAGCGCCTCGAAGCGCGCAATTCGGACGGCCAGGAAGGCTACACCGCGTTTGGCACACCAGGCTTCATCCCGAACGGATCGCTCGGTGGCTGGGCCCCCGGGCTCCAGCCTTATATGCTGCCGGAGGGGGCCGCGTTCGAACTCAAGCCGGGGACGCGCATCGTCATGCAGGTCCATTATCATCTCAACGGCAAAGAGGAAGAGGACCGAACACAAGTCGCGCTTTACTTGGCGAAGAAGGACGAGAAGATCAACCGAGTCGCCGACATCAAGTGGCTTGCCAACCCGTTCTTTCGGCTCAAAGCCGGTGACAAGAATGCCAAGGTTACCGGGCGGTTTCCCGTCCGACGCAATACGATTCTGTACGGCGTGATGCCCCACATGCACCTCCTGGGCAAGTCGATGAAGGCGGAAGTCGAACTCCCCGACGGCACGACCAGGCCTTTGATCTGGGTCGAGAACTGGGACTTCAATTGGCAGTTGAGCTACGCCTTGAAAGAGCCGATGCGAATCCCCGCGGGGAGCGTGATTCGGGTCGAGGCCCTCTACGACAACAGCGCCACCAGTCCGTTCCAGCCGAATGACCCGCCCAAAGACATCACATGGGGCGAAGAAACCACGGATGAGATGTTCCTCCTCGTGGCGATCGCGGCGCGGGACGACTGATGCGGATCGAACGAATCCTCGTTCATCAGGTGGATCTGCCGCTCAAAGAGGGCCGCTACGCGTGGAGCGGCGGCAACTTTGTCGAGGTGTTCGACAGTACCGTCGTTGCGATCGAGACCGACGACGGGCTTGTCGGATACGGTGAAGTTTGCCCGTTGGGTCCGGCTTACCTGCCGGCTTACGCCGAAGGCGCGCGAGCCGGCATCGCTCAGATCGCCCCGGCGCTGATCGGTGTCGACCCCCGCGAGCTCGACGTCGTGAACATCCGGATGGATGCCGCGCTGAAGGGCCACCCGTACGCCAAGTCGGCCCTCGACGTCGCGTGTTGGGACCTCCTCGGCAAGAGCACAGGACTTCCTGTCGCGACGCTCCTCGGCGGCCAGTTCGGCGACGCAGTCGTCCTCTACCGTGCGATTTCGCAAGAGGATCCTGAAACGATGGCGCGCAAGGTCGCCGGCTATCGGGCTGAAGGCTACCGCCGCTTTCAGCTCAAGGTCGGTGGTAACGCCGACGTCGACATCGAGCGAATCCGAGCTGTTCGAGCGATGCTCGAACCCGGAGATGTTCTCGTCGCCGACGCCAATACCGGGTGGCTTCCGTACGATGCGATGCGGGTTGTGGCCGCCGTCCGCGATCTGGACGTCGCCATCGAGCAGCCTTGCGCGACCTACCGCGAGTGCCGATCGATCCGGGAGCACACCGATCTCCCCTTCGTCCTCGACGAGTCGATCGACTCGATGGAGATGCTCCTGGAGGCCCTCCGAGATCGTGCAATGGACGTCGTGAACCTCAAGATTTCTAAGCTCGGCGGCCTCACCCGCACGCGCCGACTGCGGGACCTTTGCGTGGCTCACGGAATCGCGATGACCCTCGAGGATTCGTGGGGCGGGGACATCGTCACCGCGGCTATTGCTCATCTCGCCCACTCGACCCCCGAGAAGTACCGCTTCACCGCGACCGACTTCAACAGTTACGGGTCTGTGTCGATTGCGGCGGGGGCCCCGTCCCGGGTCGATGGGAAGTTCGCGGCGTCGTCCGAGCCCGGCCTGGGCATCCATCCCCATGCTCCCGTGCTCGGCGATCCGATTGCGGTCTTCGCCGCCTAGCCGGCCGCGACGACGACCGCGTCGAGTTCGGGATCGCTCAGGGTTTCGAGTTCGACGAGTTCACGCTCGAGTTCGGCGCGAAAGGCGGCGCGGCGCTCCTTGCGCATCTTCCCTTCGAGGTAGCGAAGTTTCTCCTCGCGGGTCTCGCAGATCAGGCGTGGTACTTCGACCGGCTTACCGTCCTTCACCGCGACCATCGTCACCCAAGCAATGTTCGTCGAGCGCCGTGCTCGGGTGTAGACGTTTTCGGCCGACACTTCGATCCGGACTTGGACGCTGGTTCGTCCGACGTAAGAAACGTGGCCGACCATGGTCACGAGCTCGCCGACTTCGATCGGTTCGAGGAAATCGACCTTGTCGAAGCTTGCGGTGACACAGATGTTTCCCGCGAAGCGGGTCGCGGTCGCGTAAGCCACGAGGTCGATCAGGGACAAGATCGTCCCACCGAAAACTTTGCCGAGAAAGTTGGCATCGTTCGGTGTCATGACCTGCGAGGTCTCGACCCGGGTGTCGGTGACTCGAACGCCGGTCATGCGCTGAAAACGATCCGACTGAACTCCCCGGGATCGATGCTCGCACCGCCGACGAGCCCGCCGTCGATATTCGGCTGTTGGAACAGCTCCGCGCTGTTCGCAGCCTTCACGCTGCCGCCGTAGAGGATTCGAGTGTGCTCGGCGACGTCGGTGCCCATCATCCCGGCGATCGTGTCGCGGATGAAACCGCAAACTCGATCGGCCTCGGGGGCGGCGCACGTCTGCCCGGTTCCGATTGCCCACACCGGCTCGTAGGCCACCACGAGAAAGTACAACTCGGCCGGGTCGATCCCGTCGAGCCCACCACGGAGTTGACCGGCAATGACCTCCTCCGTCTTCCCGGTCTCTCGTTCGGCGAGCGTTTCGCCCACGCACAGAATCGGGTTGATCGCGTGGAACAGAAGCCGACGGATCTTGAGGTTGACGGTGTGGTCGGTTTCAGCGAAGTACGGCGCCAACGAGGCGTCCGTTTCCATCTTTCCGAACCGGCCGCGTGACTCCGAGTGCCCGACGATACAGTGACTGACCCCGAGATCGCCCAGCATCGAAGCGCTGACCCTGCCGGTGAACGCACCGCTCTCTTCCCAGAACACATCTTGGGCCCCAAGCTTGACGTGAGTGTTCCGGATGAGTTCGCGGACCTTAGGCAAGCTCACATAGGACGGACAGAGGATCACATCGACGTTCTCGCGTGCATCGACCAGCTTGATGAATGCCTCGACCGCGGCGGCAGCCTCGGTCGGAGTGAGGTTCATCTTCCAGTTGCCGGCGACGAGCTTCGTCCGCATCTTATCCTCGGCGGACGCTCGGCTCGACCGTGATCGCAACCTTATCGCGCACGGCGTTCGTGATGATGCAGTACAGATCGGCCTTGTGGGCCATGTCTTCGGCAGCCTTGACCTGGTCGTCGGTCGCGTCCGAATCGAGCACGATGTTCGGCCGAATCGTGATCGCCTTGTAGACGAACTGGGCGCCATTTTGCTCGACTTCTCCCGTCGCCTCGGCCTGGAAACTCGTCACCGGGATCTTCCGATTCTCCGCGATGATGCCGAACGTGATGCTGTAGCAACTCGCGATGGCGGCGGTCAGCAACTCTTCGGGATTCGTGCCCTCGCCCGGGCCCTGGAATTCGGGCGGAACGCTCAGCTTCAAGGCGTGGCCGCTGCGGTTCGGGGTTGCCGTACCCCCGCCGGCCCGCCCGCCGGCCCACTGTACCGAGACCGGGTATTCGTGAACATGCGACATGGACTTGAGTTTAGCCGCGCATACGGCGACTTTGCTGGGTCGTTACTTGGGTGTGAACACGAGACGGCGCAGGTTCATGAGGGCACCTTTGGCCATCTTCACACACCGCACGGAGACGGTCAGGTTACCTGGTGTCACGATCGGTACCTCACCGAGCTGGACGGTCGTGAAGTCTCCCCACTCCTTCGTTCCCGGCACCGAGAACTCCAGCGATTGACCACCCACTTCGAGCCGTGCGATCGAGCCGGCATCGCCGGGGTCGCAAGCCAGTTCGGCGCTGACGCGATACCATCGGGGTTTCGTGGAAGCGAGGGTCCAGCTTGCCGTGGCACCGGGATCCGACCAGAATCCGATGCACTCTTTCCCTTCCTCGAAGCGAATGGTGCTCCCCGTGAGAGTCGCCTCGGCCGCTCCGAGGTGAAAACGGCCTTCCTTGTCGGCAGCGATCGGCTTGGGCGGGACCCCGGCGAGGCGAGGCGGGTCCTTCGGCGCCCAGGATGGCGCCTTGTAGATCGAGAGCTGTGAAATCGCTGGACGACCCCGAGCATCGAGGACTCGGATGCGGAGTGCCGACGTCCTCGTCGTCGCGAACCGCAGGATCCGCGAGGGTCCGATCGTCGTTCCGGAGACCAGCGTCTCCCATCCCTGCCCCTTCTTGACCTGGATGTCGAATCGTTTGACGCGCTGTCCGAGCGCGATCGGCTCACGAAGGAGAATGCGATCGAACGGAGGCGTTCCTCGGAGAGTGACCTCGAACGAGCCCCGCGTCGCCCCCGGGGGCGCGGTCCAGAACGTCTCCGGGCGATCATCGATGACCTCGCGCGCCGTGGTTCTTGCACCAAAAGCGAGGTCGACCGCGAAGGTCGCATCGAGGACTTTGCGGAGCTCCAGCAAGCGCTTGACATCGGTCTCGTGGATGAGACCTCGCTGATCGGGAGGAACGTTGAGAAGCAGGTTCGATCCCATTCCGACCGAGCGATAGTAGATTTCGAGCAAGTGAGCCAGGCTCTTCACCCGCTCATCTTGGTCGGCATGATAAAACCAACCCGGTCGAATCGAGACGTCGCACTCGGCCGGAAGCCAGTGCGATCCGTTGGGATGCCCTTCGGTCAACTCTCGGTAGAGCGGGGTCCCCGGGACGAACCGATCTCGATCGAGCATCGCCCAATTCGTTTCGTTCGCGAATCCGTCTTCGTTCCCCACCCAGCGCACGTCCGGACCCGCGTCGCTGAAAATCACGGCATCGGGCTGGTGCTTGCGAACGGTGTCGATGAACAGCTTCCAGTCGTAGACCTGCTTCCGGCCGTTCGGCCCTTCGCCGTTCGCGCCGTCGAACCAGACTTCGAAAATCGGTCCGTAGCCGGTCAGGACCTCGTTGAGGGTGTTGGCGAAAACCTGGTTGTACTCCGGCGTGCCGTAGGCGGGGTGATTGCGATCCCAGGGCGACAAATACACGCCGAGCTTGAGACCGAACTCGCGGCACGCTTCGCTCAGGTTGCGGAGCACATCTCCCTTCCCGTTGCGCCATGAGGTCTGAGCGACGGTGTGGGTCGAGTACTTGGATGGAAACAGGCAGAAGCCGTCGTGGTGCTTGACGGTCAAGATCACGCCCGACATGCCTGCGTCCTTGAACGTCTTCGCCCACTGACGGCAATCCAAGGCCGTCGGATGGAACACGTTCGGGTCCTCCTTGCCTTCGCCCCACTCGCGATTCGTGAACGTATTCGGCCCGAAGTGGACGAACGCGTAGTAGCGCATCTCGTGCCACGCCAACTGGCGAGGACTTGGGACCGGCGGCAACGGAGCGAGTCTCTGTGACATTACTGCAGAAGCGAGGACCACCAGACTCAGCATGCCCGATTTTGGCTCACGGATGCCAGAGCGCGTCAGAGTAGCTTGCGGAACGCTTGAGGACCGAGCCACGTCGCGAGGTAGCGGAGCGTGCTCTTCACCCGCAGCGGAGCGAGGCGGATGGACTCGACGTAGGCCTGCCGCCCTCGTCGCGGGTCTCCATTCAACGTCCTGACGGTTCCGAGACACGCCCAGTTGTGGGCCAAGGCACGCCGTAGCGCCGCGGCGTCGTAACCCTTCTTTTCGTACTCGGCGATCCGCGTGACGATCCAGTCGCGCAGCCGTTCGTCGTCTCGCCAGATCCGATCGAGTTCATGGCTCGCGTTTTCGCCGTGAACCCGGTAGAACGTCAGCCGTTCGTCGACGTAGCCGATCTCATATCGCTCCGCAATCCGGAGCCACATCTCCCAGTCCCCCGATCCGAAGTACGCCGGGTTGAAGACCCCACAGTGCTCGAAGCACTCGCGACGGGCAAGGACGGCCGAAGCGATGATCTTGTTTTGGTACAGCAGGCTCAGGAGGACGTCTCCAGTCTCCGTTCGCGGGAACTCGAAGCCAAGTGGACTGCCGTCGATCGGCTTGCCCGCCCCGTCGATGAACCCGCCGTCCGTGTGGACAAGGCCGACCCGGGGAAACCGATCGAGCAGTTCGACCTGCCTCTCAAGCTTGGTCGGTGCCCACAGATCGTCGTCGTTCAAGACAGCGATCAACTCGCCATTCGCCCTCTCAAGCCCGACATTGAGTGTTCCGTACGTCCCCAGGTTCGACTCGTTGAAAACCATCGTGATGTCCTGCTGTTCGCGCAACCACTCCCGAGTCCCGTCGGTCGAGCCGTCGTCCAAGGCAAGGATCTCGAAGTCTCGAAAGGTCTGTGCCCGAACACTCTCAAGACATGCGGGCAGGTAGGCGAGGTGGTTGTAACAGGTAAGCAGAACCGTGATCCGCGCCATCGCATGATGGTACTCCCACCAGGAGAGCGTGGCTCCTCTTCACCCGGTTCGCTTCGCTCACCGACTCTCCCCCAGGGGCAGGGAGGGTGATCTGGAGCCGCCTAACGATCCCAGAAGATGCCTAACTGGCTCTCGGCGGGACTCGGTCCTCGGTCGGTCCAATTCGCGATCCGCGTCGCGTCCTTCGCCCAAGTTGCTTGAGCGGGGAACATATCCTTGCCCCCCAGGTCCATGAACAGGCCGAGGCAAAGACCTCGCTCCCGGAGTGTGCCCTTGGGGGCCTCGGCGGCCTTGCCGAGCGTCACACCGCTGCTGTCGTAGGTATCGTCGCCGCGAAGATCGACGAACCAGCCGATCCCGTTCGCATTGCCTGCACCGAGGCTCAGGTTCGGTCCTCGGTACTTGTCGTTACCACCCCGGTCCACCAGATAGCCCGTCCCAAAGTCGTGCCCCGCGCCCATCGCCATGTTCATCGGAGCCAGGTAGAGGTCGTCGCCGCCTTCATCCTCGAGGTATCCGATGGCAAAGTGTGCTGAAGCGCCTTGCGCGTACCACTGGCCGGAATAGGTGTCGTTCCCTTCGGAATCCCAGAGAAACCCGATTCCCTCCCAGTAGCCCACGCCCTGACCAAAGATGCCGCACGAGTACATGTCCGCGCCTCCCTGATCGTAGAGGATGCCGATCCCACCGCTCAGGCTATGGCCATCCAGATAATCGGCGCGTCGGCCGTTGCCGGCCCCTTGCGACATGTTCGCGTTGTGATCCTTGCTCTGGGGTGAGGCGAAATCGAGGACGGTATCGTTGGCGACGTAGACGTCGTCTCCGGCGCGATCTAGGAGCATCCCACAGCCCGAAGTCTGCCCACACCCTTCGACCTGGCTGAAGCCGCTGTACCGGTCTTTGCCCGAAAGGTCTTCGAGGACGCCGATGCCGAACTTACCGTAGCCCAGGCTATCGGCATAGGCGTCGTACACGTCGTCACCACCGGCATCCAACAGGACCGCCGCCCCCATCGTTGCCGAGCCAAGTCCCGGCCGGTGACTCCGATAGACATCCTCGCCGCCGCCGTCGATACCGACCGAGACGCCGAAGAGCGCGCTTCCTGGCCCGAATTTCCCTTTGCCTCGGCGTCCGTCGAACTTATCGACCGGGGTGTCGGCGAGCGCGGGCAGGCTCAGGTACTTATCGTTGCCGCTCGTGTCGATGACGACGCTCACCCAATTCGCCAACGATTGATTCGACGGTACGTTGAGATAGCTGTCCGCACCACCCGTGTCGATGATGAGGAGGACCGGTCCTTCCGGATAGGCTGTGTTCCCGCCCCCAGACAGTACGACGACGCCCCAGTCCGTGCTGACGCTGTAACTGAAGGTCGTCGTGGGCGAAGTCGCTTGGACAAGCGCTTGAGCTTGCGTGGCGGCGAGGGTGATGTCGTGGGCTCCTGCAAACAAGTAGCGCATGTCGACCGAACGGAAGAGCTCCAGTGCACGCCGATTGGCAAGCGGATCGTCGGACTCGGGGTCGTAGTCGAGCATGCGCTGATAAGAATTCGCGAAGTCGGTGACGCCCTCGAATGCGGCGCGCCGGTAGTTGATCGTTTCGAGCGCGACCTGAAGCACGAGGGCGGCAGCTTGCTGCACGGTCTCGGGTACCTCGGCCGGGTCAAGGATTTCGCCCTTGATGATGCCCTGCGACTTCATCCGCTCGAGTACGGCTTTGAGTGCGCCCGTCTTCTTGGCGGCCTCTTCTGCGGCGGCAATCGGGTTGCCGAGGAGCGTTCGACGGGTGCCGAGCCCGATCATTCGACCCGCAGCGGCAAGCGATTCATTGGGCTTACCCCCGCTGACCGCAAACTGACGACGCCAGTTGTCGGCAATGAACGGCCCGCGCCAGACGTTCTCGTGCATGGCCTCGAAAGTCGGCGTCGAGAACTCGCTTTGGCGGAAGAACCGGAGGAGATTTGGGTCGAACTGGGCGGTCTTGGCCGACAGTGACGCGGTCCCGAGCGCTACGTCGAGGTCGGCGTCTAAACTAGGGGCCGATTGCATCGTGAGTAGGGCAAACAAGCAGATCGGCGCCAAGCTCATACTGGTCATTCTCCTCGGGGGACTTGCCGCAAACACTCCTGCGCACACGGCGGCCACCCTGCCTATTTTACAGGCCTCGGCCGATGTCCGCGTCGCCCCTCCGCCGATCCCGTTTCCGTCTTGGACCGAAATCGCCCGCACCGAAGCTTCCGCCGAGTACGAGATCACGTTCCCGTCGCCGATCGAGACCTCACACCCTGAGAACAACGTGGTGCCGGTACGGGCCCTGCTCCCGATCGAGGCGAGCGGACCGGTGCCCGTGGTCGTTCTGCTTCACTTCTGGGGCGCGACCGACCTCTCCGCCGATCTCGACCTCGCCGACAAGCTCAACCGACGAGGCATCGGCGCGGTGCTGGTGACGTTGCCGTACCACATGCGGCGCGCGCCGAAGGGCACCCGTTCCGGCGAACTCGCGATCCAACCCGACCCCGTGCGGATGGTGGCGACCATGACCCAGAGCGTCGCCGACATCCGACGGACGATCGACTGGATCCAAACTCGTCCCGAGTTCCGAAAGGACCAGATCGGCATCGCCGGTACAAGCCTCGGGTCGATCGTGGCTTCCCTCGTCTTCGCCGTCGACAGTCGATTGAGTTCGGGTGCGTTCATGCTCGGCGGGGTCGATCTCGCACACATTCTCTGGAACAGCTCTCGGGTTGTAACCCAACGGGAGGACCTGCGGCGGCGCGGCTATACCGAGGAGCGGATGCGCGACGAACTCAAGCCGATCGAACCGCTCGAGTTCCTCTCTTCGACGGAGCGACCGACGCTTGTCGTCGGGGCGCGCCACGATACCGTGATTCCACCGGTCGATACCGGCAAGTTGATCGACGTCCTCGGTGCGCCCCAAACGCTGTGGCTTGAGACCGGCCATTACGGAGGCGTGTTCGTCCAGCGGAGGCTCTTGCGAACCGTCTCGACCTTCTTCGAAGCGACCTTCGCGGGAAAACGGTACGAGGCTCCGACGAAGTTCTTCGCCCCGACGATTCGAGTGGGGATCGGCCTCAATCCTGCCACCGGCCTCCAGGTCGCAGCCGGGATCGACGTTTGGCAGCTGAACGCCAAGGCCGACGGGTTCGCCTCGCTGATGATCACGCCTCGCGGGTTTCAGGGGTACATCGGCTATCGCATCAACCAGGGGCTCTCCCTCGGCGCGGTGATCCTGCCCAAGCGGGCGACGGTGGGTGTACTGTGGAGCGTAGTGCTCTGAACACGGATGCTGCCCGGCTCGGGCGAGCGAACATCATCCACACCTACGTCGCGCTGGCCGGCACCGTGCCTGGGGCAACTCTGACTCGGTGTCCCGGCTGCTTGATCGCGGCGGCGCCGACCGACCTCGCTTTCTGCAACTTCGGCATCGACCTCGAACTCGACGGAGAGGACCTCGACCCGGCCGGTGTCGAAGCGCTCCGCGATCACGCCATGCGGCATGCCAATTTCCGGGTTTTCAACATTCCGACAGGAGTCGACGACGACGCCGGCACGGCGCTCACGAAGGCCGGCTTTCTGCGCCATCACCGGCTCGCCCACATGGTCGACGACGGCAGCGGCCTCAAGGATGACGGCGACCCTGTGATCGAGCCGGCCAGACACCCGCACGAGCGTGTGAAGCTCGCCGAGTTCATGGTGGCTCAGTTTTTCTGGCGTCAGGCGACGTGGACTCGCCGCCACATCGTCGATGCCACCGCCGGTGCAGGACACGACCTATATCGTCTCGGTCCCCTCACCGACCCCACTGCGGCGGTGATGTTGGCGAGGACTCCTCAGACGATCGGTCTCTACAACTTGTGCGTGCGCCAGGACTTGCGCAATCGGGGCTTCGGTAAGGCGGTGGTGCGGGCCGTTCAGAGGCTTGCACGGAGCGAATCGGCGACGCTGGTCCTCCAATGCGAGCCACGGCTGGAAGCGTGGTATGCCCATCTCGGATTCCGAACCATCGGCAAGCTGGAAAGTTTCGCGCTGGATTCCTGAAATCCTGCGTTATAATGGAGTGGCACGCCTTTCGCAGGGAGGTGCGAGGACTTGAGAAGAGCAAACGCCTTCACTTTGGTTGAGTTGCTGGTGGTGCTTGCCATACTGGCAGTTTTGGCAAGCGTGCTTTATCCTGTCTTCGCCTCGGCTCGGCATGCCGCCAAGCAGGCGGGATGTGCGAGCAATTTTCGCCAGGTCACGCTTGCCGTCGCGATGTACTCCAACGACTACGACGAGCGCGCCGTGCTCTCTTCGGTTCTCACTTCAGACGCTCCTGATCCCGAAAAGGATCGCACCTGGGTCCAATTGGCCCTGCCTTACACCCGAGAATTCGGTATTTTCAAGTGCCCCGCGGACCATGGGGCCCGTCCGGCGGACGACGCGAGCTTTGACGAGAGCCTGATCCAGGGAGACAGCGAGTCCCGGTATTTTCTGGCGTCCCAGCGATCGAATCTCGGCTACAACTATCTTTACTTCTCACCCCTCACGCGGGCCGAGCGAGGCTGGAGCCCCGTCCCACGGTCGTGGAGCGAGGTCGCCGAACCGAGCCGAGCCTACTTGTTCCTGGATTCGGTCCATGACGTCACGTCTGGGGGACAGCCGGTCGGGGGAGGTAGCTATCTGGTCGTTCCGCCATGCCGTTACGGTGGCGTTTCGGCGAACGCGCCCCGGTTCGACAGCTTCATGATGCCGGGCGTGAGTGATAGCCAACTGTACAAGGTCAATCGAGGTTGGACCAACGCCACGCGTGACACCGGTCCCTTTTACGGTGGGGTGTGGCCGTGGCATCGAGGCAAGGCCACCGTGGCTTTCGGAGATGGCAGTGTCCGGGCCCTTACGCCGACCCAACTTTCCCGCGGGTGCGATGTGAAAGCCAACTGGGGCGGCCTGATCTTCGATGTCGCCGCCTACGGCTGGGACTTCAACTAGTTCCTTCCAGCGCCACCGCGAATTGCTGGCGATAGAGCCGCGCATACACCCCGTCGTGATCGAGAAGTTCGGCGTGGGTCCCTTGTTCCGTGATCTCGCCCTGCTCCATCACCACGATCCGGTTGGCCTTGACGATCGTCGAGAGACGATGCGCGATGACGAAGCTCGTCCGACCCTCGAGCAGGTGATCCAGCGCCTCTTGGAGGAGGGCTTCGGTTTGGGAATCGAGCGCGGACGTCGCTTCGTCGAGAATCAGGATCTTCGGATCGGCGAGCAGCGCGCGGGCAATGGCGAGTCGCTGCTTTTCGCCGACGGAGAGCGAGACGCCGTCTTCGCCGATCTTCGTTTCATAGCCTTCGGGAAGCGCCACGATCGTGTCGTGGATGTTGGCCGCCTTCGCCGCTTCCTCGACTTCGCGGACCGTCGCGCTACAACGCCCGTACCGGATGTTCTCAAGTACCGACGTGTTGAAGAGGATGCTCTCTTGGATCACGTAGCCGATCTGGGCACGATAGCTGAGGAGCTGCGTCTCGCGCAAGTCGACCCCATCGACGAGGATGCGCCCCGCGGTCGGGTCGTAGTGGCGCATAAGTAGGTTCACGAGCGTCGTTTTGCCGCTACCGCTGAAGCCGACCAGGGCGATCATCTGCCCCGGCTCCACCGCCAAATCGACACCCCGTAGGACGGGCTTGCCGGCCTCGTATTCGAACCAGAGATCCTCGAATCGGACCTCGCCCTGAATTGGCGGCATCGGTCGTGCGCCGGCCGCGTCGCCGATCGTCGCCGGCGTGTCCAGAGTCCGGAAGATGCGATGGAGAGCCGCCTGCGTTCGGGCGATGGGGTCGATTACGACGAGAAACCGTACCACAGGCCCGTAGATGTAGCCGATCGAATACATGAGGAACATCACGAGGGTTCCCGCCTGGAGTTCGCCGCGAAGGCACATGAGGCCACCAAAGTAGAGCACGAGACCCTGGCCGATGCCGCCGAGTGCATCAGCGATCGTCCAGAGCCCTCCTCCAAGTGCCCCCTGACGGACGTTCAGCCCCATGAGATCCCGCGTGATCCCAAGGAAGCTCTTGGCCTCCATCCGCTCCTGACCGAAGCCCTTCACCACTTGGACACCCGCGAGCTTTTCCTGCATGTCGCCATACATCACATCCCGCGTCCGTCGAATGCTCTCGCTCGTCTCCTTGAGCGGAGCTAGAAACCGCCGGAAGTTCAAGACATAGAGCGGGGCGATGATCAGAGTGAGGCCGGCCAAAGAAGGGCTGATCGTGAAGAGGATGACGAGCACGAGCACCAGTTGAACCGCGTCGCTCACCATCGTGTTGAGGTTGCCGGTGATCAGGGATTGAACGGTGCTGGCGTCGTTGATGACATTGCTGATCAGTTTCCCGGCCTGGTTCTGATCGAAGTATGCGATCGGGAGCGACTGCATATGCCCGTAGAGCTTTTCGCGGGTTGCGAGCAGGAATCGCTGGCCGAGCATCGCGGTCGCGACACCGAGCGCGTAGCCCAGAAGTCCGGCCCCCAAGGCGAACCCAACGACGTACCCGAGGTAGAGGAGGGTGTTGATCGGTTCTCCGCGTTGGAGCTTGTTGACGATGTCGCCGAGGATGAGCGGAGGCAGGAATCCGAAAATCGACTGCGCGACCGTCAACAGCAGGCAGAGAACCTGGAGCCGGGTGAACGGACGGAGCTCGCGCATCAGCCGTCGAAACTGCCCCGGCTCGCGACGCGGTTTCTCGTCGGCGGTTGCGATCGCGGCCATGGTTTCCGTTTCGGGTTCGGGGCACCGTGATCCTGCCGACACGGCGAGGCCCTCCCGCGCATCGCGCGGGAGGGCCCATCGCAGCCGCTACTGTTGCTTGCGCTTCAGGACGTCCCCTTTCTTCTCCCGAAGAAGATCGCGGAGGTAGAGCTCACACACCGGACGGTCGCGATAGTTCGGACCGAGGAGAGCGATCAGCTTGCGCCGAGCTTCCTCGGGGGTGTCGCCCGTGTTCTCGTAGTGGCGGCGCCAGAAGTCGGACCACCAGTAAGGCGGCTGAACCTTGAGGCCGTCGTATTCCGTCGGACGCCCGGTTTCGCCTTCGGTAACCAAACTCCCCACGTAGTCGCCGGCTTGGTAGACGCGGTTGAGTTGGGCCTTGATCTCGGCCAGATCCTTGTCATCGACGACCCCGTTCGACGTCGCCTTGTAGAACTGAACGGTCACCCGGATCGGGAAGCGGGGATCACGCTCGATCGAGAGGTTGTCGATCTCGGTGAAGGGACCCTCGAGGTCGCCATGGCCGATGACGGCGTTCTCGACGTCGCTCCGTCCTCTCGACGCGGCTTCGGACTTCGCGAGCGGTGCCGCTGCACCTTCCATCGCTCCGCCGCCGGCCCCATAGAAGACCCGTTGCGGTTCCTTGTACTTGAGCGGGACCTGGATGAGAAGGACCATGTTCATGCCGCTCTCGCGGGCCTTGGCCCCGCCGACGGTGCGATCGCCGCCCGAGGCTTTGAAGTCGCTGATCCGCTCGCCGGTAAGGCTGGCTCGCTCGCCGTCCTGGTTGTGGAACAGCCGCTGCCCCCAAACGGAGCCGCTCTCGAACGCGTCGCGGGTGTTGTCGATGACGGTCACGCTCGTTCCTTCGCGTGTGGCGAGGATGGTGAGCACGGCCGGGTTCTTCCGCGACGACTGATAGTTGAAGAGGACAGGGTTGAAGGTCGCTTTGCCCGACTTGGGAACGGGCAGAAAGCACGCTTGGGCGCTCACGAGCACATGGGTGTCTCGCTCGGCCACGAGCGTCTTCTTGCGGCTCTTCCAGCTGCGCGGGTTGCTCAGGTACTCGGTGGGACGCTCAAGAAACTCATAGAGGGAAATCCTCTTGAGCGATCCCCCGCGTTCGTTCCCCACGAGGAGCGTGAAGTCTCGCGGATCGATATCGGCACTGACGTCCGAGAAGTTCGGGTAGCGGATCACCGGCATACAGGTGACGTCGAGCTTCCGGCTCCGCGGGTCCTCGGCACCGACCTGGATCGTCATGTCGCTGATATTGGGTCCGACCGCCGAGCCCTTGTAGCGCCCGGTGTCTTCCCAGGTGACATTCAGAACATCGAGACCATGTCGGCGGGCCAGCTCCCGGGCCCCCGGATCACCCACCATTTGGGCAGTATGCTGGATCGCTTTGCGGTAGTCAGCGAAGGAGGACGGGTTCATCGGGCGTGGTTTTGCTCCTTGGACGTCGGTTCGTTTCTTGCGTCCGAACTCGAGGCTTGGGCCGATCATACTCTCGTCTTCCCAACCCCCAGGTCCGGCGGCGGCGCTCTTGGCACCGGTCGAGCCTGTGTTCGAGAGGCAAAGACTGCCGCTCATCGCGGCGGTGATGCCGAGGGCCAGGATGTGCATGCGATTCATCATCATTCTCCTTGCGTTCGTTGTCTAGTGGACGCTTGCTTGGAGAATGGGTGTCGGCGAGTGCGCCGAACGTTCATCGCGATAAGAAAGTCCTGGGACCTAGATCAGACCAGGACAGCCGGTTCGCGGCGCTCGCAATAGGTGTGCTGGGTGGCGAGGACGTGGATCGGACCATGATAGCCCTCCCACACCGACTCTCCGCGCCCCATGTAGGTCTTGAAGATGAGCGAGCCGTCGCGGCTCCTGCACCAGACCGGGGTGCCGTTGCCGGTCATCAACATCACATAGACCCCCGGAGGGATGATCACGTCGTCAGCAAACAGGTGGAGGTCGGCGCACGGCTCACCGAGGGCCATCGCGACTTCGCTGATCACCGCATGCCCCTTGAGTTGGACACGCAATCCGCCTTGGTTCTGCAACAGCAAGAACTCGATCTGCGGATATGGGCTTCGTTGAACACCGACGATTCGAAACATGCTCGCTTCCTTTGCACTGGAGACGGCTCTCGGGCGAAAATCGGCTCGCGACATGGGCGCTTTCGGTGCCGATTTTCGCCTACTGTAGTCCATCCTCAATCCAGTTGGGGCCCCTTGCGCCCAGGATTTTCCGGCACCTTTTCCACAGGCCTTCACCTGTCGACCCTGGCCGCCGATCGGGCCATACTGAGACATGAAGATCTCGGTCCAGCTCTACACCCTGCGCGACGTGATGAACGCCGATCCAGCCGGGACGCTCCAAGCCCTCGGCAAGATGGGTTACAAGTACGTGGAGTTGGCCGGAACCGCAGGGAAGTCCCCGAAAGAGTTCGCGTCGATGCTCAAGGATGCCGGACTGAAGGCGAGCGGCATGCACGTCGGACTGGAAGCGTGCGAGAAGAACCTCGACGCGGTGCTCGCCGAGGCGGAGGCGGTCGGCTCGAAGTACATCATCGTGCCTTGGATTCCTGAGTCGGCCTACAAGGACGGCTGGGATAAGGCCGGCGTTCGCCTCCAGGCGATCGGCGAGAAGGTTTCGAAGGTCAAGCGCGTGTTCGGCTACCACAACCATACGTTCGAGTTCCAGGACGCGGGCGGCCGCACCGGCTATGACGCCCTCTTCGAAGCGATGTGCCCTGACCATGTCAAGAACGAGATCGATATCTGGTGGGCCCACTGCGGGAGCCAAGATCCGGCCAAGCTGGTCGCGAAGTATGGTGAGCGTGTCGACCTCGTCCACCTGAAAGACGGCAAGGACTGCGAGGATTCGACCCAGACCGAGGCAGGGAACGGCGTGATCAAGTGGGATGAAGTCTTGAAGGCTTGCGACAAGGCCAAGGTCGAGTACGGCGTCGTCGAACTCGACAACTGCCCGCGCCCGCCCCTCGAATCGGTCAAGATCTGCCTCGACTACTTCCGGAGCAAAGGCTACAAGGACTGATCCCGATCGCGCGCGGCGACGAGACGATCGTAGCTTTCCTCAAGCGACTGAGGCAGCACCCGCACTTCGCCGATCGTGGTCATGAAGTTGGTGTCTCCGTTCCATCGCGGAACGATGTGCCAATGGACGTGGGTTGGGATGCCGGCTCCGGCCGCGCGGCCCAGGTTGACGCCGATGTTGAAGCCGTCGGGGCGGTAAGCGTCTTCGATCCACCGCACCCCTGCCGTGACCAACCGACCGATCTCAAGATGCTCGGCATCGTCGAGTTCGCTCAGGTTGGCGGTGTGCTTGTAGGGCGCGACCAACAGATGGCCGTTCGTGTAAGGGAATGCGTTGAGCATGACGAACGCGAACTGCCCGCGATGGAGGATCAAATTCTCGCGGTCGGTGTCCTGCCGCGGCAGTTCGACGAAGATGCAGCCCGGCGTTTCTTTGGCTTCGATGTATTGGAATCGCCACGGGGCCCAGAGACGTTCAGCCATGGTTCCGTTATACAATCTCGCGCCACGAACGCGAGGCGTCAGCCCGGTGCGCGGGGCCGAGCCGCCGAACAAACCCTGCACGAGGGCGAGCGACACGCCAAAGATAAGAGGTGATGTGCCCATCCGATGCTCCCAACGGTCAGCAGGATTCGGTTTCGACCGCCGACACCGTGTCGCGCCTGTTCGCCTGGTCCGCCGACCTCATGGGGGTCACCGACTTCGAGGGCAATCTGATTGTCGCCAACCCGGCATGGCACCGCGCGTTGGCCACCCACGAGGGCGACTCGGTCAGCGTCTTCGCCCGGTTCGATGAAGTTGCCCAGGCGACGCTTCACCACGCGATCGCGGAGGTATTGCTCAGCGGGGATGCGGCGACCGAAGTCGAAGTGACCGTGATCGACCCCGCCGGCAATGCGGGTCGACATGCGTTCGTGATCCGTCCCGATCTCGATCAGCGCTTGCTTTACTGGGTCGCGCGTGATGTCACCGAGCGCTTCCAGCGCGACCAAACTCTGCGAGCCCGCGAACAGTTCATCCAGCAGATCGCCGACTGCTCGCCGAGCACGCTTTACCTCTACGACCTCGCTGAAGGCCGCAACCTCTACTGCAGCACCTCGGCGACGCGGACCTTCGGGTTCACGCCGGACGAGATCCTGGCGTTCGGCGGCAACCTCATCGATCGCATCCACCCGGAAGACCGGAATCGGCTCATCCAGCACGGCGTCGAGATGCTCCAAACCGAACCGGGTGAGGTTCGGGCCGCGGAGTACCGCTTCCTGGACTCGCAAGGCGAGTACCGGTGGATTCGAAGCCACCAGATCCTCGTCGGGCCGAACCGGGTCCTCGGTGCCGCCGAAGACATCACTCGCGCCCGACTCAACGAAGACTGGTTGCGGGAAAGCGAAGAGCGCTTTCGCAACCTGATCGAACACGGAACCGACATCATTTCGCTCCTCGATGCTCAGGGTCGAATCCTCTACGAAAGTCCGTCGATCCATCGCATCCTTGGGTACGAGCCGGAAGAACTGGTCGGAAACCTCGCGTTCGACCTGGTGCATCCCGACGATCTCGAACTTGTGGCCCAGAGGTTCCTCGACGCGACAACTCAAGCAGGGGTCGCCCCGCCCGTCTCGTTCCGCTTCCGCCACAAGAACGGGGAGTGGAGACATCTTGAGGCGATCGGGAACAACCTGCTTCACGACGAACGGGTCCACGCGGTCGTCGTCACCTCGCGCGATGTGACCGAGAGTCGGCTTGCCGAGCGCGAATTGAGGATCGCGATGGATCAGGCAGAGGCCGCCAGCAAAGCCAAGTCGACGTTGCTGGCGAACGTGAGCCACGAGCTGCGGACGCCCCTTCATGGCGCGCTCGGACTCCTCGAGCTTCTTACGACGACCGCGTTGACCGACGAGCAAACCAGCCACGTCGCAACCATGCGCGACTGTCTGGAGGGCCTCGTTCAGCTGATTTCGGACATTCTCGACGTGTCCCAGATCGAGTCGGGCAAGATGCTCATCGACTCGGCCCCGCTCGAACTCCAGCACGTGGCCGCGACGATCGAAAGCACGTTTTCCAGACGGGCCGCGGAGAAAGGCCTCGAGTGGTCCGTCTCGGTCCAAGGTGACGATGTCCGGGTCTACGGGGACCGCGCACGGATTCAGCAGGTGCTCGGCTGTCTTCTCCAGAACGCGATCAAGTTCACCCACGAGGGCTCCGTGACGCTGCGAGCCTCCTCGCAGGAGCGGAGCGACGGCGGCGTCGACGTCCAGTTCGAGGTCCAGGACACCGGCATTGGCATTCCGGAGGATCGTCTCGACGCCATATTCGAGAGCTTCACCCAAGCGGATGGTAGTACGACCCGACGCTATGGCGGCACCGGGCTTGGCCTCGCGATCTGCCGTGAACTCGTCACCATGATGGGGGGCACGATCGTCGTGATGAGCCGTGTCGGTGAGGGGAGCACTTTCGCGGTGCGCCTGCCACTCCGTGTCGCCACGGAAACGAGAAACACCACGGGCATCGACGAAGCCACACTGCATGCGCTCGCCGCCGGCGATGCCGGCTTCCTGGCCGCTCTGTGCGACGAGTTCGAAGTCACGACTCGAGAGCGCATCGCCGCTCTCCACGGATCGGTCGACGATCTTCACCAAGCCGAACGCCTCGCGCACGCGCTGAAGGGTAGCTCGATGACTCTTGGCGCCCATGACCTCGCCGAAGCATGTGCCCAGTACGAGCGGCTCGCTCCCCAACAGTCGCGCGCGGCACGCCAGGCGGCGATCACCCAGATCGCCAAGCTCGCCGACCTCGCTCTCGCCGACCTCAAGCAGTACCGAAGCGCCGAAGCGGCGTGATGGCGGCGGTATGATGCGAGCGTGCCCGAGCTCGTATGGTCTCGATCGAGGAAGATCTTGGGCAATCTCCTGCCGGCTCTGTTCTGCGTTCCGCTCCTCGTCATCGGCCTGATCCGATTCCGCCCGGAAGATCCGTTCGGCATGCCGTCCCTCGCATGCTTCGTCGCGTTCCCGATCGTCGGCTGGCTCGCGCTGAACTTCCTCGGATTCTTCGGCAATGGCTGGATGAAGCGCGAGTTGGCCCGTCGATTGGGCTTCACCGGAACCCGCGGGCCGGAGCGCTTCTTCGTCGGCATCGCCCGTCCGAGTTTTCGAAGCGCCCTTGACGCCCACGAAGACGTCGGCTACCTCGTGGTCCATCCTGATCGGCTCGAGTTCGTGGGGGAGACGGTGCGAGTGACGTTCCCACGCGAAGACGTCCGAAAGGTACGCATCCGATGGAACCCCCACTCCTGGGTCCTGCTGGGGCGCTGGATCGCGGTCGAAGGGGTCGCCGGGGATCGCCCGATCCGGCTCTCGATCGAACCTCGCGAACGCGCGACCCTGCTCGGAAACCTGTTCTATTCCGAGAAGCTCATCGCCCGCCTGCGGGAGTGGGCGTCGACGTCCTGAGTACTTCTCCTCCTCAGCAGGAGAAGTCGGTGAGGGCATAGCCCGAACCGGTTGAGGAGGGCCGGAGATGTTAACCCGGGACCACCTCCCGCGTTCGCCTCGCTGCACCGAACCTGTCCGCACTTACCGCCGTGGGAGAGCCGTCAAACCCCTTGCCCGCCGCCGCGATAGAGATCGAGGGGACCCTCGAGCTCAAGGCGCAGGACCGTGATCTCGGGCTCAAGAGCGTCAGGCGGGACGTCCAGCCAGAGGACCCCCGGCACCTGCATCCAGTCCGCACCGCCCAGTCGCCGGACGCCGACCTCGGCTCCGCTCCCGAGTGCCGTGGCCCGAGTCACGGCGTTCTTCAAACCTCGGAGGCAAACCTGCCCGCGGGGGTGACCCAAGATCATCAGATAGAGCCGGGACCGGTCCTGGCTGAGGGTCGAGGGGCCCCAGAAGTGGCCGAACGGAAGTCCGGCCCGCGTGCCGTAGACCGACTCCGCGTGGCGCCCGATCCATCGCCCAAGGTGCTCGAGCACCTCGACCTGTTCAGGGGGAATCGTGCCGTCTTCCATAGGCCCGACGTCCAGGAGGAGGTTCCCGCCCATTCCGATCGTCTCGCAGAAGGTCTGGAGCACGATCTGGGGGGATTTGTAGCGGCGATCGCTTCCCTGATAGCCCCACGAGTCGTTGATCGTCATACAGAACTCCCACGGACCCTCGGGAGCGACGATCGGCATCCCTTGCTCGGGCGTTTTGTAGTCCCCGTACCCCTGCATCCGCGAGTTCAGGACGACTTCCGGTTGCCATCCGTGGAGTTGCTCGCGAAGCTCGGCCATGTGCCAGGTTTGGGCGTCGCGCTCCCAGTCTCCGTCAAACCAAAGCAGATCGATCGGGCCGTATTCGGTGCAAAGTTCCTTGAGTTGGGCCCGGTGGAACTCCAAGAAGCGTCCCCACCCATCGGGGTCGGTCGCTCCCTGCCGGAATGCGAACGGGTTTGCTTTGGGATCGTCGGAGCCGATCGACGCGTAGTCGGGATGGGTCCAATCGAGGTGCGAGAAGTAGAGCCCGGCTCGGAGTCCGTGGCGACGCAACGCGTCGAGATAGGGCCGGATCAGGTCGCGGCCCGCGGGCGTTTTCTTGACCACGCTGAGATCGCTCGCGCGCGTGTCCCAGAGTGCGACCCCGTCATGGTGCTTGCTCGTCAGGACCACGTACCGAGCACCCGAACGGGCAAACAGCGCCGCCCAGGCGTCAGGGTCCCAGCGCTCCGCGGTGAAACCGTCCAGCTGCCGCGTGTATTCTTCGTGGGACACCGTGCCGTTGAAGAACGCCCACGATTCCGCAATTCCGTCCACCGCGTAGATGCCCCAATGGATGAAGATGCCGAGCTTCGCGTCGAGGAACCAGTCCTGGATCATGTCGCCAGGCTACCGGGTCAACGCCGCCCCATGTCCGGGCGCGTCGGGCGGGACCAGGCATCCGTCGACCAGGGGGGCTCCGGTCGCGGGATCATCGAGCAGATTCAGTTGCGAATCGAGGTCGATGTGATCCATCGCGCTCCCGATCGCCGCTCCGGCGCTGATCGCGACCGAGGATTCGCCCATGCAGCCGATCATCGTTCCGAGGCCGCGGTGACGAGCTTCGGCCACGATCCGAAGCGCTTCGGTGAGGCCGCCACACTTCATCAACTTGAGGTTCGCGCCGTCGACATGATCGGCAACGGGTGCGATGTCCTCCACGAAGTGGACGCTCTCATCGACGAAGATCGGGATCGGGCTCGGTCGCAAAGCGGCGAGACGCTCCTCTTCACCCTTGGCTAGCGGCTGCTCGACGTAGTCGCACCCGTTGTCGGCAAGCCATCCGATCATGTCCTCAGCCTCCGAGACGGTCCAACCCCCGTTCGCGTCGACTCGCGTCAACGCACCGACTTCGCGAGCGGCGGTTGCCGCAGCAATGAACGACGCACGATCGTGCTCACAACCTTCCGGAGAGCCCAGCTTGACCTTGAGCGCCTTGGCTCCGGTGCGGGCGAGTACTTCGCGTGCGCGCTCACCGACCACGTCGGGCGGATTGATCCCGACGGTCACCGACGTCGCAACCTGGGTGCGTTGCAGGCCGAAAAGGTGCCAGAGCGGCTGACCAAGGCGCTTCGCAGCCAAATCCCAGACCGCCATGTCGAGCGCCGCCATTGCCGGTGCCAGGAGCCCAGCATCGCGCATGGCCGCAAAGAGCGGGGCGAAGCCGGCCAAGGTCGAGGCGTCGGCCGCCTCGTGAACCAAGGGAAGAAACTCAGGTTCGCCGCAGAAACGCCCGAGCTGCCCGCGGCATTCCTCGGCGAACGTCTCGGGATCGTGACCCGTCCCAGGGGCCGCCTCGCCGAGACCGGTGACTCCGTCATCGTGAACGAGCACGAAGAGGTTTTGGGAGCCAGACATGACGCCCCGGCTGATGCGAAGGGGGAAGCGTTTGGTGACCGCGATGATCCTGAGCTCGACCTCCATATCAGCCTCGCTGCATCCCTTTGATGAGATCGGCGTACCGCTGAAGCACGACCTTGCGCTTCACCTTCATCGAGGGGGTCAGTTCGCCGGACTCGATCGAGAAACTGTGGTTCAACAGGGTATGGCGCTTGACCTTCTCATAGTCGGCCAACGTCTTGTTGATCGCATCGATCTCGCCCTTGATCAAGGCTTTGACCTCCTCGTGTGCGGTCATCGCCTCGTTGGAGTCGTGAGGCAGCCCCTTCTCTTTGCAGAACGCCTTGACCTTGTCGAAGTCCGGGACGATCAAGGCGCAGCAGTACTCCATCGCGTCGCCGAAGAGCACGGCTTCGGCGATGTAGACGCTCTCCCGGACCTTGTTCTCGATCACCTGGGGGGCGACGTTCTTGCCGTTCGCAAGAACGATCAAGTCCTTCTTCCGGTCCGTGATCCTGAGGTTCTGCCCTTCGAAGGCTCCGATGTCTCCGGTGTGGAACCAGCCGTCGGCGTCGATCGCCTCCCGGGTCGCGTCGGGCAGGTTGAAATAGCCGAGCATCACCGCCGGCCCGGAAATCAAGATCTCACCGTCCGGCCCCAACTTCATCTCGACTCCCGGGATCGGTCGTCCGACCGTCTCATACCGATTGTCGTCGGGATGGTTGACGGCGTTCGCACCGCAAGTCTCGGTCAACCCGTAACCCTGGAGCACATGGATCCGGAACGCCATGTAGAACTCCGCGATCGGGGGCGGGAGGGCCGCGCCACCGGAGACGAGGAAGCGCATGCGCCCGCCGAGCCGCTCCCGGATCTTCTTGCCTACCAAGGCGTCGAGGATCCCGGAGAACGGCGCGAATTCGCCTCTTGCCCGCTTGACGCCTTGCGCGAGCGCCCACCGGAACAGCTTCAGCTTCAGGCCACCCTGTTTCTCCACCGCGTCGATCACGCGGCCCCGGATCGCTTCGAGGAAGCGGGGGACGCAGAGCATGATCGTCGGCCGCACGGTTTCGATATCCTTGGAGAGGGTGGCGAGACTCTGGGAGTACGCGATCGTGGCCCCGATCCCGATCGGGAAGATGTGGCCGGCCATGCGCTCGTACACGTGGGACAGCGGTAGGAAGCTCAGGAAGATGTCGTTCTCGTCGACCGGGAGATTCGCGCGGATCGCGTCGACGAGGTGAAGGAACGCCCGATGGGGAAGCATCGCGCCCTTCGGGTTTCCGGTCGTGCCGCTCGTGTAGATGATCGTGGCGAGATCCTCGCGATGAATCTCGCCCATCGCCGCGATCCACGCGGACTCGTCCAGAGTGGCACTGTCGGCCCTTTCCGCCAGGCTTCCTTTGCCGCGCAGCGGCTCGATCCGAACACCGTCCATCCCGGCTACGCGCCCGGCGAGATCATCGGAGCCGGCGAGCACGAGCCGAGCTCCGGCATCGCTCACGATGTACTGCGCCTGGTCGGGGGGTAAGGTCGGGTAGATCGGCACCGTGACCGCGCCCAGGGTCTGCAGCGCCCAATCGCACCAGGCCCACTCGACACAGTTTTCCGAGAAGAGGACGACCCGGTCCCCCCGTTGCACCCCCAATGCCTGAAGGGCGGCAGCAAAGCTACGGACACGCTCCCAGTATTCGCGATAACTTGTTCGTACGAAGCCCTGCTTCGAGGGGACCATGCAGGCGGTTTCTTCCCCGCGGGCGGCGCAGGCGAGGCGGAGCATCTCGCCGAGGGACTGGGCTTGTTTGGCGTAGGGCATGGCGTTCTTGGGCTCGATTATGGAGCCGGGCGCGTTAGAATAGGTTGTGCAACGTATTGTCCTCGCCGCGCCGCGCGGCTTCTGTGCCGGAGTGGCCTACGCGATCGAGGTCGTCGACCTTGCCCTCAAGGTCCATGGCCCCCCGCTGTACGTACGCCATGCGATCGTTCACAACGAATGGGTCGTGCGCTCCTTCGAAGCGCGCGGCGTAGTCTTCGTCGAGGACGTCCGCGACATCCCGGAGGGGATGCCGGTGGTGTTTTCGGCCCACGGCGTGAGCCCCGCCGTGCGCGAGCAAGCCCAAGAGCGCCGGCTCACCGTCATCGACGCGACGTGTCCGCTCGTCACCAAAGTCCACAACGAGGCGCGGCACTACGCGCGGAAAGGCTTCTTCATGATCTACATCGGGCACGTCGGGCACGTCGAGGCCGAAGGCACGATGGGGGAAGCACCCGACCGGATGGTTCTCGTGGAAACGCCCGAGGACGCCGAGCGCCTCGAGCTTCCTCCACATGAGCGGCTCGCCGTGTTGACCCAAACGACGCTCAGCGTCGAGGAGGTCCATCGGACACTTGCGGTGCTCCAGCGACGTTTCCCCCACCTCCAGACTCCCAAGAAGGAGGACATTTGCTACGCGACGACCAACCGGCAGATTGCCGTACGCGAACTCGCTCGGCAATGTGAGCTCGTGCTCGTCGTAGGCTCGAAGACGTCTTCGAACAGCAATCGACTGCGCGAAGTCGCCGAGGCTTGTGGGTCCGTTGCCCACCTTCTGATGGGTCCCGAGGACGTTCGCGACGAGTGGCGGACCGACTATCCGAATGTCGGCATCACGAGCGGCGCATCGACGCCCGAGGCCCTCGTCGAGAACGTGATCGGCAGCCTCCTGGAAGGGCGAACCGACGTCGCCGTCGAAGTCCTCGAAACTGTTCGCGAGGACGTCCACTTCACGCCGCATCGCGAGCTCATCCAACTCGCGATGGCGCGGTAGAGCCGTTGACCGAGAAGAATCACTATGAAACGCTCGGCGTGGCCCGCTCCGCCACGGCCGCCGACATCCGAGCCGCCTATCGACGGCTCGTGCTCGAACTCCATCCCGATCGCAACCACGAGGCCGATGCGACGGAGCACTTCGTCCGGGTCGGACGAGCCTATGAGGCGCTCAGCGACCCGCTTCGGCGAGCAAGCTACGACCGAATCCTCGCGATGGAGGAGGGCAAGCCGCGCGCCCGTCGGCCGGCACCGCAACCGAAGACGCATCACGCGCCGCCTCCACCACGCCGCGTGCCGCCCCCTTCGGCCGATACGCTCCGTGCCGTCCAGTTTCTTCGGCAGGGCCGATTCGCGCAGGCGGAACAACTCGCCAAGCGTGCGATTATGACCGCCCCGCTTGAGCCGATTCCCTATGCGATCGTCGGCGATGTCGCCAGAGTGCGCGGTCAGTACGACACTGCCGCGAAGTACTACGCCTTCGCAGCGCAGATGGACCCTCAGAACCCGGTCTACCAGCGCAAGCATGAGGAGATGACGCTCGCCGACCAACGGATCGAGATCGCCCAACCCGGTGACGTGCTCGGCTTTCCGGTGTTCGTCGGCGCCGGCATCACGCTCGTGACGGCCGCTGCGGTCGTGCTCGTGAACGACAAGCCGGTGCTCGGCAAGCCCGTCGAGTCTTGGACCGTCACGTTGGTCGTCATGCTCTTCATCGCCGGTGTGGCGATGGGTGCGTGCCTCACTCTCGGCCGATTCCTCGACCGATTCTGGGTCGCCCAAGGCTCGGCGATGGGTCGAGTCCCGCCGACGCTCCTTCTCGGGGTCGTGGCGCTCGTGAACTACTGGGCCGCGGCCGCGCTTTATATCGGGGTCGGGGCAGCGCAAAACGCCTTCCAGGCCTCGACGACGCGCATTCTTATCGCCGTCGCCGTCGTCACCTTCCTGATGACGGGAGCCGCCACACTATCCGGTATCAAACCGGGAGAGACCCTGCTCTGGGGTGGAAACCTCGTTTACCTCGGCGCACTCTGCGGCTGGATGGTCGCCGACGGGTTCAGGAGACCGGCGTGAACCGCCTCCTGCATGCGTGGCGAGAGTTCGGCGACCGTGTGTTGAGGCTTCTCGTCGGAGCTTTCGCGATCTTGGCGATCCTGACCGGCCTCGACCTGCCCTCGGTGGGCGGCCCCCGCTGGCTTTCGATCGCGTTCATTGTATTTGGGCTGGCACTCCTGGCCTTCAACGTCCTCGACGTCTGGCGACGGCGACGCCGGCAGGTCGAGGACGAAGCCCCCTGACCAACTCCGGGACGGAAAACGCGGGATAATCGGCCATGCCGCTGCTTGAGTTGCATGGCGTCGAAGTCGCGTTTGGCGAGGCCCGGATCCTACGCGGCGTCGATCTTGAGGTCGAGGCCGGCGAAACCCTCGGGATCGTCGGTGAATCCGGATGCGGCAAGTCAATGACCGCACTCGCAATCATGGGTATGGTCCCACCCCCGGGCACCGTCCGTGGACGGATCCTCCTCGACGGGCGCGACCTCCTGTCCTTGAAGCCGCGCCAGTGGCTCGATGTCCGCGGCCAAGAGGCCGCACTCGTCATGCAAGACCCGTTCACGAGCCTCAACCCGATGATGCGGGCCGGAGACCAGATCGCGGAGGTGCTCCGACTCCACCAAGGCAAGAGCGCACGCCAGGCATGGGATCTCTCGATCGAGATGCTCGACAAAGTGGGGGTCCCCGCACCCGAATCCTCAGCTCGGAAATACCCCCATCAGATGTCGGGGGGTCAGCGTCAGCGCGTCGTCATCGCGATCGCCTTCGCGTGCCGCCCCAAGCTGCTGATTGCCGATGAGCCGACGACAGCCTTGGACGTGACCCTTCAAGCCCAGATTCTGCGCCTGATCCGGAAGCTCCAGGAGGAGGAAGGAACCGCGGTCATGCTCATCTCGCACGATATCGGCGTGATCGCCTCGCTCAGCCGCCGGATCGCCGTCTACTACGCGGGGCGAGTCGTCGAGACCGGGCCTGCGTCCTCCGTCCTCCGTCAGCCTCACCACCCGTACACCGAAGCGCTGCTGGCCGCCCTCCCGGATCCGCGCCAATCGCGTCTCCAGGCCATCTCCGGCCAACCGCCCGACCTCACCCAGCCAATCGTCGGGTGCGCCTTCGCTCCGCGTTGCCCGAAGCGATTCGATCGGTGTGATGAGGATCCCGTCCTGTTCGATGCGGGGGCGAGTCGGACGGCGTGCTGGCTGGTCGAGGAGGCGGCGGCCCGCAGGCACTGATCGCAAGGCATGCGAATCCAAATCGCCCACGATTTCACCTGCAGCTGGTGTTGGATCGGACTGTTCCAAGCCAAACGGCTTCGTCGCGACTTCGGGGTCGAAATCGACTGGATCCCCTATGAGCTCTACCCAGACCCCGGACCATTTCCTTCGCCAGGCAAGCCCGAGACCGGGAAGCATGCGGACAAGCCTAAGACGCCGAGCCGATTTCAACTCGCGATGGCCGCAGAAGGGCTCGAGCCGGTAGCCGCCGACCGACCATGGCCGATCCGAACCCACCGCTGCCACCAAGCGGTCGAGTACGCCAAGCCGCTCGGCGTCGCCGACGCCCTCGTCGAGCGGATCTACAACGCCTACTGGAAGCACGCCCTCCCGATCGATCGGCCCGAAGTCCTGGCGTTCCTCTCCAAGGGGTTGATCCGCGATGAGGCCGCATTCCTTGGTGCCCTCCACTCCGATGTGCATCGCGGGCACCTGATCCCGTTCGATGACGAAGCGTTTGCGACTGGGGTTTACAACGTCCCGACGTTCTGGATCGGGGACGAACGATACGCGGAGCAGCCCTACGCGGTGCTGGAGCGCGCGATGCGGAACGCTGGACTCGGCGACGGAGACCCCACACGAGGGGTGTATGCCAGCCTCGATTACCCTTCCGCCCCCGAGGATCGGCCGACGGTCTTCATCAACATGGTCGCGACGATCGACGGCAAGATTATTACAGGCAACCGGAATGAGCCGGTCATGGACCTCGGCTCGATGACGGACCACCTCCTCATGCGCCGCATCGAGGACTCGGCGGAGGCGGTCGTGATCGGCGCGGGCAATCTTCGCGCCACCCCCAAACTTTGGTATGACCAGCGCCTATTCCGGTTCGTCGTGAGCCGATCCGGTCAAGTCGACCCTTCTTCCCGGTTCTTCACCGATGCACCCGAGCGTGCGTTTCTCGTCGCCCCCGAGGGCGTGACCGCCGAGGTTCCGGTCCTCCACTTCGGAAGCGAGGGCGTTGATCTGATTGCGCTCCTTCGCTCGCTCCGCCAGACGTTTGGCATCACGCGACTCCTCGTCGAAGGCGGGAGCGAACTCAACGCGGCGTTCCTACGACTCGGTGTGGTCGACGAGCTGTTCCTCACGGTTGCGCCCAAGATCAAGCTCGGGCGCGAAGTGCCGACGTACGCCGGGGGTGAAGCCCTGGTCCGCGATGCGGTCCAATCCTACCGACGGATCGAGACCCACACGATCGGGGACGAGGTCTTCCTTCGCTACCGGCGCTAGCCGATCAAGATCTTCTCTTCAGGATAGAAGACTCGTTCGACTCGGCCCGGTCGGGTCAAGGCAAAGATCACGGTCAACGCGCCGAGGCGACCCCAGAACATCACGAGCATGATGACGATCTGACCGACGAGGGTCAACTCCGAGGTAAATGCCAGCGTCAAGCCGCAAGTGGCAAACGCGGAGACCACTTCGAAAAGGGCGCGATCGAGCGAGGTGTCATGGGTCACGAGCAACACCCACGTCGCGACCACGACGACGAGAAGCGAGATCGTCAAGACAGCTGACGCTTTGCGCACCATTTCACCGGGAATCGCGCGGCCGCCGACGCGAGGCGTGGATGACCCGCGAGCATAGGCAAGGACCGCGAGGGCGAGGGTTGCGAATGTCCCGGTCGTGATCCCGCCACCGGTCGAAGCGGGGCCACATCCGATGAACATGAGCGCGATGATGGCCAGTTGACTCCCCGGCTGCATCGCCTCGAAAGGCGAGAGTCCGGCGAAGCCCGCCGAGCGCGATGACACCGACTGGAACATCGAGAGCTCGATCTGGCGTCCGAGGGGAAGCGATGCGAGCGTGCCCGGTCGTTCCGACAGAAAGATCGCCGCGAACCCGCATAGAAAGAGAAAAGCGAACGCGACAAGCGTGATTCGCGTGTGAAGCGTGAGCCGCCGCTGCTTCGGGAATAGGGTGAGGTCGAACAGGACGGGAGCGCCGAGACCGCCCAGAAGGATGAGGCAGGCCTTGACGAGAAGCGTGCCCCCATCGGTGGGAAACACGCCCCCTCCCAGCCCAGGATTTCCGCCGAAGAGGTCGAATCCTGCGTTGCAGAACGCCGAGACCGCATGGAACAGCGCGTCGAAGAACGTGACCCCGGGAACTGAGCCTTGCCAATGGAACCAAAGGAGCAGAGCTCCCACCAACTCGATGCCGAGGACAAGCAGGAGCAGAAACCGGAACAAGACAAAGACCGAGGCAACCTTCAGAGAACCGAACGCATCCTTGAGATCGAGCCGGTCGGCGACCGAGATCTGGCGGCCGATGAGCTGAAGGAGCACCACCGCGAAGGTCATGTAGGCGATGCCGCCGACTTGGATCAGGAGCAGGAGCATCGATTGTCCGAACCGAGTCAGGTCAGTCCCGACCGGGAAGACGCTCAGGCCGGTACAGGTGAGGGCCGAAACGGCGGTGAAAAGGGCCTCGTTCCACGCCAGGGGCCGCGTGCTGCTGGCGGGGAGCATCAGGAGCGCCATGCCGACCAAGACCAGGCCCGCCAGAACAAAAAGGAAGAGGAGCGCTGGACTGAGTCGTAAACGGTTCATCGCCAGGACATCATCCTGGCGATCTTCGATTCGGGACCCATCACGAGGAGCGTCTCTCCCTCGCCGAACACCCAGCCCTTCGGGGCGTGTCGATGGACTTTGCCGTCTCGGATCACGCCAAGGCACTCCACGCCGAACCGCACATTGAAGTCGACATCTCCCGCTCGCAACCCGATGAGCACGGGGGGAATCCTCACTCGGCAGATGCGATCCTCGCCGGCGGCAATCCCCTCGAGAATGCCCGGATGGGCAAGCTCGTTCGCAAGGCGCTCGCCCGCTTCGTACTCGGGGAGGAGGACGCGCGTCGCTCCGACCGTGATCAAGAGGTCGCGATGCACTTTGGTCAACGCCTTGCAGAGGATGGTCTTGACCTTGAGATTCCGGAGCGCGACCGTCGTCATCAAGCTCGACTCGAAGCTCGCCCCGATCGCCACGATTACGGTCTCGCAAGCCTGGATATCGATCTCGGCCAGCGCGAGCTCGTCTGTGCTGTCGAGCTTGACCGTCTGAGTCAGATCCGCGGCGTACCTCTGGACCAACTCGATCGACGAATCGATGCCGAGAACCGTAAACCCCCGCTGCATCAGCGTCAGGGCCACGCTTGCGCCGAACCGACCCAATCCGATCACCGTGTAGTCTGCGGGTTTCATAGGCAATTCGCCTGCGAAAGTACCCTTTCCCTCGGTAATCCGTTGTGACGTAGCCCTAGGTGACCGACCGGGATAGTTGCTCGAGGTGAAAGACATCGTGCCCGAGCATATTGGACGCGTACTCCCGGATCGTCATCCGGCCCAGTTCGCTGTGCACGAAGTCTCGCCCGAAGTCGTCCTCGCTGAGCCCTTCGAGAAAGGCAAGGGTCCGGGCCCGTTCGGATCGGAAGACGGCAAGGGCGTCCTCGAGATCCATCCTGCCGTATCCCACCTCTTCTCCTCGCACCCACTCGTCGATACCCTGGACGGAAGCACCCGGCGTCTGATAGGCCGTTTCGAGTCGACCGCGAAGGATCGGCTCCCAATCGGCGAGGTGCGCCACCACTTCCCGGGGAGAGAATCGGGTCGGATCGACCCGAACATCGAACCGATCGGCCGGAACACGCCGCGCGAGGTCGGCAACCAATCCAGGAGTGAACGAGAGCGCGGGGAGCAGATAGCCCGTCATGACAGGGTTTCTTCCCAGAGTCTGAGCAGCTTCCCGCACTCCTCGTCGTCCTCCGGCAGCGCGGTGTCGAAGATCAAGAACCACGCCTCCGGGTGTTCGACCTTGTCCCCGGGGCCGAGGGTGACGAGCGGTCCAAGCGACTCGACTTCGAGCATGTCGTGTCGGGTGAACGTCTCGAAATTCGAGCCGAAATCCGGATATTCCGCTCCCGCGACGCACGGGAACCGCTTGACGAACACGTTGCCATGATTCGCATAGACCGCCAGCCCTTGCTCGATCAACGCACCGACTTTCTGAGGGCCACGAGCGGCATCGTGGCGGAGTCGAATCACGCGATTGCCCCACGTCCAACGCGGGTCCGCCATCTCGGTGTAGGGCCAGAGCACCAACGGCCGGGAGGGAAGCAGTCCCTCCGGATGGGGCTTCGGCTCCGCCTGTTGGAACGCGCAGACCCCGCCGGGTGCCATCACGGTTAGGCACCACGGTGCGATCCGCACGGGTCGACCCGCGCGATTCTCGACGAGATGAAGGAGCCCGACACGCCCGTCCGGGGCAACCTCGATCCGCATGGCGCGCGCAAGGCCTGAAGGGCCGGGCTGTGAGCGGAGCCATACTCCGTCTCCATCAGCCTCCATCTCGACCTCGGCATTGTCCGGCTCATAGGTTCGCACTTCATCCTCGGGGGCGGTCCACAGGCGATGGCCGCCGTAGCTCCGATACTCGTCGCCCCCGGTCAGGCCCATTTGGGCGGGATACTCGACGAGTTCATTCGGGCCGCCCTCGGCCCCGAAGCGGATAATCCGAGGTCCCACTTCGAGGGTCGCGATCAGCTCGACCCCGCCACCCTTAAGACGCACGCAGCGCGTCCAGCCACCGTAAGGGACGATCTCCATGGGCACGGAGTGTACCGAGCCCCCTCGCCACTCATGTTCCGTCCGGCCGGCAAGTCTCCCAACGAGGGTCGCAACGGCCAGTCCCTGGACTTCACGGGCCTACGTTCAAGCATCGCCGAGCCGAAAGGACCGCGTCCTCCAACTCGACCGGCTCGGACGGGCTCACGAGGCGAGCCACCTCGGCTTCGAGCGTTGGGTCTCCGGGGACGTAACTCACGCCGTTGGCCCTGCGGACCGACTGGACCGTAGCGAAGAGGGTGCTCGCCACCTCGGGATGAGGCGATCGGAAGCACATGTCGGCCAGGACCATCAAGATGCTCAGCATCAGGGCTTGAGAGTCGAGACTCTGAGCGAGTTCCAGAGCTTCGAAGATGAGGTACGCATAACTCGGGTCGTCGAGGGCAAACCGTGCCCGCGCAAGGTGGCGCAAGTTGTTTGCCGTCGCGTAGGTGTTCCCGAGACTGCGAAACCTCTCTGCGGCCGTTTCAAGATGAGCCGCGGCCGACTCAAAGTCTCGTGCATAGTAATCGACCAAACCAAGCGTGCCCAACGCCGTCGCGCTGAGGTCGGCGAGCCCATGCTCGTCAGCTGTAGCGACCGCCTCTTTGGCGCTGTGTCGGGCGGCTTCGAACTGCTCGAGCCGAAGACTTGCCAGGGCAATATTATTGAGGGCAGAGACCAGACCCAACGCTCGAAACTCCTGGCGATAGTGAAGCACGGCTCGCTCGTGGTAGAGCCTCGCTTTCTGATAGTCGCCGGTGGAGTAGGCCAGGTTGCCGGCGATATTGTGGGCTTGGGCCATCAACTCGCCATCGACGGGCGACGATTCACACAGAGTCAGGAGTTTGTCGAGCCGAGTGCTCGCCACATTGAGAAGACCGCCGATGCTCCAGAAACGCCACAAGGATGCCACCATGCGGATGCTGTCTTCGAGCATTCCGGGAGCATCGAGCATGAGATCGAGAGCGTGAAGGTGATTCTCTCGATCGACTTGCATTCGAGCAAGGCTTTCGCGCTGATCATGACCCGCGAGCCCCTGGCGAAGAGCCTCGGCTTGACCCATGAACGCCTTGGTGTAGCCGAGCCTCACTTCCGCAGGCTCGGCCTCTTCGGCGAGCCGTGTCTCGGCGAATTCCCGGACCATTTCGAGCATTCGCCAGTGCATTCCGTGCGGCGTCGACTCAACCTGCAGCAAACAGCTTCGAGTCAATTGGGCGAGGCTTGACTCAGCATCAAAACCCAAGACGAGGTCGAGGGAGTCCTTGAACAGGCCTCCTCTGAACATCGAACAGGCACAAAACACAAGACGATCGTCTTGATCGAGAAGCTCGTAGCTGGTCTCGAGCACGGCTCGAATGCTGCGGTGTCGGGCGACGCCCTTTCTGAACGTGGCCTGAGGCAGGTCAAGCCGCGCTTTGAGGCGACTCAGGAGGAGCTTCGGGGGGAGAGATCGCGAACAGGCTGCCGCAAGCTCGATCGCAAGGGGCACTCCTTCGAGCCAAGTCGAGATAGCGGCAACCGATTTGAAGTTGCGCTCCGTCAGCTCGAATTCCGGTCTTGTGTGCTGGGCTCGGTCCACGTAGAGCTGCACTCGGGGGTTGATCTTCACCTCGTCGAAGACCAGGTTCTTCCCAATATCGGGCATCGCTTCCAGCCTGAGGATGAACTCGCCCTCGATTTCGATCGGAACCCGTGATGTACAAAGGACAGTCACGGTTTCGACGGAGCCGGCGAGATTCTCGATCAAGGTCGCCACCTCGATGCCGTCGCTATTGAGGAGATGCTCCAGATTGTCGAGGACCAGGATCGATCTCTGAGCAGCCAAGGAAGCAACGATCTGGGCAAAGGGATTGTCGATGGAATTGCCGTCAGGGCGGACACATTGGGCCACCTCGGCCAAGGCTTCTGCTGCGGTTTTCTTGGACGCGAGACGCACGAAGAAGACTGCAGGAGGATCGGGCCCAGCTGTCCGAACCTTGAGTGCTTCTTCCAGGAGCCTGGTCTTGCCGATACCCCCCATCCCGGTCACTGTGATCAGCTTGTGGTCGTCGGCCAGGAGCTTGCCCAACAGCTCCAACTCTCGCGTCCTGCCAAAGAACTTCGTCAGTCGGACCGGGAGGGGGGCACTCACCGTGGCGGGGGCAGAGCTCGCCTCCGGCGCAATCAAGGCCGCTCGTTGCTGCGGCCTGAGATCCTTGGCCAGCCGTTCGACTTCGGGGCTTGGTTCAGCCCCGAAGTTCACCCTGAGCATCCGCCGATAGGCGTCGTAGGCTTCGAGGGCACTGGCTCGGTTGCCCGACTCAAGATTCAGCTCGATGAGCCGTACGTGCGCGCCCTCATTGAAGGGATCCAGCGCGATCAGTTGGCCGTTTGCGAGAAGGGCTTCCCGGAGTCGTCCTTGCTCCCGGTGCCGCTTGATCAGATCTTCGTATGCCTTGATGGCGACGTCCTGAAGTCTGATCTGTGCTTCCGTGAAGGGACTCAGGTAGTGGCCCCGGGCGAGATCGGACCGATACAGCGAGACGGCGTCATCGAGGCGGTCTTCAGCGATCGCCAGCTGGAAGTCCTGGATGTCCGTCGACACCGCTCCGGGATTGAGTCCCAGGTGCGTGCCATCGACCAACAGAAACGTACCGCGAACTTGCGGCGGCTCAAGAGTCTGGCGAAGACCGTGCAGCGCGACGCTGAGGCTGTTGCGACCGGATTCGGGCAGTGTTTCCGGCCAGAGGACTTCTGCCAGGTACGACCTGGAGAGGGCTCCAGGCATCTCGAGCGCCAGCAGTCCGAGGAGCGAGCCCTGTCGCTGGGATTTGATCGGAACCTGCACTCCATCGAGAACCGCGCTCAGACTGCCGAACAACTCGATGCGCAGTGTCTCGGACGACATGATCGCCCATTCTGGCACGCCCCCGTTTCGAGCGATACCCGGTTTAAGACCTGCTTAAGACCTCGGCTCGTACCCTGCGTCCATGCCTGATCCGACAACCCAGCCGACCTCGGACGAGGAGGCAACCCCATCGCCGAAGACGATGGACACCGCCGACGCCCTTCGCGGACTCCTGAAGGAGATGTCCGACACGGATACGACTCACTCTCCCGGCGCTCGCCGGCACGACCAGCCTTCGAAAGAAGAAGCAAGGATCCAAAAGCCATGAACAAATCAACCAAGTACTCATTCGCCGTCATCACGGCAGTCGCCGTCGTCTCGCTTGGCACCGTCGTTTCGAAGCCCGGACAGGCCCAAATCGCCCAAGGTCTGGTCATTCTCCAACCCAACACGCCTGGGTTTGCCCAGAACGGCAACATCAACGTCAGCGGCACCGCCAGAGCGAGCCAATTCGTGGGCGGTGGCGCTGGCCTCACCAATCTGAGTTGGGCTAACGTGACGGGTGCCCCCGCGTTCCTTACCGGCATCCCAAGTCCGCTTGTGGTCAATAGCTCTGCCACGACCGGGGATGCCATCGTCACCGGCAAGAACAGCGCGTTGACAGGGGCCATACCGGGCGTCGGCGGCTTTACCGAAAGCGTATCGGGTTCAGGGGTCTTTGGAATTGCCAACTCCTCGACGGGCGCAAGTTCGGGCGTGAAGGGGAGGAGCGAGAGCACGTCGGGTTTCGGCGGCTTCTTTCTTGGCAGCGCAACCTCGGGTCTCAACTACGGCGTGTACGGGCAAACCAATTCCGCAAGCGGTTACGCCGGATACTTCACGGGCGGCAAGGGCCTATACGCGAGTGTCCTCGAAGTTGGCAGCACCGCGCTCGTCACAAACCTGAACGCCGATTGGCTCGATGGTCAGGATGGTGCCTACTACACCAACGCACAGAACCTGACCGGAACGATCAACGACGCTCGGCTTAGCAATAACGTCGCGCTGTTAGATGCAATCCAGACATTTACGGCGGCAAACACCTTCGATGCTGCCGTTACCGTGAATGCTCGCACGACGACGAGTAACTTCACGATGACGAATGGTGCGGCAGCCAACACGGTCATGCTCGGAAACGCGACCGGAGTCGCCAGTTGGGGAACGGTGGGAAACGCCAGGCTCACTTCGGATGCTGCGTCACTCTCCAAAGTCACCGGTGGAGCGTTTTCGATCAATGCGGGGGATATCAACGGTGCCGACCAGAGCAAAATCAGCCTTTTCACGGGAGCCACTGAGAAGATCAAACTGGTTCCCAATGCGGCGGGTGCTGCAGGTCTTATCAACACATACGGGCCGAACGGAAACCTAAACACCCGTTTGACCTTTCTCAATGGAAGCCCTGACAACGGATATCTGGCCGCCTGTGACAGTGCCGGCGCCCTTCAAGCTCAACTGTTTGTCGACGCCGCCGGGAATGGCATCGTGTCCGCCGACACGAAGAATTTCGTAGTCCCTGACCCGACCGATCCACGCTACAACATCGTCTACGCTTGCGTTGAAGGACCGGAAGCCGCGATGTACACCCGAGGCACGGGCCGGCTTGTCAATGGCCAAGCCGTCATCGACCTCCCCGATCACTACCTCAAGCTCGCCAACCTCGCCACCGCGACCATTCAAGTCACCCCGCTCGACGACTGCCGAGGCCTGTTTGTGAAGAAGACCAACGGCATGATCATCGTCAAGGAACTTGGCGGCGGCAAGGCGAACGTCGAATTCGACTGGCGGATTGAAGCCGTCCGCAAGGGCCACGAAGACTACCAAGCCGTACGCCCTTGGAACGACGCTCTGCCTGCCGGCGACGAGCAACAGCAATGGAACGCTCGCCTGCAGTCGATCGCGGCCAAGCGCGCCAGGGCCAACCGATCCAATCGCCCTTGACGCCAAGAGACCCCTTGCCGACCAATGGAGGCAAGGGGTCTCCTTTTTTGCTCGATGAACCAGCACCTTTGCTGACGTTCCGGGACCTCCGTGGTCGCGGCTATGCCGCGTACTGAACGAGGCCCACCGGGTTGCCGTCGGGATCACGGACCGCGACCGAATGCCCCACCCCCGGCACCGGGTGTTTCGGTTCGGGAGCGCTCCCGCCGAGGGCCACTGCCTTGGCAATGAGGGCGTCGATGTCCTCGACGCGGAACCAGATCGAGGGGGAACTCCCCGTGGTCAGCACATCCACTCGCTGAAGCCCGCCGATGTGCTCGTCGCCGAAGCCGAACACGACCATGTCGTCGTGAAAGGGCCGGAACGTCCATCCGAACAGACCTTCGAAGAACCGCTGGGCTCGGGCGATATCCGTGACTTGGAACTCGATGTGGCAGATCCGATTCAACACCATGCCCTAGTGTAGTCAGGCCCGAGTCTTGTCGCCTTATCCTAGAGCGCGGAACGTACTTGGCGAGCGTCCAAAGCGCCGGACGAACAGGCGAGTGAAACTCGGCACGCTCGAGTAGCCCGCGGCAAGGGCGGCCTCCCCGATCGGATCCCCGGCTTGGATCCGTCGTCGTGCGGTCTGGAGGCGGATCTCCGATCGATACCTTGCGGGGCTCTGGCCGTAAGTCGCCCGAAAGAGGCGCACGAGGTGGTGTTCCGAAAGACCGATCGCGTTGGCAAGTTCGCGATTCGTCGCCGACTCCGCCGGGTTCGACTCGATGCGGGCGCGTAGCGATTCGAGGAGACGAGCCACGTCGGCCCGTGTCCGCCATTGCCGGGCCGGAACTTTGCCGAGCGCCAATGCGGAGGGGCAGGGTCGAAAAGACGAAACCGCCACCGGCGCTTGGCTCTGTGGCGGTTCTCGGTCGTTCATCGTCGCCCGATCAATTCGGGGATGGCGTGATCGTGAAGCCCTGCGCGGTCAGTTCCTGACCGATATGGCGGAGCTTCTTCATCGCGCGGAGCTCGATCTGCCGGACCCGCTCGCGGGTGACGTTGAGTGCGCTCCCGACCTCTTCGAGGGTGCGGGCGCGGCCATCGTCGAGACCGAAGCGGAGCCGCACGACGTCGCGCTCGCGCGACGTGAGGCGTCCGAGGATGCCGTCGATCTCTTCGCGGCGAATCAGCGTCCAGGTCACCTCACCCGGCGACGGCATGTTCGTCGACGGAATGAAGTCTCCAATCGAGCTATTGTCCTTCTCTCCGACCGGGGTCTCGAGGGACAGAGGCTCAACCGCGACCCGCATCATCTCCTGCACGCGGTCCGAGGACATCGCGACTTCCGTCGCGACTTCGTCCGGCGTCGGCTCGCGATGCAGGTCCTGCTGGAGCCGATTCGCCGTCTTCATCACCTTGTTGATGAGTTCGGCGACGTACACCGGAATCCGGATCGTGCGGCCCTGGTTGATGATCGCGCGAGCGATCGCGCGCCGAATCCACCATGTCGCGTACGTGCTGAATCGGAAACCCTTCCGCCAGTCGAACTTCTCGACCGCGCGGATCAATCCGAGATTGCCTTCCTGGATCAGGTCGGCCAGCGGAATGCCGCGAGCGTTGTACTTCTTCGCGATCGACACGACGAGACGAAGGTTCGACTCGATAAGGTGCTGCTTCGCCTCGATGCCCGACTTCACGATCATCTTGATATCGAATTCGGTGAAATCGGACTCACGTCCCAGAAGCTTGGCGAGCTCGGCCAGCTTGCCGCCTTCGGCAAGGTCGCGAGCCTGGACCCGCTTGGCGAGGTCCTCCTCTTGGGCAGGCGTCAGCAGGTGGGCGCGGCGGGTCTGCCGCATCCACATTTCGAGCTCTTCGCTGTCATCGTGGACAGGAGCAGCCTCGACTTCCTCGACTTCCTCGTCGCCCTCGGCGAGCTCCAACAGATCGTCTTCGCCCGGCTCGATGCTCGGATCGTCGATGAGAGCATGCGCAGCAACGGGCGAGTACGGCTGTCGCGCGTTGTTGCGCACCGTAATCGGCTTACCCCGTCTTGGCTGGGACTGCACCCCGTTCTCAATCGGCATTCGTTCGGTAACCTCCAATGACTCGCCTCAACCCTTCAGACGAACCTTCCCCGGGTTCGACATCGGTTGAGATGCTTCCTTCAACGAAAATTCGAAAACGCACCATCGAATCGACGTCTCACCTTTACACTATCACAACTTGGCGGATCCGCCAACTCTCAGTCCGACAAAGGACCGAGCGGGGAACTGTTCGAGTGTCAGGCACAGGAAGTGCCAGTAGTTGTCAACGTCTTTTCTTTGCCCAACGTTGCACAACGAGTAGGCTTATCCGAGCGTTCTCAGCGCAAGAACGGCCTCTGCGAGGTTCTTTGCCAGCGATTCGACCGATTCAAGCGTGTTTTCGCGACCAAAACTGATCCGAATCGCACCGCGCACCAGGTCTTCCGAAAGTCCCAGCGCCGTCAGCACCGGGCTAGGTTCGGTGCTCCCAGAGCTGCAGGCGGCCCCACTCGAAATCGCGAATCCGAGGCGGTCCAACTCGATCACCAGAGACTCGCCCTGGACCCCGGCGAACGCGAGCGAGACGATGTACGGGGAGGCGTGCTCCGGACTGAACACGAAGCAGTCGGGAACCGGCTCGATTCCCGCAAAGAGCGCGCCGCGCAGGGCGACCGCGTGATCAAAGTCGTGAATCCTCCGCTCGTGCGCGAGCTCGGCCGCCATCCCCATGCCAACGATGCCCGGGACGTTCAAGGTGCCCGCGCGAACACCGTGCTCCTGACCGCCGCCGCGCAGGAGGGGTTCGATCGGCTCGGCACCACGTAGAAACAGCGCCCCGACGCCTTTGGGACCGTAGAACTTATGTCCGCTGCAACTCACGAAGTCGTACGCCGTGGCATCGAACGCGAGCTTGCCGACGGCCTGGGTTGCATCGGTATGGCGCATCGCGCCCGGGCACTCCGGCATCGTCAAGAGGGCCCCGGTTTCATTGTTGACCGTCATGACACTGACGAGTTCGACCGGTGATGGCGGGGACAGCGTCCAACCCTCGTTGCTCATGATCCACGCTCCACGACTAAGCGCCGGCTCGCGTACCGAGCTGTGTTCGAACGGAGACACGGCTACCGAGTCGAAAGCCGCAAGCACCGTGTTGTTGCTCTCGGTCGCTCCGCTCGTGAACACGACTTCGCTCGGGTCCTCGGCCCCGAGCAAGCGGGCCACCGCCTGCCGTGCGCCTTCGACGGCTTCGCGGGCACGCAGTCCCCATTGGTGGAGCGAGTGGGCGTTCCCGCAGTCGTCACCGAGAAACGGCATCATGGCTTCGCGCACGAACGCGTCGACCGGGGTCGTCGCGGCGTGATCGAAGTACCGCGAGCGATCCATCAAAGGCCGGGCCAGAGGATTCGATGCCGGATCGCTTCCAGTGCAGCGTTCACCTTCGAGAGGTGCTCCATCTCGCCCAGATGCTCGACCTCGGCGATCGCCGCAGTCTGCTTGGCGGCGGGTGGCGGGCCGGCCGTCTCCTTGAGGGCCAGCGCCTCCTCAAGCGTGTCGAGTTCCCCGGCATCGAACCAAATCCCCTCGCACGTGTCGCATCCCTCGACGACCACCTGGCGATCGAAGGCATAGGGGTGCTTCCGAAGCTCGTTCATGTCGTCGGGGCAAAAACGTCCGGCGGACGGGGCCGGGACGTGGGCGACCGGTTTGTTGAGGGCCTCGAGTTGGCTCAGGCGGTCGGTGTCCATCGTACGGACGATCCGTACCGACTCGCCCGGAAACCACAGCCCGTGGCAGCGGGGACAGACCGAGATCGGGACGTCCCGGAAGTTCAGGGCCGTCATCGGCTGTGCGCAGTTGACGCAAGGGGCTCCGTTCATGGATCCGATTATGGGACTACCCATCGCAGTCCGCGTGAGGGAACCGGAGCCGGAACGTACTCCCCTTGCCGATTTCGGAATCGATGGAAACGATGGCTTGATGGGTCGCGGCGAGTTCGAGGACGATGCGGGTACCCCAGCCTGATCCGGTGTTCTTCTGCCAAACGCTCCTGGCTGAACCGGAGAGAATCTTGTCCGCAGTGTCCCGGGTCATGCCGGGACCATGGTCTTCGATTTCGACCACATGGTGCCCGTCGTTGAAAACGTAGCGGACGACCACCGTTTCGTAGGCCGGCTCGTCGTCGTACATCGCCCGCGCTCGGATGCCCTCTGGGACCACCTCGCTCGAAGCCTTGATCGCGTTGCTCACCAGGTTCTGCACGATCCGGAACAGGTACATCTCGTCGTGCATGGTCGGTGGGGCCGCCTCGTCGATCTCGTAGCGGATCGCGATGCTGTTCGCGCGCCCTTCCGACTCCATGTAGGCGGCGCTGAGTTGGATCGTCTCCGACATCTTCCCGCACTTCATCGTCGGTTTGAGTTCCTTTCCCGCCGACAGGTCGCTGATCAGCGTCGAGTAGCGCGCCACGCGTTCGATCGAGAGGTTCAGTTCGTCGAACATGGAATCCACGAGGTCGACGTTCATGAGAAGCTCCGCGTCGCCCCCGGCCTTTTCATCGGCAAACTGGCGAAGGGCATTGACGGCCGGATCACTGAAGCTGACATTGGCCTGAAGCGCGAACGCAAGGTTCTTGATGTCGTGCGCAATGCGGCCCATGCCGAGCAGTTGCGAAGCTCGGCTCTGCTCATCCATCAACCGCGAATTCAGATAGGCCATGGTCGAGATGGCGGAAACCGTGTCGAGCACGAGCGCGTCGCTCTCGTTGAACTCGCCTTCGGTCTTGTTGATGAGCTGGACGACGCCGATCGGATCCTCGTCCTCCATCATGAGCGGGACCGTGATCATCGTTCGGACGGTGACGCCGACCGCCTTCTCGACCTTGCCTTCGGCCTCCTCGTCACGCTTGGTCTCAAAATGGCTGATTTCCGTCTTGCGACTGTGATAGACGGAGCCGACGACACCGAAATTGTCGGGCAGATCTTTGAACGGTAGCTTCTCCGCGACCTCCTCCGGGAGCACATGCTGAAAGATCAGCCGCTTCGTCGCTTTGTCGTGAAGATAGATCGTTCCGCCCGACGCGCCGACCGCCTCGACGCAGATCTCCAGAACCTCTTTGAGGACGGTGTCGAAATTGGCCCCGCTGGCGAGCTTGCGCGACGCAAGGTGTACGGCTTGCAAGAGGGGGGACTGTTCCGGCATCGGAACCGGAGTCTACCTGCCGACCAGGACACGCAAACGGGGGCCGGTACAATCGTGCGAAGTGCGCCCGTAGCTCAGTGGATAGAGCAGCCGCCTTCTAAGCGGTAGGTCGGAAGTTCGATTCTTCTCGGGCGCGCCATTCAATCCAGCGTCGGACATACTGGCATCATGGAACGCACCCGGAGTCCGCTTCGAGAGCGGCTCCGCGAGTTCCCCGCGTTCCGCGCCCTGCGCCACCGCGATTTTCGGCTTCTGTGGATCGGCGCATTCTTCTCGTTCACCGGCAGCTGGGTCCAGAACGTGGCCCAAGGCTGGCTCGTTTTCGAACTCACCCAAGACGAGGCCAAGCTTGCGCTGGTGTCGTTCTGCCAGATGGTCCCGGTTTTCCTCTTCGGGATGGTCGCCGGCAGCCTCGTCGACACGATGAACCGTCGGTTCCTTCTCACCCTCAGTCAGTCCGTTTACGCGGTCAGCGCATTGTTTCTCGCGTGGGCGACGGCGACCGGGACCATCGCTTACGGTCAAATCCTCGTCGTCAGCCTCGTCAACGGGCTCATGAGCACGATCGAGATTCCTGCCCGTCAGTCGCTGCTGTCACGCGTCGTGCCTCCCGATGACCTTCCCGCCGCGGTCCCGATCAACGCCCTGACCTTCAATGCGGCCCGCATGATCGGTCCCGCGATCGGCGGTTTTCTCCTCGCCAAGTACGGGGTCCAGACGTGCTACCTCGTGAACGGCCTCAGTTATTCGGCTCTCATCCTCGCCGTCCTCGCGATTCGCGCCGATCTCAGCGCCGAGAGCCGCGAGCCCTCCCCGATCCGCGACCTCGTTCTCGAGGGCGTAAGGTACACGCTTCGCGATGCACGCCTCCGCGCGCTCTTCATGATGGAATGCTGCACGTCGATCTTCGGCATCTTCTATCTCTCTTTGATGCCGGCGATCGCGAAGGAACTGCTCGGGCTTGGCAAGGTCGGCCTCGGCCAAGCCATGACTTCCGTGGGAGTCGGTGCAGTGATCGGTCTCGCCTCGCTGGCGGGCATCTCCCATCTGCCGATCAAGCCGCTCCTCATTCGACTTTCGATGGCGGTCCTCGGACTCGGATTGGTCGGGCTGACGTTTGCGGCCGGCCCCTGGCTGGCGTTCCCTCTCTTCGCCCTCATCGGGATGGCCAGTGTCGTCCAGTTCAACACGACCAATACCCTGTTCCAGCTGCTGTCGCCCCCGAATCTGCGGGGTCGTGTGATCGCGATGCACGTCTGGGCGCTGTCCGGACTCAGCCCGTTCGGCACGTTGTTCTTTGGTTGGCTCGCAAGCGTCGCCGGTCTGAGGGTCGCGATCGGAAGCGGGGCCGTCGTGATGCTTGTCGGGACGACGCTTGCGTGGGTCCATCGGGGTCGCCTCGCCGGCGTCCATTGACGCGCCCGACTCAGGGTCTGCCAAGATCGGAAGCGTGCTGTGCATCGTGGCTTCTCTCGTTCTGGCCGGTCGCGGACCGACCCCTCCGATCGTCCCGCTCCCGGCCGAGTGGCGTTGGACCGGTCCCGGTTTCGAAGTGCGGCAAGACACGCGGATTGTGGTCGACGCTTTTGGGCCGGAATGGAGAGCGCTGGGCGAGACTCTTGCCGACCGACTCGAACCCGCGATGGGGTTCCGACTTGCCACCTCCGCGGGCAATGGACGCATCGGCAGCAACACGATCGTCATCACCGATCGGATCGCCCCCGAGCTCGTGGGGGCCGAGGGCTATCGACTGGAGAGCGGACCGAGCCGAATCACGATCTATGCCGCGAAGCCCGCCGGGGCGTTCTATGGGATCCAGTCCCTCCGCCAGCTGCTTCCCGCAGCGATCGAGAATCCGTTTTTCACCCCTCGGCGATCGTGGTCGGTCCCAGGAATCACGATCGAGGACCAACCGAGGTTCCCGTGGCGGGGGTTGCTCCTCGATGTCAGCCGCCACTTTCGAGACAAGCAATTCGTCAAGCGGCAGATCGACCTCCTCGCCTACCACAAGATGAACGTCTTCCACTGGCATCTGGTCGATGATCAGGGCTGGCGGATCGACATCGAGCGCTATCCGAAGCTGACGTCGGTCGGAGCCTGGCGGATGGAAGGAGGCAAGCGATACGGCGGCTTCTACACGCAGGACGATATTCGCGAAGTCGTCGATTACGCGGCCAAGCGCTACGTCACGGTCGTTCCCGAAATCGAAATGCCCGGTCACTGCAACGCGGCTCTGGCCGCCTATCCCGAGTACTCCTGCACTGGTGGACCGTTCCAGGTCCCGTCACTCTGGGGCGTGTTCGCCGACGTGTACTGCGCGGGCAAGGAGGCGACCTATACGTTCAACCAGAACGTGCTCGACGAAGTCCTCGCCTTGTTCCCGTCGAAGTTCATCCACATCGGGGGCGACGAAGTCCCGAAGACGCGCTGGAAGGAGTGCCCGGACTGCCAGAAGAAGATCAAAGACGAAGGCTTGAAGGACGAGGCCGAGCTCCAGAGCTACTTCATCCATCGGATCGACGCCTACCTCGACAAGAAGGGCAGGAGGCTGGTGGGTTGGGACGAGATCCTCGAAGGAGGCCTCGCCCCCGGGGCGACCGTGATGTCCTGGCGTGGGATGGGCGGCGCGATCGAGGCGGCCAAGATGGGCCACGACGTGATCGCTTCGCCCACCTCGCACTGTTATCTCGACTACCCCTACACGTCGATCTCGGTCGAGAAAAGCTACTCTTTCGAACCCGTTCCCCCCCAACTCAATCGCGACCAGGCCAAGCACGTCCTCGGCGGACAGGGGAACATGTGGGCCGAACTGACGCCGCTTCCTCGCGATACGGACCGTCAGGTCTTCCCGCGTCTCAGCGCGTTGAGCGAGGTCTTCTGGTCGCCTAAGAAATTCCGCTCATGGACCGACTTCCAGCCTCGCCTGAACGGTCTGCTTGGACGGCTGGAGCGCCAGGGCGTGAAGTACTTCATCGAGCCCCCGAGATTCGCAGACGATACGAACGTCTTTCTCACTTCGACGAGCGCCAAGCTCCAGCCGGCAGCACCGGGCGACACGGTCGTCTACACCCTTGATGGCCGTGATCCTTCACCCCAGTCCTCCCGCTATCGCGGCCCGATTCCGATTCAGCGGAACACCGTCGTCAAGGCGGCAACCCTACGCAACGGCCGCCTCCTGAGCAAACCGATCGAGCGGTCCTACCGCCGTGAAACCTTAGCCAAACCTGGGAGCGGACCGGCAACACGGCAGCCCGGATATCTGACCCGGATCTACGAGGGAACGTGGGACAAGGTCCCGAATTTCGACGGACTCCAACCCGTTTCGACGTCGGTCGCCCTGAACCTCGACCTGAAGCGAATCCCTCGCCCCGAGTTCTACGGACTCGTGGCCGAAGCGTGGGTCATGGCCCCGGAGGCTGGGGTCTACTCGTTCTTTCTCACGTCTGACGACGGGAGCAAGCTTTGGGTCGGCGACCGCCTGACGGTCGACAACGACGGCCTCCACGCCCCGCTCGAAAAGAGCGGACAGGTCGCCCTCGCCAAGGGCTGGCACCGCATTCGCATCGACTTCTTCCAGAAGGGTGGTGGCCGGACGCTGGACCTCACTTGGATCGGGCCCCGGGGCGGTCCGAAAAAGCCGGTTCCGGCCTTTGCCGTAGGGCGCTGACGATCAGCCACAATGGGAACGACATGGCACTGACCCGCGAACAACTCGCCCAGCGCGCCGCTCAAGAGCTGCGAGACGGTTACTACGTGAACCTCGGCATCGGGATCCCGACCTTGGTCGCGAACTACATCCCCGAGGGGATGAACGTCACGCTCCAAAGTGAGAACGGAATGCTCGGTATGGGCCCGTTTCCTTTCGAGGACGAGGTCGATGCCGACCTCATCAACGCGGGCAAGCAGACCGTCAGCGAGATTGCAGGGACGTCGTACTTCAGCTCCGCCGACTCCTTCGCGATGATCCGCGGGGGTCACATCGACCTCACGATCCTGGGTGCCATGGAGGTCAGTGGCGACGGCGACCTGGCGAATTGGATGATCCCGGGCAAGATGGTGAAAGGGATGGGTGGTGCGATGGACCTCGTCGCGGGCGTCAAGCGCGTGGTCGTCGTCATGGAGCACACGAACAAGGCCGGCGAAAGCAAGGTGCTCAAGGAGTGCCGCTTGCCGCTCACCGGGAAGGCGTGCGTCAACCTGATCATCACGGATCTGTGCGTCTTCGAGGTCGAGAACGGAGCGCTCGTGCTGAAAGAGCTCGCTCCCGGAGTCGAGGAGGGCGAGGTTCGCGCCAAGACCGAAGCGGCTTTTTCCGTCGATCCGGCGTGCCGCGTCGTCGCCGTTTAGGCACGCCGAATCTCTTCGCCGGTGTATCGCGAGGAATTTGTTGGAGAACGTGCGCCAACTTGACTATCATGGAGATATGGCCAAGAACCCCCCTCTGCCGAAGAAGCCAGAGTTGATGCGCGAGCCGCTGACCGAACGCAACTTCCATCTCGACTTTCTCCGAGTCACTGAAGCCGCCGCCCTCTCCAGCGCGCGTTGGGTGGGCAAGGGCAATCGCGATGCCGCCGACCAGGCCGCGTGCGAGGCGATGCGAACCTCCCTCGGCGAAATCAACATGTGCGGCGTCATCGTCATCGGGGAGGGCGAGCGCGATGAAGCGCCGATGCTTTACATCGGCGAGAAGCTTGGGAGCGGGGATGGCCCCGAAGTCCAGATCGCGGTCGACCCGCTCGAAGGCACCAACCTCTGCGCGAACGGCACCCCGAACGCGATCTCGGTTCTGGCCGCGACGATTTCCGGTGAGGGCTATCTCATGCATGCGCCCGACTGCTACATGGAGAAGCTGGTCGTCGGCCAGGAATGCGTGGGCGTCGTCGACATCACCCTTCCGCCACGCGTGAACGTGCGCCTGATGGCCAAAGCCCTCGGCAAGGACGTGGACGAGCTGATCATCGGCGTCCTCGAACGACCCCGCCACGATAGCCTCATCGACGAGATTCGCGATGCGGGCGCGCGTGTGCATCTGGTCCCGGACGGAGACCTCAGCGTCGCGATCGCGGCCCTCGACCCAGAGGCCGGCATCGACGGACTGATGGGGATCGGTGGTGCCCCCGAAGGCGTGATCTCGGCCGCCGCCGTCCTCTGTTGTGGAGGCGAGATGCAAGCTCGCCTCAAGTTCACGAACGATGAGCAGCGCGAACGCGCGAACAAGATGGTCGGCGGCGACGTCGAGCGCGTCTTCCAGACCGAGGACCTCGCCAGCGGCAACGTCATGTTCGCCGCCACCGGAATCACATCCGGCGACCTCCTGAAGGGCGTGCGCTACAAACGCGGCTACGCCTTGACCGAGTCGATCGTCATGCGCGCGAAGAGCGGCACGATCCGGCGGATCGAGACCACGCACCGCTATTCCTCGCAACTGGAATACTGAATCTCGCAAATCTTGCGATGCCCCATCACCGTCATGGCACAATGGCACCATGGACTGGGCGAGGATCTTCGTGGGGAGAGAAGGGGAGCAGAGGCTGCTCCAAGACCTGTGGGAGAAAGCGAAAGCTGGCGACCCCCAGAACCTTCTCCTCGTGGCGGACACCGGATGGGGCAAGACCCGCCTCATGCAGTGGCTGTACGAGCACCTCGCATCCAGCCCCGCGAACAACGGCTACTGGCCGAAAGAAATCGATCCCGGAGCCGCTCTGCGGCGAGAGAAGATCAACCCCACCCTCGTGGGCGCGGACTCGCCCAGCCCGATCCCCTATCTCTGGATCGCGATGAGGGTTCCCGAGCAAACCGACCGCTCCGCGCTGCCCGAGGCGCTGGAGGCGATGCGCCCGCACACGATCGCCCTCCTTGAGCGCCGGGCTCGTGAACTCCGGATCCAGAACCTCGACCGAGAAGCGCTCCGCGATCTTCGTGAGCTCGGATTGGACGTCGCCGGCGATCTCTCCGGCTATGGCATTCTGAAGTCGCTCGTTCAGACCGCCCAACGCGTTCTGGAACGGGAGCGGACTCGCCGGGAGGGCCTTCCCGACCTCGCGACCCCGGAGACGAACGCGGCCCGAGCCCAGCAAGAGTGGATGGATGCGCTCCTCGACCTGTTTGGCGCTTTCCTCGAGAGCGACAACCCCGAGCTGCCGACGCTGCCGGTCGTGCTCTTCCTCGATGACGGACAGTGGGCCGACCGCCTCTCTTGGGCGCTGATCGAGCGGCTGATCATCCGGGCGCGGGCGAACGCCTGGCCCTTGCTCGTCGTCGTGGCCCACTGGCGTAAGGACCTCCCGCCGGGCCGTGGCCCCCGGCTCAATCCGGACGCGCCACCTCGGAACCTCACCGACCTCCTCGACGCCCAAAGCGCCCCCCTCACGTGGGGTCGGATCGACCTCGGGCCCGCCCCGGAGCTGATCGCCGTCGTGCGCCAGGCGTTGCCCGATCTACCCGAGGACCAAGCCGCCTTCGTCGCCGACTGCGCCGACGGACATCCGCTCCGCCTACACGGGCTCCTGAAGCTGATCGCGCTCAACTCGACCTGGATTGCAGACGGCAAGCTGACGCCCCATGGGATCACGAAAGTGCGCGCAGCCGACTCGATGAACAAAATCGCCGAGGAGATATTCGCCGAGCTTGAGGGTGAGCTCCGGATGATGCTCGGGTGGGCAAGCCGAAGCGGCCGCCGCTTTCTTCACCGGATCGTCGCCGCGATGGCGGCCGACACTCGCTTCGCGCCGATCCTCGCCGCCGAACGCTGCGAAGAGAGACTCCTCGAGGCGGGCCGGCAGTCGGGCTTCACCGAGAAGCTCTCGGGCCTGCCGATCTCGACGTTCACCCAGGCTGACTTCCATGCCGTCGCCCGAAAGGTCTTTGCCGATGCCGATCCCGCCCACCAAGCATGGGCGGTCGGGGCGATGCGCGCGGCCTTGGGCGAGGCCCTCGAAGAGGACGTGTTCACTGGCCTAACCCCGGCCGAGCAGGAGGACGCGCTCGATCTCGCCCTTGTCGAGCTCCGTCCGCCGGGGCCGATCGACCCCGCCGATTCTGCCTGGCATCCCTGGGGCCGGGCCGCGTTCGAGAAGTTCGCGCGGCTCGAGGCCGCGTTCCGTTGGGACGCCTCGGAGGCGCTCGGGCTCGAGCTGGCCGCCGGGGGCGCGTGGCCGCTGGAGGAGATTCCGTTTTGGACCCAACTCAAGGTGATCCGACGGCTTCGGGGCAACCACGAGCTGGAGGTGTCGGGCGCCTGGCTGACCCAGTTGCGGCCCCAAGTCGTGGACCCAAGAGACCGGTCCGTGCTCCTGGACGACCTCGGCGACGTCCACGCCGCCCAGAGCGACTGGGACAAGGCCCTCCAGGCCTACA
>ERZ761602.464-NODE-464-length-88588-cov-38.833418_pt1 | contig 88588 bp, 63 predicted proteins | sample MGYA00512165_ERZ761602 | MGnify/ENA primary metagenome ERZ761602 (study PRJEB28899, sample SAMN02445085) | bioreactor sludge metagenome | biome: EBPR sludge; isolation source: Thorneside wastewater treatment plant | place: Australia: Brisbane, Thorneside...
TGATATTCCTAGAGTTAAGGCCGGTTTTAGGCGATAATCTAGGAAAGACCCTTACCTTTTACTTTTCACTTTTTACGCCGCCTCCGGCGGCCCTACCCGCGCCATCCCCCGTTGATTTCAATGGTTTGCCCGGTCACGTAGGAGGCCAGCGGCGAGCAGAGGAAGGCAACGACATTCGCCACTTCCTCGGTCGTGCCGAAACGTCCGAGGGGCACATTTTTGAGCATCTCCTCGCGCACGCTTTCGGGGATGGTCGCGGCCATGGTCGTGTCGATCACGCCGGGGGCGACGGCGTTCACGCGGATGCCGCGCCGCGCGGCCTCGCGGCTGAGGACACGCATCATCGCCTGCACCCCCGCCTTGGCTGCGGCGTAGTTGGCTTGGCCGTAGAAGCCTTGGATCGCCGCGATGCTGCCGAAACTGACGATGGCCCCGCCGTCGCGCATCGCCCCGAGCCCGTGCTGGCAGCAGAGGAAGACGCCGGTGAGGTTCACGCCGAGAACGGCGTTCCATTCCTCGCGGCTCATCTTCGCGATGGTGCGGTCACGGATGATGGCGGCGTTGTTGACGAGAAAATCGAGGCCCCCGCGCCATTCGCGCAGCGCCTCCATCATCGCCGAGACCTGTTCCGCGTCGGAGACGTCGGCCGCGACGGCGAGGGCGCTGCCGGGGCGGATCGCGTTCAGTTCCGCTGAGAGGGCTCCGGCGTCGGCCCGCGTGGAGTCGAGGCCGGGATGGTTGATGGCCACATCCGCCCCCGCCCGGTGGAAGGTGCGGGCGATGCAGGCGCCGATGCCCTGCGAAGCGCCGGTGACGAGGGCGGTTTTTCCGGTGAAGTCGATGGGGATCATGAGGGGATGCGGATCGGCATTCTACAGCGGAAGCCGCCGTTTACAGAAGGAAAAACGGGAACCGCGCGATCCCGGTGCTGCGGGAGCTTACGCAAGATGACGGTGGCAGTGATTCGAAATCGAATAAGGGGGATCTCTGGAAACCGGATCGGCTGACCTGGAGCGGGGCTTTCCAAGTCCCGTCTTGCCTGATGGGGACTTGGAAAGTCCCCATCCTTGGTTCGCCTCCCCCATTTCCCCCGATAAAGCTCTTGCCCGCCCCCCCGGCCCGCCTACTCTGTTTCCCGCCCGATGCCGACAGACCCCTTCATCCACCTCCACCTGCACACCGAGTACTCCCTCCTCGACGGGGCGGTCCGCATCGGGGAGCTGATGAAAAAGGTGGAGCGCTGCAAGATGCCCGCCGTGGCGATGACCGACCATGGCAACATCTTCGGGGCCATCGAGTTCTACCAGAAGGCGAAGAAGGCAGGGATCAAGCCCATCATCGGCTGCGAGGCCTACCTGACCCCGCCGGGCGTAGCCCTCACGGACAAGAAGGTCGATCCCGTGGTGGCGAACGGCAAGGCGAAGAAGAAGCGCAACTCGCACCTCACCCTCCTCGCCGCGACGAACGAGGGCTATGCGAACCTGATGAAGCTCTCCAGCCTCGGCCACTTGGAGGGCATGTACTACAAGCCGCGCATCGACAAGGAGGCCCTCGCGGCTCACTCGGAGGGGCTGGTCTGCCTGAGCGGCTGCGTCAACGGCGAAATCAACCAGTTCATCCAAGCCGACGACCTCGACGCGGCGCGGAGGAGCTTGGGCGAATTCGTCGATATTTTCGGGAAGGACCGCTTCTTCCTCGAAGTCCACGACCACGGTTTCCCCGAGCAGGCCAAATGCACGCGGCAGATGGTCGAGTTCGGCAAGGAGCTCGGCCTCGGCCTCGTCGCGGCGAACGACGTGCATTTCCTCAACCAAGCCGACCACGACGCCCACGACGTGATGATCTGCATCGGTACCGGCTCGCTCCTGATGGACGAGAACCGGATGAAGTACTCGCCCGAGGTCTACTTCAAAACGACCAACGAGATGCGGCGGCTCTTCAAGGACCTGCCCGAGGCCTGCGACAACACCTACCGCATCGCCCAGATGTGCGACGTGACGATCCACCTCGACTCGACCAGCTCGGAGAAGTATCCGCAGTTCGAGTCGCCCGACGGCAGCCCGCGCGAGGAGTATTTCCGCAAGGTCTGCTACGATGGCCTCGCGTGGCGCTACGGTGGACGGGCGCAGACCGACGAGGAGCTGCGCCGCCGCCTCGACTACGAGATCGACGTGATGGCGAAGATGGGCTTCGTCTCCTACTTCCTCATCACTTGGGACTTCGTGAAGTGGGCGAAGGACAACGGCGTCCCCGTGGGGCCGGGACGCGGCTCGGCGGCGGGTTCGATCGTCGCCTACGTGCTGGGGATCACAGATCTCTGCCCGTTGCGCTTCGGGCTGATCTTCGAGCGCTTCCTCAATCCCGAGCGCGTCTCGCCGCCCGACATCGACATCGACTTCTGCCAGACCCGCCGACCTGAGGTCATCGACTACGTGCGGCAAAAATACGGCGAGCGGGCCGTCTCGCACATCGTCACCTTCGGCACGCTCGGGGCGAAGAGCGTGGTGCGCGACGTGGGGCGCGTCATGGGGCTGAGCTACTCCGAGGGCGACCGCATCGCGAAGATGATCCCCACGGAGTTGAACATCACCCTCGCCGACGCGAAGAAGAAGAATCCCGAACTCGCCGCTGAGGTCGAGAACAACCCCAGCATCGCCGAGCTGTGGAAGCACGCCATCTTCCTTGAAGGCCTCACCCGTGGCACCGGCATCCACGCCGCCGGCGTCGTCATCGGCGACCGGGATCTGACGAACTACGTCCCCCTGATCCGGGGGAAGGAGGGCGAAGTCGTGACCCAGTACGCGATGAGTCCGCTCACCGACTTGGGCATGCTGAAGATGGACTTCCTCGGCCTGAAGACCCTGACGGTGATGCAGGACGCGGTCGAGCTGATCCGCCGCCACACGCCCGGCTTCGAACTCGACAACGAGGGCTTCGACGACCGGACCACCTTCGAGCTGCTCAACCGGGGCGAGACGATCGCTGTGTTCCAGCTCGAATCCGGCGGAATGATGAGCCTCTGCCGCCAGTTCGACGTGAACCGCATCGAGGACATCATCGCGCTGATCGCCCTCTACCGTCCGGGTCCGATGGACCTCATCCCCGACTTCATCGACCGGAAGAAAGGAAAGAAAAAGGTCCAATACCTTCACCCACTCTTGCAGGAGGCGAGCGAGGAGACCTACGGCATCCTCATCTACCAGGAGCAGGTGCAGCGGGCCGCGAACCTCCTCGCCGGATACTCCCTCGGCGAGGCCGACCTCCTCCGTCGCGCCATGGGCAAGAAGAAGCTGGAGGAGATGGTGAAGCAGCGGGCCAAGTTCGTGAAGGGCTGCGCCGAGGTGAACAAGATCCCCGAGAAGAAGGCCAGCGAGATTTTCGACCTGCTCGAAAAGTTCGCGGGCTACGGCTTCAACAAGTCGCACTCCGCCGCCTACGGGCTCATCAGCTACCACACCGCCTACCTCAAGGCGAACTACCCGGTCGAGTTCATGGCCGCGGTGCTCTCCAACGAGATCAACAACACCGACAAGATCTCCACCTTCGTCGCCGAATGCCAGCGCATGGGCATCGAGATCCTCGCGCCGGATGTGAACCGCTCCATGCTGAAATTCGTCCCCGAGGGCCGCGAGGAGGGGAAACGGGCCATCCGCTTCGGCCTCGCCGCGGTGAAGAACGTGGGCGAGGGCGCGATGGAGGCGGTCATCCGCGAGCGCGAGGCGAACGGGGAGTTCAAGTCGATGGAAGACTTCGCCGGACGCCTCGACAGCCGCTCGGTGAACCGCAAGATCCTCGAAAATCTCATCAAGGCCGGGGCCTTCGACTTCACCATCGAGCGGCGCGACGAGATGTTTTCGCGCGTCGGGCAGGTCGTCGCGGGATCGAGCGCGGCCCAGCGCGACCGGGCCACGGGGCAGGGTTCGCTCTTCGACATGAACGAGCTCATGAGCGCCGCCGCCCCGCCCGAGGTCATCGAGGAGGACCGCGTCGTCTGGAACCAGAGCGAATACCTCGCCCACGAGAAGGACCTGCTCGGCTTCTACGTCACCGGCCATCCTCTCGACGAATACCGAAGCGTTTTCGAGAAAGGCAATTACGCCACCCTCGCCGACCTGCCCCAGATGAAACCGGGCAAGAAACCCGAGCGCTTCGCCGGGATGATCGGCGAGGTCGCGGTGAAGTACACGAAGCGCGAAGGCAAGCCCTTCGCCGTATTGACCTTCGAGGACTTCACCGGCGCGACCGAGGTGATGGTTTGGAACGAGACCTATCAGAAATGCAACCCCCTCCTCGTGAAAGACGCCGTGATCGAGATCAAAGCCAAGATCGAGCAGGACACCCGCACCGAGACCAACCGTCTCACCGCCGAGGAGATCAAGGCCATCGCCCAAGATCCGAACTACGTTCCTCCGATGGGCCTGAACGGGCACGCGAACGGCAACGGTCGCAATGGCCACCACGCCGCGCCCGCCGTGAAGCCTGTCGTCGTGGAACTCGACTCCCGTCGCGACACCCCTTCAGCGATCGAAAGGCTCCGGGTCGCGGCGACCGACCATCCCGGCGAGCGGCCCTTGCACCTGCGGGTGCGGACCGAGGACGGGCGGGTCGTCACGCTGGAGGCGGGGGGACGCTACCGGGTGTCGGACGACTTCCTCTCGGCTTCGGGGATCGAGCTGTGGATTGCGTAGGATCCGGTCTCAGACGAGCAGCTCCTTCACGACGTGGCCATGCACGTCGGTGAGGCGGAAGCGGCGGCCTTGGAAGCGGTAGGTGAGGCGCTCGTGGTCGATGCCCAGCAAGTGCATCACGGTCGCTTGGAAGTCGTGCACGTGGACCTTGCCCTCGACGATGTTGTAGGCGTAGTCGTCGGTCTTGCCGTATTGGACGCCGCCTTTCACGCCGCCTCCGGCCATCCAGAGGGAGAAGGCGGCGCCGTGGTGGTCACGTCCGTGGGCCTTGGGATTCTTGATGTCGCCTTGGCCGAAGGGGGTACGGCCGAATTCGCCACCCCAGATCACGAGGGTGTCCTCCAGCAGCCCCCGCTGTTCGAGGTCACGGACGAGTCCGGCGCTGGGCTGGTCGGTGTCGCGGCATTGCACTTCGAGCTGGGTGGGGATGTTGTTGTGCTGGTCCCATCCGGCGTGCATGAGTTGGATGAACTGCACTCCGCGCTCGGCGAGGCGGCGGGCGAGGAGGCAGTTCCGCGCGAAGGAGCCGGGGCGGAGCACGTCGGGTCCGTAAAGGTCGAGGATGTGCTGCGGCTCGTCGCTGAGGTCGGTCAGCTCGGGCACGCTCGTCTGCATGCGGTAGGCCATCTCGTACTGGGAGATGCGGGTCTGGATCTCGGGATCGCCGACGGCCTCGTGGTGCTCGCGGTTGAGCGCGGCGATGTCGTCGATGAGGCCCTTCTTCATGTCGCGGGAAAGGCCTTTGGGATCGGAGAGGAAGAGCACGGGGTCGCCCTCGCTGCGGAATTTGACGCCCTGGTATTTGCCGGGGATGAAGCCGCTGCCCCAGTAGTAGTCATAGAAAAGCTGGCCGCAGGAGTTCTCCCGGTCGCGCGAGAGCATGACGACGAAGGAGGGCAGGTCCTCGCTCGCGGAGCCGAGGCCGTAGCTCATCCATGCGCCCATGCTGGGGCGTCCGGGGAGCTGGTGCCCGGTAAGGAAGAAGGTGACGGCGGGGGCGTGGTTCACCGCCTCGGTGTTCATCGAGTTGATCAGGCAGATCTTGTCGGAGATGTCGCGGGTGTGGGAGACGAGGTCGGAGAGCCACATGCCCGAGCCGGGGTGCTGTCGGAAGGGTTTCAGCGGGGAAAGCACGGGGTATTCCTTGTAGCCGCCCGTCATCGTGCTGAGACGCACTCCGGCGCGGACGGAGTCGGGGATGTTCTCGCCGTGGCGGCCGTACATGCCGGGCTTGTAGTCGAAAAGGTCGAGGTGCGAGGGACCGCCGGTCTGCATCAGGTAGATGACGCGCTTGGCCTTGGCGGTGTGGTTGGGGAAGGCGGGCGGTGTGGTTCCGGCGGCGGCGAGGGCGTCCTTGCCGAGAAGCGAGGCGAGGGCTGCGGTGCCGACTCCGGTGGCGGTGCGCCCGAAGAATTGGCGCCGGGTTTGGCGGAGCCGCTCGGCGTGGTGGTGGAGGGAGTGGTCGAAAGGGGTGTTCATGTCAGGAAAAGAGCGTCGATGACGTGTTCACGAGAGTGTTGCGGAAACCTTCTTCCATTCGTGGTCATTCGCGGCCATTTGCGAAAATTCGCGTTGAGAAAATGGATTTGGAACGCGAATGGCCGCGAATTTCCGCCAATGGAGAAGTATTGAAATCGGTTGGCGTTCATATCAGGAAAACGAAGAACGAGGAACAAAGAACCAAGAACGCCGGCCTACGGCCGGCTCAGAGTCTCATCCAAATTCAAAATCACCTGCGCCATGCGGACGCAAGCGGCCAGCTCGACAGGCTCGTATCCTTCCCCGTCCCGGAGCGCCGCGTAGGCCGTGGCGTCCTCGGCATAGCTGCGGAATTCGTTGAGGCTCTTCTCGTAGCCATTGGCCAAGAGCCGCTGCTCCGCCTCGCCCGGCTTCCGCCCCGTGGCCAGTTCGAAGGCGAAGGCGAGCCTCGTCTCCGGCGTTGGGCCGCCTTCTTTACACATCCTTCGGGCGAGGGCGCGGGCGGCCTCGACGTAGGTTTCGTCGTTGAGGAGGACGAGGGCGTGGAGCGGCGTGTTCGTCGTCGAGGGCTTCACCGTGCAGACTTGTCTGGCGGAACTGTCGAAGAGGTTCGGCGGGGAGGAGGTGCGGCGGAAGAAGGAGTAGAGGCTGCGGCGGTGGAGATGCTCCCGCTCCTCGCGGCGCGGGTAGCTGATCTTGCCGAAGGAAAACTCCTCCCAGAGCCCCTCGGGCTGGCGCGGATAGACCGGCTCGCCACCGACGGAGGCGAGGAGCAGGCCGGAGACGGCGAGGGCTTGGTCGCGCAGGAGCATGGCGGGCAGGCGCGAACGCGCGCCGCGGGCGAGGAGGCGGTTGTCGGGGTCGCGCTCGAATTTCTCCGGGGTGAAGGCGCTGTCCTGCCGATAGGCGGTGCTAGTGACGATGAGGCGGACGAGGTGCTTCACGTCCCAGCCCGATTCGACGAACTCAACGGCGAGCCAGTCGAGCAATTCGGGATGGACGGGCAGCTCGCCCTGCACGCCGAAGTCCTCGGAAGTCTTGACGATGCCGACGCCGAAGAACTGCTGCCAGATCCGGTTCACCGCGACGCGGGCGGTGAGGGGGTGCGCGGGATCGACGAGCCATTTTGCGAGCGCGAGGCGGTTCGGCGGCGTGTCGGCGGGCAGGGGCGGGAGGAAGGCGGGGGTGCCGGGCGTGACCTTCTTGTCGGGCTGCTGGTAGTCGCCGCGGACGAGGGTGAAGGTCTCGCGGGTTTTGTCGGGCGGGTTCTCCTCCATCACCATGATCTGGACGATGGATTCATTGACTTGGCGGAGGGCGTCGCGCTGCGCTTGGGCCTCGCGGCCGATCTTGGCCCATTCCTCCTTCCCGTGGTCGCCGGTGCGGAGGTAGAACTCGGTGACATCGCGCTGCTGGCCGGCGTTGCGCTTCTCCAGCGGGGTGCGGAGGACGGTGGAGAGGGAGCCGGGGAAGCGGGTGCGGTCTTCCAACTCCTTCGCGGTGAATTTTGACTCCCAAGCCTGCCGCGCCGGGGCGATCTCGGTTTCCAGCGTGGCGAGGGTTTCGCCGAGCGTTTTGATCTCCTGTTCGAGGTGCTTCTTCTCCGCCTCTTGCTCCGGCGTAGGCAGGGTCAGCCAAGGGCGGGCGAGTTGCACCGTCGCGCCCGAACCGAAAGCGCAACCTTGGCCGGAGCGGTAATCGACCACGCCGCTCTCGGGCAGGTTGTTGAAGAAGGCGAAGAACTGGAAATACTCCTCGTGCGAGATGGGGTCGTACTTGTGCGAGTGGCACTGGGCGCAAGCCATCGTCAGAGCGAGCCAAGTGGTCGCGGTGGTGTCGACGCGGTCGAGGACGTTGTTGATGCGCTGCTCCTCGGCGATGGCGCCGCCCTCGCCGTTGAGCATGTGGTTGCGGTTGAAGGCGGTGGCGATGCGCTGGTCCTGCGTCGGTTCGGGGAGGAGGTCGCCGGCGATCTGCTCGACGGTGAACCGGTCGAAGGGAAGGTTGTTTTGATAGGCTCGCACGACCCAGTCGCGCCAAGGCCACTGGTGACGGTTGCCGTCCTGCTGGAAGCCGTTGGAGTCCGCGTAGCGGGCCGCGTCGAGCCAAGTCAGGGCCATACGTTCGCCGTAGTGGGGCGAGGCGAGGAGGCGGTCCACGGCTTCGATCACGGCGGTGTCGGGATCGCTGCCATAGCGCGTCTCGAAGGCGGTGAGTTCGGCGGGCGTCTGCGGCAGTCCGGTGAGGTCGAGGGAAAGGCGGCGCAACAGGGCGTGCGGCGGCGCTGGAGGGTTCGGCGCGAGACCTTCGCGTTCGAGGCGGGCGAGGAGGAAGGCGTCGATGGGGTTCTTCACCCAAGCCGCGTCCTTCGGCTCCGGCACAGGGGGGCGGGCCGGCGCGACGAAGGCCCAATGCGCGTCGTAGGCGGCTCCGCCCTCGATCCAGCGGCGCAGGATCTCGCGGTCGGATTCGCTCAGGACACGGTGCGAATCGGGCGGTGGCATGACGGAGTCGGGATCGTCGGAGAGGATGCGCTGCCAAGCCTCGCTTTTCCCCGGGTCGCCGGGTACGATGGCCGCGTAGCCGCCGAGGTCGCGGGTGGCCCCATCGAGAGTGTCGAGGCGCAGGTCGGCCTTCTGCATCTTCTCGTCGGGACCGTGGCAGAAGAAGCAGTTCTCCGAAAGGATGGGGCGGACGTGGTGGTTGAAGGAGATCGTCTCGGGCACGGACTTCGCGCCCTCGGGCAACCCACCGCGCGGGTTGCGGCTGTTGGCGAGGGCGGCAGGACCACTCAGGGCGACGGCCTCGTCGCTGGGATCGTCGAGGGAGCGATTGGCGCGGCGGATTGGTACGGGAGCAGGTTCCTCGGGCGCCGCCAGGGGAATCCCGGCAGCAGGATGCGGGGTGGCCTTGTCAGGACGCAGGGAGAGGAGCGCGATGCCTGGAACGAGAACGGCGGCGGCGAGACCTGCGACACGGGCGTAGGGGCGGCGGCGCGGCGCGGTGGGTCCGGCCCAAGGCAGGGGGACGACGTTGGCGGGACGGCGGGCGATCCCAGCGGCGGCGAGTTGCTCGTGGATCAGGGTGCCGAGATCGGCCCCGAGGAAGCAATGGTCGGTGAAATCGCGGAGGCGGGCTTCGTCTTGGCCGAGCAGCTCCCAGAGGCGCTCGCGCTCCCAGTCGGTGAGCTCGCGTTCGCCGAGGGCCGCAAGGATGGCCTCGAACTCGCGCTGGTTTTCGTGTGGGTTCATGGGAAAAGGGGGAAGTCAGACCGTTTCGCCGAGCTGCCGACGGACGCAGCGAGCCACCGTCGTCTTGATGCGGAAGAGCTTCTGCGCCATGGCGTTGCGGTTGAGGTCGGCCTCGCGGCTGAGTTGTTCGAGGCTGGTGCCGTCCTGGTAGCGGCGGAGGAGGAGGTCGCGGTGGGGTTCGCTCAGTTTTTTTAGGCAATGGACGAGGGCGGCGTGGCGGCGCTCCTCCGCCTCGCTGGGTCCGTGCCCTTCGGTGGCGGCGTCGGCGATGCGTTCGAAAAGCTCGTCCCCCGGCAGTTCGCGGTGCTGCCGACGGGCGACGCGGCGGCGGTGGTTCTGCGCTTGGAGGAAGGCGACGCGGAAGGCCCAAGCCCGGAAATCGCCGGAGGGGTCGAACTGCTCGCGCTTCTCCCAGAGGACGAGGCAGGTCTCCTGGACGAGGTCGTCGGCGGCCGCGCCGCTCCCGGTGAGGGAGAGGAGGAAGGCGTGCAGCCTCGGGCGGTGCGCCTCAAGGAGGCGCTCGAACTCGGGGGAGGGCTGGCTTTTCAAGGGAGTCATCGGGGGTCGTCCTGCGCGGGGATATTGTCCGGGGACGGTCGATGGTTACGGACGGATTGGCGGCTGGCGCGGATGCGGGAGGGGGGGAGTTGAGAGGGGATGGTTGAGGGTTGAGAGACCATGCACTGTAGCCGAGGTCATTGACCTCGGTCGAACGGTTTGAGAGCGTCCGTGCGCGACATTCCCTCTCGCATCGGAATAATCCTCACTGGAAGGGATCGGACGGGCTTCCCGACAGCCACCTTCTGAAGCGTGTCTGCCATTTTGACCATTCGTATCCCCGGAAATCGTAGAATTTCCAAGAAACCCAGTCGAAAGGGATTTCGATGGGGGTTCGTGGCCAGTCGTGCCATTCCCGACTATGATGAAGAGGCACGATCACAATGCGCCGTCCGAAAACCCTATCTCGCATCATTGCGAGGGTAATCGTATAGCGGAGAGTTTCCGCCGCCGGAAGCTCCGGGAACGTCATGGTGATTTTTATTTCGTCGAGTTGGCCAAGATTTGCATGGAATTCGATGAGCTCCTCGCCCAAAGCCGGATCGGCGCGATGGATCATCGTGTTGAGCTGTCGGATGGCCTCGGGAAATGGAGTCTCCTCGAAGCGGATTTCGGGCAGGATGATGGTCTTCAAAGCGGATTCCTCCCGTTTCCGTTCGGCATCGCGCTCCGCCTTGATCGCGAGGTTCGCCCCCCACAGCACAAGGACCGAGCCAAGAAAGCACTCGATCAGTGGAAACTCGAAACCGAGCAGCCAGCGTCTCCGGCGTCTTGCCGTCGGGGGATCGGTGCCCATCTTGGCGTCATTCGGCTTTTCCATGGGTCAAAGGGGCAAGTCCCGTAGCGAAGTTCGTGAGAACTTCGACGAAGGTCGCCCAAGGTTCGAACTGGGAAAATGGCCTGTGGCTATCCGCTCCGCGTATCCTCGCGAATTTCTCTACACGGCCCCGCCCCTACAACGGGAGACGCCCCGCGACCTCCTTCGCGAAATAGGTCAGGATCATGTCGGCCCCGGCGCGCTTGATGCCGAGGAGGGACTCCAGCACGACTTTCTCCTCGTCGATCCAGCCGTCCTTGGCGGCGGACTTGATCATGAGGTATTCGCCGCTGACCTGATAGGCCGCGAGGGGCAGGTCGAAGGCTTCGCGCAGGGCGCGGACGATGTCGAGGTAGGGGCCGGCGGGCTTCACCATGAGCATGTCGGCCCCTTCGGCGACGTCGAGCTCGGCCTCGCGCAGGGCCTCACGGCGGTTCGCGGGGTCCATCTGGTAGGTCTTCTTGTCGCCCGCCTTCGGGGCGGAGTCGAGGGCTCCGCGGAAGGGGCCGTAGTAGGCGGAGGCGTACTTCGCGGCGTAGCTGAGGATGGAGACCTCCTCGTGGCCGTTCGCGTCGAGGGCGGCGCGGATCTGGCCGACGCGCCCGTCCATCATGTCGCTGGGGGCGACGATGTCGGCCCCGGCGGCGGCGTGGCAGAGGGCCTGGCGGCAGAGGGCGGCGACGGTTTCGTCGTTGAGGATTCTGAGGTCGCCGGAGGAGGTCCTCTCGACGATGCCGTCGTGGCCGTCGGAGTTGTAGGGGTCGAGGGCGACGTCAGTGATCACGGCCATGCCGGGGCAGGCGGCCTTCACCGCGCGGATGGCGCGGGGGACGAGGCCGTCGGGGTTGTGGCATTCCTCGGCGCAGGGGTTTTTCAGCGCGTCCTCGATCTTGGGGAAGAAGACGACGGCCCGGACGCCCGCGCTCCAAGCCGCTTCGACTTCGCCGACGAGGCCCTCAAGGCTCCAGCGCCGCTGGCCGGGCATGGAGACGATGGGATCGTCCTGCGGTGCCTCGTGGAGGAAGAGGGGCTGGATGAGGTCGGCGGGATGGAGGACCGTCTCGCGCACGAGGCCGCGCACCGCCTCGTTCTTGCGGTTGCGGCGCGGGCGGATGGGGAGGTTCAGTTTTTCGGACATAGTTCGTAGCCTTCCTTGGTGTCTTTCACTTCCCAGCCGAGGGCGGCGATCTCGTTGCGGAGCCGGTCGGCCTCGGGCCAGTCCTTCGCGAGCTTGGCGGCGCGGCGCTCCTCGGCGAGGCGGGCGATGTCGGCGGGCGCTTCCGCCTCCCGCCCGCCCTCCCCCGCGACGGAGGGCAGGGCGAAGCCGAGGGCGGCGAGGACGCGGTGGAAGCCGAGCCGCTCGCGCCGCGCCTCTTCGGAGGAGAGGGAGGCGACGTCGAGCGCCTTGATCGCGGTGAAGATACGCCCGAGGGCGTCGGGGGTGTTGAGATCGTTTTCCAGAGCCTCGAAGGCCCCGGCGAAGGAGGCCCCGTCCTTCCCCGCGAGCAGGGTCGCGTAGCCCGGCGTCTCCGGCTCCCCGGTCCTCGCGGCGAGGGCGACGTCGAATTTCGCGAGGCGTTGCAGAGCCTGGCGAGCGCCGAGGAGGGCGGGGAAGGTCTCTTTCCCCTCCGCGTCCTTCGCGACGAAGTTGAGCGGCTGCCGATAGTGGGCGGAGACGAGGACGTGGCGCAGCTCGGCGGCGGAGAAGCCCGCCTTTTCCAACTGTTCGAGCGTGTAGAAATTCCCCGCGCTTTTCGACATCTTGCCGCCGTCGACGAGGAGGTGGGTGAGGTGGAACCAGTGGTCGGCCATGCGATGCCCGGTGCAGGCCTCGCTCTGGGCGATCTCGTTCTCGTGGTGGGGGAAGACGAGATCGACGCCGCCGGAGTGCAGGTCGAAGCTCTCGCCGAGGTATTCGCGGCACATCGCGGAGCATTCCAGATGCCAGCCGGGCCGACCCAGACCCCAAGGGCTGTCCCAGAAATTGTCGCCGTCCTCCTCGCGTCGGGCCTTCCACAGGGCAAAGTCGGAGACGGAGTCCTTGTCGTATTCGTCGTCGGCGACCGCGCCGGAGGCCCCCTCGCGCAACTCGCGCTGGTCGAGGCGGGAGAGGCGGCCGTAGTCGCGGAAGCTGGAGACGCGGTAGTAGACCGAGCCGTCGGGGGAGGCGTAGGCGTGGCCTTTCTCCATCAACTCGCCGATCATCGCGATCTGGTGGGGGATGTGGGCGACGGCGCTGGGTTCGAGATGGGGTCGCAGGAGGTTGAGCTTGTCGCAATCGGCGTGGAAGCGGTCCCGCCAATGGTCGGTGAAGTCCCCCAGCGTGCTGCCCGCCGCCCGCGAGTCGCGGATGGTCTTGTCGTCGACGTCGGTGAGGTTGCGCACATGGAAGGTCGCGAGACCGGAGAGCTCAAGAGTGCGCCGGAAGACGTCCTGGAGCGTGAAGGTGCGGAAATTGCCGATGTGGGCCGGGCCGTAGACCGTGGGGCCGCAGCAGTAGAAGCGGTAGGTGGCACCGTCGCGGGGCGCGAGGTCACGCACCGTGCGGCTCATCGTGTCGAACAATTTCATCGGGGAATCCCGCCAATGGACGGCGGGACGCCTCGTTTTGCAAGAATTTCAAAGGTGGGGCGACCTAGGGCGAAAGGGGGCGGCGGAGGCGGACGGCGCGAACGGGAGACGCGGCCGGAAAAGCAATTTCGAGATTGCCAAGGCGATCCCTTGCCTGTTTCGTGGCCGGGCGGAAACCCCGCCGACCCTATGCCGGAAACCCCCGCCGCCCCCGCTTCGAAAGGCCGCGCCCTGCGGCAACGCACTCTCAGCAGCGTCGTCCTGCTGGCGCTGGTGACCCTCGCCTTCTGGCTTTCGCAGCCGTGGATCTACCTGCTCGCCTTCGCCGCCCTCGCGCTGGGGGCCTTCGCCGAATACTACCGCCTCTTTCCCGACGCCGGGTTCCGGCGCTTCCGCCCCGTCGGTTTCGCCGTGGCCGCCGCCTACCTCGGCCTGCTCTTCTCCCCGCTCTGGGGTTCCGAGATTCCTTGGGCCGGGCAGCTCGACGCCCTCGCCCTCGCCACGTTGGTGCTCCTGATCGTCCTCCTCCGCGTGCGCACGCCGCTGGAGGGCTTCCGCTCCCTCGGCGAGATCGCCGCGACCGTGCTCGGCTTCGTCTATTGCATTTTGCTTTTCTCCTTCGTTCCGAAAATCATCCTCCTCCCGCTGACGACCGCCGCCGGCGCGGCGGCCCCGACCTTCTACCTCATCCACCTCGTCGCGGTGACGAAGCTCACCGACGCTGGTGCCTACCTCGTCGGCTCGGCTATCGGGAAGGACAAGCTCGTACCCCACGTCAGCCCCGGAAAGACCTGGCAGGGCTTCTGGGGTGCGCTCGTCTTCGCTATCGGCGGCAGCTACCTCGCCTGGTGGCTGCTCGGCGACCGGGTTCCGCTGCTCGGTCCTGTGTCGGCGGGCGTGCTCGGACTCGTCCTCGCCCTCGCTGCCGTGCTCGGCGACCTCGCTGAATCCATCCTGAAACGCAGCCTCGCGGTGAAGGACAGCGGCCACGTCATGCCCGGTATCGGTGGCTTCCTCGATCTGGTCGATTCGGTCATCTTCACCGCCCCGATCTACTACCTCTACCTCCGCCTGGCGAGCTGATGTCCGACCCGTCCCGTCCCAAAAACGTCGTGGTCCTCGGCTCCACCGGCTCCATTGGCGAAAGCTCGCTCAAAGTCGCCCGCGCCCTGCCCGACCGCATGAGGCTCGTCGGCCTCGCCGCGAACCGCAGCGCCGACGCCCTCGCCGCGCAGATGACCGAGTTCGGCATCCGACAGGGTTGTCTCTTCGACCCGACCGGGTTGGATCGCGTCCGCTCCGCCCTGCCCGGCGATGTCACACTCCACAGCGGCGAGGAGGGCCTCGTCGAACTGGCCACCCTGCCCGAGGCCGACCTCGTCCTCGTCGCCATCGTCGGCGTCGCCGGATTGCGGCCCGCCCTCGCCGCGATCGAGGCGGGCAAGGACATCGCCGTGGCCTCGAAGGAGATCCTCGTCATGGCCGGCGAGACCGTCATGGAGGCGGCGCGGCGCAAGGGCGTGAAGGTCCTGCCCGTCGATTCGGAGCACAACGCCATTTTCCAATGCCTCGAAGGCCATTCGCCGGACGAGGTCTCGCGGCTCATCCTCACCGCCTCGGGCGGTCCCTTCCGCGCCCTGCCCGCCGCCGAGCTTCCGCAGGTGACCGTGGAGCAGGCCCTGAAGCATCCCACTTGGGAGATGGGCAGAAAGATCACCATCGACTCCGCCACGCTCTTCAACAAAGGGCTCGAAATGATCGAAGCCCGCTGGCTCTTCGACATTGGCATGGACCGCGTCGATGTCGTCGTGCATCCGCAGAGCATCGTCCACAGCATGGTCGAGTTCATCGACGGCTCCGTGCTCGCGCAACTCAGCACCACGGATATGTGCTTTCCCATCCAGTATGCCGTGACCTGGCCCGAGCGCGTCGCCAACACCCTGCCGCCGCTCGACTTCGCGAAGCTGGCCCGGCTCGACTTCGAGGTCCCGCGCTGGGACGACTTCCCCGCCCTGCGACTCGCCAAGGAAGCCGGCACCGTCGGCGGCACACTCCCCGCCGTGCTGAACGCCGCCAACGAAGTCGCGGTGAGCGCCTTTTTGGAACGTCACTTGAGCTTTCCCGGAATTTGGCACACCGTCGCGGAGACGATGTCGCGTCATCGCCCCCTTTCCCATCCCACCCTCGACGAAATCGTGGCGGCGGACGAATGGGCGCGGGAGACCGCGGCGCAACTCACGACACGGACATGAAGAAGGCCACCACCGCAAAGAAGCCCTCCAAACCAAAACCGAAAGCGAAGCGCGCCCCCCGAGCCAAGAAGACGCCAGCTTCCGAGCGCGTCTGGATCGGCTTCGACCTCGGCGGCACGAAGATGCTCGCCAAGGTCTTCGACGATCAATATCGCACCCTCGGACGCTCCAAGCAGAAGACCCAGGGAGCCAAAGGCGTCCGCGCCGGGCTCACGCGCATGGTCGAGACCGTCCACGAAGCCCTCGCCGACGCGGGCGTCGATCCCTCGCGCCTCGCCGGCATCGGCGTCGGCTGCCCCGGCCCCATCGACCCGTCCAAAGGCATCATCGTCGAGGCCCCCAACCTCGGCTGGCGCAACGTCCCCGTCGAGGCCCATCTCGGACAGGCCTTCGGCGTCCGCACCGTGATCTGCAACGACGTCGATGCCGGTGTCTACGCCGAATACCAGACCGGGGCCGCGCAGGGAGCCCGTTGCGCCGTCGGCATCTTCCCCGGCACCGGGATCGGAGCGGGAGCGGTCCTCGACGGACGTCTCCTCCAGGGATCGGTCCTCTCCTGCATGGAACTGGGCCATATCCCCCTCTTTCCCGAGACCTCCGGCAAGGGCGAGGACGGCACCACGCTGGAGACCGAATGCTCGCGCCTGAAGATCGCCATCGAGGCCACCCGCGCCGCCTATCGCGGCCTCGCACCGAACCTGCTGAAGACCTGCGGCACCGACCTCTCCAAGGTCACCAGCGGTGCCCTCGCCAAGGCCATCGAGGCCGGGGACGTCGAGATCGAGAACATCGTGCGCCGCGCCGCCACCCTCCTCGGCTGCGGCGTCGCCACCGTCGTCCATCTCCTCGCGCCCGACGTGATCGTCCTCGGCGGCGGTCTCGTCGAGGCTATGCCCAAGCTCTACCTCGAAACCGTGCGCCAATCGACGCTCGCGCGGGTCCTCGCCCCCTACCGCAAGAGCCTCCGCATCGTCACCGCCCAGCTTGCTGAAGACGCCGGCTGCATGGGCGCGGCGGCTTGGGCTCGGAAGGCGGTGGAGGGGTGAGGGAGCGCCGGACACGGGAACGCGGATACCTCTTGTCCGCATCGCCGCCCGGCCACCACCGATCTGGCGGACGTCACGAGGACGTCCGCTCCGCCCTCACTGAGGGCGGCTACAGGCTGGTCAGGCGGCCCGGCCCGGCTGCCGGAAGGCGGAGAGGATCAACAGGCCCGCCGCCACGCAGATGCAGGAGTCGGCCACGTTGAAGGAGGGGAAATGCCCTTCCGATTCCTTGTGGATCAGTTCGTAGAACGGCAGTTTGAAATCGAGGAAATCGACGACATAGCCGCGTCCCGGCAGGATGCGGTCGGTGAGATTGCCGATGATCCCGCTGACCAGCAGTGCCGCCGCCGTCTTCGAGATCTTGTCGGGAAAGGCGCTTTTCTTCCAGAGCAGCGCGATGCCGGTGAGGGCCACGAGCCCGATGGCTCCGAAAATCCAGTTCGCGTGCTCGGACCCGTTGAGCAGACCGAAGGCCATGCCCGTGTTGTGGACACGGACGAGGTTGAAGAAACCGGGAACGACCTCGATGACGCGGGCCGGGAGCGGCGACTGCTCCGGGTCAGGGAAATTCGAAACGACGAGCCACTTCGTCCACTGGTCGAGGACGTAGAGCGGCAGGGTGAGGAAGAGGAAATATCGGATCATCTTGGGAGGGTTGCGACCATGGGTGGACACGGATCAAAAAGGCGGCGAAGTCGATCCATTAGTGTTCATTCGTGCGATTCGTGGTCAAAATCCATAAGGCCTTTGCTCGTCGGCAGGCCCGGTAGGGACGGCTGGCTCAGCCGTCCGCCATCATGCAGGGGCGCGGCCTTCCGACGGACGGCTGAGCCAGCCGTCCCTACCACACTTCGCGCCGTTCTTTGCTTCATCGAAAACATGTCTTCATCGCGTGCCATCCATGCGCGGCCCGGAATCACGAAATGGCGGCGGCCTCCTCGCAGCGTCCGCACAGCCTGCTCGCCACGAGCGGGAGCGAGCGGCGGCAGCGGAGGCATTCCTCGTGGGCCGTCGCCGCCACCGTGGCGGTAGCTTCGCCCTCGGCGTCGGCCAGCGCGAACGACGAGACCATGAGAAACTCCAGCGCCTCCTCCGGCGCGGATTCGAGCAAAGCCCGCGCCGGGTCGTCCGGCGGCAGGTGGAAAACGACGGCGGCTCGCTCGCGCTTCTTGAACTCGTCGGCCTTCACCGCCGCATCGATGGCGACTTGGGCGAGGTCGCGGAGTCGCGAAAACTGGGCGACTTTCTCCGAAGCCTCCGCGGCCGCGAAAGCCGGGGCAGCCTCGGGGAAAAGTTCGAGATGGACCGGGTCGGCGTACCCGGCGTATTCCCAAGCCTCGTCCGCAGTGAAGGAGAGGATGGGGGCGAGTAGCTTCGCCAAGGCCTCGAAGACGCGGTGCATCGCCGTCTGGGTGGCGCGGCGGCGAGAGGAATCCGCCGCGTCGCAATACATGCGGTCCTTCGTGATGTCGATGTAGAGGGCGCTGAGATCGACGGCGCAGAACTGGTTCAGCGTGTTGAAGACCTTGCGGAACTCGTAGGCCGCGTAGGCCTCGCGGCATTCGACGACGACCTGATGGAGGCGCTCCAAGATCCAGCGGTCGAGTAGGGGGAAATCCGCGTCGGCCACCGCGTCCTTCGCCGCGTCGAAGTCGTGCAGGTTCGCGAGGAGAATACGGAGGGTGTTACGGAAGCGTCGATAGGGTTCGGCCGTCTGCTTGAAGAGGTCCTCGCCGAAGGGCACCTCGTTCTGCCAGTCCACGCTGCTGACCCAAAGCCGCAGGATGTCGGCCCCGTATTTGTTGTAGAAATAGGCGGCATCGACCGGCTTGCCCGATTTTGCGGCCTCGGACTTCGAGATCTTCTTCTTGTCCTGATCGACGACGAAGCCATGGGTCATCACGGCCTTGTAGGGCGCAGCATCGCGCACGGCGACGCTGAGCATGAGGGAGCTCTGGAACCAGCCGCGATGCTGGTCGGTCGCCTCGAGGTAGAGGTCGGCGGGACAGCTCAACTCGGGATGGCGGTCCATCACCGCGACATGGCTCGAACCGGAGTCGATCCAGACGTCGAGGGTGTCGGTGCAGCGCGTCGTGCCTGCGGGCAGGCCGAGCTGCTCCGCCCACCAGGCGTCGTCTTTTTCAAACCACAGATTCGTGCCGCCCGACTCGGTGAGGTCCGCGACGCGACGCGCGAGGTCGGCATCGAGGATCGGCTCGGCAGTCTCCGCGTCGTAGAAGACCGGCAGGGGCACGCCCCAAGTGCGCTGGCGCGAGATGCACCAATCGGGCCGCGACTCGACCGTGCCGAAGATGCGGTTGCGGCCCCAATGCGGCAGCCATTGCACCCGGTCGATCTCCTTCAGCGCGGTCTCGCGCAGGGCGTCGATACGGATGAAGAACTGCGGCACGGAGCGGAAGATCACCGGCGTCTTCGAGCGCCAGCAATGCGGGTAGCTGTGGAGGTAGTTCTCCTTGCCGATGAGTGCGCCTTTCTCGGCGAGCAGCTTGATGATGGGCACGTTCGACTCGTGGACATGCTTGCCGACGAGGAAATCGACGCCGACCTCGGCGGTGAACTTGCCCTCGTCATCGACCGGGGAAAGAAGACCGAGGCCGTTCTGCTGTCCCGCGAGGTAGTCCTCCGACCCGTGGCCGGGAGCGATGTGGACCGCTCCGGTACCGGTCTCCGTCGTCACAAAGTCGGCGAGGATGACCCGCGAAGTGCGCGGGAGGAAGGGGTGCTGCGCCTCGGCTCCTTCGAGTTCGGCGCCTTTCAACTCGGCCAATTCGCCGGAGGGCACGAAGCCCGTCTTCTGGCCGAAGACCTCGACCAGCTCGCGGACGACGATGAAATTCTCCGTCACACCACGCTCGGCATTGGTGAACTCGCCGCGCAGGTAGGTGAACTGCGGATGCACCGCGATGCCGAGGTTCGCCGGCAGGGTCCAAGGCGTCGTCGTCCAGATGACCATCGAGCTTTCCCCGGCATAGGCTCCGGTCGCGAGGGGGAACTTCACGAAGATCGCGGGGTCCTTCACGTCCTGATATTCCACCTCGGCCTCGGCGAGGGCGGTCTGGGCGCCGTAGCTCCACTGCACCGGTTTCTGGCTTTGATAGACGAGGCCCTTCTCCACCAGCGTCGCGAAGACGCGGATGATGTCGGCCTCGTATTCGGGCGAGAGGGTCAGGTAGGGATTCTCCCAGTCGCCGAGGACGCCGAGGCGGCGGAAGGAGTTCCGCTGGATGTCGATGTATTGCCGGGCGAAAGCCTCGGAGCGGCGGCGGATCTCGGCGGACTCGAGGCCTCGCGACTCCTTCACCACCTTAAACTCGATGGGCAGCCCGTGGCAGTCCCAGCCGGGGACGTAGGGGCATTCGTGGCCCGCCATCGACTTGCTTTTCAGCACGAGATCCTTCAGCACCTTGTTCAGCGCCGTGCCCATGTGGACGTCGCCGTTGGCGAAGGGCGGGCCGTCGTGAAGGACGAATTTCGGCGATCCGGCGGCGCGGCGCTTCTCGACGATGCGGCGGTAGAGGCCGTCCTTCTCCCAGCGGGCGAGGCGCTCCGGCTCCCGCGCGACGAGGTCGCCCCGCATGGGGAAGGCCGTGTCGGGGAGGTTCAGGGTCGCCTTGTAGCGGGAGGAGCCGTCGGATTCGCTCATGGAGGGGCAGGGCGGCGGGGAGCCGAAAGGCGGCAAGCCTAGCATCCCCGGCGGGACGGGTCAAACGGCCCTCTCCGGAGAAGCGCCGCCCGCCGGATCGTCCTCCAAGGCGATCGAGAGGTGGATCGTCCCTCCGTCGTCGCTTTCCACGATCAGCAGGCCGCAGGATTCGAAAACGTGCCGCATCGCCCGGTTCCAAGGCAGCACCTCCGCCTCGAAACGCACGATCCCGTGCTCCCGCGCGAGCGAGACGAGCTCCCGTAGGAGCCGACTCGCGAGGCCCTGCCCACGGAAAGCCTCGTCCACGACGAAGGCGACCTCGGCGTGCCGTTCTCCGCCGGGGGCGTCGAAGGCGGCGTAGGTCCCGGAGGCGACGACGCGCTCCTCCCCGTCCTCGACCACGGTGGCGAGGAGGTCCGCGGCGCGGTCGAAATCGATCTCGGTGAGGATTTTCAACTCCGTCTCGCTGAGGTCGCGCTTGTGGACAAAGAGACGCTGGTAGACGGATTCGGGCGAGAGACGGCGGAAGGCGGCGCGGAGGCGCTCCTTGTCGTCCGGTCGCGCCGCGCGGATCGTGACTTCGCGACCGTCGCGGAGCTTCACTTGCATCAATACTCCCCGCGGTTTTTCCCGACGCGCTCGTCGGTCCACCAGTAGAGGATGCGGCCGCAGTTCTCGCAGTGGGCGAGGCGCTGCTCGGCCTTCACCTCGATGACCGTCGATTTCACGACCTTCATGTGGCAGCCTTGGCAAACCTCGTCGACAAGCCCGGCCACGGCGATACCGGCCTTCGACTTGAAAAGGCGCTGGTAGTTGTCGAGCACGGCGGAATCGAGTTCGGCAGTGAGGCGGTCGCGCTCGGCCAGTTCGGCGGCGCGGTCGGCCTTCAATTTTTCGGACAAGGCTTCGAGGTCTTCCAACTCCTCCTTCACCGAAACTTCGTTCTCCTGCAGTTGGGAGCGGGCCGCCTCGAGGGCCTTTTTCTGCGTCTCCGCTTTTTCCATCAACTCGATCTCGCGGTCCTCCAAGCCCGCGATCTCGGCGGTGTAGCGCTCGATCTCAAGGCCCATGCGCTGGTATTCCTCGTTCTTGCGGGTCTCGAACTGCTGCACCTTCAGCTTGCCGATGGTGCTACGGCGGGTCGCCACGTCAAGTTCGAGGTTCTTGATCGCGACCTCGGTCTGCTGCATCTCCGTCTTCGCCGTCTCAACGGCGCGCTGGTCGGCGACGAGGCGATCACGGATGTCCTCGGCCTCCACCGGGATGCCGGCGAGCTCCTTATCGATGGCTTTGATCTTCTGGTCGTGGTGCTGGACGCGGAGGAGTTTCTCGACTTCGGGGAGCATGGCGCGGGAGGGATGGCGGACGCAGTGGCGGCGCGACCTATGAAACCGCACCGACGGCGCTTTGCCAACGCTTAAATCAACCACTCCGGCCAACCGCAACTCGGCTCGACTGCCTCGGCGGCGGAAAGGCGGTCCCGCCAACCCCCGCCCTCGTCCGCAGGCAGACCGAACCAAGAACGGCAGCCGCCGAAGCTGGCGCGATCCTTCAAAACCCACGGCTCCCGCAGCCGCCACGCCAGGATCGTGGCCCAAGAAAGGCCCGGTTCCTCGCCCCACTCGAAACGTTCGCGCACGATCTCCTCGCGCCAGATGTGGTAGGGGGCGAGGAGCAGAACCTCGTCCCAATCGACGATCCGTCCCGTCGCGATCGTCTCGACATAGACGCTGAAGGCGACTTCATCCTCCGCGAGGCCCGCGACCGGCTCCCACGAGCGCAAGGAACCGTCCGGCAAGGGCGCGACCTGCTCCGCCTGCTCGTGGAAGAGGCTGGGAAAAAGGAAGAAACGCCCGTGCAACCACTGGAATCCCGCCTTGCCCTCGGAAATGCCGCCCTTCCGCAGCAGCACGCTCTGCCCGCCCGCCACGATGGCGTCGGCGACGAGCTGCCATTCCTTGAAGGCGACCGGTCTCCAGTCAGGGTCGAGGGCGGGGGACATGGGGATGCCATGCCACAAGGCCCCGATTTTGCAAGGGACGCTCATTTTCCCTTGGAAATCGGGAGGGCTTTGACCTAATGTCCCCTCCCGTCCGGTGCGGCCCACCCGTGGTCGTCCGTCGCGATGGTGGCTGTAGCTCAGTGGCAGAGCCCCGGATTGTGATTCCGGTTGTCGCGGGTTCGATCCCCGTCAGCCACCCCACTTTTTCCCCTCCCTCCTTGGTTGAGGGAGCCGCGCTTGTCCCATCCATGGAACCCATCGAGGCCACCATCGGCTACCGTTTCGCCCAGCCCGCCCTCCTCGCCGAAGCGCTCACCCATCCCAGCCTCGCTTGCGAGACGAAGCGCTCCCAGCCGGACAACCAGCGGCTCGAATACCTCGGCGACGCCGTCATCCAGCTCGTCCTCACCGACGAGCTTTTCCGCCGCTTCCCCGAAGTCGGCGAAGGCCCGCTCACCAAGCTCCGCAGCCGCCTTGTCTCGCGCGAGGCTCTCTGCTTCTTCGCGAACCGCATCGGGCTGGGCGAGCACCTCCTCCTCGGCAAGGGCGAACTCGCCAGCGGCGGGCGGCGACGACCCTCGAATCTCTCCGACGCCTTCGAAGCCCTCGCCGGAGCGGTCTACCTCGACGGGGGTTTTGAAGCCGCCCGCGATTTCCTCTTCCGCAATTTCGGCTCCCTGATCGACGACACCCTCTCCCAGCCCGAGGAGATGAATCCGAAGGGCGAACTGCAGGAGCGCCTTCAAGCCATCGCCCCTGCCAGCCCCACCTACCGCATCATCGGGCAGGATGGCCCCGACCACCTCAAATCCTTCGTCGCCGAAGTCCGCTGGGAGGGCATCACCCTCGGCCAAGGCTCCGGCAGCAGCAAAAAGGAGGCCGAGATCAGCGCCGCCGCCGAGGCCCTGCGGGAGCAACGGTGGACCCTTCAACAAAATCGTGAAGATCTCGTGAAGAACAGCGAAGAACCATGAACAACTCCTGCTTATTAGGTGGATCAACCCGGTTCTTCCAAGTTTCCACCGCAGTTGTCGCCCCCTCCCGATTCCATCATAACGGATTCACGTTCAATCGGTTGAGAAGACATCTCCCAGTTATTCACGCCTAGAAGAAGAATCTCCTTTTGCTGAAAAAAGAATTCTCTTCTACAAGGCGGTGAACAACTCTCTCGCAGCCGCCACGACCTCCTCCACCTCGAACCCGCCCAAGGTCCGATCTGGCGAGCGCAGCGCCTTCACTCGTGGCGACACCGGAGCCCAGATTCCCGGCTCGGTCGGTCCGAAGAGCAGCAGCCCCTTCGCCCCCGCGCTCGCCGCGAGATGGGAGAGTCCGCTGTCGTGTCCGAGGAAGCCTTCGATGCGGCGGTAGATCGCGCCGAGTTCGGAGAGGGGACGTCCCGCGAGGTGCTTGTGGGGCAGTCCGGCCTTTCCCATCAGATCGATGAAGTCACCGATGGTCCCCGCCTCGGCCTCTCCGCTGGTGACGAGGAAGCGGAGTTCCGGTCGCTCGCGATGGAGCGCCGTGAGCACCGCGATCCAGTTTTCGTAACCCCAGTTCTTGCGCGGACTGCCGCTGCCGGGATGCAGGGCGACCAGCGGGCAGGAACCGAAATCGGACTCGTCCGGGGGATCGGGATAGACGAGGTCGAGTCCGGCCTCGTCGAGGAAAAGCCCGAGGGATTCGAGCGGCTTCGCGAACTGGACCGCCGCCGGGACATGGGGCGGAGTCTCGTCTGGCCGGTAGGGACAGGGGATCAGCGTCTTCACCCCGGCGACGCGGAGATTGCCCGCGAAATGGCCGTCCGGGTCGTAGAGGCAGCTCACGACCACATCGAAGCTGGCGAAGTAGGCACACCATTCCTCGTCGAGTTTTGCTCCCGGTGCGAAGAAGGTCGCGAGGCGGGGGTCCTCCAGCGGGCGCACGCGATCCGCCAGTCCGGCGGCGACGGCGAGCGAGGCGATGGAAGGATAGCCGAGGATTTCGATCTCGTTGTCCGGCAGCGTCTCGCGGACAAGGCGCAGCGAGGGCATCGTGAGGATGAAATCCCCGACCGCCCCGCCCCGGATGAAGAGGATGCGTCCCATACGAGTCAGTCCGTGCCGAGCCAAGCGACGATTTGCCGGACGAGTTCCTCCGGTGCCTGCTCGATGGAGAGGACCAGCGTGCCGGGACCGGGCTGGGGCGCTTCGAGAGCGTCGAATTGGCTCCGCAGCAGGGTCGAGGTCATGTATTCGTGCTGGCGGGCGTCCATCCGGTCTTTGATGAGTTCGTAGGAACCTTCGAGGTAGACCAGCCGGCAGTCGGGGAATCCGCTGAAAAGATGCTCGCGGTAGCGCTGCTTCAGTGCCGAGCAGGCGAGCACGGGAGGTTTGCCCGACGCCAAGGCCTTCCTTGCCTCCGCGATGAGAAGATCGAACCAAGGCCAGCGGTCCTCGTCCGTCAGCGGAATGCCCGCGCCCATCTTCGTCTTGTTCGCAGGCGGATGGAAGGCGTCGCCTTCGAGGAAGATTCCACCGATCTCCGTCGCGACAAGGTCCGCGACCGTTGTCTTGCCGCAGCCCGAGACGCCCATGATGATGAGGAAAGGGGGAGATGGAGCAAATCCCATTGTTTGTTGCAGAGTTCGGTTCACAGCCGAGAGGTCTGTCAGGGTTAGTCCTTGAGTTGGTGGTTTGAGTTTATTTGGGCGGTAGATCGTATACCGTGACGCTGATGGATCGAGCGCAAAGAGTATCCTCTACGATTTGCTCTATGGTGGGCCAATCTCCTCCGGCAAGCCCAGCTCCAATGCGTGGCATATGAACGGATGCCGAATGTTCGATGGCGTAGTCTGCAACGATACCAAGGGCGGCCCGAATGGCCTCGTAACGAACAGGTGGAGAGCCATTGGAACTGCGACGAATCCCATGCTGCCCGATCATATTTGCAACGGTGATGTCTGGATCAACGTGAACGAATTGGACGGAACCCAATGCAAAAGGCATATCGTCGGTGCGTCCTGCATGCCACTCTCTGTATCGCTGTTCGGGCAACTTCCAACGTTTCGAAAGAGCGATGACAAACCCAGCGCCCCAGCCGCCAATGTCGTTGCAAACGTGGCAAATAATTTTGCGATCTTCGCCGTTAGGCTTTGTCGCATCTCCAATAGTGTAACAAATGGCCATTCGACTTTTATCTTGGGTTAGCGAAGAGATCGGGAGCGTAGGATTCCGTCTCCAGCTCCAGCAACCGCTCACCGCTGAGATCGAAAGGCCGAGCGCCTGCCGGAGCTGGAATGATGGGAAGCGCCACGCGACGCTTCTTTGGCATCGAGTCTGTTGGAAAGCCAGCCATTGCTTTCAACCGCTTGCCTTCCAGTTTTCTGTCAAGTTTCCCGCTCATCCAAACACCGCCTCCGTCAATTCCCTCCCAATCTCCTCCACTCGATACCCGAAGCCCGCACCTGACAGGGTCGAGCCGTCGAGCACACCCTCTTTTCTCCGGTAGAGGCCCGGATGCACGACTCGTTCGGGGGCGCTGGCCTCGGGGTAGAACTGCATCCCGTTCGACTCCACCCCCATGATCGTCCCGGCGTGGGCGGCGAGGAGGAAGTGCGGGATCTGCGCGAGCATGGGGTTGGTGAGGTCCTGCACCATCAGGGTCATGCCGCGGGCCTTGGCCCAGCAGAGGCTGAGGAGGGCACCGGTCTGGGTCTTGCAGGTCTTCAGCGCCACGCCCGACCAGCCGAGTTCGCGACCGAGCCTGACAAAACGCCAATCGTGGGCGCTCTCGTCCATGAAGAGCGGCTTCCGTGCGCTGACGCTGCGCACGTCGATGCGGTTCGCTTCGAGGTCGTAGGGGAAGGGCTGCTCGACGTAGAGGAGCTTCTGGTAGGTGACGGGATCGTCGGACTTGAGCCGGTCGAGGATCTCGTTCACGTAGGCGGGATCGGTGACGGTGCAGTTGAAGTCGGCCGTCAGCCAAGTCACGTCGGTCTCGCGCGAGATCGCGCCGATGCGGACGAGGCGCTCGTAGTCCCAAGCCGCGTCGTTGCCCCGCAGTTTGACCTTGAGGCAGTCGAGCCCGTCTTCGCGGATCCAGTCGCGAAGCAGCACGGGATAGCCGTCGTCCGGCTCGCTGCCGGTGAGGTCGGCGGGGTCGAGGGGATCGAGTCCGGCGACGAGGTGCCAGACGGGGAGGCGCAGGGAGGGCTTCGCCACGAGGAAGTCGGACGGATGTTTTCCACGGAAGTCGGCGTCGCCTTCGAGCAGATCGGCGAGGTCGCGGGAGAGGAACTCGGGTCCGTAGGTCTCGTAGACAGGTCGGTCGTGGAGCTTGCCGTAGGCGTCGTGGACGGCGAGGTCGAAGAGGGAGAAGCAGACCAGCGCGGCGAGATGCGGCAGGGCGGCCTCGGGAGCGCGGTCGGCGTTGAAGGCATCCTGCAGGGCGTGGAGGCGGTGCTCGATGAAGTCGTGGCCGAGCTCGATGGCGTGGCCCGCCGCGTCCCATGTCGAGAGGTCGCGGGCGATGGCAAGGGTGAAATCCTTCAGCGCGGTGAGGCGTTCCTCGTAGGGCAGGGCGGAGGGCCAGACCCAGGCGACGGCGAGGGGCGTCTCGCCCCAGCCGGTGGCGGTTTTCCCGTCCGCCCCCTCGACGACGACGCGGGTGCGGGCGCAGGTGACGGAATCGACGATCTGGCTTCCGAACTTCAGCGGCACCCGCATCTCGATGGGGATGAAATGGAGGGAGACTTCGCGGATGCGGGCGGATTTGGGGTGGGTGGGCATGGTGGCTTGCGTCAGTTTATGCGTCAGGATCGGGTTTCCGATGTGATCGGAAATCTATTTAACGATCTCATTATCAATGGATTGAGAATTTATGCGTCAGAATTTATGCGTCAGCTTTTGCGTCAGGATCGATTGGTTGAAGCATAAACCAACGTCGGGCGCGGCTGTTTCCAGCCAAGCCGATGCGATCTTCCCCGCGCAAGTCGTTCAGCATCCGGAGGATGGAAGCCCGCGACTGGGCGGGGAGCACTTGCTGCAGTTCCGCCATCCGGGATCCTGAATCGCCGCAGGACCGGAGGTGCTTGAGGAGGAGTTCCTTATTCGTCTCGTAATCCAGCCCCTGCTGACGGGTGTGGACGCCGGGGGTTCCCATGATCTCGTAGAGGGCGCGGGAGAGGAAGAAACGCTGGCCTTTTCCCCGCCCTTGGGACTCCACTGCTCCAGCTTCAATCAGGCCGGGAAGGCGGTTCTTCATCTCCGGGGCTAGCTTCCGTCCGTGGGCGAGGGCGTCGAGGGTGAGAAAATCGAGGGTCTGGAAGCGGGAGAGGGCATCCTCGCCGAGACGCTCGATGAAGCGGAGAAAGGCGGGATTCTGCACCGTGCCGGCGAGGAGGAGAAAGACTTCGTGGGGGTGGGAGCGGGAGAAATCCGGCAGGGGCTTGGTTTGCCGGATGGCCTGCTCGATCATGAGGTTGACCCCTTGGCCGGAGCGTTCGATGAAACCGCAGCGGTTCAGGGCTTCGGCGAGGCGGCGGTTCCGCGGGTTCTGCTGGTCGGCGATGTTCTCCGGGGTGATGCCGGGAGGGAAGCCGCCGGGGCTGACGATCTCCAGCCGCCGGGAATACTGGCGGATGAAGACGGAGCCGCCAGCCCGGTAGTCCCGGTGGCAGACGGCGTTCAGCACGGCCTCGCGGATGGAGGTCTCGTCGAAGGTGGGGATGTCGTAGCGGAAAAAGTCCTGCTGGAAGCTCTGGCGGTCGTTGCGGAGGTTGATCTTGGACCAGAGGCGGTCGTGGAAGAGCAGGAAGGGCTCGCGGTATTCCTCGCGGTCGGCGGCGGGACCAGCGGCCTCGGAGGAACGGTATTCGAAGACGACTTCCGCTTGAGCGAGATGGCGGGTGATGGCGGCGGGCCTGCCCAGCAGGATGAGGGCGGCGTAGGTGATGCGGTCGCCGTCGATCAGCGAGCAATCCTGCAGGAGTTGACCGTCCGTCAGGGTGGCGAGGCGGGGATTCCCGGACTTCTGCTGCCAGCGTTTGCGGAACTCGGCGACGGCTCCCGGTTGGAGGGAAAGGAGATCCGCGCCCGGAACCAGTTCGGCGGTGAAGTCGGGGCCGGTTTCGGCGAAGATCTCCTTCAGCTCGTGGTCGCCGAGGGAGGCTAGCCCGTCCCCCGCCCGCTTGAGGTAGCGGCCCTTAAGGTTCCACGCGCAGCCGGGGAGGCGGCTCGGGACATGGACCAGCAAGGTCCGCTTGCCTTGGTAGCGAAGCTCCTCGACGGGAATGCGACGTCCGAACTGCTCGTGCAGCCCGGCTTCGGTGCGGCCCGGCTCTTCGAATGCGGTCGTGCCGACGACGAGGCGCGGGCGTTTGTCGGAGACGCCGAGGATCATGATGCCGCCGCCTTCGTTGGCCAAGGCGACGCAGTATTCCTTGAGCTTCTCGAAGTCGTAGCGGTTCCTCGCCTCCTTGAACTCGAGCCGGACGCCCTCGGGTTCCGAGAGGTATTTCTCGAACTGCTCTGGAGTGATGGCGGGCATTCTGTGCTTTTCTCTAATCCGCTGCGGCGGTCGAAGCAAGAGGCGAAAAGCTGGCTGCGGCTGACGGAAGTTTGCCAAATTCCTCCCACCGCGCCAAGTTAGCTCGAATGATCGCCATCCCGAAACGTACGAAGCGAATCCTCGCGGTCCTCCTGCCGGTGCTTGCCGGGATCGGTGTGCTGGCTTGGATCGCTCAGGCGATCACTGGGACGCGGATGCACCATCGCATCCGCGCGGCGGCAGCGGAATCGGATACCGTGGTCTTGCAGCGATATTATGGGCGGGAGATCATCGAGTCTTCCGAAATGGATGCGGAGGCGTTCCTCGCCTGGATGGACGGGAATCTGGTTCCGTTGCCAGCGCGCCTCGACATCAGCCTGTGCTGGACACCCCATCATCGCATCTTGCTGCAAAACGACGAGGGAAGCCGGAACGTGGAGATCTGTTTCGAGTGCGATCTCTTCAAATTCGAGTCGGCCCAACGGAAGCTTCCCGAACCGTGGCGTCAGGCATTCGGGGAGCTTTTCTCCAAGCACGGAATTCCTGCCAAAATGCCGAGCGAGGCCGAAATCGAAGAGGCGCTCGCGCGATCTCCGAAATAGGAGCGGCACCGACCGCCGCCCATCCAGTGCGGGGACTTGAAAAGTCCCCCTCCCAGGCACCCACCTCTCACAGACCCGCCATCCGCGCCTCGATCTCCTCCGCCTCGATGGGGATGTGGGCCATGAGATCGAGGTTGCCGCCGCTTCTCACGACGATGTCGTTTTCAAGGCGGATGCCGATGCCTTCCTCGCGGATGTAGATGCCGGGCTCGACGGTGACGACCATGTTCTCGACGAAGACGTTCTCCGCCGGGGCCACGTCGTGAACATCGAGGCCGAGGCTGTGGGAGACGCCGTGCATGAAATACTTCCGGTAGGCCCGCTTCTCCTCGGGCAGGTCCTCCTGCGCGCGTTCCTCGGCGACCTTCGCGGCGTCGAGTAGGCCGAGGGCGATCAATTCCTCCTCTACGGCGCGGGCGGCCTCCTTTTGATAGACCTCGCGGATCGCCTTGCCGGGTACGGCGAGTTCGTCGATGCAGAGCCGCAGGATGCGAAGGACGGCGTCGTAGACGGCTCGCTGGCGCGGAGTGAACCTCCCATTCGCCGGGATCGTTCGGGTGAGGTCGGAATTGTAGTTCGCATACTCCGCCGCCACATCGAGGAGGATCAGATCGCCGTCGCGGCAGGGTTGGTCGTTGGCCACATAGTGGAGGACGCAGGCATTCGCCCCCGAGGCGACGATGGGCTGGTAGGCGAAGCCGCGCGAGCCGTGGCGGACGAACTCGTGCAGCAGCTCGGCCTCGATCTCGTACTCCTTCACACCGGGCCTGACAAAGCGCAAAAGCCGATCGAATCCCTTCGCCGTGATGTCGCAAGCCCGCTGGATCAAGGCGATCTCCGCCTCGGATTTTTCGGCGCGGAGGCGGTGCAGGAGGGGCGCGAGACGCTCGTAGCGGTGATGCGGGTGACGTTCCTGACAAAGCCGCCGAAAGCGGTCGTCGAGGGAGAAATTCACCGGGGCACCGGAACGGGCGTGCTCGTTGTGGTTCAGCCAGATCGATTCCGCCTCGCGCACGAGCGTGCGGAAGACAGCGTCGAAGTCCTTCGTCCAGAGGACCTTGGCGACGCCGGAGATCCCCGTGGCCTCCTCCGGCGTGGCCTTGCGGCCTTCCCATACGGCCAGCAGCTCGGAGGTCTCGCGCACGAAGAGGATTTCGCGCATCGCCGGGTCGGGATGGCTGGGAAAGAGGAGCAAAATGGTTTCCTCCTGATCCATCCCGCTGAGATAGAACAAGTCGGAACTCTGGATGAAGGGCTGCGTGCCGTCGGCGCTGCGCCAAGCGAGGTCGGCGGAGTGGATCACGGCGAGGGACTTGCGCGGGAGGGACGCGGCGAGACGCTTCCGGTTGTTCGCAAACAGATCCGAAGGAAGGGCGTCGTATTTCATTATCGGAGTAAAAATGTCGGACGGTCGGCGGGATTGTGGTATCGTCTCGCCCCCCGCTCCACGGGCGCGACGCGCAAGCAAGTCCGGGCCGCAGGAGTCCAACCCTATATGGAAGAGCGTGAAAAACAAACGGTCGTTCTGGCCGACAACGACCCGGATTTCCTCGAGTGGGCCTCGCGCCATCTCGACGCCGAATCGGTTGAGGTCGTCGCGACCCGCTCCGCCGAGGAGGCGCTCAAGATGTTTACCGAGCGCCGCGCCGACCTCCTCGTGGCGGATTTCCAGTTGAGGCCCTTCGACGGGGTCGAGTTGCTCAAGCGCGTCCGCATGGCCAACCCGAACGCGATGGTCATCCTCAACGGCCGCGTCCACTCGACCAACGCGGTGATCGAGGCGATGCGCCTCGGGGCCTTCGACGTGCTGCGGCGCGAAGCGGTGAATTTCGAACTGCGCCCGGTCGCCGAACGCGCCCTCGCCGCCGCCGAGCAGATGCGGGCCGCCGAGAACCGCTCGAATTCCGATCCCATCGTCCCGCCGCAGCCTACCGACGACCTCATCATCGGCCGTTCCCCGGCGATGCAGGATGTCTACAAGCTGATCGGTCGCGTCGCCCGCGCCGACGCCCCCGTGCTCATCACCGGCGAGAGCGGGGTGGGCAAGGAGGTCGTCTCCAACGCGATCCACAAGTTCTCCCGCCGTGCCAAGGCCGAGTATGTCGCCATCAACTGCGCCGCGATCCCCAGCAACCTGCTCGAGAGTGAGCTCTTCGGCCACGAGAAGGGCGCTTTCACCGGGGCGGTGAGCCAGCGCATCGGTCGTTTCGAGCAATGCCACGGCGGCACCCTCTTTCTCGACGAGATCGGCGACATGCCGCTGGAGGTGCAGAGCAAGCTGCTGCGCGTGCTCCAGAGCGGCGAGTTCTCCCGCGTCGGCGGCAACCAGACCCTCCACAGCGACGTGCGCATCCTCGCCGCGACGAACAAGCGCCTCGAGGACGAGGTCGAGCACGGCACCTTCCGCGAGGATCTCTTCTATCGGCTCAACGTCGTCCGCATCCACATCCCGCCGCTGCGGCAGCGCTTCGAGGACGTCCGCCTGCTCGCCGAGCATTTCCTGCAAAAGCGCACCGAGGGCGGTCGGGGCCGGCCCATGCAGTTCTCCAAGGACGCCGTCGAGATGCTGGAGGGCTACCACTGGCCAGGCAACGTGCGCGAGCTGGAGAACCTGATCCAGCGCGCCTGCGTCCTCGCGAGCGGCAACGTCATCCTCGCGGGCGATCTGCCCTTCGACCAGTCGAACCGCAACGAGAGCGAATGGATCGTGCTGGAGCGGGCCGCGAAGCGTTTTCTCCAAGCAGCAGCGGAGGCGGGCGTGTCCCCCGTCGCATTGGCCCTGCGGGTCTTCGCCAAGACCGCCTTGGCCGAGACTGGCAACGACGAAGCCGCCGCCGCCCTCCTGCGCATGTCGAAGGAGGAATTGCTCCAGCATGTCGAGAACCGGGTCGTCTCCGATGTCCCGACCGCCACGACGCCAGCGAAGAAGGGCAAGGCGGCGAAGGGATCCGCCGGGGCGTCGCCGGAGTGAATGGCTTCGGTGTGGTGCGCTTAGAGATGGGCGGAGAGCGTCTTCACTCCTGACCAGCTTTCCGCTAGCAGTAGTCGCCGGGAGGACTTGTCACGCCGCTCCAGAACCAGTATGTTCCCTATGCCATGAATGTCTTCGCCGAACTCGAACAAGCGCTCGATCCCAGCGCTCCCATCTTCACGGAGGAAGGAGCGCGGCGCTTGGTGGACATGCCGCCCAACCCGGAGCGGCTGTCCCGCATGGAGATTCTGGCGGAAAAAGCCAATGAGGGCGCCCTCAGCGACGCGGAGCGCGGCGAGTACGAGTCGCTGGTCTGCACCGCCAAGCTCCTGTCGATCCTGCGGATGAAAGCGGAAGCCTTCATCCTGAACCTCAAGGCCGCCTGACCTTTGGACGCGCCGCTCCGGCAACTGGTTCGGGAGCGTGCCCGGTATCGCTGCGAATATTGCCGCTTGCGGGCAGAGGACGAGCCGGACGCCCCTTTCCATATCGAACACATCGTCGCCAAGCAGCATCGGGGCGAATCGACCGAGGGAAACCTCGCCCTTGCCTGTCTGCACTGCAATCTGCACAAGGGAACCAATCTCTACAGCCTCGATCCCGACACCGACGAGCCAGTCCGCCTTTTCCATCCGCGCAAAGACCGTTGGGAGGACCATTTCGAACGCGATGGAGTCCGCCTCGTCGGCATCACTGCCGTGGGCCGGACGACGGCTTGGCTGCTGCAATTCAACAGCGATATCTGCCTCCTTCAGAGACGATCAATCCTGCAGCGGAGAGGCTGGCTCGACGAGGACTGAGTCCCCCGTCGATGCGTGCAGCACATCGGCCCCTCTGGAACGTGCCGGAACCACCCCGTTTGGAGCAAAGGGCCATGCACTTTGCCGTTCCCGTGCCACAATGCCTTTGTTTCACCCTTACGCCATGCAGATTGCCCCCAAACATCGTCCGCCGCTCGATCCCGGTTTCCAGCCCGCCGTGCTCTGGCACCGCGAGTATGCCCGTCTCGTCCGGGAGGATGCCGGCTCCCACCCTCTGGCCATCGCCTTGGTCCGCGCCGACGGCACGGTTTCCCGTTTCGACCTCGACGTGCTCCCGCACACCGGGGAAAATGCCACCCTCAATCGCAAGATCGTGGAGCGCCTGATCAAATTCCTGCTCTGGCAACGCGGCGGCTACCGCATCGTCATCGGCGGCGATCCGGCCATTGCGGACATGGTGCGCGGTATCTACAGCCCGGAGGGCGCGCGCGCCTTCGACCACGGCTTCATGGGGCAGAAGATCTACGGCCATCCCATGACCGTGGAATCCTGCGCCATCGCCGACGTGCCTACGGGCCGTGAAAGCTCCATGCCGCTGGGCCGGAATCTGGAAGGCTGCCGCATTGGCTTCGACCTCGGCGGCAGCGACCGCAAATGCGCGGCGGTGATCGACGGCGAGGTGGTCTTCTCCGAGGAAGTCGTGTGGGACCCCTATTTCCAAAGCGATCCGCAATACCACTACGACGGCATCAACGACACCCTGCGCCGCGCTGCGGCCAAGCTCCCCCGGGTGGATGCCATCGGCGGCAGCGCCGCCGGGGTATACGTCAACAACGAAGTCCGGGCCGCCTCCCTCTTCCGCGGCGTGTCGGAGGCCGATTTCGAGCAGCGCGTGCGCCGGATCTTCTTCGACCTGAAACGGGAGTGGAACGACGTTCCCTTCGAGGTGGTCAACGACGGAGAGGTCACCGCCCTCGCGGGCTCCATGTCGATGAACGACAACGCCGTGCTGGGCATCTCGATGGGCACCAGCCTCGCCGGAGGCTACGTCAATCCCGACGGCCACATCCTGCCTTGGCTGAACGAGCTGGCCTTCGCCCCCATCGACTATCGCGACGACGCTCCGCTGGACGAATGGTCGGGCGACATCGGTTGCGGGGTGCAGTATTTCTCCCAGCAGGGCGTGGCCCGGCTCATCCCCCTCGCCGGGATTGCCGTGCCCGAAGGGATGCCCTTTGCCGAGCGACTGATCGAGGTGCAGACGCTCATGGCCGCAGGCGACGACCGCGCCGCCGCCATCTACGAGACCATCGGCGTATGCTTCGGCTACGCCATCGCCCACTACGCGACCTTCTACGAGTTGAGGAACCTGCTCATCCTCGGCCGCGTCACCAGCGGCCGCGGCGGAGAGCTGATCCTCGAAAAAGCCGCCCAAGTGTTGGCCGACGAATTCCCCGAGCTGCACCGCCAGATCCAGCTCCGCACGCCCAACGAGCAGGACAAGCGCCATGGTCAAGCCGTGGCCGCCGCCAGTCTGCCCAAAGTGATCTAAACCTGAATCCGGGAATGGCCGCCTACAGAAAACGCGGAAGGTACGGAAAATGAAGCCGATGCGTCTCTCACGGCGGTCCCTTGTCTTCCGTGCCTTCCGCGTTTTCCGTAGACCCCCTTTCCCTTTCTAAGCCAACCGTCTCCCTCATGCAATTCACCCATCCCCAGGCCCGCCTTTTCATTCCCGATGGAACGGACACCGAGACCGCCCTGTCCCGCACCACCCACTTGGGCATCGGAGCGCATCAGGACGACCTCGAATTCATGGCCTTTCACGGCATCCTGACCTGCTACCACAGCGACGACCAGTGGTTCGGCGGCGTCACCTGCACCGACGGAGCCGGTAGCGCCCGCACCGGTCCCTACGAGCGCTTCAGCAACGAGGACATGAAGCAGATCCGCATCCAGGAGCAGGAAATGGCCGCCGTGGTCGGCCGGTTCGGCTCCATGATGCAACTGGGCCACCCCAGTTCCGTCGTCAAGGACCCCGGCAACGCATTGCTCAAGGAAGACCTGAAAAACCTCCTGCTCGCCACCCGTCCGGAGATCGTCTACACCCACAATCCCGCCGACAAGCACGCCTCCCACATCGGCGTAGTCATGGCCGTGATCCGCGCCATTCGCGAACTGCCCGCCGAAGCCAGACCGAAGACCGTCTGGGGCTGCGAAGTCTGGCGCGGGCTCGACTGGATGCCCGACGAGGACAAGGTGCTACAAAACGTCAGCGGGCATGAGAATCTCGCCGCCGCGCTGAACGGCATCTTCGACTCCCAGATCTCCGGGGGCAAGCGCTACGATCTCGCCACCCTCGGCCGTCGCCGCGCCAACGCCACCTTCTTCGACTCCCACAGCGTGGACGACGCCGATATGCTTATCTACGGCATGGACCTCTCCCCGCTGGCGCACGATCCCGAGCTCGACATCCTCGAATACACCCTCGGTTTCATCCGCAAGTTCGAGGACGATGTCAGGAGCAAGCTCGGGCCGTATCTTTGATCAACCAAGGAGCGGGACTTTCCAAGTCCCGTCTGGCATCGATGGGGCTTGAAAAGTTCCCCTCCTTGATCCCCTCACTCGAACCACAGCATGAGAAAGTCGTTGCTGTCGAGCGGCAGGGTCACGGTCACGGCTTCGTCCTGACGGAAGTCCAGCTCTCCGAGGACGGAGGTTTCGACGGAGCGGATCTTCCGGTCGGTGCGGAGGCGCAGTTCGAGTTGCCCGATGGGTTCGAGGGTGTAGTTGGCGAGGGGGATCACGATGCCGCGCCCGCTGGGCAGGTAGACGGCATCGACGAGGGGATGGGAGCACTCCACGGGACGGACGACCTCTGAAGCGGGTTGCAGGATCAGGTCCCGGATCGCGGCAGGGAATTCCCAGGGATTGCTGCTGCGCTCGGTCAGGGGATGTTCGGCTTCCTCGGCGGTCTTGCGACGGTCGAGGGCGGTCTTGATGTAGGCGAGCGCGGGCAGGAATCCGCTCACCGTCACCTGGCCCCGGCGCACCACGGCGGCGCTGCCATCGGAGAAGGTGGCGAGGGTGTCGGCTCCCTCCTTGGGCGTCAGCGGCTGCTTCACGCCGAGCACGGCGGCCTCGCCTCCGGGCCATGTGACGGTGTCCTTTTCTTGCAAAGTGGAGAGATAGCGGCCGGAGGAGCGGAAGGGCTGCAAGTTGGCGGCCTCCCCTCGCTCGGCGGGGAGGAGCTCGTCGAGCAGGTCGAGGGGGCGGTTGTATTCGTCCCGGCTGGCGGCTCCGGTGGCGAGGTGCAGGATGCCGCCCGCCTCCACCCACTCGCGCAGCTTCAAGGCGGCGGCCCGCGTCAGGTTCGGGCCGGAGAGGTAGCAGACCTCGTAGCCCGCCAGCAGGCCCCGCTCCACCTGCCGCTCGGCGACGATATCGACGGGCGTCTGCGCATGGGCCAGCGCCATCCAGGTGTGCATGCGGTCGAAGCCGTGGGCATGGGTCTCCTCCACGGTCCACGCGTCGCTGGCGCTGCTGTAGAGCAGGGCCACCTTGGCGGGGGCGGGCATGGCGGGCAGCAGCAGGTCCTCCGCCGCGCCGAACTCGCGGGTCAGGGCGGCGTTGGCGGTCCAAGTGTGCGGCTGCGCCTGCCAGAGATGGGTGCGGAACCACGGGCCACCCTCGTGGGTCGCCCAGAGCGGGCCGTAGGCGAAGTTGTTGAAGAGCTTCACCCCGCGCGCGGCTTCGCTGGTGGCCTTCAGCTTGATGTCCCAAGGTTTGCGCCGCGAATGGGCGATGAGGTGGTGCGCGATGAACTGCCCCCGCTCGCGGGCGGCGGCGCGCATCAGGTCAACGTTGAAGCTGGCGCATTGGTAGGACGAGGAGCCGTTGGCCCAGTCCTCGCCCCAGATGGCGTTCTGGTTGTCGGCGTCGAGCAACTCGAAGTAGTCCACTCCCTGAAGGAAGAAGTTCGCGCCGTAGACGGCTCCGTCGCTGAAGTTCGCCAGCACGGGGAAGTCGCCTCCGTAGGCGTCCTTGGCCAGTTTTCCCTGCGTGGCCATGAAGTCCCCGAGGGCGCGGGTGCGGAAAAGCTGGGAGAAGTAGTAGAGGGCGGGAAAGGCCTCCCGCTGCGCCGGGGCGACGAGGACCACGTCGTCCCAGGAAGCGACGAGCAGGTCGGAGGGCTGCATGTTCTTCCCCTTCAACCAGGCGCGGAAAGCTTCGGTGTAGGAGGGCATGGCCGCCGCCTGCTCCAGCGGTTGGCCGGTGGGTTCGTCCATGACTTCGCAGAAGAGGATGTCCTCCACCTTGCCCCCGGCCTCCTTGAAGGCGGCGGCTTCGCGCTGGAGTTTCTCCCGCATCTTGTCGAGGTCCGGCAGGCAGTAGGAGCCCTCCTTCATGAACCAGGCCCCGCCGATGTGGCTGTGGGGCGGTTCGTTGAAGCCGAAGTAGGCGAGGGTCTTTTTCTCCCGCTCGACGACCCGGCCGTCCGGCTGGGTGGAACCCTCGCGCTCGATGGGCGCGGTGACGAAGAAGGGGAACTTCACCGGCGGCCTGCCGTGCGTCGGCCAAGGGTGGAGGTCGGCTTGCTTTCCGATCTCCTCCGCCAGTTCGATGTCGAACTTGAGCAGGTCGCGGTTCTCCTCGGTGAGCAGATGGGGCGGCAGGTAGAAGGCGAGGGAGCCGGGCTCGTTGTCGATCTCGTAGCGGCGCACGAGGCCCGATCCGTCCGGCGTGGTGGAAATCTCCAGCACCGCCTTCAGGCGCGGCGCGACATCGGTGTAGCTGTGGCGCACGGTGAGGTAGAGCATGGCCCCGCTGTCCTCATAGATCGTGGGGGTGAGATTGCACCAGGGGGTGCTTTCCCCGGCCGCCAGCATCTGGTCGAGGGGCGTGCGGATCTCCTTGACGGGGCCTGCCGAACCGAGCGACCAATGCGCGTACCACGGGGCGCGGTAGTGGTCGGCGAAAAGATGGACGTAGGCGGGGCGCTCGTAGATCTCCCCGAGCGTCACCCGCAGGTAGGTCTGGGCTCCGAATTGACTATGGTCCGGCACCTGCTCCGGGTCCATCGTGAGCAGCACGCAGTCCACCAGCCGTGCCAGCCACGAGCAGTTCTTGTTCTCGTGCTTGCCGAGGCGGAGCGTGACCTCGCCCTCGGGCAGGACCAGCTCGAATTTCTCCCAGCGGAACTTGCCTCCCGCCCCGTCGTCCGCGAACTGCTCGTCGAACAGGGCCCCTCCGAGTTCGCGGTCTTGGGCGAAGGCGTCGAGGCGGAAAGGTCCGCGATAGGTGGGATGGCTCGAATAGCGCACCCAGACGAAGTATCGCCCCGCGTCCTTGATGGTCACGGTGGCGGTCGCGGTGGCCGCCGGGTCGCCCGTGGCGCCGCTTAGGGCCTTGGTGGACGAAGCTTCGCGGGCCTGGGCATCATCGACCACGTTCCAACCGCCCTCGAAGTCCTCCGCTTCCAGAAAATACACCGCCGCCTTGGCGGGCAGGGCGGGCAGGGCGGACAAGGCGAACAAGACGAGAAGGAGAGCGAGGCAGCGGATCTTCATCGGGTGAAATCAACACCAGAACCTCCGTCCGGGGCGGGCGTTTTCGCGTGAGCAGAGCCGAAGGCAATTTCGTGGGCGCTTCTCCCCGCCGCCGTCCGAGGGACACCCGTCGATCTACCGCCCCACCAGCCGCTGCCGGGTCGCTTCATCGACGGGTTCGCAGAGGCGGTAGCCCTCGCCGTGGCTCGGGATGGTCATGAGAAGGGCCTCGCGTTCGTACGAGGAGGGAAAGTCGAGGCCGATGAGGGCGCGGCCGATGCGCTCGCCGGACTGGCGGTAATTGAAATAGCAGAGGTTCGCGTTTCCGTCGATGCGCCGGGCGAGGAAGTCGTGGAGCGCCCCGGCGCGCTCGTAGAAGTCGAGACGGAGGAAGGCGGGATGGCTCAGCAAATCGCCGCGCAGCGGGATGGTGCGGAAATCGACATCGAGCGCCCCGGTGAGGTCCTCCCAAGGGAAGCCGCCCTCGTCGAGTTTGCCGGGAACGGCGGCGAGGACGGCAGGATCGTCTGCGGCGAGGGTGAAGACCGGCCAAGCCTCCGCCTCGTCGGTCTTCCCGTATTGGAAATCGATGAGGTCGATCCCCTCGAAAGCGCTGTCGAGCAGATGGAGCATCGCACCGGGGCGCTCGGGGATGCGGACGCGGAGGGTGCGGCTCGACTGGCTGGACGCGCCCTGCGAGCGGGCGATGAGGCCGAGTTGGAGGAAGTCGATGTTCGACCCGGAGACGACGACGAGCACCTTTTTCCCTGCGAGCGCTTCGCGATGCTTGAGGACGGCGGCGAGGCCGAGCGCACCCGAGGGTTCCGAAACGCAGCGCAAGCTTTCCCAGAGCGCACGGATGGCGTGGCTGACTTCGGCGTTGGTCACCGTTTCGATCCGGTCGAGCGTCTCTCGCAGCAGTTGGAAAGGAAGCTCGCCCGCCTGCCGGACCGCGGTTCCGTCGCAGAAGAGATCGACCTGCTCCAGCGAAACCGGATTCCCCGCGTCGAAGGCCGCTTTCATCGAGGCCTGCCCGGTGCCCTCGACCCCGACGAGCTCGATCCCCGGCCAGTAGGTCTTCAGCCAAGTGGAGACGCCCGCCGCCATGCCGCCGCCGCCGATCTGGAGGAAGGCGGCGTCGAAAGGCCCGTGGCCGGAGAGGACGACCTCGTCGGCGAGCGTGCCCTGCCCGGCCATCACGAGGAGGTCGTCGTAGGCGTGGACGTAGGTCGCACCCGTTCCCGCTTCGTCCGCGCGGGCCGCGTGGACGGCCTCGTCGTAGGAGTCGCCGGAAAGGCGGATTTCGACGAACTCGCCGCCATGCTGGCGGACGGCGGACTGCTTCACCCTCGGTGTGGAGCGCGGCATGTGGATGCGGGCGCGGAGGCCGAGGGTTCTCGCGGCGAGGGCGATGCCTTGGGCGTGGTTGCCTGCGGAGGCGGTGACGACGCCTCGCGCGGCTTCCTCCTTCGAGAGGACGGCCATGCGGTTGCATGCCCCGCGCCACTTGTAGGACTTCACGGCGCAGAGATCCTCGCGTTTCACCCAGACCTCGAGGCCGCCGGGGAGGTCGATCCTCTCCAGCGGAGTCGGTTGCCCGAAGCGGTAGACCCGCTCGCGGGCGAAGAGGATTTCCTGGCGGAGGCGGCGGTCCAGCGGGAGGGATTCGCGGTTCATGGGTCGTTCGGGTCGGCGGCGGCGCCGCTCGCCCTTCTCCCCAGGAATTTCGCACAGCCGCAGCACCGACACCACCGGGGAATTCAGGACGACCGCCCCATCCGCGTAAATCTGCGGACATTTGCGGCCATCTGCGTCAAAAGAAATGGGGGAACGCAGATGTCCACGGATGAAACGCGGATTTTCGCGGATTGAAGAATCCGATAGCCTGACGCCTCCCAGCCCTCAACCGCCCCGACGCCAAGGCATAGAACTGCCTGAACAGAAACTCGTCTGGAATGGCGTTCGCGTGCTCCGCCACCAGATCCGGCTGGTAGGCGAAAGGCTTGGGGGTCCCTCCGGCTTGGTGCCGCCGACCGTCACCGTCTCGTCGGTGCGCAGACCCATCTCCTTGCGAGCCGCGCGCATCATGACCGGGCGGGCCGCGCCTCCTCCTGAACTATCCACATCGCCTTGCTATTGCGGGTTCTGCGGCGTTCATTTCCAGACCCTTTTGCCATGTCCGCCGCCAACCAGAACCCCGAGCAGATCGCCCGCGACAAGATCGACGCCCAGCTCCGCGCCGCCGGTTGGACTGTGCAGGATAAAAAGTCCATCGACTTCCACGACGGCCAGGGCCAGGCCATCCGCGAATACACCACCGACACCGGCCCCGCCGACTACGTTCTCTTTGTCGGCCAAAAACCCGTCGGCGTCATCGAGGCCAAAAGCGAAGTCCACGGCCACAACCTCACCACCGTCGAGGAGCAGACCGGGGAATACGCCGCCGCCAAGCTCAAGTGGGTCCAGCACACCGGCATCCCCCTCCCCTTCCTCTACGAAGCCACCGGCACCATCACCCGCTTCACCGACCAGCGCGACCCCAAGCCCCGCTCCCGCGAGGTCTTCCACTTCCACCGTCCCGAGACCCTCCGCGAAGCCCTGCACACCGAGCGCTCCCTCCGCGACCGCCTCCACGACATCCCGTCGCTCGACCCCGCCGGCCTGCGCGACTGCCAGACCGCCGCCATCACCAAGCTCGAAGCGTCGCTGAAGGCCGCCAAACCCCGCGCCCTCGTCCAGATGGCCACCGGCTCCGGCAAGACCTACACCGCCATCACCTCCATCTACCGCCTCCTCAAGCACGCCCGCGCCAGACGCATCCTCTTCCTCGTCGATACCCGCAACCTCGGCGAGCAGGCCGAGCAGGAATTCCTCGCCTACACCCCCAGCGACGACAACCGCAAGTTCACCGAACTCTACACCGTCTCCCGTCTCAACTCCTCCCACGTCCCCGCCGACGCCCAGGTCTGCATCTCCACCATCCAGCGGATGTATTCCATCCTCCAGGGCCGCGACATGACCGAAGGCGAGGACGACCAGAACCCCGCCGAGTCAACCCCCTCGCGCCGCGAACCCTACCCTGTCGCCTACAACGAAAAAGTCCCGCCCGAGTTCTTCGACCTCATCGTCATCGACGAGTGCCACCGCTCCATCTACAACCTCTGGCGGCAGATCCTCGACTACTTCGACGCCTTCCTCGTCGGCCTCACCGCCACCCCCGACGGCCGCACCTACGGCTTCTTCAAGCAAAACCTCGTCTCCGAATACACCCACGAAGACGCCGTCGCCGATGGCGTCAACGTCCAGGGCGAGACCTACCTCATCGAAACCCAGGTCACCCGGCAGGGCGGAGCCATCCTCAAAGGCCTCGTCGAAAAACGCGAGAAACTCACCCGCGCCAAACGCTGGGAGCAGCAGGACGAAGACGAAACCTACACCGCCAAAAAACTCGACACCGACATCGTCAACACCTCCCAGATCCGCACCATCATCCGCACCTTCCGCGAAAAGCTCCCCGAAATCTTCCCCGACCGCACCGACGCCGAGGGCGAATTCCAAGTCCCCAAGACCCTCATCTTCGCCAAGACCGACTCCCACGCCGACGACATCATCCAGATCGTCCGCGAGGAATTCGACGAAGGGAACGCCTTCTGCAAAAAAGTCACCTTCAAGTCCGACCAGGACCGCCACGACGCCGCCGGCCAGCTCCTCGAAAAAGGCGAAGACCCCAAATCCGTCCTCTCCTCCTTCCGCAACGACTACCACCCCCGCATCGCCGTCACCGTCGACATGATCGCCACCGGCACCGACGTCAAACCCCTCGAATGCCTCCTCTTCATGCGCGACGTGAAGTCCCGCAACTACTTCGAGCAGATGAAAGGCCGCGGCACCCGCACCCTCGACCACGACGGCCTCAAAAAAGCCTCCTCAGCCGCCAAGACCGCCAAAACCCGCTACGTCCTCGTCGATGCCATCGGCGTCACCAAATCCCTCAAGACCGCCAGCCGTCCCCCCATCACCAAGCCCACCACCACCTTCAAGGACCTCGCCATGGAGGTCATCATGGGCGCAAGCGACCCCGACACCGTCGCCTCCCTCGCCGGACGCCTCGCCCGCATCGACCGCCACCTCAGCCCCGAGCAAAAACACGAGATCGAGCAACAAACCGGCGGCATCCCCCTCTCCCAGCTCACCAAAAACCTCTTCGCCGCCATCGACGGCGAGACCATCGAGCAGCGCGCCCTCCAGCTTGCCGGGCAACCCGCCGGCACCGACCCCGGCGACAGCGCGCGCGAGCAGGCCCAGAAAGAGCTCGTCGCCGAAGCCATCCAGCCCCTCACCGGAGCGCTCGTCACCCACATCGTCGAGACCTGCAAAAAGAACCTCCAGACCATCGACCACCACACCATCGACATCCTCCTCGGCGCCGGCTGGGACACCACCGCCACCGACGCCCCCCGGCAGCAGCAGAGCTTCGAAAGCTACCTCGCCGAGCACAAGGACGAGCTCCTCGCCCTGCAAATCTACTTCGACCAGCCCCACCGCCGGCAGGAGCTCACCTTCGCCCAAATCAAGAGCGTCCTCGACCACCTGCAAGCCAACGCCCCCCACCTCGCGCCCCTCCACATCTGGCAGGCCTACGCCCGCCTCGACGGACTGCCCGCCAACGCCACCCCCCTCCACGAGCTCACCGCCCTCGTCTCCCTCCTCCGCCGCGTCAGCGGGATCGACCAGAAATTGACCCCCTTCGCCGACACCGTGAAGCGCAACTTCCAGGACTGGATCTTCAAGAAAAACGCCGGAGCGCCCCACCCCTTCACCGAAGCCCAGACCGCCTGGCTGCAAATGATCCGCGACCACATCATGAACTCCCACCACCTCGAGATCGACGACCTCGACCTCGATCCCTTCAACGCCAAGGGCGGCCTCGGCAGAATGCACCAGCTCTTCGGCGAGCAGATGGCCCCCGTCATCCAAGAACTCAACCGCGAACTCGTCGCCTGACCACAGAAATTTTAACCACGGATTGCACGGAATACACAGAATGGTTTTGAAATGAAAATCGGTTCACTCTCCCATCACTCCGTGTATTCCGTGCAATCCGTGGTCAAAAAATCAAAACATGATAGACGACGACCTCACCGAAAAAATCATCGGAGCCGCCCACACAGTGCTGTGGACTCTCAAGCCCGGCCTCGATGAAAAGCTCTACGAGCGCGCCCTCGTCATCGAGCTCTCCAAGAAAGGTCTCCGCTGCGATGCCCAAAAACAATTCCCCGTCCACTACGACGGCCACCACATCGGCACCCTCGTCCCCGACCTCATCGTCGAAGGGCGCGTCATCGTCGATGCCAAAGTCGTTTCTACCTTCAACGACAGCCACCTCGCCCAGATGCTCGGCTACCTCAACATCACCGCCCTCAAAACCGCCCTCCTCCTCAACTTCAAACATGCCAAACTCCAGATCAAGCGCGTCTCCAACTGAAACCCATTCCGTGTATTCCGTGCATTCCGTGGTTAAAAATGGGAACCGCGGAGAGGGGAACCACGGATTGCACGGAATGCACGGAGTTGGCGCTGCCGCGCCGGGTGGGGAGATTGGGAAGGAGGTGGGGGAATGAGTGAGTTACCCGAAAGCTGGATCACTGTCGCTTTAGATGATCTCGCCCATTTCCAGAATGGGCGGGCATTTAATAAGCACGATTGGAAAGAAACCGGACTTCCAATTGTCCGCATTCAAAATTTAAATGATCATAAATCAGCATTCAATTACACACCAAAAGAACATGAACCTCAATTCAAGATCAATAATGGGGATCTTTTGTTCGCGTGGGCCGCTTCACTTGGTGTCTATATTTGGAAAAGAGGCGATGCATGGCTAAATCAGCATATTTTCCGTGTTTCACCAGCACAAGGCGTCGATAAATTTTACCTGTATTACCTTCTCCAAAACACGATTGGTCTCTTTTACTCCAAAACTCGTGGATCAGGGATGGTTCATATCACAAAAGGCGAGCTTGTCGGCACTCAACTCCCCCTCCCACCCCTCAACGAGCAAAAGCGCATCGTCGCCAAGATCGAAGAACTCTTCTCGGAACTCGACGCCGGGGAGGAGAGCCTGCGCCGGGCGCGCCACCAACTCGGCATCTATCGCCAGTCCCTCCTCAAACAAGCTTTCGAAGGCAAGCTCACCGCCCACTGGCGCACCCAAAACCACGACCACGCCGCCGCTTGGAAGGAGGTCGATGTTGCAGATGTGCTAACTGCCAAGCCAAACAACGGACGCTCCGTCAAAGACCGCAAAGGAGGATTTAAAGTTCTCCGGTTGACGGCTATCAAAGAAGGTATCATCGACCTTGCGGAGCACAAAGAAGGTGATTGGAGCGAATCCGAGGCAAAACCATGGATCGTGAAATCCGGGGATTTTTTGGCAAGTCGAGGCAATGGCAGCATCAAGCTTGTTGGCCGGGGGGGCATCGTTAGGGAGAGCGCCGATGTCGCATTTCCCGATACGATGATCCGTCTGCCTCTCGATCTGAGCCTCGTCTTTCCCAAGTATTTCTCCCACCTTTGGAACTCTGATCGCGTTCGCCATCAAATAGAAGGTTCCGCCAGAACGACAGCGGGCATTTACAAGATCAACCAAGGTCTGCTCGTCCAATACCGCGTCCCTCTCCCCTCCCTCCCCGAACAACAAGAAATCGTCCGCCTCCTCGACGAGCAATTCGAGGCCATTTCCCGGAACGAGCAAGAGATCGCCGCCGCGCTGAAGCGCAGCGAGAGCCTGCGCCAGTCCATCCTGAAAAGGGCCTTCACCGGCCGCCTCGTCCCCCAGGACCCCGCCGACGAACCCGCCCCCGCCCTCCTCGCCCGCATCCAGTCCGAACGCACCGCATCCCCCAAACCCGCCCGCAAGCGCACTTCTGGAAAATCAGTGTAACCTGTCAAGGCCATGATTGAGACGGACAATCTCGACAAAAAATCCCTCCTCTGCTTCGCGCGACCGGACAAGATCGGCTGGAAGGAGCTTGCGAAGGATTGCGTCGCGTTCGCGAATACGCGCGGAGGAGATCTGTTGTTTGGGATCGAGGATGCCGAAAGCGAGCCGGACCCGGACCAGAAAATCGATCCATCGCTGGCCAATCTGCTCCAGAAGAACATCGCAAGCCATACCATCGCCGTGGGATTGGTGCCCAAAGTGGTTTCCCATCCAAATGGAGGAGAGATTCTGCATGTGCGTGTTCATCCAACACGGCAGCAGCTCGCCGCGACGACCGATGGCAGATATTACTACCGGGTGGGCGATCACAGCACGCCGATCCCGCCAGATCAGTTGCCGAGGTTGCTGGCGGAGAAGGAGATGTATGTCTGGGAAATCCAAACCGTGAGAAAAGTGCCAAGGGATCGCGTTGATGTAGATCAGTTGACCGACTTCATCCGGCGCATCAAGAATTCGGACAGGGTCTCGCAAACCATTCGGGAAAAGTCGGCTCCGGAAATCCTCGACCACTACTTTCTCACCGATGGCGACCATCTCACGAATCTCGGCGTCCTTTGGGTGGGGCAGCGAAGGGACCGCGCCCAACTGCTGTATGCGCCCGTCGTGCAGTTCCTGAAATACGACTCAAGAGGAAACAAGATCGGGAAAAAAGCGTGGGACGACTTCTCCCTGAATCCGCTCCAGCTCATCGAGGCCATCTGGAGGGAATTTCCCGATTGGAGCGGATACGACGAGTTCCCGGACGGGCTTTTCCGGAGGCAGATTCCCCATTACGACGAAGTGGTGATCCGGGAATTGGTCGCAAACGCCCTTGTGCACCGCCCCTACACCACCGCCGGCGACATCTTCATCAACCTCCATCCCGATCATCTGGAAATCCACAATCCCGGAAGGTTCCCGCTGGGTGTGAACAGCACGAACATCCTGCATCAGTCGGTGCGGCGGAACGATCATCTGGCGAAGGTCTTCCACGACCTCAAACTGATGGAGCGCGAGGGGTCGGGTTACGACAAGATCTACGAAACCCAGCTTCTCCAAGCAAAGCCGCTCCCGGAACCCGACGAGCTGGACGACCGGATCGTGGTGACGGTGAGACGGAACATCGTCAAGCCCGACATCCTCGACTTTCTGGGAAAGGCCTCCACCGAGCTGGACTTGACCCAGCGCGAGCGGATCGCCTTGGGATTGGTCGCCCAACAGGAAAGCCTGACCGCGCTCGAATTCTCGCGGATTCTGGACCTCAAGAACGAGGACACACGGATTCGGAGCTGGCTGGGCAACCTTGAGTCGAGGGAGATCATCCTGTCGAAAGGCAAGACACGGGGCAAAACCTACTTCGTGAATCCCGAAGTGCTCAGGACAATGGATTTCAAAGGAAGGACCACCTTGAAGAACATCGAAAGCCATCGTCTGCGGGAGCTTCTCCTGATGGATCTCAAGACCTATGGACCAACCCTCGCGGAAGCCCAGAGAATCGATCTCATCCACGAGCGGGTCGGCTCGGAGATCAGCCGCAAGCAACTCAAGGAGGTGATCGATGCGCTCCGTGACGACGGTCTTGTTGAGGCGGTCGGAGAGAAGCGGGGAATGGCCTATCACCTTTCAGCCAAGGGAGCGCTCGGTTTTAACCCCGATTCCGTGGCAAATAATCCTTAATTTTTTTAAACCTCTGCAAAGACCGCAACCCAATGTTTTCCAAGTCATTGATTTACAATAGATTAAAAGATTTTCAGTTTACCCTCACTCTTTCACCCCTTGGCCATCGCCCGGAACGAGCTTGAGATCGACGCCGCGCTGAAGCTCAGCGAAGCCCTGCGCCAGTCCATCCTGAAAAAGGCCTTCACCGGCCGCCTCGTCCCCCAGGACCCCACCGACGAACCCGCCCCCGCCCTCCTCGCCCGCATCCAGTCCGAACGCGCCCAATCCCCCCAACCCGCCCGCAAGCGCACTTCCCAAAAATCCGTGCAATCCGTGCAATCCGTGGTTAAAAACCGCTACCCATGTCCACCGAATCCATCGTCTCCAAAGTCTGGTCCTTCTGCAACACGCTCCGCGACGACGGCGTGGGCTACGGCGACTACCTGGAGCAGCTCACCTTCCTCATCTTCCTCAAGATGGCCGACGAATACGGCCGCCCGCCCTACCACCGCGAGGTCGGCGTGCCCAGGAAGCACAACTGGGCCTCGCTGAAGCCGCTCAAAGGCGCGGAGCTGGAAGTCCACTATGTCGAGACCCTGCGCGAACTCGGCCAGCAGAAGGGGATGCTCGGCCAGATCTTCACCAAGGCGCAGAACAAAATCACCGATCCCGCCAAGCTCGCCCGCCTCATCGAGATGGTGGACGCCACCTCGTGGGTGATGCTCGACTCCGACACCAAGGGCGACATCTACGAGGGCATCCTCGAAAAGAACGCCGAGGACACCAAATCCGGCGCGGGCCAATACTTCACGCCCCGCGCCCTCATCGCCGCGATGGTGGAATGCGTCGCGCCCGAACCCGGCAAAACCATCGCCGATCCCGCCTGCGGCACCGGCGGTTTCTTCCTCGCCGCCTACGACTACCTCACGAAACACCACTCGCTGACCAAGGAGCAGAAGGTCTTCCTCAAAAACAGCACCTTCTCCGGCAACGAGATCGTCGCGGGCACGCGCCGCCTCTGCCTGATGAACCTCTTCCTCCACAACATCGGCGAGATCGACGGAGACAGCCTCATTTCCTCCGCCGACGCCCTCGTCGCCCAGCCATCGCAAACGGTCGATTACGTCCTCGCCAACCCGCCCTTCGGCAAAAAAAGCTCCATGACCTTCACCAACGAGGAAGGTGAGCAGGAGCGGGACGACCTCACCTACAACCGGCAGGACTTCTGGGCCAGCACGAGCAACAAGCAACTCAACTTCCTCCAGCACATCCGCTCCCTGCTCAAGACCACGGGTCGCGCCGCAGTGGTGCTGCCGGACAACGTGCTCTTCGAAGGCGGAGCCGGGGAAACCGTCCGCCGCAAGCTGATGGAGACCACCGAGCTGCACACCATCCTGCGCCTGCCCACCGGCATTTTCTACGCGCAGGGCGTGAAGGCCAACGTCCTCTTCTTCGACAACCGCGCCGCCGGGAGAAGCGCCGCCACCAAGGAGGTCTGGTATTACGACTACCGCACCAACATCCACCACACCCTCAAGCGCAACCCGCTGCGTCTGGAGAACCTCCGCGAGTTCATCGACGGCTACAAACCCGGAGCCCGCCACAAGCGCAAGGAAACCTGGCATCCCGAGAAAAACCCCGAAGGCCGCTGGCGGAAATACCGCTACGAGGATCTGCTCGCCCGCGACAAGACCAGCCTCGACCTTTTCTGGCTGAAGGACGACTCCCTCACCGATCTCGACAATCTCCCCGAACCCGCCGATCTCGCCGAGGAGATCATCGAAAACCTCGAAGCCGGCTTGGCCAGCTTCCGGGAAGTGGCGCTCCAGTTGGGGCGGTGATGTTGTCCGGAGGACGCTTGGCGATTGCCTGGCTCTGCCCTGCCCTCTGCGACCTCGCTCCAAACCCCGACCGAGCCGGTCGGGGCTACCCTTCCGCGCCAGCGGAGTAGGGCCGTGCGGCTCGCGCGGCCTCTCCGTTGCTCACGAAGCTCCAAATGTCCTTTCCCTGTCGTCCGCTCTTTTTCCTACGAAATCAGAAACCAGGGATTGCTCCGCATTTCGTCGAAGCAGCTCTGCAAGGACAGCTCCTCCGCGAGCACGATCCATTCGTCGTTGTGGCGGCGCGCCCAGAGGTTGAAGCGGTCGGGGCCGAAATATCCCAAGCGGGCGAAGTGGCGCTCGAAGAACGGCGAAATGGCGTTCGAGGACGGGCAGGCGAATTTCACCGTGAAGCGGAGATACGAACCCTGCCAGCGCACGGAGACCGCCACGGGGTAGTTGAACTCCGGGTTTTCGGGAGGGGATTCCAACCGAGGCCGGTAGAACTCGTTCGCGAACTCCTCCGCTTTCGCCACGAAGGCGTCCTTCTGCCATTTGTCCAGCTTGCACTTCGGCGGAATGGACGATCGCGCCCAGATCCATTGTCGGCTCATGCGTCAAGATAGGGCGGCAAAGGGAGGGATCAACGGGAATCCTCCTTCCAGCGCTGCGCGTTGACATCCGGCGCGGCGAGAACGACTTTTTGCTGCAATCCAGACCACTGCATCCATGGCCCATGTCCGGAAAGACACCCTGACCAGCCCGCCGGAATGGTGGAAGCACCTGCGTCCGTTGAACAAACGCCGGGTGGCCAAGCGGGAACGCAAGGCGGCCCTTCGCCAGATCGAGGAGGAGATCGTCCAAGCGTCCCAGTGAGCCGTTGATTGCTCCGCACACTCCACCATCATCCAGATCTTTTTCGGAGTTGGGTTGAAATGAAAAGGGCGCCTCGACGAGGCGCCCTTTTAAAGTGCTGAGGCAGCAATCCCCTCAAATATGGATCACGTGCCCGAAGGCGTCGCTGGTCGCTTCGTGGATGGCTTCGGAGAGCGTAGGGTGGGCGTGGATGGTGCTTTCCAGTTCCTCGTGGGTGGCCTCAAGGGTGATGGCGAGACCCATCTCGGCGATGAGTTCGGTGGCCTGGGCTCCGATGATGTGGGCTCCGAGGAGTTCACCGTATTTCTCGCCGTAGATCAGCTTCACGAAGCCCTCGGGCTCGCCGGCGGCGAGGGCGCGGCCACTCGCTTGGAAGGGAAACTTGCCGACCTTGTAGGCGATGCCCTTCTCCTTGCAGGCGCGTTCGGTGAGTCCGATGCTGGCGACCTCGGGATGGCAGTAGGTACAGCCGGGGAAGAGGCCGACCTTCTTGCTCTTGTGCTTGGGGTCGAACATGGACTCGACGGCGTGGATGGCCTCGAAGCTGGCGACGTGGGCGAGCCAAGGGGGGCCGATGAGGTCGCCGGCGGCGGAGACGCCGGGGAGGTTGGTCTGGTAGCGGTCGTTGGTCTCGACGAAGCCGCGGTCGGTGAGCTTGAGCTTCTCGGTTCCTTCGGGAAGGATCGCGCCGACGCCGACGGCGACGAGGACGACATCGCCTTTCAGCGTCACGGAATCGCCGCCTTTGGCGGGCTCGATGGTCAGCTCGACGCCCGAATCGGCGACCTGGGCGGCGGTGGTCTTGGTCGCGGTGTGGAAGTTAATACCTTGCTTCTTGAAGGACTTCTCGAGGGCTTGGCTGACTTCGGTGTCCTCGACGGGGAGGAGGTGGTCCATCATCTCGACGATGGTCACCTTGGTGCCGAAGGCGTTGTAGAAGTAGGCGAACTCGACGCCGATGGCTCCGGCTCCGATGATGAGGAGCTCCTTGGGCTGCTCGGGCATGAGCATGGCTTCGCGCGCGCCGATGACGCGCTGTCCGTCGAACTTGAGAAAGGGCAGGTCGCGGGCGCGGCAGCCGGTGGCGAGGAGGACGTTCTTGGCGTCGTGGGTCTCGGTCTTGCCTTCGGCGTCGGTCACGGAGACTTTGCCGGTTCCGGCGAGGGCGCCGGTGCCGCGCAGGTAGTCGACCTTGTTTTTCTTGAAGAGGAACTCGATGCCACCGGCGAGCTTGTTGGAGACGTTGCGGGAGCGTCCGATGACCTTCGACCAGTCGTAGCTGAGGTTGTCGAAGCTGAGGCCGAACTCGTCGGCCTTGTCCTTCAGGGTGGTGTACATCTCGGCGTTTTTGAGGAGCGCCTTGGTCGGGATGCAGCCCCAGTTGAGGCAGGTGCCGCCAGCGCGGTCGTTCTCGACGCAGGCAACTTTCTTGCCGAGTTGGGCGGCGCGGATGGCGCCGACGTAGCCGGCGGGTCCGCCGCCGATGACGATGAGGTCGTAGGTGGCCATGGTGGGTTTTTTAGTAAAGTGTTAGGGATGGTTTTGGACCACGGATTTCACGGATGAACACAGATGGGCCGGGACTGGTTGGTTCTGGCTTCGTGTGAATTCGTGTCCATTCGTGGTCGAAATCCAACGCTTGGAAGAGGCGGGTTCAGGAAATCAGAAGGACGGGATTTTCGAGGAAGCGCTTCAGCTCGGAGAGGAACTTGGCTCCGACGGCTCCGTCGATGACGCGGTGGTCGCAGCTCATGCCGACCCACATGCGCTGGCCGGGGACGATCTGGTTGTGCTCGTTGACGACGGGCTGCTTGGTGATGGTGCCGATGGAGAGGATGGCGGCCTGGGGTGGGTTGATGATGGCGTCGAAGTTGGCGATGCCGAAGGCCCCGAGGTTGGAGATGGTGATGGTGCCACCGGTCATTTCGTTCGGCGTCAGTTTCTTGTCGCGGGCGCGGGTGGCGAGGTCCTTCAGTTCACCGGCGAGGTCGCGGATGGACTTGCTCTGGGCGGAGCGGATGACGGGAGTGACAAGGCCGTCCTCGACGGCGACGGCGACGGAGAGATGGATTTCGCCATATTGGAGGATGGCGTCGCCTTGGAAGGAAGCGTTCACCGCCGGGACGGTTCCAGCGGCGAGAACGGTGGCCCGCATGACGAAGTCGTTCACGGTGTACTTCGGCCCGCCGTTGGCGACGCTCGCGGCGTTGACCTGCTCGCGCAGGTTCATGAGCGGTTCGGTGTCGATCTCGATGTTGAGGTAGAAGTGCGGGATCGTCGTCTTGCTCTCAAGGAGACGCTGGGCAATGACGCGGCGCATCCCGGAAAGCGGCAGGCTCTGGTCGGGCTTGGCGAGGGCGGGAGGGAGGAGACCGAGGGAACCACCGCCACCGCCGACGGGGGCGTTCTCGACATCTTTTTTGACGATGCGGCCGCCGGGTCCGCTGCCGGTGACGCGGGCGAGGTCGATGCCTTTCTCCTGCGCGATCTTGCGGGCGAGGGGCGAGGCTTTGATGCGGGCGCTGCTCGCGGCGGGTGCAGGGGCGGATGCGCTGGCGGCGGGGGCGGGGGTGGCCTTTGAGGGAGAGTCAGACGGGGCGGACGAGCCGGACTGGTCGGAGGCAGCCTTGGGCGCAGCGGCCTTGGTCTCGGCGGCCGGGGGCTGGTCGGCGTCGGCGGGCGGTTCTTCGCCTTCTTCAAGAATAAGGGCGAGGGCTCCGCCGAGGGGGACGGCCTGCCCTTCCTTCACGTAGATCTTGTGGAGGATGCCCTCCTCGAAGGACTGCATGGTCATCGTCGCCTTGTCGGTCTCGATCTCGGCGACGTCCTCGTCCACCGCGATGGGGTCGCCCTCTTTCTTGAGCCACTTGGCGAGGGTCCCCTCGGTCATCGTGTCGCTCAGCTTGGGCATTTTCAGGTAGGAAGACATGGGAAGGTGGGAGCTAGGAGCTGGAATTTAGAAGCTGGGAGCCAGGACTCTAACAGATCAACAAATCGTCAGGGCGCGCGCCACGATCTCCTCGGGCACGGGAAGCTGGAGCTTCTCGATTGGGGGGCTGTAGAAGGCGGGCGCGTCGGCGCTGGTGATGCGGAGCACGGGGGCGTCGAGGTCGTCGAAGGCCTGCTCCATGATCATCGAGGAGATCTGGGCACCGACTCCACAGAAGGGCTTGTTCTCCTCGATGTAGATGGCGCGGTGGGTCTTGCGGACGGACTCAAGGATGGTCTCCTCGTCGAGGGGGCGGATGCTGCGGAGATCGACGACTTCGGCGGAGATGCCGTGCTGCTCCTCGAGGATCGCGGCGGCGGCGAGGGAGGTGACGACGGCGCGTCCGTGGGCGATCAGGGAGATGTCGCTGCCCTCGCGCTTCACCTTGGCCTTGCCGATGGGCACGATCAATTCGCCGCCTTCGACCTCGTCGTTGGAGGGGACGAGGCCCTTCATCCCGTAGAGCACGGTGCTCTCCATGAAATAGACGGGGTCGTTGTCGCGGATCGCGGACTTGATGAGCCCCTTCGCGTCGTGGGCGTCGGAGGGGGTCACGACCTTGAGGCCGGGCATGTTGGCGAAGATGTTCTCGGGCGTGTGCGAGTGGGTTGCGCCGACGTTGGTGCCTCCGTTGGCGGGTCCCCGCACGACGATGGGCACGTTGATGAGTCCGCCGGACATGTAGCGGCAGGTCGCGGCGTTGTTCATCATCTGGTCGAAGGCGACGTAGGCGAAGCTGTAGAACATCAGCTCCATGACCGGACGGATGCCGAGCATGGAGGCGCCGATGCCCATGCCGATGAAGCCGGCCTCGGAGATGGGGGCGTCGATGATGCGCTTGTCGCCCCACTTCTTCCAGAGGCCTTCGGTGACTTTGTAGGCTCCGTTGTATTGGGCGACTTCCTCGCCGATGAGGATGACGTTCTCGTCGCGGGCGAGTTCCTCGTCGAGTCCTTCTCGGAGCGCTTCGCGGTAGGTGAGTTCTCGGGGCATGATTCGGCGCGGCGTTCCGCCGCGGTAAAAAGTGAAAAGTAAAAGGTCTCTTGAGATGGGCGCTTTCCGTTCTTCGTCTCCTACTCTTACTCTTATCTCCTTACTCTTACTCGAAATCGGACGGACTGGGAACTATCGGGTGAGTAAGAGTAAGGAGATAAGAGTAAGAGTGGGAGGGATGAATCTCAGCCGTGGAAGAAATGACGCCCGGTGCGTCCAGCTTCGGTGTTGTTGTCCACCTCCCAATACACGTCGTCGAAGATCTCCGACTCGTCGGGGAAGGGGCTCTTGATGGCGAACTGGGCGGCGGCTTCGGCTTCGGCTCCGGCTTCCTTGTTGATCTGCTTGTAGTCGTCCTCGGTGATGACGCCTTCGGCGATGAGGGTGCGCTTCCAGAACTCGATGGGATCGTGCTCGTCCATGTACCTCTGGATCTCCTCCTTGGTCCGGTACTTATCGGCGTTGGCGTCGGCGACGGAGTGGCCTTTGTGGCGGTAGGTCATGATCTCGAGGATCGTGGGGCGCGATTTCTTGTGGGCACGCTCGATGGCCTCCTGCACCCCGGCGCGGATCTCGTAGAGGGAGACGCCGTCGATCTTCGCCCAGTCCATCGCGTAGCCTTCGGCGCGGGCGGCGAGACCCTCCTTCGGATGGGCGGAGGAACGGGCCTGCGAGGTGCCCATGGAGTAGCCGTTGTTCTCGATGATGTAGATCACAGGCAGGTCCCAGAGGGAGGCGAGATTGAGGGCCTCGTGGTAGGCGCCTTGGTTGATGGCCCCGTCACCGAGGTAGCAGAGACAGCAGCCTTTGAGACCTTTGTATTTCACGGCGAAGGCGAGGCCGGCGCCCAAGGGGGTCTGGCCGCCGACGATACCGTGTCCACCCCAGTAGTTCTTGTCGGGGGCGAAGTAGTGCATCGAACCCCCCTTCCCTTTCGAGCAGCCGGTCTTCTTGCCGAAGAGTTCGGCCATGCACTCGTTCATGCCCATGCCCACGGCGAGGGCGTGCCCGTGGTCGCGGTAGGCGGTGATGATATGGTCGTTCTCGCCGAGCAGGGAGATGCTGCCGACGGCGACGGATTCCTGCCCGATGTAGAGGTGGAGGAAGCCGCCGATATAGTTGTCGTTGTAATACTTCAGCGAGGTCTGCTCGAAGCGCCGGATGCGGACCATGGTGCGGAGCATTTCGATCTTCTCCTCCGCTGTCAGCGCCGCGTTGACGGGCGCGTCGGCGAAGGGAATGGCGGGCGGAGTAGCGGTGTTCGATGCCATCGGAAAAGAAAAAATCCCTCCGGAGTTGGAAGGGCGCAAACGGTAGCTTAAAGTGCCCCCGAAGGAAACCGGGAAAAGGGCGATTTTTTCAATCCGAGCATGCCTCCCTCCGTGTTCCACGTGGAACGTTTCGGCTTTTCAAGATGTTCGTCTATCCCGAAAAATACGATGTGCTGATTGTCGGCGGTGGGCACGCCGGAATCGAGGCGGCCTTGGCGGCCTCGCGTCTGGGTGCCCGCGTCGCGATGCTCAGCCAGAATCTCGACACCCTCGGACAGATGTCCTGCAACCCGGCCATTGGGGGGCTCGGCAAGGGTCACATGGTCCGCGAGATCGACGCCCTCGGCGGAGCGATGGGCCTGAATACTGACGCCACCGCGATCCAGTTCCGCATCCTGAATGCGAAGAAGGGACCCAGCGTCCGCGCCCCGCGCGCGCAATGCGACAAGAAGGCCTACCAGTTCCGCATGAAGTGGCTTCTCGAGAAGGAGCCGAATCTCGACCTGCACCAAGGCAACATCGCCTCCCTCCTCGTCGAAGGCGACGCGGTGCGCGGAGCCGAGACCGTCCTCGGGGTCCGCTACGAGGCGGCAGCCGTCGTCATCACCACAGGCACCTTCATGCGGGGGCTGATGCATGTCGGGATGCAGAACCAGCAGGGCGGACGCATGGGCGACGCCCCCTCAACCCTAAGCGACGACCTCCGCCGCCTCGGCTTCGAAGTGCGGCGTTTCAAAACCGGGACGCCCTGCCGACTCAACGGACGCTCCATCGACTTCTCGAAATGCGATCGTCAGGACGGCGATACCCCTCCCCCGCGCTTCTCCTTCCGCTCGCATCTGGAGCCGGTGGATGAGAACGACATCTTCACCCTGAACCGCTGGTCCGACCCGGCGTTCCACGTGGAACAACTCCCCTGCTGGATCACCTACACGGGCGCGGCGACGCACGAGACGATCCTCGCCAACCTTGACCAGTCGCCGATGTATTCGGGCAAGATCGAAGGGGTCGGTCCGCGCTACTGCCCCTCGATCGAGGACAAAGTGGTGCGCTTCGCGGACAAGGATCGCCACCAGGTCTTCCTCGAACCGGAGGGACGCCACACACTGGAATACTACATCAACGGCGTCTCCACCTCCCTCCCCTTTGCGGTGCAGCATCGCTTCATCCGCTCGATCGCCGGATTGGAGAACGCGGAGATCATCCGGCCCGGCTACGCGGTCGAATACGACTATTGTGTCCCCACCCAGCTCCATCCCACTTTGGAGACGAAGACGGTCTCCGGACTCTACTTCGCCGGGCAGATCAACGGCACCTCGGGCTACGAGGAGGCCGCCGGTCAGGGTCTCGTCGCCGGGGCCAACGCGGCGCTGAAGGCGGCGGGCAAACCCGACTTCGTCCTCGGTCGGGACGAGTCCTACATCGGGGTCATGATCGACGACCTCGTCACCAAGGGCACCGACGAACCCTACCGCATGTTCACGAGCCGGGCCGAGCACCGGCTCCTCCTCCGCCACGACAACGCCGACCTGCGGCTCTGTGAGGCGGCGAGGAAAGCGGGGTTGATCGCGTCCGAATTCTTTACCACGTCACAAGCTAAACAAGCGCGAGTCGAGGTCCTCCGCCATCTTCTCGAAACGACCCACACCGCCGAGGGCTCCCTCGCGAAATGGCTGCGTCGGCCCGAGGCGAGCTGGAGCGAGTTTCCCTCCGACCTCCGCGCCGCGCACGATCCCGAGATCTGGGAGCTGGTCGAGATCGACATCAAATACGAAGGCTACATCCGCCGTCAGGGCGAGCTGGTCGAAAAGACCCGGCGGGCCGACGAGAAACGTCTTCCCGACGAGATCGACTACCTCGCGATCTCCGGCTTGAAGCGCGAGGCCCAGTTGAAGCTCCAGTCCATCCGTCCCCGGACTCTCGGTCAGGCCGGGCGGATCAGTGGGATCACCCCTGCGGATGTGTCGCTGCTTGCCGTTTGGTTGGAGAAGATGAGGTGATGACCTCTTACGCCTACTCTTACTCTCTACTCCTTACTCTTACCTCTTACTCCATCGAATGATCGCGCCACGTCCGGTTTGGAGTAAGAGTAAGGAGTAGAGAGTAAGGAGTAGAGAGTAAGGAGTAAGAGCACGAGCCCCCATGAAACCTTTCACCTTTTACCTTTTACCTTTTACTGCCGCGATGGTGCTGGCCGTCGCCAGCACCATCGCGGCGGCTCCCCTCGTCACTTTCCCCGAGGATCGTTCCTTCCTCCCCAAAAGCTGGACCGAGGCTCCCATCCACGCGAGCATCGAACCCCTCGATGCCAAGCTCCGCCCCGCCGCCCTCGGCATCCTCGATGCCGCCGTCGCGAAATACCCGGAGAAACTCCGCCAGCGCTACCTCGGCGGAATCGCCGTGGTCGGATCGCTGCGCTTCTACGACGTCGGCTACGGGGGCACCTACATGGCCAACAGCCGCCGCATCGTCCTCGTCTACCGCGAGAGCTTCGACGCCCGCGGCTTCGAGCAGCGCTTCCACCACGAGTTCTCCTCCATCCTTCTGAAGCAGAACGAAACCCTCTTCGAAAGCGACCGCTGGACCGCCGCGAACGACCCCGCCTTCGCCTACCGTGCCGGGGGGATCGTCGAGGAGCAGGACGGCGACCGCAGCGAAGCCACCCGCGTCCTCGCCGCCGAGCAGGAGAAGACGGGCGGCTCCGGGAGCAGCCTCCTCCAAGTCGACACCGAACTGATGAAGCTGGGCTTCCTCACGCCCTACAACCGCGTCTCCATCGAGCAGGATCTCAACGAGACCGCCGCCCACCTCTTCACCAATCCCGACCTCTGGGACTACTGCCGCCGCTACCCCCGCATCGACCAGAAGGTCCACGTCCTTGTCGACTTCTACCGCCGACTCGATCCGCAGATGGACCGCCTCTTCTTCCGCCGACTCACCCTCGGCCCCACCTCCACCCCCGAGCCATGAACCGACTCAGCCGCATCCTCGTCGAACTCGCCTTGGCCGAAGACCTCGGAGAAACGGGCGACCTGAGCAGCCGCCATTTCGTCGCCGCCAGCCATCGCTCCCACGGCCGCGTCGTCAGCCGCGAATCCTGCGTCGTCTCCGGTCAGGACATCGCCCACCAAGTCTGCTTGGCCATCGACCCCGCCCTCCGCTACGAGATCCACCTCCCCGACGGAGCGGCGGCGGAGAAAGGCGATCTCGTCGCCACGATCCACGGTCCTACCCGCCTCGTCCTCGCCGCCGAGCGCACCGTGCTGAACTTCCTCCAGCGCCTCAGCGGCATCGCTACCGTCACGCGGACCTACGCCGCCGCCATCGCCCACACCCGCGCCCGGCTCCTCGACACCCGCAAGACCACCCCCGGCTGGCGCGAACTGGAGAAGGCCGCCGTCCTCCACGGAGGCGGCACGAACCACCGCATGGGCCTCCACGATGCCATCATGGTGAAGGACAATCACCTCGTCGCCAATTCCGATCCCGTCGATCTCGCCGTCCGGCTCGCCGAAGTCCGGCGTGAGCATCCCGGCATCCTCATCGAGTTCGAGGCCGACCGTCTCGATCAGGTCGAGGTCTTCCTCCGGCTCGGCGGCATCGACCGCATCCTCCTCGACAACATGACGAACGAGCAGCTCGCCCACGCGGTGGCGTTGCGCGACGAGATCTCGCCCGGCACCCTTCTCGAAGCCAGCGGCGGGGTGAACCTGACGACCATCGCCGGGATCGCCGAGACCGGGGTCGATTTCATCTCCGTCGGAGCGCTGACGCATTCCGTGCGGTCGGTCGATCTGGGGCTGGATCTGGTCGCTGCGGATAGGATTGGGGACCGCTGATCTTCGCCTATACCCAATGGCAATCGTCCGTCTTACAGACCAGCAGAAAGCGGCAATACGCGATAAGCTGACGGCAGAGCAAGCTTGTCACCTGATTTGCGAGGTCTGCGACGACACCTTTTACTTCGGATCAGTACAGGACATCACTGGCTGGATTCGTGATGTTCTCTGCGTCGAGACCTTTTTTGGCGCGATGTGTGATGGTGGGGTCAGGACTTGGTTTGACTGGTGCCATGCCCGTCTTGCACCATTTGTTCCGATCGCATTACGGGCAGTTGGGTTGCCAGAATTTGAGATTCATGCCGACAGAGCGTTGGCTCTTCATGTTCAGCCGCCGTATCCCATCACCGTTGCTGATTGGGATCCGATTTTGGAGCGCATCCGCGACGCCCAACTCGAAGAGGACTTCAGTGCAGAGTATGATGTGATCGAGGCCGACTTCTTTGCTCTGTATCTTTCGAATAGATCTCACTTCCGAAACGCGCTTTATTCTTATATTCTCAAGCATCTCGCTGACTGAACTTGCTGACAATACGAAGGCGAACAAATCGCTGGCGCTCCCGCGAGGACTCTGCTGTTACACTTGTCTTCCATCATTCGAGCGTATCGTGCCCTTTGCCCTCGGCCCCCTCCAATGACCGAAAAAATCCACGCCGAGATCATCCGGGGCTGGTCCGAGGAGGAGGCCGCCCGTTTCCCCCTTGAGCACTTCCGCCATGTCGGGGAAACCGGCTCGACCAACGACGACCTCCTCGCCCTCGTGCGCTCCGGCCAAGCCTGTCCCTACGACCTCGTCTCCGCCGATTTCCAGACCCAGGGACGGGGACGGCGCGGCGACCGCTGGGAGGCCCCGCCGGGGCGCAATCTGCTCTTCTCCCTCGCCCTGCCCTTGAACGAGGACAGGCACCTCTGGCCCCGGCTGCCCCATCTCGCGGCGTGGATCGTCGGCACCGTCGTCGAGTCCGTCCTCGGACCCGGTCCCCGTCTTCAGGCGAAATGGCCCAACGACCTCCTCCTCGAAGGCCGCAAGCTCGCTGGCATCCTCGTCGAGACCGTGCTCTCCCCCACCCCCTTCGCCATCGTCGGGATCGGGCTGAACGTGAACCTCCGCCACGAGGAGCTACCCCCGGAGCTCCGCGCCATCGCCACCTCCCTCTACGAATGGATCGGCTGCGAATCGAGCCGCTGGTTCCTCCTTGGGCAGATCGTGCAGGGATTCCTGCGGCATTTCCCGGAAAAAACCGCCGATTTCGGGCCCGTCCTCGACTGGATCCGACCCCGGGATTTCCTCCTCGGGCAAGCCCTCTCCATCCGCAGCGGGAGGGAGTGGTTCGAGGGCCTCGGCGCCGGGATCGGGGAGGACGGGGAACTGCTGCTGGAGACGGTGGATGGTGGGTTTGTTAGGATCGTGAGCGCGGAGGAGATCCGGCGGGGGTGAGGGTATCGCAGGAACGTGAGCAAGCGTCCCCCCGCCGGGACGGCAAGCGAGGCGCTTGCCCTACAGGAAACCCCCGGACTTGCCATTTGCAGGGCGGTCGTTCCGGCCTGCCTCTTCCGGAGCTGGCCCTCGAAAACCGGTATCAAGCGCCGCTTGGCGGTGGGCACCTCGGGCCCTCCCCGCCTGCTGCATGTGTCACCCTGCCAGCGTCGGCGACAAGGCCGGGCCGGAAGAAATGATTGGGAGAGGTGGGGGGCCAAGAGTCCCCCCTTGACCAAACCGCCCTCCCCGCGCAAGGTGCCGCGTGAACGAGGCATCCCTTTCCCGATTGAAGGCCGCGATCCGCGACGTCCTCGACTTCCCGAAACCCGGCGTCGTCTTCAAAGACATCACGCCCGTCTTGGCCAGCGGGGAGCTCTTCCGTCTCGCCATCGACGAATTCGCCTTCGCCGTCGGCGGGGAGCGCCCGGATAAAATCGTCGGGATCGACGCGCGGGGCTTCATCTTCGGCGCGGCCTTGGCCGACCGACTCGGCGCGGGCTTCGTGCCGGTGCGAAAGAAGGGCAAGCTGCCTTGGCAGACCCACGGCGCCTCCTATTCGCTGGAATACGGCGAGGCCCATGTCGAGATCCACCGCGACGCCGTCCATCCGGGGGAGAAAGTCGTCGTGGTGGACGACCTCCTCGCCACCGGCGGCACGGCGGGGGCGGCGCTGAAGCTGATCCAGCAGCTCGGCGGCGAGGTGATCTGCCTCGCCTTCCTCATCGAGCTCGCCTTCCTCGGCGGGCGCGCGAACCTCGATCCCGCGACGCGCACCGTCGCCCTGCTGGAGTATTGACCGTCGGATGCCGATGGACTACGAAAGCGAGTTTCTGCGGGACGGCTACCTGCTCTTCCACTACGGGTCCGCCGGGGAGATTCTCGACGGAATCGGTTTCGATCCCGCGCGTCTGCCGCCGCATTGCCTCGAATTCCCCGTGGCCACGGTGCAGGCGGCGGGAATCACCAGCGGCATCGCCCGCGCCCTCGACGTGGGTTGCGCGACGGGTCGCTCGACCTTCGAGCTTTCGAAAATCGCGGGGGAGGCGGTCGGCATCGACTTTTCCGCGAGCTTCATCGCTGCGGCCGAAGCCCTGCGCCGGGGGGAAGCGGTCGCCTACCGCCGCTACGGCGAGCGTCACCGCCCCGAGCCGCTCGTGGCGCGGCTGCCCGAAGGAGCCCGGCCGGGCCGCGTCTTCTACGAGCAGGGCGACGCCATGGAGCTGCGCCCCGATCTCGGTTCCTTCGACCTCGTCCACGCCGCGAACCTGCTTTGCCGCCTCCCCGAGCCGCGCCGTTTCCTCGACCGCCTGCCGGGTCTGGTGAAGCCCGGCGGCCGGCTCGTCCTCGCGACGCCGGCGACGTGGATGGAGGAGTTCACGCCTTGGGAGAACCAGCCGGAGGGGGAGACCCTCGATTGGCTGAAGGAGCGGCTCGCGGGGGACTTCGAGCTGCTCTCGGTGGCCGAGCTGCCCTTCCTCCTCCGCGAGCATCGGCGGAAATTCCAGCTCAGCACCTCGCAGACGAGCGTGTGGGCGAGGCGGCGGGCGCTTCCCCTCTCCACCACCTCGCCCCAAATCTGAAAATTCCCCTCGCGCGGGTGCAAACGCGCTTCCGGGTGCTAGAGTGCCCCGTCATCGGCGCCCCAAGTGCCGAGGGAGACGGCTTCATGGAAGAAACCACCCAGTTCATCGGGCGCCACTGGCGCCAGGCGGTCGAGGTGATCATCCTCTGGGTGATCATCTACAACACCTACCGTTATTTCAAAGCGACGCGCGGGGCGCGCATCTTCACCGCCCTCGTCGCCCTCTACATCGGCATGAGCCTGCTCTCGCGCTGGCTCGAACTCGCCGTGATCGGCTGGCTCCTGAAATATGTCTCCGTCTTCCTCGCCGTCGCCCTCGTCGTCATCTTCCAGCCCGAGCTCCGCCGTGCCCTCGCGGAGCTGGGCAGCCACCGCATCTTCTCCTCGATGAACGAGCGCACCCGGCGGCGCTTCGCCGAACTCCTCATCGAGATCGTCGAGAACCTCTCCCGGAAGCGCGTCGGGGCTCTCATCGCCATCGAGCGGTCCATCAACCTCAAGCCCTACCTCGAGACGGGCACCGAGATGGACGGCCAGCTCGCCCCCGATCTCGTCTACACCATCTTCCACAAAGGCACGCCCCTGCACGACGGCGGCATGATCGTGCGTATGGGGGACGAGCGCATCGCCGGGGCCGGCTGCGTCTTCCCCTTGACCCAGCGCGAGATCAACGACCAGGGCATCGGCCTGCGGCACCGCGCCGCCATGGGCATCACCGAGGAATCCGACGCCATCGCCCTCGTCGTCTCCGAGGAGACCGGAGCCATCTCCATCGCCGTCAACGGCCGGATCGAGCGCGACCTCGAAGGCGGGGAACTGCGGAGCCGCCTCGACGAACTGCTCAGCAACCAGGAACCCGACGAGGAGGAGGACGAGGATGCAGACGATTAAGCGCTTTTTCACCGAGAGCTGGCTGGCGAAGCTCGTCTCCCTCGCCATCGCCTTCGCGATCTGGCATTTGATCCAGTCGAACTTGGAGGGGACGAGGCGCGACGTCCCCGTGCCCGGCACTGGCCCCGTCTCCCCCGCCCGCACCCCGGCGGCGGAAGACCCCATTCTCGGCCCCTTCATTCCCCCGCCCCTGCCCGCGCCGGTGCCCATCCCCGTGCCCGGAGGCGCGGGCGTCGTCCCGAACTGAGTCCCTTTCCCGGCGGATCATCCATGAGCACCCCGGCCCGACGCTACTTCGGCACCGACGGCATCCGCGCCAAGGCGAACGTCCCCCCGCTCGTGCCCGATTTCGTGACGCGGCTCGGGCAGGCCGCCGCCGGGGCCTTCCTCGCCCGCCGCCGCGACTCCTTCGCCTGGCCCACCGTCGTCATCGGCAAGGACACGCGCCAGTCCTGCGACATGCTCGAAAGCGCCATCGCCGCCGGGCTGACCTCGCGCGGCATCGACGTGCGGCTCGCCGGAGTCGTGCCCACGCCCGCCGTGTCCATGCTCGTCCGTGAGGAGGGCGCGGCCTTCGGCGTCGTGATCTCCGCCTCGCACAACCCCTTCGAGGACAACGGCATCAAGTTCTTCGGCCCCGACGGCTACAAGCTCGACGACACCCTCGAAGCCGAGATTGAGGAACGGATCGACCATCCTGACAAAAGCGCCGACGGCGCTCCCGTCGGTCGCGTCGCCCCGCTCGACCATGCCGCGGATCGCTATGTCGCCTTCATCCGCGCCAGCGTCGGCGAGGACCGCGAGCTTTTCCGCGGCCTCCACCTCGCCCTCGACGCGGCGAACGGGGCCGCCTCGGAGACGAGCGAGGCGATCCTGCGCTCCCTCGGCGCGAAGGTCTCCGCCTTCCACCACCATCCCAGCGGGATCAACATCAACCTCGACTGCGGCTGCACCCATCCCGGGGTGATCGGTGCCCTCGTGCGCGAGACCGGGGCCGACGTCGGCCTCGCCCACGACGGGGACGCCGACCGCGTCCTCCTCTGCGACGAGACCGGCTCCGTCCTCGACGGCGACGAGATCATGGCCATCGCCGCCCTCTCCATGATCCGCGCCGGAACGCTCAAGGACAAGACCCTCGTCGCCACGGTGATGAGCAACGCGGGCGTCGACGAAGCCGTCCGCGCCGCCGGGGGCCGCGTCGTGCGGGCCGGAGTGGGCGACCGCTACGTCGTCGAGGCGATGCGCGAGGGCGGCTACAACCTCGGCGGCGAGCAGAGCGGCCATTTCATCTTCCGCGACCACAACACCACCGGCGACGGCATCCTCGCCGCCGTGCAGGTGCTCAAGATGATGCGCGAGAGCGGCGAGCCGCTCAGCGAACTGCGCAAGGCCATGGTGAAATTCCCCCAAGCGCAGCGCCACCTCCGCGTCGCCACGAAGCCCGCGCTCGCGGACCTCGCCGCCGCGCCGCGCATCGCGGAACTGGAGGCGACCCTCGGCGAATCCGGGCGCGTCCTCCTGCGCTATTCCGGGACCGAGCCGCTCCTGCGCCTCCTCGTCGAGGGGCGCGACGCGGACTTCATCGCCCGCGAGGCCGACGCCATCGCCGAGGCCATCCGCGAGGAGATCGGGGCATGAAAGGTGGCCTCTTCATCGCCGGCACCGACACCGGGGTGGGAAAGACTTGGGTCGCCGTTCGCTTGCTGCGTCTCCTCCGCGAGCGCGGCCTCGACGCCGTGGGGATGAAGCCGGTCGAATGCGGCGGACGCGAGGACGCGACCGCCCTCCACGAAGCGGCGGGCAAGGCGATCGAACTCGACGAGGTCAATCCCTATGCCCTCGCCGAGCCTCTTGCCCCTGCCGCCGTGGAGCAGGCGCCGCGGATCGATTTCGAGACCGTGAAGGCCCTCCATCGCGGCCTCTCGGAGCGTCACGATTTCGTGATCGTCGAGGGCGCGGGCGGCTGGCTCGTTCCGCTCGACCGCGAGCGCACCATGGCCGACCTCGCCGCCTCGCTCGGTTTGCCCGTGCTCCTTGTCGCGGCGAACCGCCTCGGCGTGCTCAACCATGTTCTCCTCACCGTGCGGGCCATCGCCGCGTCCGGGCTGGAATGCGACGGCGTTTTTCTCAACACGCTGGATGGCGAGGACGACCCCTCCCGCGCGAGCAACGCCCGCGTCCTCCGCGAGATCCTGCCGACGATCCCCGTGATCGACGGCGATTTGGAGGCGCTGGTGCTCCTGCCCGCCGTCGATCGATCCAAGGTCGGCACGACTTCACGCTTCCCATGAGCCATCGGCGAATCTGGAAACGACTCCTGGCCGCTTTCGGAGGGCTGCTCCTCGCGTGGCTGCTGATCGCCCTGTTCTTCGATCCCGGTCCCGTCGACGACTCGGACCTCGCCTTGCCGGAGCGCAAGGTCGATCCGGCGCAGAACCCGTATCCGGAGATCCGGGATTTCTCTTTGAGCGAGGAGGGGGTGAAGGAAATCGGGCGGCTTGATAGCATGGTCGAAGGCGAAGAGGTCTTCGAGGAAGCCTTTGTCCAGAGCGTCTTGGAGCGGAACGCGGAGGTCCTTGAGCGCTTCGAACGCTACGCCGCGATGAGGGACTGGTGGCAGGATGAGCCTGTGGGCTCCAATATGGACTTCAATTATCTGTTCGGCTGGATCCGCTTGGCCATATTGAAGCGAGCGGAATCGATTTGGCTCGCTTCCCGAGGGGAACGGGAGGCGGCGATCGAAAGCGCTGTGTCCGTCCTCAAGTTCGCCGCTGGGTTGCGTGCGTCGGGCGGCCCGCTACTGACTGCCCTCATGGCCGACTCGATTTCGGGGATCGGAGCCAAAGGAGTGGCTAGACTGCTGCAACACCATGAATTCACCGGTGACGAACTCGCCTGCTTGGCCGCAAAACTCGACGATCCCGTCTTTTCCCGAAACGATCTCGAATCGGTGCTCCGCACGGAGTATGCATTCATCGCCGCTACCGCGATGGACCGGGCGACTTTCGAGCGGGTGGTGAGACCCACCTTGTCCGAAACCCCTGCTTGGCTTCCTCTGCCTCTCGCCTACAAGTCCAATCGAACCCGCTCAATGTTGGGCGATTTCTATCGAGCGGCAGTCCGTGCGAGCGACGGCGATTGCCGGAGCTTCATCGCGGAGATTGACGGGGCCATTCCCCTTGGACAGTGGGCGAAATGGTCGAACGTCCTCACGGGCAATGCTATCGGTTTCGAACTATGCTCCCTTGGAAACGAACCATCCAAGGGGGCGTTCCAGCGATCGTTTGCCGTGCAGGCGCAACATTCCCTGCTGCGGGTCTTCGTCGCGATGAAGCGATATCGGCTCGACCACGGGGAGCGGCCCGCGACGCTCGATCTGCTCGTCCCCGCCTACCTCGAAGCCGTCCCGACCGATCCGATGGACGGGATGCCCCTGCGCTACAACGCCAAGTATCGGATCGTCTACAGCGTCGGGGAGGACTTCACCGACGACGGGGGATTCTCCCCGGACAGGAGAGGCGCGTTCGAGAGCCGACAGGAAATCTCCATCGAACTCGAACCTTCCGATTCCGCCTCCCGCCCCGGCTTGCCGGAGAAGAAGGCGGCTGGCGACTGAACCCTGTCGGGTCCTGGACTTGACCCGGTTCGGGATGTGTCCGGGTAGGGACGCCTGGCTCAGGCGTCCGCCGCAAGGTCGCGCAAGGCATCGATGGCGGATGCCTGAGCCAGGCGTCCCTACCCCCGAACAGGATGGCACGACCCGCTTCGTCGAAGGCTTCCTCTTTTTCAGACGCGAATGGCCGCGAATCTTCGCGAATCCGGTCCAGTGGGAGACGTTTTGCGGTCGGCAAAACGGGTTTCGGATTTCGAGCTTCGGATTTCGGATTTTGCCCGCGCTCCCTCACAACTCCACCGTCCGCCCGCTGCGGAAGGCTTCGTCGGCGGCGAGGACGATGCGCAGGCTGTTGACCGCGTCCTCCATGTGGTCGGAGAGATCGACATCGTTCCGGATCGCGTTGAGGAAGACCTCCTGCTCGCGGGCGCAGAGGCCGTCGTGGTCGGGTTCGTCGGCGCAGTCGAGGATTTCGTCGGGCTTCGCGAACTTCCCGTCGGGTCCGAGATCGGCGTGGTGGACCTTGAGGGCGGCGGCTTTGGAATGCGCGTCGATGTTGTCGCTGGAGGCTTCGCCCTCCTTCACGCCGGAGATGCTGACGCAACCCTTCGGGCCGACGACGTCCTTCACGAAGTAGGCGACCTCGCTCATCATCGGACCCCAGCCCGCCTCGTACCAACCGACCGAGCCGTCCTCGAAGGTCACTTGGAGCTGTCCGTAGTTGTACATGCCCGGCACGAGCTCCTCGGTGAGGCGAGCGCCGATGGCGCTGACGCGGAGCGGTTTCGAGCGCGTCATCTGGCACATCACATCGACGTAGTGGACGCCGCAATCGACGATGGGCGACATCGAATTCATCAGCATGCGGTGGGTGTGCCACATCTCGCCGGAGGACTGCTGGTTCAGGTTCATCCGCATCACGAGCGGCTTGCCGAGGGTTTGCGCGACCTCGATGAAGCGCGCCCAAGTCGGGTGGACGCGCAGGATGTAGCCGATCACGAGCTTGCGGTTCGCCGCCTTGGCGGCTTCGACGATCTCGCGGGCCTCCTCCACGGTCTCGGCGATGGGCTTCTCAAGGAAGACGTGGCAGCCTGCGGCGAAGGCCTTTTTCGTGTAGTCGGCGTGGGTGTCGGGGTAGGTGTTGATCGAGACCGCGTCGGGCTTCGTGGCGGCGAGGGCCTCCTCGTAGCTGGAGAACTGGGGATACTCGGCCCCGAGGGCGTCGAGCAGGTCGCGGCGGGAGGCTTCGCCACGGGAGACGACGCCGACGATCTCGAAGCCGTCCATGGCATGGTAGGCTTTCGCGTGGGACTTGCCCATGTGGCCGCAGCCGACGACGAGGATTTTGACGGGGGAGGACATGATCGGGAGGGTGGGGTGAAAGGGTGAGACCCGCAGGATGGGCGCGCTTTTCACGGGAGGCAAGGGATTTGCTCGGGGCGCGTTCGGGGGACTTCCTGTCATCCGGAGGTCGCGGTCACACTCGAATCCCAGTGCGAGCAGGCGGGGCTGTGAAAAGGATCCCCTTGATCATTCGTTCGATGGCGGAGGGAGTGGGATTCGAACCCACGGTAGGTTTCCCTACACTCGATTTCGAGTCGCCCCAGAACGTGTTTCAAGGTGATTCAACATAATTCACAATGCGTTGATCAATAACATGTTGTGGAATGTTGAAAAATCTTGAGTTATTCTGAAACAGCCGCAACGGAGCCCAAATGGGGCCCAAATTTTTCATGCAAAAACCTACACCAACCGAAGCGCGGACCCGCCGTGGAAATCGCATTTATCGCAATCCATTCACTCTCCATGGGGAGACCCGTTACTCCGACGACTTCCTCCTGGCGGTGAAAAAATCAGGCGAGCGTCACCGTCTCAATCTTGGCAGCGACCTCGAGAAAGCGAAGAAACTGGCAGACCAGATCAGCTCCTTTCTGACGGTGCCCAGCCACTCGTTCGCGGACCTCTTCGAGCACCCGGACTTCCAGCAGCTCAAGAAACCCCGGTCCTACCAACGGCGCCTGCGTTCGCACTATCTCGCCGAACCGAACGATCACGCGGGCGCGAAACATGCGCCACTCATCGGTGAAGTGATCCGACGTTATGAGGCCAACGCCGTCCACCTCAGCAAAACCAGTGTCGTTGATGCGACGAACTCGCTGAGACACCTCGCCGCCGCGATCTCAAACCTTCCCCTGGTGCAGAGGAACGCGACCAAGCAACAGCGCGACCAATGGAGGAAGAAAACCGATGCGGTTCCCCTGGGCGCCCTCACCCTTTCCTCGCTCGAAGAATACCGGACGGCCTCCATCCGCAAAGCCGGGGATGATCAGCTTGAACGGGGCCGTCGCATCACGACCCTGAACTCCTACTTCCGATGTGCCCGCAGTGTCTTTTCGGAACGGATGATGGCCTTCTACGGGGACTTCGATCTCCCGGATCCCCTCCCCTTGCGGAAAATTCGTCCCATGCGGGAGCCCTCCCGTCGATACGTTTCGAAGATCGACGTCGCGGAGATCATGACGAAAGCCAAAAAACGGTTCTGGCTGCGGGAGTTGACGGCGGAGGACCAGATCGACCTTCCCCCCACCAACCGGAGCGATGCCGACCTTATCCGCGAAGACAAGGCGCGGTTTGTCATCCTGCTCCTCACGATCGCCTGCGGCCTCCGCCCTAAGGAGATGTCCCGGCTCACTTGGGAACAGGTCGACTTCCAGCGGCGCCAGATCCATGTCGGCGTCACCTCCTACGACACGCCGAAGGCCCGCAGCTCGGAATGCTCCATCGACGTCACTCCCACCGTCATGGCATACCTCGAGGAGTTCCGACCCTACAGCATCTTCCCGCCCTTTGTGGTCCCTGCTCCCCGTCTCGGTTCGAAGGAGCCTGCGAAGCCGGGTCAGATTTTCTTCCGTCAACTCTACCAGTGGTTGCGTCGGCAAGGCATCGAATCCCAGAACCCGCTCTACATCTTCCGCAAGGAGGCCGGCTCCATGATTTACGACCAGACCGACTCCTACGACCTGGCCGCCGACTTCCTGCGCAACGATCCGCGGATCGCCCGTGAACATTATGTCGGACGTCGGAAGCGGCTTGAGGTCGAGGTGCCCGGGCTTTCGATTTGAACAGCCCCACAATGAAGACGTTCTCGTTCCATTAACCTTTGCCAGAGAGTGCAACCAAAAGTGGCGGCAATCGGTTCATCCCTTCGGTCGGCATGTTGAGGTGCATCAGGGTGTAGTTTCGCATCGCGCGCCTCACCTTGAGCCGTAGAAGCCCATCAGTGATGCCGAAATCCCAGGCGACAGACTCCCGCAAATTTGCCGACAATTCCGGGTTGGGAGAGAGAACCAACTCGTCGATCGTTTCCCACTCCACGTCCGGAGGCAGGTTCTCTGGGGCTTTATCAGCGGGCCATTCTACTTTGCGGATGCGGCTGAGGACAAAGTCGCGGTAGTCCCGGTTTTCCTCGCACCATGCACGCACATGCCACCGGTAGCCATTGTTGGCGAACGCGTGAGGCACGATGTAGCGGGCGCCGGGTGTAATGGATCCGACACCCTCAGCCTCCGCTTCGCGCCGACCGGAAAGGGACGCGTAATCGATGCGCAGGCGCATGTTCGCCCACACGGCATAGAAGGTGGCCCGCTCGACCGACGGAGTCGCCCGGCGCACGGGCAGAGAAACACCGGTGACCCGGGCCGTTGGTAAATGCCCGGTGGAATTCATCGCCGCTGGACGGCCGACCAAGCCGTCACCGTGTTCTAGCAAGAACAGTGAGAGCGCGTCCTCCAGTTGCGGCGTGTGATAGACACAGGCCATGCCCGGCTCACCACGATAGGTCTTCGCCTTCAGATCGTAGCGCGCCGCCGTCGGGTTGATCTCAAGGTAGCGCTGGAGGTCGGAACTGGCTTGGGCCAGGGAGATTCCGAAAAGTTCCCGAAGGTCTTTCCGCTTCACCTGTCCGCGCCACCAGAGAGAGCGTTCGACAAAGCGCAGGCGTTCCTGTGCCGCCCAGGCTTCGGGGTTGGTGGTGTTGGACATGGGAACTCGCGGAAATCTTCGTTAAGAGAAGATCAGGGAAACCGAAGGACTTTGCAAGAGATCAGGCGATTTTTTCAAATTAGTCGTGTTTTTTGATTGACGCGTATGACTGGATGTTCTATTTGAAATCGTTGACCTACTCCAGTCGAGTTGGTCAAATCTTGAGCTTCCCTTAAAAATGAAACTACACGACCTTCACCAAGCTGTTCAGTCCGCTGCGGGACTCCGCCTCCGTCTTCGCCTCCAGCCGCTCTACGGTCCTGGTGAGGTGATTTTTCCCTGTACTGTTGCCGGGGGGAAATATCAGACCTCGAAGAGGCGTATCCCAGGGTTCACCGAGTCCGTCGACTGCACGATCATCGACAGTGTCCAGAGCCAAGCGAACCGGATGGAGGATGCGCTATTGGAAGACATTCGAGCCGGTCACCTGCACCTCCCGCACGTCGCAACCGATTTCAGTGGAGTTGAAGGACTGGAGAAGCCTGTCGGCACGATCACCTGCTTCGAGGCTCCGCATCGCATCTTCGACGCCATCCTGCGGGATTCGGTCGATGAGACCGGGAGACACTTTCCCCTGACCACCCTCGGAAAGTCCGTCATCAACGCGAATTCGAAGGACGCCTCGGCGATCTTCGGAGTTTCGCCGGCCAGCCTTCTCTTCGGGAGTTGGGATTCGACCGGTGTTTCCGGGGGCTTGGGTGAAAAATACACCCGATGCGTGGTCAGTGAGTTGGTGGCGGTGAACGTCGAGCAAGCAACTCGCGCTGGGACTCGTATCGATCCACTGAACACGGCAGGTTCGATCGATCCTACTACGATCCTGAAGGACACCAAGGACGAGATGTGGCAGGCTCTTGCCAAGAATCGAAAGAATCTGAAGAAGCCGTCCGAACTCAATCACAGCAGTGTGCCGTGGGAAGGCGAGACGCATGGCGGTGTCACGTGCGACTACATACAACAATCCACGACGATCTCCTTCCCGGCGCTGCGCCGCCTCCAATTCGGTTCGCCGGAGCGCACTTCCGCAGCGCAGACCGTCCTTGCCGCCATCGCCCTCCATGGCGTCGCGCTCAACGTCGAGAAAGGCTGGCATCTTCGTTCCCGCTGCGATCTGATCCTCGACGATGGAGCCTCGGTCGAATGGGAAATCCTCGGCGGGAACGTGTCATCCAGCGAATCGCTTTCCGCGAGCGCGACGCGGTCGCTGCTCAAGGAGGCCGTCGCCAAAGCGAAAGAGGCCGGGTTAATGTGGATCGAGGAGCCGATCCGGCTGAAGCCCTCCGATGCGCTCAAAAAACTCGTCGTTGCATCGCAGAAAGCGCACCGCGAATCCTCACCCGAATAAGCCATGCCATTCACCATCTCGCTGCAATTTCCAGCGGGGCGCTACGTGGCGGCGGCTTGGGGTGACAAGGACGCCGTCGAGTGGCCGCCCCATCCGGCACGTCTTTGCCTCGGTTTGGTGGACGTGCTGCACCGCTCGGGGAATCTGCCTGCAATGCGGGAGGCGCTGGAGTGGCTTTTCGCCCAGGGTCCGCCGGTCATCGTGATGCCCGGAGAAAGTTACGCCGATCTCCGCACCCTCGATGGGATCTTTGTTCCACAGAATCCTTCTGTTGCCGAGGAAGTGAAGCACCCACGGAAACAACGATCTTTCCCCGTCGTGTTCCTCGATCCTGACAAACCAACGGTCTTCCTAAATTGGCCCGATCTCGAAATCTCGGAAAAACTGGCTGCTGCGCTACGATGCCTGCTTGAGAATCTCCCGCGCCTTGGTCACTCCGCCTCACTGGTGATTGCCTCGGTTTTCGTTGATGAACTTCCCACTGGCGAATGCTGGCGCACGCTTCGCCCGACAGGCGAAGCAGATTCCGGCTCTCCAGACTTCAGGCTCCGCGTGGCTTGGGATGGTCTACTCCGCTCCGCGGAAGAGGTCTTTGACGCTGCGGGACGCGCTGCTGAGATGGAGAAACTGATCTCCGCGACAGAGCGTTCGGCCAAGCCCGACAAACCACTCAAGCCCGCCGCCTCTCCCCGCGGACGCCATGATCCCCGCCACCGCTGGCACGGTTATGTCGAAGTCCGGGGATCCGCACCTCAAACGTCACCATGGAACGATAACATCCTCGTTCTTTCTTGCGTTGGTGGTAACCGGCTTGGATTGCCCAGCGTTTGGCAGTTGACGGAAGTCTTCCATAAGACCCTGATCGACCGGTGGAGCCGCGATCCTTCACGCGGACCCGTGCCCGAGTGGATCAGCGGACATCGAGCCGGTGATGCCGGATCGGACACGCCCCCGACGATTGAAAATCACCTTGCGATCTTTCCTCTCCCCTTCGTTGGCGGGAAACACGCCACCGGCCATTTGCTCGGTATCGGTCTCGCCTTTCCCCGACCCGAGACAGCAGGGATCGAAGCCGCGACGCTCCGATTCCAGTGGCGTCAGGCTCTCTCCGCACTTTTCGAGGATCGTGAAGACGGCGTCCTTGAATTGACTCCACGCGACAAGGCGTGGAGCTTCCGCTTGCGTCCCGATGATTCGCCGGATCCCAAACTCGCGTTGCGCCCTAGTCGCTTGACCCGACCGTCCGCGGTCTGGACCAGCGTCACGCCCGTGATCCTTGACCGGCATCCGAAGCCACACTTCGAGAAAGATCCGGCAGGCTGGCAGAGAAGCTGTGTCAGCATCATCGCCGACGCCTGCCGACGCCTCGGGCTGCCCGAGCCGGTGGAAATCCAGGTTTCACCCCATTCGGCCCTGCCGGGCGTGCCACCGGCGTTTGCGTTCCCCGCGCCGTCGGCGCGGCTTGGGCGCCCCTCACGTTTCCACATCCACGTCACCCTGCGTTTCGTGGAGGAGATCCAAGGACCGCTGCTCCTCGGTGCGGGGCGCTTCCGGGGATACGGGTTGCTGCTGCCGCCAACGCCAAAAGACTTTCCCACCGATGAGTGACTTCCCTGATTTTCACACCTTTTTCAGAAGTCTATGGGGCTACGATCCGTTCCCCTGGCAGGTCCGGCTCGCTGAGAAAGTTTCGCGGGAACCGTGGCCCGGGTGGATCACTCTGCCAACGGGGACCGGCAAGACCACCGCCATCGACATCGCGATCTACAATCTAGCGCGGCAGGCGCATCTGCCACCGGGGGAACGCACCGCGCCCGTTCGCATCGTTTCTGCCGTGAACCGCCGCATCGTCGTCGACGAGGCATTCGAACGCGCAAAGAACATCGCCACCCGGCTCAAGGAAGCGCTCGCGCATCCCGACGACGTTATCCACTCAGTCGCGACCGCCTTGCAACAGGTCTCGGGGCTAGAGCAGGGAGCGCCGCTGGAAACGTATCCCCTGCGAGGAGCCACCTTTACGGACCATTCGTGGGCGCGCACGCCGACTCAGCCACTTGTCATCACCACGACCCTTGATCAACTCGGTTCCAGGCTTCTCTTCCGTGGATATGGCGTATCCGAGTTCGCCCGCCCGGTGCAGGCGGCCCTGCTCGCGAACGACGCACTGCTCATCCTCGACGAGGCACATACCGCCAAGGCGTTTTCGCAAACGCTCGGTTGGATCTCGAAACTGCGTGAGCAGGCCACGGAACCTTTGCAGCGTCCGTTTCAAGCAGTTCAATTGACAGCCACTCCTCCTTCCGACGCGGGTGTCGATGCGTTTGGGCTCGACGCCAAGGACGAGACCCATCCCGTCATTCGAGCCCGGCTCCATGCCCAAAAGCCGACCGAACTCATTTCAGTCGTGGAGGCAAAAGGCAGCGCGCGACACAAGAAGCTCGCCGCATCCATCGCGGAGAAAGCTGCTACTTTTCTCGCCGCGGGACATCGCCGCGTACTGGTCGTCGTCAATCGCGTCTCGACGGCCGAGGCGCTCGAGGAGGAAATCCTCAAAGGCCAAAAAGACAGCGGTGTTGCGATCGAGCTGCTCACGGGAAGGCTCCGTCCCTTGGATCGGGAAGGCTTGATCCGAAAGCTGAACGAACGCCATCAACTGAAGTCTTCCTCGCCTTCTCCCGAGGTCGCGCCCTTGATCCTTGTCGCAACGCAGTGCATCGAGGTCGGCGCGGACTACGACTTCGATGCTCTCATCTCGGAACTCGCGCCGCTCGACAGTCTGCGGCAGAGGTTCGGCCGGCTCAACCGGCAGGGGCGGGAAATTCCGGCACCGGCCGCAATCTTCGCCCCCGGCGAAGCGCTGGACCGATCGAAACCCGATCCGCTATATGGTCCCTGCCTGCCGGCGGTGTGGGATTGGCTCTCGTCGATCCCCAACGTCGATTTCGGCTTGGCGGCGATGAATGCCGCGATGCCCAGGGAGGAAATGCTGGAAACGCTCCTCGCGCCAGCTCCCGATGCGCCGATCCTTCTGGCACCCCACCTCGATCTTCTCTGCCAAACCTCGCCCGAACCCTGTTACTCCCCGGACCCAACCCTCTACATTCACGGTCCAGGTAGGAACTTCCCGGAGGTCTCCGTGGTCCTCCGCGCCGACTTGATTGACTCAATCGATGGTTCAAAAATGATTGAAGCCGTTCCTCCGCTCGGGAGCGAGGCGGCGACCGTTCCGCTGCTCCACGCACGCAAATGGCTGGAGAATCCATCCAAGGCGTTCGATCCCGGCGGCGACAGTCCCGATGATCTGGTGCCCGAAGACGAATCGCGAGGATCGATCGCCAATACATTGAAAGCCTTCCGCTGGCGGGCCGGAGAGGCAAGACCGCTCCTTGCACCCAACGAACTGCGGGCCGGTGATGTCCTCGTTTTACCCGCGCAAACACCGATCGACGAACTCGGGCGTTTGTTTCCATGTCGAAAGGAATCGCCATGGACGCTCGACGAGTTCGAGCGAGCCCACCTCCACTCGCGCGACCGCCTCGCCATCCGGTTCCACGAGCCAGTCACATACGAACTGGAGGCGGCGCTTCCTGATGATGACGAAAAATCCCGTTTCTGGGAGATCGTCACTCCACTCTTCGCAAAGGACGAAGAGGACGGCACCTGGACCTTCCGCGCCGTCGATTGGCTCGGGGCCATGGCAACTCTCGCGCCACTGCTGGCGACGAAGTTGCGTGAGGACCATCCGCAAAAGGCCGTTTGGGAATACGCAGCTGCCAAAGAAGACTGGAGAGTCGAGCCTTATCCAGATGGCACCGTGACCGGAGCCGTCCTCTTCAATCGCTCCCGTGTCGGCGCGACACCGTGGCCGCTCGACCCTGCGGACCTCGGTCGCCAGGGCAACACCAGCAACGAGCCCTTCCCGCTCGACCGACACTCCGCCGCCGCGGCCCGGCGGGCACAATCCAACGCTCGCGGTCTGCCGCCCGGTATCGTCGCAACACTGGGCGACGCCGGGCTCTTCCATGATCTCGGCAAGCTCGATCCCCGCTTCCAAGCACTCCTGCATGGATGCTCGCTGTGGGCAGTCTCGGCAAAAGAAGCTCTCGCCAAAAGTGGGCGGCGTCTCCCGGCCCTTGAAACGTTTTATCGCAAACGATCCGGGTTGCCCGACGGGTTCCGCCATGAACTCCTCTCGGCGGTCATCATCGCACAATCCGATGCCGGCCGGAACCACCATGAGCGCGATCTTCTGATTCACCTCGTCGCCAGTCACCATGGGCGTTGTCGCGCCCTAGCACCCGTTGTGCCCGACCCGAGTCCCGAGGTCTTCGATGTCTTGGTGCTCGACCAACCCCTGCGTTTCGAAGGAGAAAACTGCCCGCTCGCCCATTTCTCCCATGGCGTGGCTTCCCGATTTTGGAAACTGACCCGCCGCTTCGGTTGGTGGGGCCTGCCTTATCTCGAGGCGATGCTCCGCCTCGCCGACCAATACGAAAGCGCCAATCCTGACACATCCACCCCATCATGAGCGACACCGCCATTCCGCACGAACTCGCGCTGCCCGGCTTGCGAGAGGACAATCCACGGGATTTTCTCGCCACGCTTGGCCTGTTGCGGATCGTGGATTTGTTGTGGCCGGAATCGGAGCCAAAGTTGTATTGGGCTGGCGAACCGCGCATCCCGATCATTTCGATGATCCATACCCTACCCCTGTTTTGGAGTGAAGTAGTGATTGCGAATTTAAAGGAGCTGGCCACTCACGTCGACAAACCCTTTGTTCACGGCGAAATCATCAAGACCACGGGCAAACAATTTCGCCTGGCGGTAGAAAATGCATTGCGCTTTGCGGAGTCGGATCACCCGCTTTCAAAACTTCCACTCATGCTTTATGCCAGCTATTCTTCTCAAATCGAAGCGGAAGGTGGTGAAGTCGAACCAACTGGCTTTTCGTTCGCGAATGGCCAGAGTGGAAAGAAGTTGTTGCTCGACGTTGCTCAGTTAATCGAATCCATTGATGGAGAAAACCTTCTCTCGACTCTTCGCGGCGAAGGCTCACCGGTGGGCGCGAAATCGCTCCGTTGGAATCCTTCAGAGTTCCGGCCCGCAGCCTATCGAAGTCACGACCCTGGCAGCAAATTGAAGGGCGATGAATCGCAGGATTATCCGGAATTGAACGTTCTCGCATTTTTCGGCCTGTCCTTTTTCCCCACCCCTCCAACTATTCGCGGAGGAACGACTTTGGGGTTTCATGTGGTAGGGCGCGAGCGTTACTTCCATTGGCCAACCTGGACTTCACCGCTAGGATCTGATCAGATTGCGACTTTGGTCTGCTCTGATATCTCCCAAATGATTTCACTACGCGGAGTCGATCAGGTCTGGAGATCGAGACGATTCTCGTCTGACAAGAGCCTTTACTTCGCACCGGCGGAACTCGCCAACTGACCCACTTCCTTTTCCCTTTTCCATGCCCGCGGCGTCCTGATCGTCACGGGCCCTGTGTCCTCCTGACCCTCGTCTTTCCCGATGGGCAACGCCGTCTCCAGCACCCTCCCCGAAGACTGGGCAACGGTCGATATGGTGGCGCAGCACGCCTACTGCCTACGCCGCTTCCACCTGATGTATGTCGAGGGGCGCTGGGAAGACAACGAACACACCGAGGAGGGGAAGGATGTTCACCGCCGGGTCGATCGCATCGATCACCTTCTGCCGGAATCCCGAATCTCATCCGGCGATGACGAGGTTTCCGAGTTTGCTGAAAAGGGAGACAGCGAGGGCGATCCCCCACCGGAGATCGCGCGCAGCGTATCGCTCGGGAGCGACGAACTCGGACTGCTGGGAAAACTCGATCTCGTCTCGGCCGATCCCGAGGGCGGCGAGGCCATCCCCGTCGAAACCAAAAAGAGCCGCACGCCGAATACGCCGGAGCGGAGTTATCCGCCGGAGCGGGTTCAGTTGATGGCGCAGGGCCTCTTGCTCCGGGCGCACGGCTATCGTAGCGAGCACGGGTATCTCTACTTTGCAGGCAGCCGCCAGCGGGTGCGGGTGGAGTTTACCCAGGAACTGGAGTCGGAAACCCGGGCAACGATCGACGCGGTCCGCAAGGCGAGGAACGCCACGACCATGCCGCCGCCCCTCGAAGACAGCCCGAAATGCTGGGGTTGCTCGCTCTGTGGCATCTGCCTGCCCGATGAGACGAATGCACTACGGAGCGATACCGAAGCGGAAACCGGCCTCACTGGGGATACCGAAGAGGTGGAGGGCGGCATCACCGATGGTTTCGAGGAAGCGGCGCTCGCGGCAGGCTCAATACCCTCATGCGATTCCGCGACCGTCGGACCCGACGTGCGGCGCCTCTTTCCGGCCCGCGACCGGGCGATGCCGTTTTATGTGCAGGAACAGGGCGCGCGTGTCGGCAAGAGCGGCGAGAGGCTCACCGTCGTGAAGGAAAAGGAAACGGTCGGCGGAGCCCGCTTGCGAGAGGTGAGCCAACTCGTCCTGATGGGCAACGTGCAGGTCACCGCCCAGGCCCTGCACCTGATGATGGAAAAGGGCATCCCCGTCGTCCATTTCTCCACCGGTGGATGGTTCCATGGGATCAGCCATGGCATCGGGATCGAAAACGCCTACGCCCGCGCCGCGCAGTATGAAGCGGCCGCCGATCCGGCCCGCTGTGTGCGTTTCGCCAGCGGGCTGGTCCGTGCCAAGGCTGGCAATCAACGGGCTCTCTTGCTCCGCAACGGATCGGGCCGCGACCGTGACGTGGCGGTCTCTTCGCTTGCCGATGCCTTGAAACGGAAGAGCGACATGCCGGAATCGCTTCCCGGACTTCTAGGATGGGAAGGGCGCGCGGCGGCGCTGTATTTCTCGGCATTCTCTTCCATGTTGAAAACCGGAGCATTACCCGATTTTCAATTCGCGTCCCGCAATCGTCGACCGCCCAAGGATCCGGTGAACGCCTTGTTGTCGTTCGCCTACGCCCTGCTCGCCAAGGAATGCCTCGTCGCCCTGTGGGGCGAGGGATTGGATCCGTGGTGGGGTCTTTACCACCAGGCACGGCACGGACGACCGGCCCTCGCGCTGGATCTCATGGAACCGTTCCGGCCCGTCATTGCTGACAGTGTCGTCCTCACCGCCATCAACACGGGCATGGTGGGCCCCCGCGACTTCATTGCGAACGCAAACGGCTGCGCTCTGAAGCCCAACGGGAGGAAGGCCTTCCTGCGGGCCTGGGAGCAACGCCTCGACCAGCTCTACACCCACCCCGAATTCGACTACCGTTGCTCGTGGCGGACGATCCTGCGCATCCAGGCGCGGCTGCTCGCGAGGTGGTTGCGCGGCGACATCCCGAGAGTGCCATGGCCCGTCGTTCGCTGAATCCGACGCGGAGGCTCTACCTCTGCACCTATGACGTGCTCGCTTCGAAGGAGGGCGACAAACGCCGCACGAAACTCTATGATCTCCTCCTCGACCACGGCGAACACGTGCAGTACAGCGTGTTTCTCTGTGAACTCTCGATGGTCGAACGAACCCGCCTCGTCGGGGCTGCCAGGGATATTCTGAATGAAGGCGAGGATCAGCTCCTCGTCCTCGACATCGGGCCGGAGACTTTTGAATGGTCGTCACGGCTGGATTGCTTGGGAAAAACATGGACGCCTCAGGTGCGTTCCTTTATCGTCTGAAGGGTCCGGAAAGACGGTCCCCGGTTTCGCGAATCCACCCGCGAGCGCCCCTGTGGTCGCGGACCTTCGGTAACCGCTCGCGGTCTTTGAAATTGAATGAGTTTGGACAGGAATGGGCCTTTACAATCTTGTTGCATGGACGGTGATCCGCTCCACCGTTCGCAAAGCGATCTCTCAAACGCCGCCATGACTAGGCTGGAGAGGATCGCTACTTCCGCACCTTCACGGGTGCGGTCTCATTGAAGCAGGATCAGATCACGACCGCGTCGCAGGCACTGAGCAAACTTCCGCACCTTCACGGGTGCGGTCTCATTGAAGCTTGTCCACCCGCAGCCACACCGCCGCGCCGCTCGAGACTTCCGCACCTTCACGGGTGCGGTCTCATTGAAGCACTCCAGAGACGGGAGCAAACGGGAAGGTCCGGGAAGAACTTCCGCACCTTCACGGGTGCGGTCTCATTGAAGCGCCGACGCTCGCCGCTCGTCTCGAGGCCCTCGCCGGACTTCCGCACCTTCACGGGTGCGGTCTCATTGAAGCCGGGAACAAGTTCTGGGGGTCCGCCCCCTCCGCCCTACTTCCGCACCTTCACGGGTGCGGTCTCATTGAAGCATACTCCAGCCACACGTGCAGCGCCGTCGCCTGGATACTTCCGCACCTTCACGGGTGCGGTCTCATTGAAGCACACCGAGCCGGACCGTGAGCGCAGCGGCGGCAACCACTTCCGCACCTTCACGGGTGCGGTCTCATTGAAGCTCGAGGGAGCGCCCTACCGGATCAAACGCAACGGCCCGACTTCCGCACCTTCACGGGTGCGGTCTCATTGAAGCGCGCGTGGCGGGGCCGGTCGATTTCCTGCCCTGGGAACTTCCGCACCTTCACGGGTGCGGTCTCATTGAAGCTTCGACAAGACTCTGCACCCGACCGCACAGGCAGACCTACTTCCGCACCTTCACGGGTGCGGTCTCATTGAAGCGAAAACAAGATCCGCAATCCCTGGCGGGCGACGCGGACTTCCGCACCTTCACGGGTGCGGTCTCATTGAAGCGGGGCGAGGATCGCCACCATGCGATCGCGCACCTCACTTCCGCACCTTCACGGGTGCGGTCTCATTGAAGCGTCGTAAGGCACCAAGCACCACGCCCGAAATCGCTCACTTCCGCACCTTCACGGGTGCGGTCTCATTGAAGCAAGACCCGCCGCGGCCTGGCCCGGGTGGCCCGCTACCGACTTCCGCACCTTCACGGGTGCGGTCTCATTGAAGCGCATCGTAATCGAGGAGCGGCTCGGCGATCTCGAACTTCCGCACCTTCACGGGTGCGGTCTCATTGAAGCCGCCTCCGCGAGCCGGCGGTGACCTGGAAGGATCGTACTTCCGCACCTTCACGGGTGCGGTCTCATTGAAGCCAGGCGCGGGCCCTCGCCAGGCACGGCATCGCCGAGACTTCCGCACCTTCACGGGTGCGGTCTCATTGAAGCGACGGGCGGCACGCCCACGATCACGCCCTCGGCCGATACTTCCGCACCTTCACGGGTGCGGTCTCATTGAAGCATAGGCGATTTCGGTGATGTGCATGGTGTCTTTTGACTTCCGCACCTTCACGGGTGCGGTCTCATTGAAGCACGCATCTGCCCCGCTACCTGGTCTCAGGTGCCCTCACTTCCGCACCTTCACGGGTGCGGTCTCATTGAAGCATACTTCACGGCCACCGCCGCGAAGGGGTAGAGGATACTTCCGCACCTTCACGGGTGCGGTCTCATTGAAGCAAGATCCTGCGGCCGGGGACGATCATCAAGGATTTACTTCCGCACCTTCACGGGTGCGGTCTCATTGAAGCGTTCAGAGATCGAAAGGGTCGTAAGGTTTGGCGGCACTTCCGCACCTTCACGGGTGCGGTCTCATTGAAGCCCTTTAGACCCGATCGTGGGTGTCCGGCTCGGCGGGACTTCCGCACCTTCACGGGTGCGGTCTCATTGAAGCCCGCAAGCGATCGTCCATGACGTGGCGGAAGCGGAAACTTCCGCACCTTCACGGGTGCGGTCTCATTGAAGCGAGCTGGTAGGGAAAGAAACAACCGCGCTCCTGGCCCACTTCCGCACCTTCACGGGTGCGGTCTCATTGAAGCCATTTTCGGTTCTGTTTTTGGTTTCCCGGGATCCTCACTTCCGCACCTTCACGGGTGCGGTCTCATTGAAGCATTGCAGCGATCGTGGCCATCAAGGCCTTCCAGGTCGCACTTCCGCACCTTCACGGGTGCGGTCTCATTGAAGCTGGTATCTCGCGCAACCGGTGGATGGTCTCTATCATACTTCCGCACCTTCACGGGTGCGGTCTCATTGAAGCTCGAAGCCTTTGATGTATTGACCCGCAGCGCCGGCGTACTTCCGCACCTTCACGGGTGCGGTCTCATTGAAGCAAGGCGTAGCTGTCGCGGTTGCCCTCCATGGCCTTACTTCCGCACCTTCACGGGTGCGGTCTCATTGAAGCTTCTCAATAAAGGTCTCCTTCCCCGGCAGTCTCCTCACTTCCGCACCTTCACGGGTGCGGTCTCATTGAAGCCAGGCCGATGGCGAGGGCGAGGACGCGGTCGTCGTACTTCCGCACCTTCACGGGTGCGGTCTCATTGAAGCATGAGCGGTGCCCCCGTGCTGGCCTCGCCCTCCACACTTCCGCACCTTCACGGGTGCGGTCTCATTGAAGCACGGAGCACCTCGACGGCCTGCGCATCGTCTTTGCACTTCCGCACCTTCACGGGTGCGGTCTCATTGAAGCCCAGAGACCGGCCGTGCGTCGATCGATCCTACCGCGGACTTCCGCACCTTCACGGGTGCGGTCTCATTGAAGCATAGTCACGCTTCACCGGATGCGTCCGGTAGTCCTACTTCCGCACCTTCACGGGTGCGGTCTCATTGAAGCAAGAAGGACGCCCAGGAATTCGACCGGGAGAAATTCACTTCCGCACCTTCACGGGTGCGGTCTCATTGAAGCCACCTCGGCGAGACCCGCCAGCGGCTGGAGGCCATCACTTCCGCACCTTCACGGGTGCGGTCTCATTGAAGCTTTAACTCCGATAACCCGCTTCACAAGGCGTATCACACTTCCGCACCTTCACGGGTGCGGTCTCATTGAAGCCTCTGCAACGATTGGCGCGGGTCGGGCACCGTAAAGGACTTCCGCACCTTCACGGGTGCGGTCTCATTGAAGCAGGATGCCGTGAAACTGACCGACCACCATCGGCGAGACTTCCGCACCTTCACGGGTGCGGTCTCATTGAAGCCGCACACGGCGGAGCGGATTCGGATCGCGCGAGATGAACTTCCGCACCTTCACGGGTGCGGTCTCATTGAAGCGTGATCGAGTAGTCGCAATCGATACTGTTGGCATCACCACTTCCGCACCTTCACGGGTGCGGTCTCATTGAAGCGGCAAGCCCGGGGTCTTCACCGGCGAGGCTGGCATCACTTCCGCACCTTCACGGGTGCGGTCTCATTGAAGCCGGTGCGAGCTGCGTCTCGCCAACCCGATGGACATACTTCCGCACCTTCACGGGTGCGGTCTCATTGAAGCCCCGGTGCCGCCCGCGAGGCATTGCCCGCCCCTGCCACTTCCGCACCTTCACGGGTGCGGTCTCATTGAAGCTAAGCCGTCATTGCCGAGCCGAGCGGCGACGACAAACTTCCGCACCTTCACGGGTGCGGTCTCATTGAAGCAATTCAACCTTCACCCGCTTCCCTCCAGCCTTGCCCACTTCCGCACCTTCACGGGTGCGGTCTCATTGAAGCATCGAGGCCAAGGCCGAAGTGCTCGCCCCGGAGGCCACTTCCGCACCTTCACGGGTGCGGTCTCATTGAAGCGAGAGCCAAGCTCACCGCCCGTGTTGCCCGGACGTAACTTCCGCACCTTCACGGGTGCGGTCTCATTGAAGCATTCCAGCCCTCACCGCCCGCCTCGTTGTCACCATCGAACTTCCGCACCTTCACGGGTGCGGTCTCATTGAAGCGAGTCGAGTTGCTCCCCGCTTGGGCAATGCCTTACGAACTTCCGCACCTTCACGGGTGCGGTCTCATTGAAGCCTGTGGAAAAGCCGGTATTGCACCGGCGGCGCCAGACTTCCGCACCTTCACGGGTGCGGTCTCATTGAAGCCCCGCGATGGCGTGCAAGGTAGCAAAGGTGTGCCGCACTTCCGCACCTTCACGGGTGCGGTCTCATTGAAGCGCCGCGGCGAAGGCGGAGGCGGCGGCCGGAGAGACGACTTCCGCACCTTCACGGGTGCGGTCTCATTGAAGCATAAAAGCTCTCGGTGTCGCGGAATTGCGAGCGGTCCACTTCCGCACCTTCACGGGTGCGGTCTCATTGAAGCATCGGCCATGACGCGCGCGTATCGCCCCGCAAGACCGACTTCCGCACCTTCACGGGTGCGGTCTCATTGAAGCTAGTCGCGCGCGATCTGTTCGCGGGCCGCCACGTCGACTTCCGCACCTTCACGGGTGCGGTCTCATTGAAGCAGTCCAGAAACCCACGTAAACCCACATTGTTGCGACACTTCCGCACCTTCACGGGTGCGGTCTCATTGAAGCATGGTGCCGGCACTTTGAGCCATCCCCAGGATGAGACACTTCCGCACCTTCACGGGTGCGGTCTCATTGAAGCGACCATCGCGAACGTCCCCGCCGTAAAGAGCGCATCACTTCCGCACCTTCACGGGTGCGGTCTCATTGAAGCGTCGAAGGGCGCGATGGGATTCTCGCGGAGGAAATTACTTCCGCACCTTCACGGGTGCGGTCTCATTGAAGCCCGCGTCACCGCGAGCGAGTGCATCAACCATTCTCTACTTCCGCACCTTCACGGGTGCGGTCTCGTTGAAGCCCACGGGCCCGACCGGAGCCACAGGCGCCACGGGCGACTTCCGCACCTTCACGGGTGCGGTCTCATTGAAGCGATGACGACGGCAGCTCGATCAGTGTCCAAATTGATACTTCCGCACCTTCACGGGTGCGGTCTCATTGAAGCCCGATTTCGTAGAAAGTAGCGCCGCGAGCGACTTTACTTCCGCACCTTCACGGGTGCGGTCTCATTGAAGCTAGCTGCGCATGACCGTGGTTCCCCGCCGCCACCTACTTCCGCACCTTCACGGGTGCGGTCTCATTGAAGCCCCTGGGCGGCGGTGGTACCACCCGAGATATCGACGGACTTCCGCACCTTCACGGGTGCGGTCTCATTGAAGCGTACGACGCACCATCGTCAGGGTCGTGCCGCTCTCGCACTTCCGCACCTTCACGGGTGCGGTCTCATTGAAGCAGGGATGGGTTGAGCTTTGCGGATTTTGGTGGGAAGAAACTTCCGCACCTTCACGGGTGCGGTCTCATTGAAGCGCGGGGCTTACGGGGGCCGTGGGAGCGTCGGCTCTGCGGACTTCCGCACCTTCACGGGTGCGGTCTCATTGAAGCAGTAACGTATGAAAGCACGATGGAAAAGAAGCAGAGGAACTTCCGCACCTTCACGGGTGCGGTCTCATTGAAGCACAGGGATCACCAACGACATATACGCAAGAAACATTGACTTCCGCACCTTCACGGGTGCGGTCTCATTGAAGCCCACGGGCGCCACAGGATCTACGGGTGCCGCCGGCGACTTCCGCACCTTCACGGGTGCGGTCTCATTGAAGCAGACCACGGGATCGACACGCGGCCAGTGTCGAGAAGACTTCCGCACCTTCACGGGTGCGGTCTCATTGAAGCATTGGTGAACGGAAAACAGAGCATGGCAACAGATCCACTTCCGCACCTTCACGGGTGCGGTCTCATTGAAGCAGCTGGAAGCCGTAGGGGATGGCGCGGGACATTTCGGACTTCCGCACCTTCACGGGTGCGGTCTCATTGAAGCGCGGTGATCGAGGCCGTGGTCTGCACCTGCACCAGACTTCCGCACCTTCACGGGTGCGGTCTCATTGAAGCAGGGCCCTGATCAAGGAGTACTTGATCGACAAGGGTGACTTCCGCACCTTCACGGGTGCGGTCTCATTGAAGCATGGGGATCCCGGCCTCGGTTGATTCGCATGGTGTAGACTTCCGCACCTTCACGGGTGCGGTCTCATTGAAGCAGAATCTTCCGCCCTTCAATCTGGTAATCCTCCTGAACTTCCGCACCTTCACGGGTGCGGTCTCATTGAAGCAATTGATGCCGAGGGCAATTTCGCGCTCAAGGGCTGACTTCCGCACCTTCACGGGTGCGGTCTCATTGAAGCAACACCGACGAGAATCCGAAGATCGCGGCCAACGCACTTCCGCACCTTCACGGGTGCGGTCTCATTGAAGCAATCGGTGGAGAGATCAGCAAAGCCCCGTCGGAGTAACTTCCGCACCTTCACGGGTGCGGTCTCATTGAAGCTCCTTTGACGCCCAGGTGGAAGTTTTGCCGGAAGGGACTTCCGCACCTTCACGGGTGCGGTCTCATTGAAGCAGTATACCTTTGCGGATGGCGTGCCACTCGTCGGAGACTTCCGCACCTTCACGGGTGCGGTCTCATTGAAGCAATGTCCACGACGGTTTGGGTGCAGGCGTCCTCGCCGACTTCCGCACCTTCACGGGTGCGGTCTCATTGAAGCTCTCCCTCGGCGGATGAGTCGGACGATGCGCTGGCAACTTCCGCACCTTCACGGGTACGGTCTCATTGAAGCGTGGCGGCGGCTCTGGTACTTCGTGCGCTGAGAACTGACTTCCGCACCTTCACGGGTGCGGTCTCATTGAAGCTCGGGATTCGGTGCCACCACCATGGAGTGCGAGACCACTTCCGCACCTTCACGGGTGCGGTCTCATTGAAGCCCCAAAGACGGGAAGCTCTTTCGTCGCCAAGCTTCCGACTTCCGCACCTTCACGGGTGCGGTCTCATTGAAGCATCATGAAGAGCAGTCGCTCGGGCGCGTCCGAGGCCACTTCCGCACCTTCACGGGTGCGGTCTCATTGAAGCGCGGCGAAAGTGACGACGAACAACCCCAGCCCCACACTTCCGCACCTTCACGGGTGCGGTCTCATTGAAGCAATTTTCACTGCGACTTGTGCGGGGGCACGGGGATGCTACTTCCGCACCTTCACGGGTGCGGTCTCATTGAAGCCAGGCGGGCGGAGACTCGGACGGCACGACGTGGAATACTTCCGCACCTTCACGGGTGCGGTCTCATTGAAGCAGCTCGCGCCCCATCCTCCACGGCACTGCCCTCTGCACTTCCGCACCTTCACGGTTGCGGTCTCATTGAAGCCCCGCGACGGCGGCACTGCCCTGGGTGACGTCGATACTTCCGCACCTTCACGGGTGCGGTCTCATTGAAAGCGTCCTGGCGATCAACGAACTCCCAAACCAAAGTGGCCGCGATTAGCGCACTTCCGCAATTTTCACACGATTTTCATTGCCACAGCCCGCAACAGGTCCCTAACCTTGCCGCATGAAAACAGGACGACATCATCTGGCCTCCCTGCTTTTCCTCCTCCTGTCCGGAGACATCGCGTCCGTCGATGCCCAGGACGCCCTGCGTGAATGGACCTCCACCGATGGACGCAAGATTCGGGCTCAGCTCTCCGGGTTTCACGATGCCGACACCGTCATCCTCAAGCTCGAAGACGGGCGCGACGTGAATCTCCCCATCGCCAGACTCAGCGCCGGCGACATCGCCTATGCGCGGGAGCGATTCAAAGCCGGTTCCACACCCGGCACCACCCCGGGTTCCCCCCCTGCCCCGGCCACCTCCGCCGTCGACTGGAACAACCCTGTCCAATCCACTGAGTTCGTCATCCGCGGCGTGAAGCGCGACAAAGTGCCCGGCTACATCTCCGTCAAATCCGGCTGGGAACGCGGCATCCGCAGCGTCCAGGCCCGGCTCGAATACAAAGGTGCCAAAGAATCGGCCCCCGGCACCGTCAAAGCCTACTATTTCAACCGCGAAGGACAGCTGATCGAAAAATTCGACCGCGTCCCGCGCCGACAGAACGACGACGGCGTTTACATCAACGGCCCCGAATACTTCCCAAGGGGAGACACCGTCGAAGTGTATTATCCGATCACCGACTTCCACGAGACCAGCGACCTTGCCACCATTCTCATTGTTTTTGGAAGCGACACCCAGTACTCCGTCGCCACTCTGCCCACCGCGAGCCTTGCGATCCTCGATTTCGACGAAAAGAGACACCTCTTTCCCGGATGGCAGCCTGCGAAAAGCGGCACCACCAGCGCAAACGCTCCCGTCCCCGGCCTATCCCTCGAGATCCGCAGGGTCCGGCGGGAGAAGCACCGCTTTTCCGTCATTTTCAATCGGGAATACGAGGATTCCATGCCCGTCGTAGCCGCCGAGGTCCGGGCTCTCGGGACGACCGGCCCCGCTGAAGGAGTCGTCACCCTTTACGCCTACGATGCGAACGGCAAACGCATCGGCTATCGCGAGCGCCCCTCCACCGCCGAGATCGCCGTGGGCACCTACGTGGGCGTGCCGAAAATCGCGAACGATGATTGGCACCCCGTCTTTTTCGCTCTCGATGGTGACCTCGAGGATAAAGACCCGCCCACCTACGTCGTCGTGTTCCAGTTCGGCGGCAAAACGACCGCCGCCGTGGTCAGTTCGAACGGTGCGACGCTCGAATCGCTCGACTTTCCCGAGAAGGGCGAGTTGGGGAAATGAGAATCGCCCAGAGGTCCGGTGGGCGACGATCGTTCGGAGAGAGCCACACTGCGGCCTTCACCGCCTACTGCTCACCGCTCACCGCTCACCGCTCACCGCTCACCGCTCACCGCTCACCGCTCACCGCTCAC
>ERZ761602.466-NODE-466-length-88532-cov-11.848288_pt1 | contig 88532 bp, 65 predicted proteins | sample MGYA00512165_ERZ761602 | MGnify/ENA primary metagenome ERZ761602 (study PRJEB28899, sample SAMN02445085) | bioreactor sludge metagenome | biome: EBPR sludge; isolation source: Thorneside wastewater treatment plant | place: Australia: Brisbane, Thorneside...
CGAATGGGAGAGCAATTTTGTCGGCGGCCCCAACCCAAGGCATAGGGTCTACGTCTCGCCGTTACGAGGACCCATCATGATTGTTCGAACGCTTGCGACGACTGCCGTGCTGGTTGTCGCGCAGATGCAGAACGCGCACTCGGCAACACCGCCGTTCGCGCCAATGGACGTGTTTGCGCTGCAGTGGGCGGACAACCCGGTGTTGTCGCCGGACGGTCGCAAGCTGGTCTACGAGCGGCGCTTCTTCGACACCATGAAGGACGTGCGTCGATCCAATCTGTGGCTGCTCGACAGCGCCAGCGGCGCGGCGCGACCGATCACCACGGGCAGCGTCTCCGATGGGCAGGTGGCATGGTCGCCGGACGCCACCCGTATCGCCTACGTGTCCAGCGACGACGGCAAGTCGCAGGTCTTCGTGCGCTGGCTGGATGGGGGCGCCACCGCGCGGATCACGCAACTGGAACGTGGGCCGTCCAATCTGGTCTGGTCGCCGGATGGGCGCCAACTCGCTTACACGGCATTCGTGCCGAGCGAGAGCAAACCGCTGGCGACGATGCCCAAGGCGCCCAAGGGCGCGGAATGGGCGCCGCCCGTGATGGTGATCGAACACACCAATTTCCGCGCCGACGGCGCCGGTTACCGCGACCCCGGTTTCACCCATGTGTTCCTGGTAACCGCCGACGGTGGCGCGCCGCGCCAACTGACCCGCGGCGAGTTCAATGTATTCGGAACGCCGGCCTGGTCGAAGGACGGCGACAGCCTGTACGTGTCGGCGAACAAGGACTCCGACGGCGATTACGATCCGCTCGAATCCGAGGTCTACAGGGTCGCATCGAGCGATGGATCGATGACCCGGCTGACCACGCGCGCCGGCCCGGATCAGGGCCCGCGAATGTCGCCGGATGGCAAACGGCTGGCTTACCTGGGTTTCGACGACAAGGGTTTGAGCTACGCCAACGCGCACCTGCACGTGCTCGATCTCGCCAGCGGCAGATCGCGCGTGCTCACCGATGCCCTCGATGTCGGCATCGACAGCGCCGAGTGGATCGACGACCGCAACATCGCGGTCACTTACGATTCGCGCGGCGTCACTCATGTGGCCCGCATCGCGGTCGCCGATGGTCGCCACACGAGCCTGGTGAAGGATCTCGGCGGCACCGGAATCGGCCGCCCATACACCGGCGGCGCGATGTCCGCGGCCGGCGGGCGCATCGCCTACACCCAGGGCACGGCGCAACGGCCGGCGGATGTCGCGGTGATCGGCAGCGACGGCAAGGCCAAACGCCTGACCCACCTGTCCGCGGGCTTGCTGGAACAGCGCACGCTCGGTCGGGTCGAGGAAATCAACTACCCGTCCACCTTCGACAAACGCCAGATCCAGGGCTGGATCGTGTATCCACCTGGTTTCGACGCCGCCAAACGCTATCCGCTGATGCTGGAAATCCATGGCGGGCCGTTCGCTGCCTACGGCCCGCACTTCGCGCCGGAAACCCAGTTGTACGCGGCGCAGGGCTATGTGGTGCTGTACGTCAACCCGCGCGGCAGCACCAGCTACGGCGCCGAGTTCGCCAACCTGATCCACCAGAACTATCCGAGTGAGGATTTCAACGATCTGATCGATGGCGTCGACGCGCTGATCGCGCGCGGTTTCATCGACAGCGACAACCTGTTCGTCACCGGTGGCAGCGGCGGTGGATTGCTGACCGCGTGGATCGTCGGCAAAACCACGCGCTTCCGTGCCGCGGTGGTGGCCAAGCCGGTGATCAACTGGTTCAGCCACGCGTTGACCGCCGATGGCTACAACTACTACTGGCGCTACTGGCACAAGGGCCTGCCGTGGGAGCACCCGGACTACTACTTCAAGCATTCGCCGATCAGCCTGGTCGGCAATGTCGTCACGCCGACCATGATCATCACCGGCGAGAGCGATCTGCGCACGCCGATGGCCGAATCGGAGCAGTACTACCAGGCGCTGCGCCTGAAGCGCGTGCCGAGCGCGCTGGTGCGTATCCCCGGCGCCTCGCACAACATCGCCCAGCGACCGTCGCAGATGCTGGCGCAGGTGCTCAACACCACGGCGTGGTTCGAGCGACACCGGAAGCGGGACGAGACCAACGCGAAACCCTAGAGCGATTGCCGCAAGTTCCGTGCGGAATCGTCGCCAATCGTTTGCCGCAGCTGATGATCGCGGGCTGAACCCGCTCCCACCGGCAGCAGAGCCGACAGCGAGGTTTCGATGACTCCACGGGCGCACAGCGAATCCGAGCCGCTCAAGCGCCAGCTCTCGGTCTACGCGCTGTGGCTGCTGGCGATCAACGGCATCATCGGCGCCGGTATCTTCGGCATCCCGGCCTCGGCGCAGGCGCTGGCCGGGGACTTCAGTCCATGGCTGTTCGTGCTCTGCGCGCTGCTGATCGCGCCGATCATCCTGTGCTTCGCCGAGCTGTCGAGCGCCTTCGGCAACACCGGTGGACCGGTACTCTATGCACGCTGCGCATTCGGATCGTTCGTGGGGTTCCAGGCGGGTTGGGCCTTCTACATCGCGCGTCTGACGGCGTTCGCCGCCAACCTCAATCTGCTGGTGGTGTCGGTCGGCCATTTCTGGCCGGTGGCCAACGATCCGTTGGTGCGGCTCGGTTTGCTGGCTGCGGTGTCGGCCGCGTTGGCGTGGGTCAACATCGTCGGCGCGCGTGCGGCGATGGCCTCGCTCGGCGCGCTGACGCTGCTCAAGCTGTTGCCGCTGCTGTTGTTGGCGGCTTATGGCCTGAGCCAGGTGGACGCGCGGGTCGTGAGCGCAGCGCCGCCAGCGGCCGAACTCGGTGCCGGCCTGCTGCTGGTGATTTACGCCTACGTCGGCTTCGAATCGAGCGTGGTACCGGCCGGCGAGGCACGCAATCCGCAGCGCGACATGCCGCGTGCCCTGCTCGGCGCGCTGCTGGTCGCCGCCGCGCTGTACGCGTTGATCCAGTTCGCCGCGCAGTCGCTGGTGCCGAATCTGGCGTCGGTCGAGCGGCCGTTGCTGGCGGCGGGGGAAGCCTGGCTCGGTCCGCTCGGCGCCGGGCTGGTGGCGCTCGGCATCCTCGCTTCGGTCGGCGGCAATCTGCTCGGCTCGATGTTCTCCACCGCGCGCATCAGTTATCGGCTGGGACTCGACGGCCAGTTGCCCGACTGGTTCGCCAAGGTCCATCCACGGCACCTGACGCCGACCAATTCGATACTGGCGTACGCCGTCGCGGCTTTCGCGCTCGCCGCCAGCGGCAGTTTCGTCTGGCTGGCGGTGATCAGCGTGCTCACTCGATTGTTGCTTTACCTGACCTGCATCGCCTCGATGCCGGCGGTGCGCCGCCAGGCCGGCGCGGCCCAGGCGCTGCGCCTGCCGGGCAACTGGCTGCTGCCGGTCATCGCGGTCTGCGTGTGCCTGGGCCTGCTGACCCAGGTCGACGGGCGCGCGGTAGCCGCCACCGCGGTGTTGCTGGCGATCGGCAGCCTGCTGTACGCCTGGGCGCGCAGAGCGTGAAGGCGCGGCCGCCGCAGCGAACGATCAATGCGCCAGCCCGCTCACGCCTGCCCGACCACCACCACGCGGCTGCGGCCGGCGCCGGTCGGTTCGACGCGCACCTGTACGCCGATGCGTTCGGCCAGATCGGGCACGTGCGAGATCACGCCGACACGGCGGCCCTGCGCCTGCAGGCGGTCGAGTGCTTCCATGGCGGTGTTCAGCGTGTCGGCGTCGAGGCTGCCGAAGCCTTCGTCGATGAACAGCGATTCCACGCGCAAGCGCTGCGAGGACAATGAGGCCAGGCCGAGCGCCAGCGCCAGCGAGACCAGGAAGGTCTCGCCGCCGGACAACGAATGCACGCTGCGCACCTCGTCGGCGAGGTCGCTGTCGATCACCAGCAAGCTGAGCGCCTCGGCGCCGCGGCGCAGGCGGTAGCGCCGCGAGAGGTGGGCGAGGTGCTCGTTGGCGAATTCGATCAGCACCTCGAGCGTGAATTGCTGGGCGTAACGTTTGAAACGGGAACCGTCGCGGGCACCGATCAGCTCGTCGAGCAAGGCCCAGCGACGAGCGGCGGCCCGGCGGCTGTCCAGGATCTGCGTCTGCGCGATCCTCTGCTGGCGCCGTTGGTCGTCGGCGTGCAGCTCGGCCTGCAGCGCACCGAGTTCGCGCTGCGCCTGCGCGTGGGCGCTGTCGGCGAGGGCCACCGCCGCGGCGACTTCGTCGGGCGTTCGCGCTGACCCCGTCGCGCGGCGCCAGCGCTCGATCTCGGCGTGCGTGGCCGCCGCCTGCGCAGCTTGGTCGGCGCAGGCGCGCTCGCGCTGCGCCCAGGCGGCCTGGCGCGCCGCGAGATCGGCCGGGCAGCTGTCGATGGCAGCAATCACATCGGCCAGGGGGTCGTCGCCGAACCCAGCTGCGGCGCCGGCCTCGGACAGCCGCTGCTGCAATTGATCGAGTGTGTACCAGAGGTGGGCGCTGGTGTCCTGCAGTCGCGCGCGATCGGTCTCCAGTTCGCGCTGCCGCTCGCCGGCCTGGCGCGCCTGCCGGCGCTCGATCTCGCCCTGGCACCAGTCGCGCGCGAGCTCATCCAGGTGCTCGGATGCGATGGCCGGCGCGCTCAGCAGGGCGCTGATCGATGTCCACAGCAGGTCGAACTCGCCGCCCAGCGCGCTGCATTCGCCCAGCGTCACGTCGAGCGCAGCGCGCAACGGCGTCAGCGCGGCTTGCGCCGCGGCGAGCCGCGTTTGCGCCGCCTGCGCCTGTTGTTGCGTGTCGCGCGCGGCGATGGTCGCGGCCGCAACGGCATCCTGCGCCACCTGCCACGCCGAACGTGCCTGCTGCAGCACGTCCCCATCGGCCGCAAGCTGCTGGCTCAGTTGCGGTATTGCCGCAGCGACCGCGGCGATCGAGTCGCCCTGCAGTGGCACCGCCGCCGCCAGCGTGAGCAGTTCGGCGCGTCGATTCTCGAGTTCAGCGACGCCCTGTTGGTGCGCACGCGCGGCGCGCTCGCACTCGCGCTGGCCAGCCGCAAGATCGCGACTGCTGGCGGCGAACGCGGCGATCGCCCGGTCCAGTTCCTGCCTGGCGCGCGTGGCCTCGCTGCCGAGCAGTTGCAGCAGGTCGCCCGCATCGGCGTCCGCCGGCCGCGGCGACGGGTGCTCGATCGACCCGCACACCGGGCACGCCTCGCCGTCGACCAGCAGCGCGCGCAGGCGCTCGGTGTGTGCATGCGCGAGCAGGCTGGCGCGCTCGAAAGTCTGCGTCGCCAGGGCGCACTCATGCTCCGCTCGCGTGCGCGCTTCGCCAGTTGCGGCCAGTGCCTGCTGCAGACCCGGAAGTGCGGCTTGTCCCACCGCCAACGCCTGCGCCAGCTGCTTCTCGCGACCGGCGCAATCGAGCGCTGCGTGCAGCGCCGACTGCAACCGCTGCAGCGCGCGCTGGCGTTTTTCCAGTGCCACCCGGCGTGTTTCGAGTGCGTGCGTATCGTGGCTGGCGAGCGCGCGCTCGGCGGCTTGCAGCGCGCTGCTGCTCGCCGCAACCGCGGCCTGCGCATCCTGGTGTGCCTGACCCGCGGCCTCCACCGCGCCCGATGCCGCGCCGATCCGCATGCTGAGCTCGTCCCGGCGCGCCTGTGTCTGCAGCAGCCGCGGCCGCAGCTGCACGGCCGCCTGCAGACGCGTCCCGAGTTCGCTCCATTCGTCGCCGACCTGCGCCAGCACGGCATGCGCCGCCTGCCATTCCTCCCATCGCCGGCGTTCGGATTCCAGTTGCGCGTGCTGCGCCAGGCACTCGGCCAGTTGGGCATCGAGCGCACGCAACTGCGCGGCGGCCTGGCGGCTGGCATCGAGCACCGGCCGCAGCGGCGCTGCCATCGCCCAGCGGCGCAACTGTTGCTGCATTCCAGCGTCGGCAAGCAACTGCGCCTGCAGCGTCTGATGTTCGCGCTCGGCGAGCGCCAGACGTTGCGCCAGGCGTTCGCCTTCGGCGTGCCAGGCCTGTTCCGCGCGTTGTGTGCTCAGTTGCGTGCTCGACTCCAGCACCCGCGTCCTTGCCGTCGCCTCGCGCTGCTCGAGCGCGGCGCGCAGGTCGTCGGCCAGCGGCAGGCTCAGCTTGAGGTCCTGTTCCAGCGCCTGCAACTGGCGCTGTTCCCCGCTGTTGCGTTCATGCGCCAGCACCGACAGCCGCTGGAAGATCTCGCTGCCGGTGAGTGCTTCGAGCAGATCGGCACGCTCGTTCTGGCGCGCCTTCAGCAGCGCCGCAAACTCGTTCTGCGCCAGCAGCACCGAGCGGCAGAACTGTTCGAAGCTGAGTCCGGTCAGTTCCACCAGCTTGTGCTGGATTTCTCCGAGCTTGCCGTCGAAACGCTGCGGGTTGTCGCAACAGACCAGTTCGGCGGATGCCGGCTGCAGGCGGCCATCTGCCTTGCCGCGCGCGCGCGCCACACTCCAGCGTGCGCGCCAGGCACAACCGGCGCGATCCTCGAATTCCACTTCGGCCCAGCCCTCGGCGCACCCGCGGCGCAGCAGGTTGCGCGGGTCGCGCGGAGTGATCGAGTGCTGGTGCACGTCGGGAATGGCGACGTTCAGCTCCTGCGCCGCCTTCAGTCGCGGCGTCTCGTGATACAGCGCCAGGCACATCGCATCCAGCAGCGTGCTCTTGCCGGCGCCGGTCGGGCCACTGATCGCGAACACGCCGGCGCTGGCCAATGGCTCGGCGTTGAAATCGACCACGAATTCGCCTGCCAGCGACGCCAGGTTCTTGCCGCGGATGACCCGGATGCGCATCAGCGTTCAGTGTGCTCGGCAGCCAGCAGCAACTCGCCGAAAGCCGTCCACAGTTCGGGGCTTGGCTCGGCGCCGGTCTGCTCGCGCACCAGTCGCTCGAACAGCGGCGCTGGCTTGAGTTCGTCGATCGACAAGCTGGGCGCGCTGGCGGGTGCCTGGGCGCTGGCGGCAGGTCGTTGCGCCTTGATCGCGCCCAGGCGCAGCCGCTTGCCGTCGAGCGCCGCGCGCACCTCGGCAGCCGGATCCGGATCGCCCCAGGCGCGCTCGACCAGCACTTCGATCAGCGGCTGCAGGCCGATCGGCGCGTCGGCGAAGTCGAGCGCATGCAGCAGGGGCAACACCTCGGCCAGCGGCCGGTGGCGCTCCGGAATGCGCAGAATCGGCGCCGGTCGCGGCACCGGTATCGCTTCGACGCTCGCCAGCCGCGCACCATCCAGGGCGAACTCGACGATCTGGTGCGGGTAGTCGACCTCGCTGAACGAAAGCGGCAACGGACTGCCCGAATAGCGGATGCGCGGCGCACCGATCTGCTGCGCGAGATGCAGGTGCCCGAGCGCCACATAGGCCAGTTCCGCCGGAAACAGATCCGCGCAAACCGCCTCCTGGCCACCGATCACCAGGCGCCGTTCGGAGTGTTCGGAGATCTGACCACCGAGCACATGCAGATGGCCCATCGCCAGCAAGGCCTGGTTCGGCGCGCGCTGGCCGATGGCCAGATCGACCTCGCGTCGATAGACCGCGGCGATGCCGTCGGCGTAAGCGCCGCCGAAACCTTCGGGCAAGTCGCCGGGGCGCAGAAACGGCAACGCGACCACCCATGCTCCGATGCCGCCATCGCGATCGTGCAGGGGCACGCGCACCCGCTCGCTGCTGCAGTTGCGGTATTGACCGAGCACATGCACGCGCAAGGCCTGCAGCACCGCCTGCGGCGCATCGATGCGCAGCGGCGAGTCGTGGTTGCCGGCGATCAGCACGATCTGCAGCGTCGGGCAACGCTGGCCGGCGCGCGCCAGGAAGCCGTAATACAGTCGCTGCGCATCGGCACCCGGGTTGGCGCTGTCGAAGATGTCGCCGGCGACCAGCAAGGCGTCGATCTGGCGCTGCTCGAGCTGATCGATCAACCAATCGAGGAAGAGCGCGTGCTCGGCATGCCGGTCGTGCCCGTGCAGGGTTTGGCCAAGATGCCAGTCGGACGTGTGCAGCAGACGCATCGGCGTGTGAGTGACCGGGAAGTTCAGGGGGACACTGAGTCTAGGGGTTCAATCCGCATGTTCCTCGGGACGCAGGACGCGGAATCCGGCCTGCCGCCGTGTGCGCCGCGACAGTCTGAGCAGTTCGCGATCGCGCGAGTAGAGCGCAACGGCGCCAGCATCGCGCGCGAGTTCGAGGAAGATCTGGTCGTCCGCGTCGCGGCAGCGCGGCAACGCCACCGCGATGATCCGCGGCGGGTCGAGCACGTCGACCAGCGCATCGAAGGCTTGTGCGGCGCGCTCGCGCTGATCCGGGCCCAGGCGCAAGGCTTCGCGACCCAGCACCCGGTGCCATTCGCTGCGGGTGGCGTGATTGCCGGTCGCGCGCAATCGGCCTTCGCGCAGTGCCGCAAACAGTCGGCAACAGTCCGGGTCCTGCCAGGCGAACAAGGCAAGACTGACATTGGTGTCGAGCACGATCCGCGGCGCCGCGGTGATCCGAGAGGCCATCGGCAAGGCTGCATTCCGCTGCGCGTCAGTGCCCATGTTGCCACGCCGGCAGATCGCCGGGGCGCCGATTGCACCCACAACGCCGTTCAGCAAACTTGAGGGTTGGCTCGCACACCTTCGTTTAGAGTTGTGACCAATCTAGACGTCATGAGGTGCACGTGCGCGTTCCCGTTCTGCTGTTCCTGTTGCTCGCCACCAGCGCGGTGGTCGCCGACACCTCGACCAAGGTTACGCCCAAGGTTGCCGAGAAGCTCGCCAGCGCCGGCCAGGCCGAAGTGCTGGTCACTCTGGAGCAGGCCGACGTCAAATCCATCGCCGACAAGAAGAGCGGCGATGATCGGGTCGTCGCCGCAGTAGCGCACCTGCGCCAGCACGCGGCGCGTACGCAAAAGCCGCTGCGCGCGTGGCTGGATGCGCGTGGCGTGGACTACCAGGCGTTCTGGGTTGCCAACTTCATCGCCTTGCGCGGCGACGCCAGTCTGATCGCGGCGTTGGCGGCGCGCGACGACGTTCGTGCGATCGAACTGAACGCGAAGCTGACGCTGGACGGCCCGATCGCGGTGACGCGGCAGGACCAGAAATCGATCGCCGCGATCGAACCGGGAGTCGCTCAGGTGAACGCGCCGGCTCTCTGGGCGATGGGCTATCGCGGCCAGAACGTGCTGATCGCCGGCCAGGATACCGGCTACGATTGGAGTCACCCGGCGATCAAGGCGAGTTACGCCGGCTGGAACGGCACCAGCGTCAATCACGACTACCACTGGCACGACGCCATTCACAGCAGCACCGGTGTGTGCGGCAGCAACGCCGTCGAGCCCTGCGACGACCGCGGCCACGGCACCCACACCATGGGCACGATGGTCGGCGACGACGGGGCCGGCAACCAGATCGGCGTGGCACCGGATGCGCGCTGGATCGCCTGCCGCAACATGGACGCCAGCGTCGGCACGCCGGTCACCTACAGCGAGTGCTTCCAGTTCTTCCTGGCGCCGACCGACCGCGCCGGCAACAATCCCGATCCGACGCGCGCGCCGCACATCATCAACAACTCCTGGGGCTGCCCGCCGTCGGAGGGCTGCGACCAGCCGGACATCCTGCGCAGCGTGGTCGAAAACACGCGCAGCGCCGGCATTCTGGTGGTGGTCTCGGCCGGCAATCGCGGCCCCGCTTGCGGCACCGTGTTTTCGCCGCCGGCGATCTATACCGCCGGCTTCAGCGTCGGCGCGATCAGCGGCACCAGCATGGCGCCGTTCAGTAGCCGCGGACCGGTGTTCGTCGACGGCAGCGATCGCCTGAAGCCGGATATCGTCGCGCCCGGCGTCAACACCCGATCGTCGTACCCCGGAAATCTCTACGCCAACGCCAGCGGCACCAGCATGGCCGGACCGCACGTGGCGGGCGTTGCCGCATTGCTGATGTCGGCCGATCCCAGCCTGAAGCGCAATCCAGCTCGCGTCGAGGCGCTGCTGCGCAGTTCGGCGGTGGCCGACATCGTCACCAGCGAAACCTGCGGCAGCACGCCGGCCACGGTCATTCCGAACAACATCTTTGGCCACGGCCGTGTCGATGCGCTGTCCGCGCTGAATCTGCTCGGCGCGATCAGCGTGGCGCAGGACGAGCCCAGGCTGAGCTCCTACGCACTGCCGCCTCCGATTCCGGCCAACCCGAGCTGCCCGGCCGGATTCTTTGTCGCCACCGTCGAAGACGGCCCTGGCGACGGTCTCAGTCCGGGCGCTTTCGGCATGGAACTGCTGCTCAACGACCCGGGCACCCGCGTGCTGGCGGGCGGCCTGAACTTCGGCGGCCTGGTGGACGCCGGACAAGTCGGCTTCGCCGGGTTCAACTTCGCCAATGCGGCCAACGAGCACCAACGCCTGGACATGTCGCTGCGTGGCAGCCCGTCCGCCGATGCAACTGCCGAACTGCCGGTGCGCGTGGTGATCCGACGCTCGACCTCGGCGAGCACCAGCGAGGTGGTGTTCGAGGAAGTTCGCTCATTGCGCATGGCCGAGGCCAGCGCCGCCTCGATCAGCGTCGCGCCGGGCTTCTACGTGGCCACCGTGTCCGTCGAGGGTGCGACGCCGGAGCAGGTGGGCGGCGCCGCCGAAGGTCAGTTCTACTTCGAACTGACCACCCGTTTCGTCGATCGTCCCGGTGGCGGTTTCCAGGGTGGTGCCGTGGTCGGCGGTTATCACGCCACGCATCCGTTCGGCGGCGTTTCCGGTTTTGCCGGCTTTTGCCTGGCCACGCCGCATTCGACCAGCGTACGCGTGCTGTCGCAGCCGAGTTACGGGCCGACCGGCGCGCGCGATCTGCGCCTGATGATCAACGACGCGCAGTCGCGTCCGGTGGCGAGGATGCCTGCCGGCTGAGGCCGGCATCGGATGGCCGGGCTGCCGGTGTAGCGCCGAGTCGAACTCGGCGCTTGCGCCAAACGCCCGTGTGCCGATCGCAAGTCGGCATCGCTGTCAACGCAGTGATCGCCGGGCGCCGGCCGGCGCGGTATCTTCCAAGCCCCAAGAGCGCAAGGGGAAGCCGCATGAGCCAGCAATCGCAGCCGGATCGGGACGACGTCATCGAAACCGATCTGGCCGGGGTAGACCTGATCAACCAGCCCCTGCTCAACAAAGGTACGGCGTTCACCGACGACGAGCGCGACGCCTTTGGCCTGCACGGCATGCTGCCGCCGAACATCGGCACCCTGCCGGAACAAGTCAGACGGCGCCTCGCGGTACTGCGCAGCTTCCGCACCGATTTCGAACGTTATGCCTTCCTGCGCGACCTGCAGGACGCCAACGAGACGCTGTTCTACTCGCTGCTGGTCAACAACATCCAGGAAACGCTGCCGCTGGTGTACACGCCGACGGTCGGCGAAGGCTGCCAGCGCTTCAGCGAAATCTGGCGCAAGCCGCGCGGGTTGTTCCTGAGTTACCCCTGCAAGCACCGCTTCCGCGAAATCCTGAGCGACAAGCGCTTCGACAAGGTGCGGGTGATCGTGGTCAGCGACGGCGAGCGCATCCTCGGCCTCGGCGACCAGGGCGCCGGTGGCATGGGCATCTCGATCGGCAAACTGTCGCTGTATACCGCCTGCGCCGGCATCCACCCGGAAGCGACGCTGCCGATCCTGCTCGACGTCGGCACCAACAACGTCGAGCGCCTGGACAACTCGCTGTACGTGGGCTGGCGCCACCCGCGCATCAGCGGGCCCGACTACGACGCCTTCATCGAGGAATTCGTCAGCGCGATCGCCGAGCGCTTCCCCAACGTGCTGCTGCAATGGGAAGACTTCGCCGGCCACAACGCCGGGCGCCTGCTGGAACGCTATCGCGACCGTCTGTGCACCTTCAACGACGACATCCAGGGCACCGCGGCAGTCGCGTTCGGCACGCTGATGGCGGCAATCGGGGTTACCGGTGTGCCGCTCAAGGATCAACGCATCGCCATTGTCGGCGCCGGCGCTGCGGGTACCGGAATCGCCGGACTGCTGGTCCAGGCGATGATGGACCGCGGTCTCAGCGAAGCCGAGGCGCGCGGCCGTTTCTACGTGCTCGACAGCAAGGGCCTGGTCGCGCACGGCTTGCGCGAAGTCAGCGGCGATCGCGCGCAGTTCGCGCAATCGCAACTTGCGGTCGCCGGCTGGACGCTCAAGCAACCCGGTCGGATCGACCTCATCGACGTGGTGAACAACGCCAGGCCGACCGTGCTGATCGGCGTGTCGGGACAAGCTGGCGCGTTCACCGAAGACGCCATCCGCTCGATGGCGAGCTCGGTGGAACGTCCGATCATCTTCCCGCTGTCGAATCCCACCTCGCGCTCCGAAGCGACGCCGGAGCAGTTGGTGGCGTGGACCGAAGGCCGCGCGCTGATGGGCACCGGCAGTCCGTTCCCGCCGGTGGAATACAAAGGCCGTCTGTTGCCAGTCAACCAGACCAACAACTCCTACATCTTCCCGGGTGTCGGCCTGGCGGTGCTGGCGGTGAATGCGCGGCGCGTCACCGATGCGATGTTCATGGCGTCGGGCGTAGCGCTTGCCGAACTCTCCCCGGCGAAACACGATCCGCTCGCGCGGCTGCTGCCGCCGGTCGACCAATTGCGCGCGGTGTCGCTGCATGTGGCGCGTGCAGTCGCCAGACAGGCGCAGGCCGATGGCGTCGCCGATCCCTGCGACGACGCCACGCTGGAGCGAAGTATCCGCGCCCAGGTGTGGGAGCCGGTGTACCGGCCTTATCGGCGCAAGGCGAAGTAACCGCTGCAGAGTTCTATCCCGCAAGAGCGCGCGCGAAAAGGCGCCGCCACCATCGCCCAGGTCATTGGCATTGCTGTGGGAGCGGAGTTCTTGTCCCGATTCTGCTTCTGCAGTCGGCTGCTCGCGTGCTCACGCGGGAAGAGCGTCCAGACAAGTCTGGACCCACCAGAGCTCGCGAGTTGCTTTCCTGTGCCCCGTGCCCCGCTATCGTCGGCAGGCAAGCGACCAAGGACATTCAATGTTCCACTTCCACCACCCCGAAATTCCCCTCTCCGAGCGCCTGATCTTCGCGCTCGATGTCGCCGACCTCGACCACGCGCGCGCCTGGATCGCGCGCCTGGGCGATGCCGTGGTCCACTACAAGATCGGCCTGGAACTGCTCAGCTGCGGCGGTTATTTCGAACTTCTGCGTGAGTTGAAGGCGGCCGGAAAACGCGTCTTCGCCGACCTCAAACTGCATGATATTCCGGCCACCGTCGCCGCCGCCGCTGCTGGCGTGGCCCGGCATGGCCCGGATCTGCTGACGCTGCACGCCTATCCGGCAGCAATTGCCGCAGCCGCGCAACAGGCAGGCAGCACGCGCCTGCTGGCGGTAACCGTGCTGACCAGCATCAGCGCCGAAGAACTCAGCGCCAGCGGTGTCGATCGGTCGCTCGAAGCAACCGTGTCGCTGCGCGCCCGCGATGCCATCGCGGCGGGCGCTGCGGGTCTGGTGTGCTCCGGCCTGGAAGTTGCGCGGCTGCGCGCCGAGCTTGGATCAGGGCCATTGATCGTGTGCCCCGGCATTCGGACCGCACCCGGCGGCGACGATCAGCAGCGCACCGTCGACGTGGCCACCGCCTTCGCCAATGGCGCCGATTACATCGTCGTCGGTCGGCCGATCCGCAACGCCAGCGACCCTCGCGCTGCGGCGCTGGCGATCCAGCGCAGCATCGCCGAACTGTAGGTACGTCACCGTGGCAGCGGCCGTGCCTGTGGGCAGAGCTCGCGTCACAAGGTCGCTGCATCCGCCGGGCAATCCACCGGATTTGCGATTTGAACCCGCTCGTTGCCTTGCGCCAGTTGCGCGCGCAGCCCAAAAACCTCACCTATTGACTCAACAATGTTGCCTAACTTACTATCACTACACAGAATCACGGTGACGATCACCACCAAGCGCAGGAAGCGCTCATAATAAAAAGGCCGAAGAGGCCATTGTGCCAAGGCGGAGACTTACCCCCTCCGCCTTTTTCTTTGGCTGAGTTCCAGCCAGCACGCTGCGGCAACCAGTTGTTAACGCCAACCTGCAGCCCATGTGCGGAGCCGTTTGCGCGCGATCCAAGAGCCGGGCTAGAGTGCGCACCCGCCTTTCGCCTGCACATCGCGTCCACGTGGCGGTGCTCTGCGAAACCGGCGCGCCCGCGGGCAGTTGCTCACCCCAAGATTTTCCAAGGAGTTTCCCATGTCGTTCCGTCATTCCCTGATCGCCCTGGCGCTGGCCAGCGCGCTGCTCGTCGGCTGCGGCAAGGACGAATCCGCGCAGACCGCTGCGCCGGCCGAAAAGGCCGTTATGCAGGCCACGGCGAGCGCCGCCAGCGCGCTGGAGTCGCAGGTCAAGGCCTTCCGCAATAACGATCTGAAGGCACTGGTGACGGCCGTGGTGCCGGCGTCCGAGCTCGAGCGCATTCGCGCCGACTGGGACAAGCAGCGCGCCGAGCCGATCACCGACGAGGACCGCGCCGAGTTCGCCGAGAGCTGGGGCAAGCTGACGGCGCCGGATGGCATCGACAAGATCATGGCCGAAATCGAGCCGCAGCTGGCTGAACTGAAACCACAGATGGCCGGCATGATCGCCATGGGCCAGGGCATGGCAACCATGACCATCGCCCAGAGCACCGACCTCACCGAGCCGCAGAAGGCGCAGGCGACGGCATTCCTGAATGGCCTCGGCGGCTGGCTCGGCAAGACCGACTTTGCCGACGCGGCATTGATGCGCAAGTCGTTGACCGCGCTGGCCGACGGCATGCGCGCCACCGGCATCACCCAACTCGACGATATCAAGGGCCTGAGTTTCGACCAGATGCTGGAAAAGGCCGGCCCGGCGGTGGGCGGCGTCAAGAATGCCCTCGCCGTGTACGGCTTCTCGATGGACGCCATGGCCGACAGCGTCAAGACCGAGGTGATCAGCGAGAGCGGCGATGTGGCCAAGGTCAAGGTCAGTTATGCGCTGTTCGACTCGCCGATGAGCTTCGAAAGCGAGATGAAGAAAGTCGATGGCCGCTGGTACGGCAAGGACATGCTGGAGCAGATCGAGAAGGCCAAGCAGGAGGCCGCTGCCGAACTCGCCTCCGATGATGGCGCCGCAGCCGACGACAACAGCGAAGCGGCAGAAGACGACGCGGCTGTGCAGTAATCGAATGCGCCGGACTGACGCGGGCTGAATCGGCCCGCGTCAGCGGCGAATCCCGATGAGCGAAGCCAACACGGTCAAGGCTCCCTGGTTCCGGCGCGCGTGGCTGGCCGCGGTGGATGCCGTGCTGCATCCGTTCCTGCGGCTGAAGCGGATCACGCCGGAATCCGATCGCGCGCCATTCGACGCCAGCAAGCCGGTCTGCTACATCCTCGACCGCCACGGATTGTCCAATCTGGCGATCCTCGATCGTGCCTGTCGCGAGGCCGGCTGGCCGAGGCCGATCGACCCGATGCCGTTGGCGACGCTGGGCAAGCCGCCGCGCGCCGTGTTCGCGATCGAAAAGCGCAAGGGCTGGTTGCTTAACCATCGGCGCCTGCGCGATCGCACCGAACGCCTGGAACGCCTGCTCGGCGCGATCCGCCGCGATCCGGAAGCACAAGTGCAACTGGTGCCGGTCTCGATCTTCGTCGGTCGCGCACCGGACCGCAGCGACGGCTGGTTCAAGGTGCTGTTCAGCGAGAACTGGGTGGTCGTCGGCCGCTTCCGCCGTTTTCTCGCGATCCTGTTCAACGGACGCAACACGCTGGTGCAGTTCAGCCCGGCGGTGATCCTCGATCAGACCAGTCCGGCCAGCGAGGAACTCAAGCGCTCGGCGCACAAGCTCAGCTTGTTGATGCGCGTGCACTTCCGGCGCATCCGCGGCGCCGTCATCGGCCCCGATCTGTCGCACCGGCGCACGCTGGTCGACGACCTTCTGCGCACCGATGCCGTGCGCGCCGCCATCGCCGCGCAGGCGAGCAAGGAAAAGGGTGGCCACAAGGCGGCGCTGAAGAAAGCCAACGCCTACGCCCGCGAGATTGCCGCCGACTACTCGCACCCGGTGGTGCGCTCGCTGTCGTTCATCCTGACCGGATTCTGGAATCGCATCTACGACGGCATCCGCATGAACCACTTCGACGGCTTCCGCCAGCAGGCGCCGGGCTATGAAGTCGTGTACGTGCCGTGCCATCGCAGCCACATCGACTATCTGGTGCTGTCGTACCTGCTCTATCGCAATGGGCTGGTGCCGCCGCACATCGCCGCCGGCGTCAATCTGAACCTGCCGGTGGTCGGCCCGATCCTGCGTCGCGGTGGCGCCTTTTTCCTGCGCCGCAGTTTCAAGGCGAACGCGTTGTACTCGACGGTGTTCAGCGAGTACGTCACCCAACTGGTGCGCCAGGGCGTGGCGCTCGAATACTTCATCGAGGGCGGTCGCAGCCGCACCGGGCGCCTGCTGCCGCCGCGCGCGGGCATGCTGGCGATGACCGTGCGCGCCTACCTGCGCGAACGCGCCAAACCGGTGCTGTTCCAGCCGGTTTTCATCGGTTACGAAAAGCTGATCGAGGGCAAGAGTTACCTCGGCGAACTGTCGGGCCAGCCCAAGGCCAAGGAGTCGATGGTCGGGCTGGTGCGCTCGTTGTCGATCCTGCGCCATCGCTACGGTCGCGTGGTGGTCAACTTCGGCGAGCCGATCCTGCTCGACGACATACTCGCGGCGCATGCACCCGACTGGCGTGCACAAGCCACCGGCGAAAACGACCGCCCGGCGTGGTTCACCGGCGCCGTCGACGATCTCGCGCACAAGGTGCTGGAAAACATCAATGCCGCCGCCGACGTCAATCCGGTGGCGCTGCTGGCGCTGGTGATCCTGGGCACGCCCAAGCACGCCATCGGCGAGGCCGACCTGATCGCGCATCTGCAGATCTTCCTCGATCTGCTGGCCGAGTTGCCGTTCCACGCGCGGATCACCCGCACTCACATGACCCCGGCCGAAATCATTGCCTACGGCGAGGCCACCGGCTGGATCCATCGCCTCAAGCATCCACTCGGCGACGTGCTGAGCGCGCACGGCGATCAGGGCGTGCTGCTCTCGTATTACCGCAACAACGTCATGCACGTGTATTCGGCGGTGTCGTGGGTGGCATGCTGCCTGCTCAACACGCGGCGGCTGTCGCGCGCCGGCCTCGGCCGCCTCGGGCGCATGGTCTACCCGTTCCTGCAGACGGAGCTGTTCCTGCCGTGGAGCAGCGATGAGTTCGTCCAGCGGATCGACGCCGCCACCGATTTCCTCGGTCGCCATGGCCTGGTCAACATCGACGCCGAGGGTGGCTGGATCAGCCGCCCCGCCGATGGCGGCGACGCCTTCTTCGGCCTGCGCGTGCTCGCCCACGGGCTGCTGCAGACCTTCCAGCGTTACTACGTGGTGATCGCCGTGCTCGGCAAGAACGGCCCCGGCACGCTGTCCGCCGGCGAGCTGGAATCGCTGTGCCACGTCACCGCACAGCGCATGGCGATGCTGCACGAACTCTCCGGCCCCGAATTCGGCGACCGCGCGTTGTTCAAGAGCTTCATCCAGATGCTGAAAGCCGAGGGCATCGTCAGCGTCGACGACCACGGCAAGCTGGTGTTCGGCCAGGAACTCAACCAGCTCGGCACCGACGCCCGCATCATCCTCTCGCGCGAACTGCGCCAGGGCATCGTCGCGATCACGCCGGAGGCGCGCGCGGCTTTGAGCGGCCCGGTGGAACAGGTCGAGGCGGCGACGAAAGTCGAGGGCTGAGACCCGCGCTCGCGCCGAACCACCCGGATCGCCGACCTGCAGTCGGCGCGCTCGCTACCGCGGCCACGCGACAGTCGCGTCATCAGCGCCGAGTTCAACTCGGCGATCCAGTTGCCGGGCACCGCCAAACCCGACTGGTTCACACCCATCTTCGCGCCCTGCGGCTATCCTGCGCGCCTTACCTCGTCGAACGAGTGCCCCTAATGACACGCTCGCTGCTGCTGACGATCCTGCTGTTCGCCGCAAGCGCGATGGCGCAAACGCCGCCAGCCGATCTTGCCCTGACCCAGGTCATCGCGCCGGGGGTGCTCAGTCAACCACTGGCCGTGCGCCATGCCGGTGATGGCTCAGGTCGCTTGTTCATCGTGCAGAAAAACGGAACCATCCGGTTGTTCAAGGATGGCGTGCTGGTGGGGACCCCGTTCCTGACCCTGTCAGTGGCCACGTCGAGCGAACAGGGCCTGCTTGGTCTCGCCTTCCATCCTGACTACGACGGCGTCGACGAACGCCGCTTCTATGTCGCCTACACCTCGACCACGTCGGGCAATCCGCAGCGCATCGCCGAGTTCCAGACCAGTGTCGGCAATCCGGATGTGGCGGATGTCACGACCCGGCGTGAGGTCATCGAGGTGCTTGATCTCGCCGGCAACCACAACGGCGGCGATCTGCAGTTCGCGCCGGATGGCACCCTGTACTGGTCGATGGGCGACGGCGGTCCGCAGAACGATCCCAACGGCTTCGCCCAGTGCCGCTGGAAAAAGCCCGCGGACGGCAACCCGGCCAACTGCGCACCGGGCGGCGGAACCAATTACTTCCTGCTCGGAAAGATCATCCGCATCGACCCGACCCAGACCACCGCCAGCGCGACCGCGGAGATGTGCGCCGCCACTGAAGGTCAACCGGCCGGTTACCGGATCCCGGCCGACAATCCGTTCGTGGGCAGCAGCAACACCTGCGACGAGATCGTGCACTACGGCATGCGCAATCCCTGGCGAATCAGCTTCGACAAGGTAACCGGCGACCTCTTCATCGCCGATGTCGGGCAGAACAACTGGGAGGAAACCAGCTTCATCCCCGCTGGCGTCAAGGGCGTCAATCTAGGCTGGAGGTGCTTCGAAGGCAGCGCCACATTCTCCACCGCGGCACCCTGCAACGTTCCCCTGGTCAATTACGTCGCACCATTCCAGACCTACCAGCACGTCAGCGGCCGCTGTTCGGTCTCGGGTGGTTATCGTTATCGTGGACCGATCGCCGCGTTTCGCGGCACCTACATCAATGCCGACTACTGCACCGGCGAAATCTACTTTTCCTCACGTAACGCAGATGGTTCCTGGTCGCCAGCGCTGACCCAGATCAGCATCTGGCAGAACACGCCCTACAGCATCGCTGGCCTCGGCGAAGACGAAGTCGGCAATGTCTATGTCACCAACATCGCCGGCGGTGGGGTCTACGTATTTACCTCGGCAAGCGACAATAGCGCCGTCTTCGAGCACGGATTCGAGGGGTAGGCCGGAGCAGGTTCTGGTAGTTTCGCGACTGGCTCATTCGGGGTGCAGTCCGCGAAAACCGATCCGTTGTGGAGCACGGCGCTCGCTACAAAGCGCAGTACCCGAACCGCGGATCTCGCCTCAATCCGCTTCGACCGCGTCGATGCGCTCGCGGCGCACGATGATGGTGGCGTGTTCGCGGTTGCTCAGGATGATCGAATCCGGGCCGATCGCCTTGACGCCGCCGGCGATGGTCTGGCCACCGACGTGCACCACCACGCTACGCTTGGCGGCGTGCGCGGCCTTCAGCGCCTTCAGCGCCTCGCGTTCGAAGGTATCGGCATTGGCCGGGTCTTGGGCTTGGGCGGTCATGGTCAGGCTCGTCAGCAACAGGATCGGGAACAGGCTGCGGATCATCGGTGATTTCCTTCGGGTAGGGTGCCGGCGGGCCGCCTTCAGGCTGTACTTCCGCCGACTGGGGAGCGCATGCATCGCTCACCCCGATAGAAACGACGTATTCCCAGGAAACGGACATACCGTCCGTCGGAAAATACGCCATCGGCGATGAATTGCACTGTCGCGACGACCCGATTGCGCAGTACTTCGCGTGAGGTCAGTTGACCGCCTGGTCCACCGGAGAGCAACTCATGCGTATCACCCTGCTGCTGACGCTGGCCATCGCCAGCGCCGTCGCCCAGGCGCAAACCACGCCGCACCCGATCCTGTTCATGACCCAGGTGCCGGTGCCGGTCGACTTTGCCACCGTAGGCTCGACCTTCGCCAACCATCTTGCCGGGATGCAGTCGGTGTATCGCGGTGGCGATCTGTGGATCCGTTATCCGAACGGGACCTTGCGCAATCTGACATCCGAGGCGGGTCTGGGCAACAGCGGGTTTCAGGGCAGCAACTCGATCGCCGTGCGCGATCCGCACGTGCACTGGAACGGCAGCAAGGCGGTGTTTTCCATGGTGGTGGGCTCGCCGCCGCAGCAATTCCAGCAGTTGTCGTTCCGCTGGCAATTGTACGAAGTGACTGGGCTGGGCCAGGGGCAGACGGTATCGATCACGCTGGTGCCGAATCAGCCGACGCAGTTCAACAACATCAATCCGGCTTACCTGTCCGACGGCAGCATCGTGTTCGCCTCCGACCGTCCGCGCAATGGCGCCCTGCACCTGTATCCGCAGCACGACGAATACGAATCGACCGCCACGGTGACCGGTTTGTGGCGGCTCGATCCGGCCACCGGCAACCTGAAGTTGCTCGATCATTCGCCATCCGGCGACTTCGATCCCTTCGTCGACAGCTACGGGCGCCTGCTGTTCACCCGCTGGGACCATCTGCAGCGCGACCAGCAGGCCGACCAGGCCGGCAATCCCAACCAGAGCTTCGACTGGGTCAGCGAAGAGGCAGGTGCAGCCATCGCGCCCGGCCTCACCGAGCCGTTCCCGGAACCCCGCATCGCCGCGCCGGGTTCGACCGTCAACGACCATCGTTTCAACAACTTCTTCCCGTGGCAACTGGCCCAGGACGGCACCGAGGCGGAATTCCTCAACCATCTCGGCCGCCACGAGTTCCACAGCTATTTCAATCGCGCCTTCAACAACGATCCCAACCTGGTCGAGTTCATCGACGAGATTTCCGGCCGCACCAATCCCAACCCGATCGAAAATCTGTTCCAGATGGTCGAGGACCCGACGCAGCCGGGGCGCTACCTTGGCATCGACGCGCCGGAGTTCGACACCCATGCGTCGGGCCAACTGGTACGTCTGGTGGCCACGCCGGACACCAATCCGGACGACATCGTCATTGAGTACCTGACGCCGCGCAGTACCTTCGGCACCACGCCGGGTCCCACGCATTCAGGCCACTACCGCAATCCGCTGGTCTTGAGCGACGGCAGCATCGTCGTCGCCCACGCACCGGAGCAGGGCGGCATCGCAAACCTCGGCAGCGGCACTGCGCCGATCCCGAACTATCGCTTCCGTCTCAAGCTGATGGCACCACTGGCGGGCGCTCCGATGACGGCGGGCGCCAGCCTCACGACGGGCATCAGCAAGGCCGTCAACTGGTGGAACCCGGATGTGCTGGTCAGCTATTCCGGCGAGTTGTGGGAGCTGAGCCCGGTCGAAGTGCGATCGCGCCCGGCACCACCGGCAACCGTGGAGCCGCCAACCACGGCGCCCGAGCAAACCGCCTTCGCCAATGCCGGCGTTGCCGAAGCAACGCTGCGGCGTTTCCTGCGCCAGCAAGGCCTCGGGCTGATCGTGGTGCGCAACAACACCCATCGCGACAAGGCCGACAAGCAGCAGCCGTTCAACCTGCGCGTGCCCGGCGGCGTGCAGTCAGTCGCCACCGCTGGCACCGTTTACGACATTGCGCATTTCCAGTTGGTGCAGGCCGACCAGTTGCGCGGCATCGGCGGCAGCGCCAGCCCCGCTCCGGGGCGCCGCCCGATACCGCGCTTCCTGCACGATGCGGCCGCGGTCGCCAACAATCTGCCGAATGTCGCTGGTCCACCGGGTAGCGCCCCAATCTTCGCCGACGGTTCGACGGCGATGTTCGTGCCGACCCAGCGTGCGCTGAGTTGGCAGACCACCGCACCCGATGGCACGCCGGTCGTGCGCGAGCGCTTCTGGCTGACCGTGCAACCGGGCGAAATCCGCGAATGCGGCGGCTGCCACGGCATCAACCGCAGCGGCCAGACGGCGCAGGCCCCTGCCAGCAACACGCCGCAGGCGCTGACCGCACTGCTGCAGCACTGGAGCAGTCTGAATGGCGGGCTGATGATGGCGGACGGCTTCGAATGAAAGTGAATGCACAAACGTTGTGATCCGCGAGCGTGCCGCGCTGCGTATGTAGAGGTGCGGGGCGAGTGCCACCGTATTCCCAAACCCCATCTGGAGCCGACCATGACCCAACAGCAAGCAGACCAACAACAAGCCGAAAAGCCCACCACACCGACTCCGCAGGACCTGCCGCCGACCGCCGATCCCAAGGGCGGCCTGCTGCTGCCTGCGGTGCAGAAGGTGCGTGAAGCTGCACGCAGAGGCTGACGCTGATCGCAGTGGATCGCCCGGCGCTGCCGGTGTTGGTGGTCGGTGCGCACACGCTGGACCTCCGCGGTGTGCGCACTGCCATCGCGGAACTCGGCCTGCGTTCGACGACCACACCGGCAATCGCGCCGGACCTGCAGGCCGCGATCACCGCCTTTCGTTATCGTTACGATCTGATCAGTGCCGAGGACTGCCATCGTTGGCTGGCCGCGCGCGGACTGCTGTATGCCGATCTCAGCGCCAGCCTGCAACGGCAACGCGCCGGCGTTGTCGCTGCGAGCGCCTTCGAGCAGGACATCGATTTGTTGCTCGGCGCCGCCTGGCCCGAGCTGGCCAGCGCGGTTGCGACGCGACTGGCCGTGGCGGCCGAGAGCACGCCGGTGCTGACGCCGCCGTTCGACTGGAAACAGCTCGATCGCGACTTCCTGGTTTGGGCCAGCGACCGCCGCGACCTGGCGGCGCGCACGCGACTGCTGACGCAGACGCACCTGCACTGGCTTCGCGCGGTCGTGCACCTGGCCGAATTCGACAGCGCCGAATCCGCCTGGGAGGCACACTGGTGCGTGCTGCAGGACGGCGAGCCGTTGCCGGCCATCGCTGCGCGCGCCGCGCTGGCGCATCGCTCCGGCACCGAGTATCTGCAGGACCTGCCGCCGTCGGTGGCCCGCGCACTGGTACAGCTCGCACCCGGCAGCACCAGCGAGCCGATCGCCGACGGTGCACGCTGGTTGCTGATCAGTCTGGAGCGGGTGATCGAGCCCGCGTTGTCTGAACCGCGCATCGCCGAGGGCATCGATCGCCAACTCGATGCGATCGCCATCGAACAACTGCTCGCCCGACAGGTGCGCTGGCTGATCTGAATGATGCGGTCGCTGTCGCAAATGATCCCTGGGGTCGCCGCTTGACGTACTCCTGCTGCAGGGCGCCGGGCACCCGCCCGCCGCCGGACCCGACAAAACCATCACAGGAGAGCCAACGATGTCTGCACAACGCAAGCCCACCGATCCTTCGCAGCACGCGGAAGATTGCACCGAAAGTCAGGTCGCCGAAGCCTTGTGCGCTGCGGCGGCTGAGGTTGCGCCGGCATCGGCGGACTTGCCCATCGACGGGCAGGCCGTGCAGGGCGGCGGCTGGGGCTACCCGCAGTCGACGGTCGTTCTCAATCACAACGAAACACTGAGCGCCGAAGACGGCGACAACGATGCTCAGCCAGAGGCAGTGGCCGACCTGGCGCCGGCGCAGACCGAACAGGACGCCCTGAAGGGTGGGCCGTTCGGCGGCTTCAAGCTCAACCACAACGGGACGCTGGCTGCCGACGCGAGCGGCGAGTCGAGCGCCGACTGCTGAAACAAGGCAGGGTCAGCACGTCGCGCCCGCCGGTGCCGCGCTGATCGGCCTATGCTGTCCCAACGTCCTGTCCTGCCGGAAGCAGCGGCTTCGTGAATCCCTCCAGCGCCACCCGCGCAGGCTCCGCCGATGCGCTCGCCGATAGCCCGCTGATGCGCTTCGTTCCGGCCGAGCATCATGCGCGGCTGCGCGCGGGCTGCATCCGCGAGCAATACGCCTTCGGCGACTGGATCGTCCGCGAAGGCGCTGCGGCCGATGCCTGGTACGTGCTGGTCAGCGGTCGCGCGCGGGTGGTCAAGAGCGGCCCCGACGGGCGCGAGCTGGCACTCAATCGCCTGCTGCCCGGCGAGGCCTTCGGCGAATCGGCGCTGCTCGATGGCGGCGTGCGTCAGGCGGGCGTGCGTGCCAGCACGGCGGTCGAAGTGCTGCGGCTGCCCAGTCGCTACGTACAGGCGCTGGTGGCCGAGTTCCCCGCACTGCGCGATGCGCTCGCGCTGCTGGCGCGCTGGCGTGCGCTGCACGGCTTTCTGCAATCGCATGGCGATTTCGCCCATTTGCCCGAGCACACGCTGGCGGCGGTGATGGCCGAGTTCGAGCCGCAAACGGTCGTGGCGAGATCGATGATCGTGCGCGAGGGCGATCCGCCGGGTCCGATGTATGTACTCCGCGAAGGCCGCGCCCGCGCCTGGACCGGTACCCGCGACGCCGCAGTCCATCGCGCCTTCTATCGGGCCGGCGATTTCTTCGGCGAGCTGTCGCTGCTCGACGAGCGACCTCGCGCGGCGAGCGTGGAAGCGGTATCCGACTGCGAACTGCTGGCGTTGTCGCCGGATTCGGTGGCGCGCCTGCGCGAGCGGGAACCGGCCTTCGCGCGGATGCTGGAGCATCGCCGGGCGCTCTATCACGCCGATCAGGTGGCGCGCGTGCCACTCGATTTTGCCGAGGAGTTGCTGCCCGCCGATGCCCGCGATGTCCCGCTGGACGCCGCCGCCGCGGTGGCCGGCGACAGCGATATCGAGGCGGGCGCAGGTCGACGCCGCCCGATCAAGCGCTTTCACTTTGTCGCCCAGGTCGACGAGATGGACTGCGGCGCGGCCTGCTTCGCGATGGTCTGCCGCCACTTCGGACGCGTCGTCAGCCTCTCGCGCATCCGCGAGCTGTGCCATACCGCGCACGACGGCACCAGCCTGCGCGGCTTGGTCGCGGCGGCGGCCGAGGTCGGTCTCGCCGCGCGCGCGCTCAAGGTATCGCGCCAGCATCTTGCGGATATGCCGCTGCCGGCGATCTGCCACTACGAGGGCAACCACTGGCTGGTGGTCTATCGTGTCGATGATCGTTTTGTCTACCTGGCCGATCCGGCGCGCAGCAAGCTGCGGCTGACCCACGAGGAGTTCCTTGCCAAGTGGACCGGTTATGCCGCGCTGTTCGACTACGTGGCCGGGCCGGCGCCGGAACTGCCGCCGCCGGCCGGAATCGGCTGGCTCTGGCCGTTTGTCGCCGAACACCGCAGCAACCTCGGACTCGCCGCCGGACTGGCCATGCTCGCCAGCCTGCTCGGCCTGCTGTTCCCGGTGATCACCCAGTTCGTCGTCGACCAGGTGATCGTCGGCCGCGACCTGGAATTGCTCGCGGTGGTGGTGCCGGCGATGCTGGCAGCACTGGTATTCCTGCTGCTGGCCAATCTGATCCAGCAGTACCTGCTGAGCTTCATCGCCGTGCGCATCGACAGCTCGGTGCTGGATTTCCTGACCCGGCGCCTGCTGGCGCTGCCGATGCGCTACTTCCAGAGCCGCCGCACCGGCGACATCCAGCGCCGGCTCGACGGCGCGCGCCACCTGCGTCAGTTCGTCGTCGAGCAGGGCGTCGACGGGCTGCTCGCCAGCATCCAGCTGATCGGCTGCGTGCTGCTGATGGTGCTGTATTCGCCCGCACTCGCCGGCCTGTACCTGCTCGCCGCACCGCTGTATGCCGCGCTGATGCTGTACTCGCGGCGCGTGCTGCGGCCGCTGTATGCGGATCTCGAAGCCGCGCATGGCCGTTATGCCTCGCACCAGATCGACGCCGTCAAGGGCATCGAGGCGGTCAAGGCGGCGGCCGCCGAGCAGGGCTTTCGCGACGCCATGCTGGCGCAGTTCCTGGAAGTGTCGCGCAAGCAGTTCCGCGGCAACTTCGTGATCATGGCTTACCAGAGTGCGCTGCAGGCGGTGGGCCTGCTGACCACCGTCCTGTTCCTGTGGGCCGGCGCCCACGCCGTGGTGCGTGGCGAGTTCACGGTCGGCGCCTTCGTCGCCTTCAGCAGCCTGATGGCGATGGCCAGCAGCGCCGTGCTGCGCGCGTTGGGCACCTGGGATGGCTTGCAGATCATGGCCGTGCTGCTGGAGCGTCTGAACGACGTGATCGAGCCCGAACCGGAGCAGGGGCGCGACCGCAGCCGGCTGCGACCGGTGCCCAGCCTCGAAGGTCACATCGAACTGCGTGGCATCGGCCTGCGCTATGGCGGGCCGGAATCCGCCGAAGTGCTCTCCGGCATCAGCTTCGAGATTCCGGCAGGCAAGACCTGGGCGCTGGTCGGTCGCAGTGGCTGCGGCAAGACTTCGCTGGTCAAGCTGATCGCCGGCCTGCTGCCACCGAGCAGCGGTCGCATCCTGTTCGACCGCATGGACAGTGCCGATCTCAATCACCGCGACCTGCGCCGGCAGATCGGTTTCGTGCTGCAGGACAACCACCTGTTCGACCAGAGCATCGCCCGCAACATCGCCTTCGGCGACCCCGAGCCCGATCCCGAGCGCGTGCGCCGCGCCGCACAAATGGCGAACGCGCACGACTTCATCGAGCGCCTGCCGCTGGGCTACGAGACGCGCGTGGGCGAGACTGGCCTGGCCCTCTCCGGCGGCCAGCGCCAGCGCATCGCGATCGCCCGCGCGATCTACCACGACCCGCCGATCCTGATCTTCGACGAGGCCACCAGCGCCCTCGACACCGAGAGCGAGCGCGCGATCCAGAAGAATCTCGGCGAGCTGACTCGTGGACGCACCTGTCTGGTGATCGCGCATCGGCTGAGTACCATCCGCGATGCCGACCGCATCCTGGTGATGGACGGCGGACGCATCGCCGAGCAGGGCAGCCACGATGAGTTGATCGAGCGCCGTGGCCTCTACTTTTATCTCTGCAGCCAGCAACTGGGGCCCGCCGGATGACGCAGGCAGCGGCATCGCGCGAAGAACCGGGCCCCACCGGCCTGCTGCCGGCGGACGCGCCACCGCGGGCCGCGCGCTGGGCCGGGACGCTGCTGCTGGTCGCGTCGGTAACCGTGGCGCTGTTCGCCGCGATCGCGCCGCTGCCGGAAACCGTCGTGGCGCCATTCGAACTGGTGCCGGTGGACGACAGCGCACCGATACAGGCGCCGGTGCAGGGGCGTGTCACGCGCGTCGCGGTGCGCGAGGGCCAGGCGGTAGCGGCTGGCGAGGTCTTGTACGAAATCCGCAGCGACGGCGTGCGCGACCTCGCGGCGCAGCGGCAAGCGCTGGACGAAGAGCGCGCGGCGCTCACCGCCCGCATCGATCAGCGCGCCGCCGATCACGCGCGCGAACTCGAATTGCTGGCCGCCGAGCGCGGCGTGCTCGAGCGTGGCCTGACGCTGCGCCGCGATCACGAAAAAACCGTCGCAGCGCTGCTCGCGCGCAAGGAGCGCGCGGTCGAGAGCGGCTTGCTGGCCGGCATCACCCTGCTCGACGATCGCCTGCTGGCGGCCGAATCGATGCAACAGCGGGTGCTCGCCGAACAGGCCTTGCAGCAATGGTCGCTGCGGCATCAGCAGCGCATTAGCGAACACCAGCGCGCGCAAGCCGAAGACGCGGCGACGCTGGCCGGCCTGGATCCGCGCATCGCCGCGCTGCGCGCGCAATTGGCCGAGGTCGATGGCGACCTGCAGCAAGTGCGCGCAGCGCACGCCGCCATCGTCCTGGGCATGCGCGTGCCGGCAGCCGGCGCAGTCGTCGCCGTTGGCGAGGAACTGGCGCGCCTGGCGCGCATCGATGCGCACGTGCAGGCCCGGCTGCAATTATCCGAAGCCGACCTGTCGCGTCTGCGGCCGGGTCAGGCGGTGCGCCTGTACCTCGCGGCATTTCCCTACCAGCGGCATGGCAGCGCGCCGGCGCGCATCACCTGGGTCAGCCCGGCGGGCGACACGACGGCGCAGGCCAGCACCTTCCACGCGCTCGCCACACTCGAGCGCATCCCGCAGTCCGGCCCGCGCCCGCTGCCCGGCATGAGCGGCGAAGCCCGCGTACTGGTGGCCCGGCGCACGCTGCTGCAACGCGCCCTGGAGCCCATGCGCGGGCTGCGCGAACGCTTGTGGCTGGAGTGAATCTGTCCGTTCGGCGTGATCCCTGTGCCCTCGCGCCTGCGTACGTTGCTGGCATGACCGGGCCGAACTTCGGCCGGGGCGATTGACTCATGGATCCGAACCTCATCGACCCGAATTGTCCCGTCGAAACGCCATTGCCCGGCTGCGCCCAGCGCCCGGTCACCACGACAGGCGTGGCGCAACCAGCGCGTTCGCGTTCTGCCGCACTGGTCACGATGCCGTTTGTGAAAACGTCGTGGCCCTCGATTCAACTGGGTCTGCTCAAGCAGATCGCGGTCGATCGCGGCCATTCGGTGACCAGCCTGCACCTGAACCTGGATTTCGCGGCGCAGCTCGGCGCCGATGATTACGATGCGCTTTGCGATGGCCTGCCGGATTTCCTCGGCGAGTGGCTGTTCGCTCTGGCCGCGTTCGAGACAGAGGCCCCCGACCAGGCGGTCGATCTGCTCGACAGCATGGCGCCAGAGACCCTGGGTTCGCTGCTCCAGGCCGGATTCGATGTCGAGCGGCTGCGCCGCCTTCGCGAGGACGGCGTGCCACGCTACCTGGAGCAGTTGATCGAGACGATCGACTGGCAGCAATTCGGCGTAGTCGGCTTCAGCTCCTGTTTCCAGCAGAACACCGCCTGCTTTGCATTGGCCAGTCGCCTCAAAGCCAGATTCCCAGCGATGGTAATCCTGTTCGGCGGCGCCAATTTTGATGGCGACATGGGCATCGAATGGGTACGCAAGTTGCCATTCATAGACTACGCCGTGATCGGCGAAGGCGATGAGGCCTTTCCCGAGATCCTGGAAGCGCTGCGAGACGGCGAAGATCCGGCGACGATCGCTGGCGTTGTGTGTCGACGCCACGGCGAGGTTGCGCCGCCATTATCGAGGAGGGCCAGAAGCAAACTGGATGATGCGCCGGTGCCCGATTACCGGGAGTATTTCGACCGGCTGATCGCACTCGGCTTGATGTCACCGGAAGCACGCCGGCGCATCCGTATTCCTTTCGAAAGTGCGCGCGGCTGCTGGTGGGGTGCGAAACATCATTGCACGTTCTGCGGCTTGAATGGCAACAACATGGCGTTTCGCGCCAAATCGCCGGATCGGGTGCTGACGGAATTGGCCGAGCAGGCTCGAAGGCATCGCTGCTTCGAATTCTTTGCAGTCGACAACATTCTGGAACCTCGATATCTGAGCGAATTCTTCTCGCAAATCAGTCAGCAAGGCCTGGATTACCGGTTCTTTTATGAAGTCAAGTCGAATCTGACCCGCAGCCAGATCAAGGCGCTGCATGCGGGAGGCGTGCGCCACATCCAGCCCGGCATTGAATCGCTGAGCACGCCGGTCTTGAAATTGATGCGCAAGGGCGTCACCGCCATCCAGAATGTGAATCTCCTGCGCTGGGCACGCTATTACGGCATCGAGGTCATCTGGAATCTGCTCTACGGCTTCCCCGGCGAGTGCGAAAGCGACTATCGCCTCCAAGCCGAGCTGATGCAGAAACTGGTTCACCTGCAACCACCTACACATCACGCGAATCGCATATCGATGCACCGTTTCAGCCCGATATTCGATGATCGCCAGGCCTTTCCGGCGAACTATGTCCGGCCCAGCGCGAGTTATTCGCACATTTATCCTGCCAACATCGAATTGCAGCAGGTGGCGTTTCAGTTCGATTACGAATTCGAGCAGAGCCTGCCCGACTCAGCGCTGCCGCAAACCGATGCCGTGGTGCAAGCCTGGCGCCAATCCTGGGTCGCGCCCAACCGGCCGTGCATGCAGTTTCGCCTGGCGCCCGGCGTGATCGAGATCGAGGACCGCCGTGATCGCCAGCGCCCACGCGCCTACAGCGTCCAGGGCATGGCAGCGCAGCTTTATGCAGCGTGCAGCGATCAGCCTCGCTCGGCAGCTGCTCTCGCGCGTTTATTGCAGCTCGACTGGAGCCCTGCGCGTATCGAGCGTTGCCTGGGCGACTTCCGCGACCTTGGCTTGATGATGCAAGAGGGCAGCCGTTTCCTCAGCCTGGCGTTGCCGGCCTCGGCGGGCCGTTAACCTGTCAACCCCGACGGGCACAGCGCCCGGCGGACACCCGGCGGCGAAACCATCGCCGACTACCAAGGAGAGTGTTGTGAGCAACAAGAATCAACCCGAACCAACCGAAGAGCGTCCGCAGATCAAGGTCGAAGACTTGCCGATGGAAGAGAACGCCGAAGAGGCCGTCAAGGGAGGGCCGGTCTACATCAAGTACGGCGGAGTTGAGGGTGAAGTCACTCCGCGCCGGCCCTGATCGATCGCAAAAGCGGGTAAGCGTATGCAGCACGGTCGGTCTGCGCGGCACGCCGCGCACCGGCTTCGACCCTCGCGTCGATGCCCGCGGCCCTCCCTGCATGAACCGCCCATGCGGGCCATGTTCCATGGCGTAGGTAGCGCGATCGCTCCAGGGATCACGCGGTTTCGGAATCGTCAGGATCTGCAATCGCGCCCGGATCATCGCTGGCGCGGCAGGCGTTCCCAGAGTGCGCGGGTGTAACTGTCAACCTTGTCCCAGGCGCCATCGTCGGGATCTACGCCGGCAAGGGTGACCGTGGGATCCGCGTCGTTCGCCAGCAGGCAACTCGCGTGGAGAATGCGGCCCTCCAGCGCATGTAGCGGATCGAGATCGGGCAAGGCGAGCAGTTCTTCGGTGGTCGTGCACTTCGCCGCCGGCAAGCCGCGGCGATCGGCAAGGCGCGCGCGCAGCAACAAGGCCAGTGCACGGTAGGTGCGGCCCTCGGTGCGCAACTCGCCGCTGAGGAAGGGTTCTACCGATGCCATTGCGGCCTGCGCGGCGCCGAGCTCACCCAACTGCTCGAAGGCGCGCACCAGCCCGAGCTGCCCACTCATGTAGCGATCGGTATGTGGACTGCCGTCGCGATCCCAGCGCGCCAGGCCGGTCTGCAGCCAACGCAGTGCCTGCGCCGGCTGCCCGGCTTGCAGTTCGGTCAGCCCCAGGTTCAATTCTGCCCGCGCGATGCGCGCATCGTCTTCAGGATAGTGTTTCTGCAGGATGCCCCGATGGCGCTCGAACAGCGCCGACGCATCGGCAAAGCGCCGCTGCCGCAGCAAGGCGACGGCGAGGTTGTTGAGCGCCGGTCCGATGCGCTCGCTGTCGCGGCCATGCAGGGCTTCGTCGATGGCGAGCGACTCGGCGAATGCGATCTCGGCTTCGTCGAAGCGCTTGACTCGCAGCAGGCTGAGGCCGAGTCCGTTGGCGAAACGACTCAACAGCGCGGGCTGGATCCCGGCCGTTTCGCGCGCCGCCCGATAAGCCTGCTCGGCGATCGCTGCGGCCTCGGCATCGCGACCCAGACCGTTCAGCACCGACACGTGCACGCTGATGATGCCGCTGAGTTCCTCCGAGGCCGGACCCAGTCGCTCCAGCATCGATTGTCGGGCACGTTCCAGCCGCGGCAATGCTTCTTCGTAACGGCGCAGATTGTTGAGGACGACACCCGCCAATCCGTCGACGCGCGCGCGTAGCGCCGGCAACCTGTCGCCCGCGGTCGCCAATTCGCGGTCCGCTGCCTGTAGTTGCGCCAGTGCGCCTTCCCGGTCGCTCTGATTGTTGATCGCGGTCGCCAGCGCCAGATGCCACTCGATGCGCGTTTCCAGGCTGCTGTCGGCGGCCAGCAGGGGCGCGGCACGCTCAAGGATGGCGCGTCCCTTCGCCGTTTCGCGCAAGCTCACATAGGCGTCGCCGATGGCGACCAACAGCGCTGCGCGGGTGGCGTCGTCGAGATCGTGCTGCGTGTCCAGCGTCTTGGTGCCCTGGTCGAGCACCTGCCGCGCGCTGGGCTCGGGTGTGCCGGCGATCTCGGGATCGGCCAGCGCGAAGGCGCGCGTCATGAAATCGGCGACGGCCCCGGCGATGCGCGCCTCGCGTTCGGCCGACCGACGCGCCGCATCGGCGACTCCGGCCTGCCACAGGGCAACACCCAGTCCGCCGATCAGGGACAGCAGCGCGAGCGCCGCCATTGCGCTGGCCAGCGCATGGCGCTCCAGGAAGCGACGCATCCGATACCGCAGGTTGCCGCGCCGCGCGAGCACCGGGTCCCGGCGCAGGTGGCGGCGTACATCCTCGGCGAGCTCCGCAACCGCGCCATAGCGTTCGATCGGCTCCTTGCGCAGCGCCTTCATCACGATCGCATCGAGGTCGCCGCGGAGTTGCGCGGCGATGCGCTGCCGATCGGATCCCGCGCCGGGTGCGCTGCTGTCCGCACGCAGGGCCTGCGAAGGGCGCGTGGGCTCCTCGCTGAGGACCGCGTGCTCGTAGGCCGCAGGTGTCGAAGCGCGCTGCCCCCAGGGGCGCAACCCGGTGAGCAGCGTGTACAACAGCAAGCCGAGGGCATGCACGTCGACACTGGTGGTGACGGCTTCGCCACGCACCTGTTCGGGCGCAGCGTACTCGGGGGTGAACAACCGCTGTCCGGTGCCGGTCAGTTCATGACCGGGCTCGAGCAATTTGGCGATGCCGAAATCGAGCAGCTTCACCCGCCCGTCGCCATCGACCAGGATGTTGGAGGGCTTGAGGTCGCGGTGGACCACGAGACTGCGGTGCGCATAGGCCACGGCTTCGCACACCGACAGGAACAGGCGCAGGCGCGCCGGCACGTCCAGGCGCGCGGATTCGCAGTAATCGAGCAGGCCCTGCCCGCGCACGTATTCCATGACCAGCCAGGGCTGGCCGCCCTCGGTTTCGCCGCCGTCGAGCATCGCGGCGATGTTGGGGTGCTGCAGTCCGGCAAGGATCCGCCGTTCGGAACGGAAGCGACGGCGCAGATCGAGGCTGTCCCAACCGCTGCGGATCAGTTTCAGCGCCCCCTGCTGGCGGAAGTCGCCGTGGTGCCGCTCGGCGCGCCACACCGCCCCCATGCCGCCGCGACCGATTTCCTCGATCAGCGTCCACGCTCCGAATTGCCGTCCCTGCATCAGTTCGCGCTCGCGCGCCAGTTCCTCGGCGTCGAGGTCGCGCAACAGGTCTGGCGCCATGCCGATCAATCCGGTCGTGTCGTCCGGGTCCGCCTGGTCGGCCGCGAGCAGCGCCAGCAACTCCGCCTGCGCGGCGGCGTCGAGGCGGCCGGCGGCGACCAGTTCCCGCACATATCCCGGCCGCTCTTCCGCCGGCAGCGCAATCGCTTGCTCAAAAGCCGATCGCAGTACGCGCCAGCGACCAGCCGCAGCGTCTTGTTCAGGATTCTGCTCCGTGCTCACCGAACATCCATCGACGGTCGACCCATGCGTTGATTACGTGGCAAGGCCGCAGCGGGGATCATCCGCTGGCATCTCCGGCGAGCTCTCTGGCGAGGAAGGCGCGGGCCGTTCGCGTATCGCGCTTGACCGTGGGTGTCGACACCCCCAGCAACTCCGCCACGTCGGTCACCTCCAGACCGGCGAAGAAACGCAGCTCGATCACCTCCGCAAGTCGCGGATCGAGTCGGGCGAGCTTGCCCAGTGCCTCGTCCATGCGCACGAGATTGTCCGCCTGCGCCTCGACCGGCAGGTTCCTGGCGTCCAGATCATCCAGCGACAGGTGCTCGGCGCCACCGCCGCGACGGTCCGCCAGGCGCGCTCGCGCGTAGTCGATCACCACCTGGCGCATCGCGCGTGCCGCCGTTGCGTAGAAATGGCGGCGATTCTCGAAGCTCGGGGCGCATTGGCCATAGAGCTTCAGGTAGGCCTCGTTGACCAGCGCCGCGGTGTTCAAGGTCTCGCCGCGACGGTGGCGCCCCAATTCGGCGCGGGCGATCCGCCGCAAGTCCTCGTAAACCGCCTGCATGGCCACATCGTGCCCGCGCGCGTTGAAACCGCCCGGCGTCAGGCCATCGGTGATCGGATCTTCGTCCATCCGCCGATAGTAGCCAAGAAATTGCGCCAACGCTGGCGCCGGCGGTCAAGCGCTGCGCAACTTGCGCACGCTGTCTGCCGGCGGCAGCGCCGTCGGATCTGCCGTGGACTTCAGTCCTTGATCAACTTGATCGTGGCGACGCCTGCGCCCAGGCTCAGGCCCACGCCCTTGATGGTGCCCTTCAACTTGACCACCACGCCCTTGCTGTTCCGGTAGGTCGCTTCCAATTCCCCCTGACCTGCGAGCGCCGACGAGTTGACCGCCGCGTACTCGCCCTCGAAGTCCTCGATCCTGTCCAATGAATACACTTCGCCGACCGCGCTCATCTCCTTGACGACCTTGCCGCCGACACCGGCGCTCGCGCTCTTGTAGCTGAACGGGTAATCCTTGCCGCCGAAATGCAGCACGCCCTTGCCGGCGGTTCCACCCATGATCAGGCGCATCTGCTCGGAGGCCACTTCGAGCGTTGCGCTTGGCGCGCCGCTGGTTTCAACCATGGCCGGGTCGCTGTCCTCTTCCGGCGTTTGCGCCGGGTTGGCCGCATTCGTTGGCTGTATCGACGCCATCGCCAGCAACGCACAAAACACACTGCCGGCAGCCAGCACACGCAAACTGATCATGATCCTCGCTCCTGTTGGATGGTCCGCAATTCAGGGATTGCACTGCCGCTAACGTAGGGCATCGGCGATCGCCAGCCAATGAGACCTAAGTACCCACGCGCGGTGCGAGGTTGGGGGTGAATCATCAATGCAGGCGCGCACCGCCGGTTGGTTTGCCCTGATTGCCGATCCCCAGCTCATCGCAAAGGTGCACCAGTTGCGCCAGCGAGCGCACGCCGACCTTGGTCATCACTCGCCCGCGGTGCACCTTGACGGTTTTTTCGGCGATGCCGAGGTCGGCGGCGATCTGCTTGTTCAGGCGCCCGGCGATGACCTGGTCCATGACTTCGCGCTCGCGCGCCGACAGCCGGGCGATGCGGGCCTTCAATTCGCCGAGGTGGCTGTCCTGCGCCAGATGCTCGCGATGCAATGCCACGGCCGTGTCGATCGCTGCAAGCAACCGATCGGCGTCGATCGGCTTTTCCAGGAAATCCAGTGCCCCGCGTTTCATCGCCTGCACCGACAGCGGCACACTGCCCTGCCCGGTCAGGTAGATCACCGGGAAACCGAGGCCAAGTTCATGCAGGCGCTGATGCAGCTCGGGCCCGCTCATGCCCGGCATGTTGACGTCGAGCAGGATGCAGCCGACGCCCTGCGTCGGCATCTGGTCGAGGAAGTCCTGCGCCGTGCAGAAGGTCAACGCGGACCAACCGGCAGAACGCAGCAATCGCGACAAGCCGGCGCAAACGTCCGGCTCGTCGTCGATCACGTAGACGGTCGCGACCGCGCTGTTCACTCAGCGCCAACCCAGATCACGCCACGGCCGGGGCGCGCCGGGTTGCCGCCGAGCCCGCGGATGTGCAGCCGGTGAGCCGATGAACACGCGCACGACCGGGTCAGAACTTCCAGACGGTTTGCACGCCCAGCACGAAGACGCCGGTGTCCGATTCGTCGAGATCGACGCTGTAGTAGGTGGCGCCGAGGCCCGCATGCCAGCGCGGCGTGAACTTGTAGCCGATCGCCGCCCCAGCGTACAAATCGGTGCCGTCGTCGTCGCCCTTGAGGGTGGCGCTGCCGGGGATCTTCAGCGTCGTCTCGCCGTCCCACGCCCACAGGCCGATGCGTCCGGTCATGTACCAGGTATCGCTGAGATCGGCGATCAGGTTCAGACCGAGGTTGAAGCCATCGATGTCCGCCTTGATCTTGCCGCGGCCCTCGACGGCATTGAAGGAGTTCTCGAATTCGCCGAAGCTGGCGTAGCCGCCCTCGACGCCGAGCGTGTCGGTGAAGCGATAGACGACCGAGAAATTCGAGCTGAACGATTCGTCGTCCAGTTCGTCTTCGTCGATGTAGCCGAGTCCGGTGTAGCTGCTGGTTTCCCAGCCGGCGGCGGCAGCGACGTTGGTCGCCATCAGCGCGGCGAGGCCGAGTGCCTTCAAGATGTTCGCTTTCATGTTGTGCGGAATCCTTGTCATTGAGTTGACCATCTCGGGATGGGTTACTGCTGCACGGCGCATCGAAAAACTCTGAACGAGTCGTCGTCGCGGGCGGCGCAGCGATGCGGCAATCCAGGATCGAGGCTAAAAAGCGGAATCCTGTCCTGTTTCGCCACGCCCGCACCGTCGGCTGTCCGGAGCGGGTCGAGGGTGCGCTGGATCATCGCGTGCCGGATTAGACACATCGATCCCGACGCAATCCATGGGACTCATGTCCCATGCGCTGCAGTAAAGCATGCGGATCGTTGCCCTGCCATCGCCGGGCTACTCGACTGCCGGCAAGCATTCATGCGGCCGCCGGCAACAGCACATGGAAAGTCGCTCCCGGCCCGTGATTGTTGCTGGCCCACAGCCGGCCCGCGTGAGCTTGCACCAGCGTCCGGCACAGCGGTAGGCCGAAGCCGAGGCCATTGGCTTTGCTGCTGACGAAGGCCTGGAAGATGCGCTCGATATCGCCCTCGGGAATGCCGCTGCCGACATCGCAGACCTCGATCAGGGCGCCTTCGGCGTGGCGCTGGACGGTCAGCGTCAGCGTCCGCTCGTCGCTGGCGTCGGTCATGGCATCGGCGGCGTTGACGATCAGGTTGATCAGCACCTGTTGCAACTGGATCTGGTCGCCGCGAACCATCGGCACGTCGTCGGCGAACGCCTCGACCACATGCACGTTGCGATCCACCAGCTCGCTGTGCAGCAACTGGATCACGTCGCGGACCTTGCGGCGGACGTCGATGGCATCGAATTCCGGGGGGTCGTTGCGCAGCATGGCGCGCAAACGGCGGATCACTTCTCCGGCACGTTTGGCGCTGTCGACGATTTCGCCCAGTCCCTCCTTGACCTCCTCCAGATCGGGCGCGTTCCTCCCCAGAAAACGCTGCGAGGCCTGGGCATTGCTGAGGATCGCGGCCAACGGCTGGTTGATCTCGTGCGCCAGCGAACCCGACAGCTCGGCGAGCATGCCGACTCGGGCGACGTGCGCCAGCGCGGCACGTTGCATCGCCTGCTCGCGCTCCTGCTGCCGGCGCCCGGTCACGTCGAAGACGATGGCGATGACCAGCGTCCGACCGTCCACGTTGACCGGATTCAGCGTGACCTCGACCACTTTGCGGGTACCGTCGCGGGCCAGCAACTGGACTTCGCGCGCCGGTCGCATCTGCCGGCGCGTGGCCGCAGCCCCGTACTGGCGACGAAGGTCCTGGTGCCCCGCCTGAGACTCGGGCGGCACCAGCGCGTCGATGGCCATGCCGAGCAGATTCGCGACGGGGTAACCGGTCAGCTCGGCCGCCGCCTGGTTGGCCAGCGCGATGCGGCCGCTTTCGTCGACCAGCAGCATGGCGCTTGGCGATGCCTCGAACACCACAACGAAAATTGCGTCGTTGCTGTGGTGGTCGGTGACATCGATGAGCACGCCATGCGCGCGCAGCGGGGTATTGCCGTCAGCGCGAGCGATGCGGCCATGGACGGCGATCCAGCGCCGCGCGCCGGACCCCGCGAGGAGCCGGAATTGACCGCTGAATTCGCCAATCTCGGTGCGCACCAGATCCGCGATCGCGGCGCGGACCCGTTGCTGGTCCTGCGGGTCCACCGCGGTCATGACCTCGGCGAGCCCGATTTCGCCGCCGTCGCCGCGAGCGACGATCCGCGCGGCGCGATCGCTGAGCCGGAGGCGATTGCCGACGGCCTCCCAATGCCACAGACCGAGTCCCGCGGATTCCTCGACCAGCCTCAGATTGTTGCTGACTTCGTCCAGGCTCGCGGTGGAACTGCGCAGGCGGCGGGCGAGCTCGGTTGCCTCCAGCAGATCGTCCGCGAGCTGGATGCTGGCGATCACGGCGAAGCCGAGGATCGCGATCGACAGCGTCATCGGCACCGGGGCACCCAGCAACACGACGCTGATCCCCGAGCTGGCGGCGAACAGCAACAGCAGCAACAGCGCGCCGACGGATTGCAGGCCGCGACGGCGCTGCCGCGACGCCGGTTTGCGCGCGAGTGCGATCATGCGATCGATCAGGTAAACCAGCAGCAACAGGTTGCTCAGTTGCAGCAGCGCGAACCACGGATTGACCGTGCCCACCGGCACCATGAAGATCGCACCGCCGAAGGTCGACAGCGGTCGCAGCGCATCGATGCTGAGAAAGCTCACGGAGGCGCCGGTGCCGTGGTTGGCCGCGATGACCGCCAGCCGGGCGCCGATCGCCGATAGCACCAGCCATCGCCTGCCGGGCGCGTGCAGGCTGGCGATGCCGATCGCCACGAGCGCGATCAATTGCGCGACCGTATGACCCCAGCGTATCGCGGCTGCGTACTCGGCCGGGCTAACCGCCAGGAACGCGCGCATTTCGAAGTGGCCGCAAACGGCAACCAGGAAACACAGTGCGGCAACCAGCGCGTGCTCGGACTGCTCACGCTGGCGCAGCCACACCAGAAAGTGAAAACAGCCGAGCACTGCAGCCGCGCAGATCACCGTCATCCAGACGACATGCATCCAGTTCAGCATCGACCCGCGCCATCGCTCGGCTGCAACAGCGCCGAGTATATCGGCGCGGCCTGCTCAGTTTCGGGAAGGGGTCTCGGTGACCCAGTGGATGGCGTCGAGCAGCGCCTGATCGTCGACCGGCTTGCGCAGGAACAAGCGCGCACCGAGCCCGTGCGCACGCGAGCGCGAGGCGGGGTCGTCGTGCGCCGAGATCGCGATCACCGGCAGGGTGATGCCACGCTGATTCAACTGCGCCTGGACTTCGGGCCCGGACAGTCCGGGCATGGTGATATCGAGCAGGATGCAGGCGTTCTGCATGTTCGCCGCCTCCGCCAGAAATCCTTCGGAGGACTCGAAACAGCGCGCTTCGAGGCCCGCCGAACGCAGCAGACGCGCAAATCCGCCACGCACGCCGGCGTCGTCATCGACGACGAAGACAATGGTGGCTGGAACTGACTTGATCACCTCGATCCGCCCGGGTTCACCGAAATTTCCACCGCCCATGAGGTCTGCGGCCCGATCACCACTTCGCGTCCCAGCGCCTCGAAAGATCCCGGAACGCGTCAAAACCAGGTCAGCGACTGCGCCATCGAAATGCGACCTTGATCCCATCGGTCGCGCGTGCCCGGCCTACGTCTGCGGCAGGTTCGCAGTGGCCGCGCTAACCCGCTCAGGACGCCGCTTTGCCGCGCGCCGCATCGAGCTGCCGCACCAGAATCGCCGCCCATTCCTTGAGGATCAGTCGCGCCTCTTTCTCGTTTTCGCCGCCGGTGATGAAGTGCGGCCGTTGCGTCTTGCGCGCTTCTTCGCGGTCGTACGCACGTACCAGCACCGCACCACTGGCCGAATCACGCAACTCGGCGACCAATACCATCTCGCCGGCCGAGACCGCGTAGGTATCGGCGTGCGCCGCGCCGGAGACGTCCGGCTTGCTGATGTAGAGGTCGGCGATTGCCGCCGCAAATTCGAGCACGTCGTCGCCCGCAGCCTCGACCACCTCGTAGCCACCGGCCTTCAGCGCGGCGGTGAACTCCTCGCGCAGGGCTGCCGCCAGCCGGTTCTTGATCTTCTGCGCATCCTCCGCGCGCATCTTGAATCGCGACCCGGGCAGCGGCGTCTTCTCCCAGTGCTTGTTGAACGCGACGGTGATCGAGCCGAGCATCACCTTGGTGTACGCATCGATGCTGGCATCGGGGCGCTTGTAGGCGACATCGATGCCCGCGACCGAAGTCTGCACCAGGCCATCCGGAGAACTGGTTTCGATTTCGGCGAGCGCCGCGCCTGCAAAGGTGAACGCAAGGACGGCGGCCATCATGGGACGGAACATGCGACTACTCCTCAGAGTGTAGGACTGGCGTGCATCAAGATCGAACGCGCCGTGCGAACTGGCAATGGGACGAAGGGCCAACTGAGGACAGAGGCGCCGAGTCCGATTCATGTCCGGACTCGGCTCAAACGCCCGCGATGGTCGTGCCGCTGCAACGATCGATGCGCTTCATCCCCCGCCAGTCATGGTCCCTAGGTCTCATTGACCGCAGACCACGTGCAGCCCCAGTTTGCTCGCGATACTGTCGACCCACTTGCCATAAGAGCGCATTGCCGTGAATCCGATCCAAAGCTGCGTCGCCGCAATCGCGCTGGCTTCCACTGCACTGGTCGCGCCGCCCGCCGCGGCTGCCGACGAAACCCTGGCCTGTCGCACTCGCCCGGTGTTGCCGGAAGGGCGCCCGCGGATCGGCCTGGTGCTCGGCGGCGGCGGCGCGCGCGGCATCGCCCACATCAGCGTGCTGCGTACGCTGGAGGAATTGCGCATCCCGGTCGACTGCATCGCCGGAACCAGCATGGGCTCGCTGGTGGGCGCCTTGTATGCGTCGGGCATGTCGGTCGATGCCATGGAGGAACTGGTGCTCACCCAGGACTGGGCGCAACTGTTCGACGACAATCTGGCGCGTCCGGAGCGTTCGCTGCGGCGCAAGCGCGACGACGATCTGGTGGTCGGCGCACCCGGCGTTGGCATCAGCAGCACGGGCATCAAGATCGCGACCGGCGTGATGAGCGGCGAGCGCGTACTGCTGGCCTTCGAGAAGTTCATCGAGCCGGTCAGCACCATCGAGAATTTCGACGACCTGCCGATCCCCTATCGGGCCGTCGCCGCCGACCTCAACAGCGGCTTGCCGGTGGTGATCAGCACCGGCGACCTGGCGCTGGCGATGCGCGCCAGCATGTCGGTCCCGGGCGTCTGGCCACCGGTCGTGCTCAATGATCAGGTCCTGGTGGACGGCGGCGTCGCGCGCAATGTTCCGGTCGACGTGGTGCGCGCAATGGGCGCCGACATCGTCATCGCGGTCGACGTGGGAACGCCGTTGGCGGAACTGGAAGCGAATGCCTCGGTGCTCAGCGTGGTTGCCCAGTTGAGCGGCTTCCTGACGGTGCGCAATACCCAGGAGTCGCTGGCCTCATTGAAGGATCTGGACGTGATGATCCGGCCGCCGCTCGGGACCCGCGTCACCTCGGCGAGCTTCGAGAAGGGCAAGGAAGCCATGCTCGCCGGACAGGAGGGCGTCGATGCGGTACGCCCGCAGCTCGAGCGATTGAGCATCGATGCCGCCGGCTACGCGCAGAACCTGTCGCTGCGCAGCGGTCGGCAGTCGCAGCCTCCGGTGATCGAGTTCGTGCGCATGGAAAACCAGTCGCGCTACGCCGACGACTACCTGCTGCAGTACATCGACGTGCCGCTGGGCCAACCGCTGGATGCCGCCGCACTGGAAAAGCAGTTGTACGTCCTGTTCGGGTTCAACACGCTGTCGCGTTCGACCTACGAGGTGGTCAAGGAGAACGGCAAGGCCGGCCTCATCCTGCACGTCCAGGAGAAGCCGCAGGGCCCCAACTATGTCGAGCTCGGACTTTCGACCAGCAGCGATTTCGAAGGCGATTTCGATTTCAATGTGCGGCTCGGCGTGCTCACCTCGCCGATCAACGAGCGCGGCGGCGAGGCGCGCGGGTTGCTCCAGATCGGCGACGAAACGACGCTGCTCGGCGAGTTCTACCAGCCGTTCGGCTATCTCGGCCGCTACAGTTATGCGGTTCGCGCGCAGTATTACGACCGCAAGATCAACCAGTACGATGCCGACGGCAACAAGCGCAACGTGATCGGTGCCGCGCAAGCCGGCATCCAGGGCGTCATCGGACGCGAGTTCGGCAACTACGGCGCCGTCCTGATTGGTGGCCGCCGCTACGTCGGCAATGCCGAGGTGGTGGTCGGCGATCCGGGCCTTCCGGACTTCGATTTCGATATCGGCGAGGTCTACCTCGAGGCCACCGTGGACCGGGCGGACAGTTTCTTCTTCCCGCGCCAAGGCTATTTCGCGCGCGCCCGCTACACCTGGTCGCGCGAATCGCTGGGCGCCGACCTCGACTTCGACCAACTCGATTTCGACGCGCTCTACGCGCATCGCTTCGGTGCGCATTCGGTGCTCGGCGGCGTTCGCTATCACGCCACGATGGACGGCATCGCTCCGCTGCAGAGCCAGTACCGCATCGGCGGCTACACGCGGCTGGCGGGCTTCAAGAACAACGAACTGGTCGGCCAGAACTTCGCGCTGCTGGCAGCCGGCTATTCGTACCAGGTGGGCGAGATTTTCGGGCAACCGACCCTGCTCGGCGGCACCCTCGAATACGGCAACGTGTGGCTCGAACGCTCAGACATCGGCTTCGACGATGCCATCCTCAACGGCAGCGCCTATTTCGGCATCGATTCCTGGATCGGCCCGATCCTGCTCGGCGTAGGAGCGCGCGAGGGTGGCGAGCACACCTTGTTCCTCGAGATCGGACATCGGTTCTGAGGCGGGATCGCGTCACTTCCTCGCCCCGCGCGCGGGGCGTGGAAGCGCGCTGCCGCTCTTCGTCAGCAGTTGCAGCAGCGTCCAGACAAGTCTGGACCCACAGAAGCTCCAGGCAGCCGCGACACTCACCACGCGTATTGCAGACGGATGGCCAGGGCGAGCGAATCCTCGGCCCGGGCGTTGGGCCCGGTCAGTTCGACAAAGCGCACCAGATTCGCCGCAATCCGCGTGCGTTCGCCGAGGTCCCAGGCAGCGCCGAAACTGAGGTTGGTTTCGCTACCACCCTGGATGTCGTCGTCGCTGAGATCGAGGCGGCTCAGCCGCGCGGTGAGCGTCAGGTTGCCGCGGCCCCAGGCATCGCCCCACTCGGCGCTGGTGCGCAGCGGTGCGCGACTGGTCATCGCCTTGCCGTCGTCGTAGCGTTCGCCTTCGCCCCACGCGACCCAGCCGGCTTCGACGAAGCCACCGCCGAAGCGGAGGTCGGGCCCGAGATCGCGTTCCACCCGGGTGCGCATGAGCTCAGCGCGGATCGACCAGCGCCCGAAGGTTTCGATGTATTCGATCGCCCCGCGCCGGGTGCTGACGGCGTTCTCGATGATGCCGGTGTCGACCAGGAACTCCTGGTCGATCCCGACCTCGGGCACGCTGCGAAAGCTCTCCGTGCCGGTGAGCTGGCGAACGCCAAGAGCGAAGCCCAGATGGCGCACTTCGCCGGAGGCGTCGATCGTCCGATGCGTCAGGCGTCCGGTGAAGGCCGTTCCCAGGTCGCGCAGGCCCTCTTGCAGCGTGCCGGCGCCGAACACGCCGGCCTGATAGTGCAGATTGCCGTAGCGATTGCCGACGACGATTCCGAAGTTGCGCCCTGGCGCCAGCGCCGTTGCCATGCTCGGCTCCAGCAGTGGTCGCGCCAACTGGCTGGTGAGTTCATCGAGACCCATCGGTTCGCTCTGGTTGCCCAATGTGACCGTGCCCAGGACGTCGAAGTGCTTGCGGAAATACAGGTCCTTCAGTTCGAGTCGACCGCTGGCAAGCTCGGCCGCGCCGATCGCCTCCCAGCGGAATGCCATGCCGCGCGCGAAGCTCACTCGGAAGCGACGCAATTCGAGCGCCTTGCCGATCTGCGCGCCATCCGGGCCGATCGGCAGCCCGTCGACAAACAAGTGGCCACGAAACTGGGTCCCCAGCACTTCGCGCTCACGGAATACCCGCTTGGCGAGTCCGGGCTCGGTCGCCGCTTCTGCCGCCGCCGGATCTGCCGGCGGCGTGCACTCGGGTTCGTCGACGTCCGCCGACGATTGTGCCTGGGTTGACGGTGTCTGCTGCGCTGCGGCGTCGCGCCGCTCGCATGCCACCGCGGTCGGGACCATCCACAGTTGGCTGAGCACAATGCAGAGCATTGACATGGTTGCACAACCGCTGGTCTCACCGACCCTCATGATGCTGATCCCTTGCGCACACCCAGCAGTTGCGCGGACGGCGCAACCGAACGGTTTTACATTGCCGCGGAGTTCCGTCGGTGGCAATGGGACCTAGGGACCCTCCGGACCGGTTCTGCCGGATGGCCTGATCGGGCAGCGCCGTGCCGAAGTCCAAGATCTGAATTCGCGACGGCGAGTTGATGGGATCTAGGTCCCATTGGAAGCGGCAGGACGCGGCGCTAGAGTCGTGGCGAGGGCTTGTTGCAGTTGCTGATGAATTGTCGACGAGCGGTTGCTGTTGTTGCTGCCGGATTGCCCGGGCGGGCTAGGTCTGGTTGCTGCAGGTGCATGTTTCAGAACCGGTACTTTCAGGAGAATTCCCATGAAATCCAGGCAGTTGCTGTTTCGGGCACTGGCTACGACATTGATCTCTGCTGCCGCCATCAGCCCGGTCCACGCCGCGGGCGGCGCCTGGGACTGGGCTGTAGCGCCTTATCTTTGGGGCACAGAGATCACCACGGATACGCAGGTTCGCGGTGAGCCGGTCGCCACCGAGACCGAGTTTTCCGACATCATCGACAAACTCGACTTTGCGTTCCAGATTCATGCGGAGGGACAGGGCGACCAGTTCGGACTGATGACCGACTTCACCTACCTGTCGCTGTCGGATGACAGCAACCGCGACAACCTGTCGCTGGATGCCTCGATGGATACCACGATCTTCGAACTGGCAGCGGTATGGAGCCCCGGCGACGAACGCTTCACCGGCTTCGAGGCTTTCGCCGGCCTGCGCTATCTCAGCGCCGAAGTCGACATGAAGTTCGACTTCGACAATCCGGCGCTTCCCGATCAACGTCGGACCCTGGAGAAATCGTTCACCGACGCCATGATCGGTGCACGCTACACCGCCAAGCTCAATGAGAGCTGGGGCATGACCGTGCGCGGCGACGGATCCTTCGGCGACACCGAGGGCGGCTTCAATACCAGTGCCATCCTGCAGTACCAGATGAGTCGCGGCGTGCTCGCCTTCGGCTACCGTTACATGGCCATCGACCTCGAGACCGGAGCCGGCGAGGCCGTGGATCTGGTGATGTCGGGCCCGATCGTGGGCTTCGTGTCGAGGTTCTAGTTGCTGTTCCAGCATCAGTCGCAGGCCGGTGCGCCGAGGAGCGGCGCACCGGCGTTCTCTCCGTCGAGGAAATGAAAGTCATGGCGAACAACGATCCAACTGCGGGCGGTCCCTACAACATCGTCTTCATCCTGACCGACCAGGAACGACATTTCCGCGCGGGCGAACTGCCTGGCGATTACCGCCTGCCGGCGCACGAGCGACTGGCGCAGCGTGGCATCGTGTTCGAGAACCACCGCATCAATTCCTGCGTGTGCACCTCCTCGCGCTCGGTGATCTACACCGGACGCCATATCCAGCAGACGCGCATGTTCGACAACACGAACTTCCCGTGGATGCAGAGCATGTCGACCGACATCAAGACGCTCGGGCACATGCTGCGCGAGGCCGGCTACTACACGGCCTACAAGGGCAAATGGCACCTGACGCGCGAGTTCGAGACCGAAAACAAGCTCGACGCGCCGACCCGGATCTTCACCCAGGAGATGGAGGCCTACGGCTTTTCCGATTACCTCGGCATCGGCGACATCATTGCCCACACCCAGGGCGGCTATCTGCACGACGGCATGATCGCCGCCGCCGCGGCCAGCTGGCTGCGCGGCAAGGGCGCCGAGTTGACGCAGCAACAGAAGCCGTGGTTCCTGGCGGTCAACCTCGTCAACCCGCACGATGTGATGTTCTACAACACCGACGAGCCCGGTGAGCCAGTGCAGGGCGCAAACGCGCTGAGCCACCTGGCCGGCGACCCGCCGCACGCGATCTACGCCAAGCAGTGGGATTTCGAGCTGCCGCAGAGTTTCTCGCAGGCCATCGATGCGCCTGGCCGCCCGGCCGCGCATACCGACCACACCCTCGGCAACGACGCGATGACCGGGCCGATCCCGGTGAACGAGCAGTGGCGCTGGCGCAAGCGCCACAACTTCTATTTGAACGCGCTGCGCGACGTCGATCGCCACATCATGACGGTGCTCGACGAACTGGAAGACCGCGGGCTGCTGGAAAACACCATCGTCATCCTGACCGCGGACCACGGCGAACTTGGCGGCGCGCACCAGATGACCGGCAAGGGCGCCACCTCCTATCGCGAGCAGAACAACGTGCCGCTGATCGTGGCGCACCCGGCCTACGCGGGCGGCAAGCGTTGCCACGCCGTGACCACGCACCTCGACCTCGCGCCGACGCTGATTGCGCTGACCAACGCCAGCGCGGAGCAAAAGGCGGCGATCGCCGGGGACCTTCCGGGCAAGGACTTCTCGTCGGTGCTCGCAGCGCCGGAGCAGGCGGATATCGCTACGGTCCGCGACGGCCAGCTCTATTGCTTCAACATGTTCGCCTCGTTGGACGGCAACTTCCTGCTGAAGGCGCGCGATCTGTTGAAACAGGGCGGACCGGCGAAGCTCAAGGAAGCCGGCATCCACCCGGACATGATGAAGCGCGGCGCCATCCGCAGCGTGTTCGACGGCCGCTACCAGTTCACCCGCTACTACTCGCCCAAGCAGCACAACCGCCCGACCACGCTCGAAGAGTTGTTCGAATTCAACGACGTCGAGCTGTTCGACCACCAGAACGATCCGCTCGAACTCGACAACCTGGCGCAGGACCGGGAGAAAAACGCCGACCTGCTGCTGGCGATGAATGCCAAGCTCAACCGGTTGATCGACGAAGAAGTCGGCGAGGACGTCGGCCAGATGCTGCCTGGCGGCGTCGATGGCGGCTGGGTGGCAACACCGGCCGTGCATGACTTGTAAGCGTCGCGGTCGGCACGGGCGGTGCGCTTGTTCGCGCATCGAACGGGATGGGACGTTTGCTCCGATCGGCACCCCGGAAGTACTGATCAGCGGGGCGCCGCTTTTGGTGGGTTCGGACTTGTCCGAACGCTCTTGCTTTGGCCTTCGGACCCAATGTGCGGCAAACCCTGAGCGCGCCACTGCAAACAGCAACCGCAACAGCGTTCGGACAAGTCCGAACCCACGAAAGCGGTGCATCGTTGCCGATCAATGTCTTACGATACGTTCGGTGAGTCCCGGTCGCCCCGCCCCTGTTGGTGCGCTTATTCGCGCACCGAACCTGTGGGAGCGGATTTACTCCGCGAAAGCTCTCGCGGAGTAAATCCGCTCCCACATCTAAATCAACAACTTCCGGTAGCCGTGACGGGACTCCCCAATGCCCACCATAGCCCCGCACTTCCACCTGCTCGCCAAACCCGCGGGCGCGGCCTGCAATCTTGGCTGCAAGTACTGCTTTTTCCTGTCGAAAGAAAATCTCTACGGCGAACGCGAAAGTCCGTTGATGGACGACGCGATGCTGGAGACGCACATCCGGCAACTGATGCACGCATCGCCCGGCCCGCAGGTGGACGTTGCCTGGCAGGGCGGCGAACCGATGTTGCGCGGCCTGGACTTCTTCAAGCGCTCGATTGAACTGGCCGAGCGCTACCGGCAGCCGCGCCACCGGACGGTGCTGCACACGATGCAGACCAATGGCACGCTGATCGACGATGAATGGGCTGCCTTCTTCAAGCAGCACAATTACCTGATCGGCCTCAGCATCGACGGCCCGCGCGAACTGCATGATGCCTTTCGCATCAACCGCCGCGGCGGCGGCAGTTTCGACGAGGTGATCCGCGGCTGGAACCTGCTGCGCCAGCATGAGGTCGACGTCAACATCCTGTGCACCATTCACGCCGCCAACGCCGGACACCCGCTCGAGGTCTACCGCTACTTCCGCGACGAGCTCGGCGCGCGCTACATCCAGTTGATCCCGATCGTCGAACGCGCCACGCCGGAGACCATCGCTTACGCCAATCAGGGCTGGGGCGGCCACCGTGGGAGCGATCGCCCGCTGTACAAACAGGAAGGCAGTCTGGTGACCGAGCGTAGCGTGACTGCAGCGCAGTTCGGCAACTTCCTCAACCAGGTCTTCGACGAATGGGTGCAGCGCGATGTCGGCAACGTCTATGTGACGACCTTCGACGTCGCCCTCGGCAGCTGGATGGGCCAGCACAATTCCTGCGTGGTATCGCCGACCTGCGGCAACGCGCTGGCACTGGAGCACAATGGAGACGTCTATTCCTGCGACCATTTCGTCGAGCCGGTGCATCGACTCGGCAACCTCCGCGACGCACCACTGCAGGCGCTGGTGACCTCCGAGCAGCAGCGCCGTTTCGGCCAGAACAAGTTCGACACCTTGCCCCGCTACTGCAAGGAGTGCCCGGTGCTGTTCGCCTGCTACGGCGAGTGCCCGCGCAACCGATTCATCGACACACCCGACGGCGAGCCCGGCCTCAACTACCTGTGCGCCGGCTACAAGGCCTTCTTCACACACATCGCTCCGGCGATGGAGACCATGGCGGACCTGATCCGTCAGGGACGCTATGCGGACGAGATCATGTCGTTGCCCGCAGCGACCGGAGCAGAAGCTGCCGGTTGACCGTCGGGTCGCTGCTTGCCGAACGTTGCCCGGTGTGCGGCGCCAGTCGCACACCGGGCTACGCGCTCGTTGTTTCATCGATCGCGGGAAAGCCCCGCACCCCCAGGTTGCCCCAAGGTCCCATAGGACCGTCCTCCTGCGGCGCCGATGATGCGGGGAAGGGTGTTCGTGCCGCTTCGACCGGTTGTTCCCTGAGCCGTGCACCTTCGACTTCGTGGCGCTTCTCCCTGCGCCACATCCACACGGAGATGCAAGTCCATGAACAGCACAGACAAGAAGCCGCGCTCGCACCTGCCGATGCGCAATACGGTCCCGGCCCGCTTCATCCCGTACGATGCGAAAGACCCGGACATGGTGAAAACACCGATCGAGCAGTTGCGGCCGCCCGAAGGCGCGCCCAATGTGCTGATCGTGTTGATCGACGACTGCGGCTTCGGCGCTTCCAGCGCTTTCGGCGGTCCGATCGCCACGCCGGCGGCGGAAAAACTGGCCGCGGGTGGGCTCAAGTACAACCGCTTCCACACCACGGCGATTTGCTCGGCGACGCGCCAGGCGCTGCTGACTGGCCGCAACCACCACAACGCCGGCATGGCCGGCATCACCGAAATCGCCACCGGCCAGCCGGGCTATTGCTCGGTGCTGCCCAACTCGATGTCGCCGCTGGCCAAGACACTCAAGCTCAACGGCTACAACACGGCGCAGTTCGGCAAGTGCCATGAAGTGCCGGTGTGGCAGTCGAGTCCGGTGGGTCCGTTCGACCAGTGGCCGACCGGTGGCGGCGGCTTCGAATACTTCTACGGCTTCATCGGTGGCGAAGCCCACCAGTGGTATCCGTCGCTGTACCAGGGCACCACGCCGATCGAGGCGCCGAAGACACCCGAAGAGGGTTACCACTTGATGGAAGACATGGCCGATCGTGCCATCGCCTGGATCCAGCAACAGAAGGCGCTGGCGCCCGACAAGCCGTTCTTCGCCTACTTCGCGCCGGGCGCGACGCATGCGCCGCACCACGTGGCCAAGGAATGGGCGGACAAGTACAAGGGCAAGTTCGACGCCGGCTGGGACCAGCTGCGCGAGGAAACCTTTGCGCGTCAGAAGAAGCTCGGCGTGATCCCGGCCGACTGCGAGCTGACCCCGCGGCCGAAGGATGTCCCCGCCTGGGACGATATGCCGGACGAGTTCAAGCCGGTGCTGCGTCGCCAGATGGAGGTCTACGCCGGCTTCCTGGAGTTCACCGACCATCACGTGGGCCGGCTGTTCGAGACCCTCGAATCCCTCGGCCTGAGCGACAACACGCTGATCTACTACATCATCGGCGACAACGGCGCCTCGGCCGAAGGCTCGTTCAACGGCTGCTACAACGAAATGAGCTACTTCAACGGCCTGCAGGCGCTGGAGACGGCGGAATACCTGACCGAGCGCCTCGATAAGCTCGGCGGTCCCGAGTCCTACAACCACTTCGCCGTGGGCTGGGCGCACGCGATGAACACGCCATATCAGTGGACCAAGCAGGTGGCTTCGCACTGGGGCGGCACCCGCAACGGCACCATCGTGCATTGGCCGAAGGGCATCCAGGCCAAGGGCGAGCAGCGCACCCAGTTCGCGCACGTCATCGACGTGGCGCCGACCATCCTCGAGGCGGCAGGCATCCCCGAGCCGGTCTCGGTGGACGGTATCACGCAGGATCCGATCGACGGCGTCAGCATGCTCAGCACCTTCAACGACGCCAGCGCGCCCGAGGTTCACGACACCCAGTACTTCGAGGTGATGGGCAACCGCGCGATCTACCACAAGGGCTGGACTGCGGTCACCAAGCACTACACCCCGTGGATCCAGGGCCCGCGCATCCCGCTCGACGACGATTTGTGGGAGCTCTACAACACCAACACCGACTGGAGCCAGGCGCGCGATCTGGCCAAGGAAATGCCCGAAAAGCTGCGCGAGATGCAACGCCTGTTCATCATCGAGGCAACGCGCTACAAGGTGCTGCCGCTCGACGACCGCATGTTCGAGAAGATCAATCCCGACACCGCCGGTCGTCCGGTGCTGATCAAGGGCAAGACTCAGCTACTCGCCGGCGGCATGACCCATCTCTCCGAAAACTGCGTCCTCAACGTCAAGAACAAGTCGCACTCGGTCACTGCCAATATCGTGGTGCCGGAGGGCGGGGCCAGGGGCGTGATCATTGCCCAGGGCGCCGACATCGGCGGCTGGGTGCTTTACGTCCACAACGGCAAATTCAAGTACTGCTACAACTGGGGCGGCTACAAGCACTTCATGGTCGAGGGTGCGACGCTGCTGGCGCCGGGCGAGCACCAGGTGCGCATGGAGTTCGCCTATGACGGTGGTGGCCTCGGCAAGGGCGGTATGGCCACGTTGTACGTGGACGGCAACAAGGACGGCGAGGGCCGGATCGACGCGACGCTGGCGATGATCTTCTCGGCCGACGATGGCCTCGATGTCGGCATGGACGGTGGCTCGGCCATTTCGCCGGACTACAAGGCCGGCGACAACGCCTATAACGGCAAGGTCAAGGGCGTGCTGATCTCGATCGAAGAGGACGATGGCAAGCACGTCGTCGACCCGGCGGACGCCATTCGCATGGCGATGGCGCGGCAGTAAGCCCGAAACCGGACCGGCGGCCCGTGTGGGCTGCCGGCCCCGGTCTGCATGGTGTCGCGTTTGCAGACGTTTCAGTCGGCGAACTGGGTGGGGCGCTGACGTACCTGCGGGCCACCACCTCACGTAGGCCGAGTGTGCGCAGCCTCACCGCGCTCACCGGCGCTCTTTCGCACGCACGAAATGCGCCGGGGAACGCGCTTTGGGGTGTGCGGCGCAACCGGAGACAGCGGCGGCGCGTACCCGCGGCCTACCGCCGGGCGTAGGCCGAGTGTGCGCAGCGTCACCGCGCTCACCGGCGTTCCTTCGCACGCACGAAAAGCGCCGGCGAACGCGCTTTTGGGGGCGCGCGGCACGGCCCGAGATTTTGGGCGGCGCGTACCCGCGGCCTACGCCGGCCGTGGCCCGACCGCGTAGGCCGAGCGTGCGCGGCTTCATCGCGCTCGCCGGCGCTCTGGGCGCGGTCATTCCAGGTCCAGATCGTTGAGGCTGGGCGGCTCCGCGTGTCCCCAACCGACTGCGTACCACCCCCGTCGGAGGTATCTGGCGTAGGACGAAAACGCATACGCCTCGGGTTCATCGACGACGGCGTGCTTGACCGGGTTGTAATGCACATAGTCGAGATGTCGGTGCAAATCGGCTTCGTCGCGAATGATGTGATCGAAAAACCGGTCCTGCCAGATCGCACCGCGCCCCAGCCGGCGCCGCACCTTCAGCTTCAGCCGCAGTACGAAGATGCTGAATGATTCCATTTCCCCCAGCACCAAATGCAGATGATCCGGCATCACCACATGCGCGTAGACCTTGGCACGCAGTTCGTTGCGGGTTTGCGCCAGGGCTTGAATCACGATGGGTTCGTGTCCACGCAGCAATGGCTGATGCTGCGCGCAGACGATCGTGAGGAAGACCGGGCGACCCAGGAGCTGATGACGGCGGACATTTCGCATGGCGGCAGCCTGAGCTCGCGCAGATCTGGCGTCTGCAGGAAATCGCCGCGATCGCTTGTAGGAATTCCGTGACATCTGAAGAACGCCGGGGAACGCGCTTGGGGAAGCGCGGCACGGTTGCAGTTGACGGCTGCGCGTTCCCGCGGCCTACCGCCGGGCGTAGGCCGAGTGTGCGCAGCGTCACCGCGCTCACCGGCGCTCTTTCCTCGCTACGGCGGGCGATTGCTTCTCAGGCTCTCTGTCCGGCCCTTCCGCTACCGCTGGCGCTTCCCGGTTGGGCCAAGGTCCCATGGTCGCCTTCGCTGACGGGCGCCATGCTTCTGATCGTAGTCCAAGTGCTTGATTGCAGCGTCGCTTGCCGATGCGCAATGCCAAACCGATCAGAGGTTCTGCCATGAACGCAACTTCCGCAACGAAAGCGACTTTGTGCGTCGCGCTGCTGGCCGCCTTAGTCGCCACCGGCGCGGCAGCGCAGGAGCCGGCCGCAACCGGCGCCGACGACGCCGCCGAACTGGCCAAGAAGCTTTCCAATCCGATCGCCAGCCTGATCAGCGTGCCGCTCAAGTACAGTTGGGACACCGGTATCGGCGGCGACGACCTCGAGCGTTCGACTTTCATCGTGCAGCCGGTGATCCCGTTCGAGTGGAACGCCGACTGGAACCTGATCACACGCACGATCATTCCCTATGTCGACGCGCAGGCGCCCGGCGGAAGCAACGATGTCTCCGGTACCGGCGACATCCTGCAGAGTTTCTTCTTCTCGCCCAAGGCGCCCACCGCCGGCGGCTGGGTCTGGGGCCTCGGGCCGGTGTTCAGCTATCCGAGCGCCAGCAACGACAGTCTCGGCAGCGAAAAGTGGAGTGCCGGTCCGACCCTGGTGATGCTCAAGCAGGACAGCGGCTGGACCTGGGGCGTGCTGGCCAATCATCTGTGGTCGTTCGCCGGCGACGACGACCGCGCCGACGTCAGTGCCACCTTCGTGCAACCGTTCCTGTCCTACGCCACCGCCAGCCACACCACCTGGGGCATCAACAGCGAATCCACGTACGACTGGGAAGCCGAGCAGGCGACCGTGCCGATCAACCTGTCCGTCTCGCAATTGCTGCGCTTCGGCAAGCAACCGGTCAGCCTGGGGCTGACCTATCGCCATTACGTCGATGCGCCCGCCAACGCACCCGATTGGGGGCTGAGTTTCACGCTGACGCTGCTGTTCCCGAAGTAACCGATGCCGAGCGACAACCCTTTCAACATCGCCGTTCCAAAGAGGAGAGTCCGATGAACACCCAGCACGACAAGCAACAGTCCAACCCCGATTTGCAGGAACCCGAAGGTGTGAGGACCGAGCCTTCGCGCCGGCAGTTTCTCCAGTTCTCGGGCGCTGCCGCTGCCGCCGCCTCGGCGATTGCCGCAGGTGGCCTGTTCTCATCTGCCGCAGTCGCTGATGACACCCTGGCGATGGCGGGAGGCAGCAACAGGCCATCCTGGGCGCCCACCAAGTACCTGATCAATTGCCACGTTCACCTCGGCTCCGGGCCGACGGTGGCGGAGCTGGCACCGAGTATCCATAGCGCCGCGGACTGGGGCGCGCTTCGCACCAAACAGCCGGAAAAGTTCGCCAAGGCCGTGGGCGAAGGTGCCGTGGACGATTCCGCAATTCTGCTCGGGGCCATGGACAAGTATGGCGTCACGCACTCCATCGTCCAAACCGCGCCCGGCAAAGGCACCAACAACCAGATGGTGCTCGATGCCGCCAAGAAGAGCAACGGGCGATTCATCCCGATCTACCGGCCCGAAGCCGTGTCGAATGCAGCCGCCAGGGGCACGCTGGGAGTGGACTATGGCGACGAGGTCAGCAAGGTTGTGCGTCAAATCGCCGATGAATTGCAGAGCCCGGCCATGAGCGCCACGCGTGGCGTGGGTGAGATCGTGCCGATCACGACTGAAATCCATCCAGCCAAGATCGCCCGCGACATGGCGCCGATCATGGAAGTGCTGAAGGCGCGGGGCGATCTGCCCATCATGTTCCCGACCGGATACTCGGGCTGGAAAGGCGTGCACTACTACATCTATTCACCCATCTGGGTGGATGAGATCGCAGCGATTTTCCCGACGGTGCCGATCGTTCTCACGAAGATGGGACGCGGCATCCAGGCGTCCTTCGATGCCTGCCTGTCCGTGGCCATGCGCAACGCCAACGTCTATTTCGACATGACCGACACCTCGCCGGAGCACCTGCGCAAGGCGATCACCGTTATCGGCGCGCAACGGATCATGTTCGGCAGCGACCTCAGCGCCATCGCGTCGAATCACGCGATATTGGACAACCTCAGGACCTGTATCGAAACTCGGCTGTCCGCCGAGGAGCGTGAGTGGATTGCCTGGAAGACGGCAAACCAGATTTACAAACTGGGTTTGACGGGCTGATCCAAGGCGGGTGCGTTCGCGAGAGCAGGTTCGTTGCGGTGGCTTTGACGCAAGGCGACAGGCTCTGCTTGGATTGGCGCAGGATGGCTTCAGGCGGAGATGGCCAGAGCCAGCAGCGACGCGCCCTCGACCGGATTGCGCATTCCGGTCGAGGGTGCGGAACCCATGTTCGATATCGGACAATCTTTCGTCAGGTGATCAGTCAGGCAAGCCAATGAACCCTTCAATTGTCGGCGTCGTCGTCTTCGGGTTCAGCATGGCTGGCGCCCTGCTCGGGTTGAGTCTGGCGCGGCGCCTGCCGCAACAGGAACTCGACAGTCAATCGAGGGATTCGATAAAGCTCGCGGTTGGGCTCATCGCCACGATGACCGCGCTGGTGCTCGGGCTGGTCACGGCGTCCGCCAAGAGCAACTTCGATTCGCTGAGCGCCGCCGTGAAGACCGGTGCCGTCGATCTGATTGCGCTCGACCGCACTCTGGCGCGCTACGGGCCAGAGACCGCGCAAATCCGCACCGACCTGAAAAGCGCGGTCGAGTTGCGTGTCGAACTGACCTGGCCCTCCGACGCGTCCCGAGTGGCCGAGTTGCAGGTGCTGCAGCAAGCGACCAGCGTGGAAGCGGTCGGCAATCGAATCCTCCTGCTGCAGCCCTCGGATGATCTGCAAAGAGCACTCAAGGTCAGGTCTGTTGCGCTTGCCGAGAAACTGCTGGAGGCGCGCTGGTTGTTGCACGCCGGCAGTTCGGCATCCGTGCCCCTGCCGTTTCTGGGCGTTCTCACGCTGTGGATCACGATCACCTTCACCATCTTCGGCATGCTCGCACCGAGCAACCGCGCCGTGATTGGTGTGCTCGCGGCGTGCGCGATGTCAGTGGGTACCGCGCTCTTCATCATCCTCGAGATGGACGGACCCTTCGATGGCGTGTTGACGGTTTCCGGCCAACCTTTGCGCAAGGCCATCATGGAACTCGACCACTGATCGACCGAAACCGGCACCGGACAGAACCTGCCGTTGATCACCCGTCCGGCGCAGTGAAAAGCCAAGGCGCCGATCACAACCCGACCAATCCGGTGAAGAACTGGGCGATCAGATCGACCAGCGGATACTTGAACAGGATCAGCGGCGTCATCGGCAGCAGCGCCGCCAGCAGCATCTGCGTCAGGGTGCGCGTGCTGATCGGGATCGAGCGCATGTCGCTGACGACCTGGCGCGCGCCCCCCAGGTCTGCCATCGACTGGATGTCGGCGCTGCCGAGCAGTTCGTCGCGCGGCGCGCCGTCTTTCAGCCACCTGCGCTCGAACTCGGCGGCGTAGCGTTCGCCGAGTACCGTGTAGTCGCTGAGGCCGCGGACGCGGCAGGTCCACAGCTGGCTTGAGAACAGCAGCAGCGGCGCGACGAACAGCAGCGCATCGATCAGGATGATCACCGCCAGCGCCGGGTAGACGGCTTCCAGCGTCATTCGTCCGGCGGCGATCTCGACCGCGTAGGACGACGCCATCACCACCGAGATCGCCATCACCAGCGGCATGACATGGATATGCACCAGTTCCAGGTGGCCAAGGCCGGCCATGCCGTCCGGGTGGCTGGCGACCAGTTGCAGCCGCAGCCTGGATATCCGCCACAGCCAGTAGACCCACAACAGCCAGCGACAGAGCCAGCGCAGCACGAGGAATCTGAGCGTGGTCAGGCAGACCACCGCGTACCACCAGCCTGCCCAGGGCAAGTCTTCGCCCGCGGCAATGCGCGCAAAGGCCTCGGTGCCGGGTATTTCCAGCAGTGGCGTCGCAAAGGCCAGCGCGATGGCAACGATCAGGCACACCGCTTCGAGCCACCAGGACTGGTTCCAGCGGGCGTTGCCGTCGATCTGCGCGCGCAGCTCGTGCATCTGATCCGCTGGCACGATGCTGGAACGCGCCAGGGCGCGCACGAATTCATCGACGCGCGGGTCGAGCAGCGACTCGGCGAGGAACAGCAGCGGAATCGCCAGCAGCAGTCTCGCGTGCGCGCCGAGCATGGCGATCGACCACAGCTCCACGCCTTCGAGGACTGCAAGCAGGGCGCCGACCAGCCACAGCGACAGGCCGATCGCGATGCCCAGGCGCAGGGTGCGATGGCCCGCACGCACCAGCCCGAGACGACAACCCAACTGGTGCAAGGGTCCACCGAGCAGCGAAACCCGCGGCAGCTCCCGGTACACATCGGTGGATTCCGTCATTCCTGCCTCTCTGACCTGGGTGTCGTGGGTCCGCAGACGCCTCGAATGGTTGTGGATTCAGCTCGCAGCGCCCGCACGGCATTCAATCCAGCGGCAACAGCAGCAGACCATAAATCAGGCCGCCGGCGAGGAAGGGCAGGAAGCGCCCATCTTTCTCCGTCGGCAACTCCATCGCCGCACTGGTCATGATCACCGCGCCGGAGACAAAGGCGACCAGCAGCGCGAGCACGTGATGGGGAAGCGCGATCAGCCATCCGGCGCCCCATCCCAGCAGGCACATCGCCGCCAGCACCCAGCGCCCGACGGATTGCCACGCTTCCCCATGTTCCTCGCGCAGCGAGTGCTCCAGCGCCAGGAAGTGCGCACCGATGGCTGCAGCGTAAAGGCCGGTGGCCGCGTGCGTGCCCTCGAGGTTGCGCACCAGCAGGTACGCCATCAGCCCCACGTAGGCCGCGAAACCGCCGAGATGGACCCGGAACGCGCGCGCCTCATCGCCGATCTCGCTGACGCGACGCAGGTGCGCGCGGAGCCTGTCCAGGCCATAGAAACCGAGGAACCCGACCAAACCGAGGAAGTAGATCGCCTTGCCCTCGTGCGGCAGCGGCAGCGACACGGATTCGGCAAACGCGGTGCGCGCCGCGTGCATTTCCGGCATCAGGCGCACGAATACATAGGCCGCCGACATGCCCGCGGCGAAAGACACCAGGCTGCGCCGGTCGGAGGTCAGCGCACGCAGCGGATGGAAGCGTCCACCGACCAGAAACACCGCGGCGAACAACAGCGCGGCCGCACCCGTTTCGGCGACGGTGCGCAGGTCGAGATCCACGGTCAAAGCAGCCGCGAAATGATGCCGACGAACAGGAACAGGCCGGTCGCCGACATGATCAGCGCCATCACGAACGACGGGCGCCAGGTGGGTATCGAGTGGTAGGCCCGCAGCAGGCGCAGATTCTGCCAATAGTCGATGGTGCCCATGACCACGGCGAGCGTGCCGAGGCCGGTCAGGAACAGGCCGACGCTGCGCGGGCTGTGTTCGACCACCACATCGCCGCTGGCGCGGAAACCGTCGAGAATCTTGTAGATGGTGAAACCGAAACTGATCATCGACAGGCCGGTGCGCACCCACGCCATCAGCGTGCGATCTGCTGCCAGCACGCTCCTCGCCGTTGCCATGTCGGTGCGCGCGGCCGCCAACTGGTTCGACGAGGGCGGCGCACTTGTCGCTGCGTCCTGGTTTGTCGACATGACGAACTCCCTGGCCTGAGTACCCAGGCATCTCGCATTTCAGGCATCCAAGGCTGCACGCTGCGCTGGCTGTCCGCCAGTGAGACCTGAGTCTCATTGGAGTGGATCCGCCGATTGTCTAGCCTCAACGTCTGCTGGGTACTGTGCGGCGTTGGCGCCGCCAGGCGATCACCGACGCATCTGAGGAGCGGGGCCGTGGACGAGATCTGGATGCGCATCGTCGAGAACCTGGGCGACCGCGTCAGCGGCCCGATGAAACTGCGGTTGTTGCTGCAGCCGGGCATGGCGATCATGTTCGCCGTGATTGCGGGCTTGCGCGATGCCAGGCTTGGCAATCCGCCGTATGCCTGGGCGCTGTTCACCAACCCCGAACATCGCGCCGAAATGCTGAAGGACGGCTGGAAGAGCGTCGGCAAGGTCTTTGTGCTCGCCATGATCCTCGATGTCGTTTACCAGATCATGGTGGCCGGCTTCGTTTACCCCGGCGAAGTGATCATCGTGGCCTTTTTGCTGGCGATCGTGCCGTACCTGCTGGTGCGTGGGTTGGTGACGCGGATTGCGCGACGCTGATCTCACGCGTCTGTCCGACAGCGGTCACAACTGCCTCTGCAGCGGCAAGATCCGCGCAATCCAGGCGACGATCTTGCGCTTGGCGCCGGCCTGCGGTTCGCTGGTCGACACCGTCTGCATCTCGCCGGCCTCCTGGTGGGTCCAGCGCAACTGGCCGTTGGCGTTGAGACTGAGCTTGAAGCTGTTCGCCGGATCGGCGTAACGATCGGCGATCTTGCCGAGTTCGGCGGCCAATTCCGGGCTGCGCACCATGACGCCCATTTCGCAGTTGAGCCAGGCCGAGCGCGGGTCGAGGTTGAATGAGCCGACGAACACGTACTCGCTGTCGATGATCGCCGCCTTGGTGTGCAGGCTGACGCCGGACGATCCGCCCTTCGAGCCCTGGGAGCCCTGCGATCCAAGCACGCCGCCGGCGTTCCTGCGGGTATCCGCGCTCGGCTTCAGCTCGTGGATCGTTACGCCACCCCTGAGCAGGCGCTTGCGGTAGCGCGAATAACCGCCGTGCACCGCGGCAACATCGGTGGCCGCCAGCGAGTTGGTGATGACCTCAACCTTGGCCCCGCGTGCAGCAATGGCGACCAGGCCTTCGCTGCCCTTGCGGCCCGGTACGAAATACGGCGACAGCACACGCAGGCTGCCGCGGGCCGCGGCGAAGCGCGCCATCAGTCTGGCCAGCACGGTGTCAGGATCGTCTGCAGACTGCTTGTCCGCCTTGTAGGGAGGGTCGGACAGTATTTCGACCTCGTCGCTCCAGATCGTCTGGTTGCTGCCGTCCAGAATCGCCGCGAGCTCGGCAGAATCGAGCAGGCGTGAGACATACGGGCTGTCGCGCGATTCGCGGGCATGGGACTCGAAGGCACTGCGCAGCGTATCCAGGCCACCCGCATACGGCTCGCCGCGCTTGAGGTACTCGACGCGTACCGCCGTCGGGTGGTTCCAGTACGTGTCGAAGGCGGCGGAAGTCTGATCCACCGCGGGCCCGACCATCGCCAGATCCAAGTCGCGGAAGTTGGTTTCGTGCGAGGCGCCGAAGTACTCGTCGCCGACGTTGCGACCGCCGACCAGCGCGAACTGGCCGTCGGCGATGTACGCCTTGTTGTGCATGCGATGGTTGAGCGCCGAACCGCGGAACAGGAACTCGACGATGGTGCGCGTCATGCCCGAAGCCGATTGGAACGGATTGAACAGGCGCACTTCGATGTTTTCGTGCGCGTCCATCGTCTGCAGCGCCTGTTCCTTGCTGCGCACATCCATGTCGTCGACCAGCAGGCGCACCTTGACGCCGCGGTCGGCGGCGCGCACCAGCTCGCCGGCCAGCAGCTTGCCGGTCAGGTCGTCGTGCCAGATGTAGTACTGCAGGTCGAGGCTGAACTCGGCATGGCGCGCGCCGAGCATGCGCAGCGCGAACGCATCCAGGTTGGAGCTGACCAAGCGCATGCCGGTCTGTCCCGGATGGGCCGCCAGCGCCGGCGCAATGCGTCGGCCGAGGGTGGTGTCGTCGCGCTTGGCCAGGGCCGACTCGGCGACCTTGTGATTGTCGCGGACCGCCGGAGCGCACGCGGCCAGCACCAGCAGCATCACGAGGATAACGATCGGCCTGTTCAACAGTCCCGCACCTGGGTTGAAAGTCCCAGCATAGCCCGATGCCGGCCGTCGCGAGCGACGCAACAGCCGCGCTGGGCATTGGCTCTTGGTCTCATCGGCTGGCGCGCTTGCCGCCTAACCCTGGAAACGTCGATCCTTGCGTGATTCGCCATCGCACGGGATAGACCGCATGCGCACGCTCTGGATAGTGGTCTTGCTGTCGGCTCTGGACTCGCAGGCCGCCGACCTGCCGGATGTCGGCTTCAGCGGACTGCGCGTGCACACCTTCGAGAGCCAGTGTTACGGCCCACGCAGTGTGCATTTCGATCCGGCGCTGGCGACTCCGCAAGATGATTTCGAGCAGATACCGGAGCACCCCGCCGGCGGCATCCGCAGCGTGCTCGGCGGACGCCTGAGCGCCGGCGGCGAACGCTACACGCTGCGTTACGACGATGGTCCCAGCTGCGACCCGACCTTCTCCTTGTGGCCGGAGGGTGGCGAGCAACCGATCGGGGAGTTCGGCGGCGACCACGTGGTGCTGCCGGGCAACGGCTTCCTGTACGTGATTCGCCGCAGCAATCGCAGCTTCGAAGGCCGCGAAAAATGGGCGATCCAGCGCGGCGCGCTGGTCGAGGTCGCGCAGTCGCACTACTACGTCGGCGTGACCACGCCGACGCTCAAGGCGCTGACCCTGCTGCAGCAGCCTGCGGCGGGATCCACGCCGATTGCCAACGTGCCGCGCGGAGAAAGCGTGCTGGTCGTGCTGCAGCAGAGCGTCGATGGCCGCGACTGGTACCTGGTGCGCACGCGCTTCGGGCTGCTCGGCTGGACCGAGGACTCGGCGTATGGCGAGGACCGGCAGTTCGAGGGCATCCAGTTTTTCGGCGATTGAATGCCGGACATCCCAGCCCGACAGGACGCGACAGTGACGCCCAACACAACAACCACGCTGGATCTGGCAGAGGGCCTTGCCGCGCTCGAGTCGGGTCGCGCCGACCGGTGCGAACAATTGGCGCGGGGGGCACTGGCGCAAGCGCCGGGCAATCCGAGCTGGCTGGCGCTGCTGGCCCTGAGCCTCAGTCAGCAGCAGCGGCCGAGCGAAGCATGGCCGCTCTACGAGGAACTGACCTCGCTGCAGCCGCAGGAGCCCGAGCACTGGAGCAACCTCGGCAACTGCCTTTGCGAAATGGGCCGCGAGCGCGAGGCGTTGGCGCCGTTGCAGCGCGCGCTGAGCTGCGGCGGCGCGGGCGCCGAACTGCATTACGCGCTGGCGCGGGCGTGGGTGGCGCATGGCGACGCACGCCGCGCACTGGCGCATGTTCAGCACGCCCTGCAACCGTACCCGTTCGATCCGGAATTCCAGTTGCTGCGTGCACGCGCCCTGGTGATGCTCGACGACTACGACGCCGCCGGACAGGCGCTCGACGCATTGCGCCGGTGCGATCTGCCACCGTCGATTCTGGTCGAATCCGGCAACCTGCTGCTGCAACTTGGCCTGTACGAGGATGCGGCTGCCTGCTTCAACGCTGTGCCGAGCAGCGGCCCCGAGGCGACCGATTCGCAACTCGGTCTTGCCGCGGTCCACGAGCGCTGCAACCGACTGGCGCCGGCCGAGCAGCTGGTTGCCGCCCTCGCCGAGCGGCGCGAGCGGCTCAATCCGCAGCAACACGATCTGCTGCTGGAGCTGGAAGCGCAATTGGCCACGCGTCGCGATGATCACGCGCTGGCGCGACGGTGCCTCGAAGCGCTGATCGAGCGACCGCAGCCGGACTCGATGACGCGCGGCGATCTCTGGCTGAAACTGGGGCGTTGCTGCGACGCGCTGGGTGACCTTGATGCCGCGATGGATGCCTTTTCCAGGGGGCACGCCGAGCGCTTCGCGCAGGTCACAAGCACACACGCTGCGTTGCCGCACGGCGATGGACTGTTGGCGGTCCTGGATGCGCCGGTGCCCGAGATATGCAGTTCCCCGGCAAGGGCGGTGGACGGCGATCCACTCGATCCGGTGTTTCTGGTCGGTTTCCCGCGTTCGGGGACCACCCTGCTCGAGCAACTGCTCGACGCGCATCCGCAACTGGCCTCGTTCGACGAGCAGCCGTTCCTGCAGCGCCTGGTCGCGCGAATCAACGAGCGCGGGAAGGGTTATCCCGAAGCCCTGGCGAATCTGGGCGAAAGCGATTGCCAGGCGCTGCGCGCCGGCTATTTCGCAGACGTCGCGCGCTTGCTGCCGCAACTCGCGGAGCGTCGCGCGGTCGACAAGAACCCGCTCAACCTGGTGCGCTTGCCGCTGGTCGCCACACTGTTTCCGCAGGCGCGAGTGCTGCTGGCGTTGCGCCATCCCTGCGATGTGGTGCTGAGCTGCTACATGCAGAATTTCCGCTCGCCGGCGTTTTCGATCACCTTCGAAACGCTGGCCAGCACGGCGCGCATGTATGCGCGGGTGATGGCGCATTTCCACAGCTTCGCCGATCGCCTCGGACTGCCGCTGCAGGTGGTGCGCTACGAGGATCTGGTCGCCGACGTGGCTGGCGAGGGCAAGGCGTTGTTCGCATTTCTCGGTTTGCCGTGGAGCGACGACCTGGTCGCCTTCACCGAACGCGCACGGCGCAAGGGCGCGATCAGCACGCCGAGTTATGCCCAGGTGGTGCAGCCGGTCAACCAACGTGCGGTCGGGCGCTGGCAGCGCTATCGCAAGTGGTTCGAGGGCGAACCGCTGGACGCGCTGATGCCATGGATCGAGCGGCTGGGGTATGCGTAGCGGTTCTGTGGTGGGTCCAAACCTGCTTTGGTGGGTCCAGACTTGTCTGGACGCTTTTGCTGTGGCATTCCAACAGCGTCCAGACAAGTCTGGACCCACCAGATCAACAGCGATTTGCTAAAGCGTCCAGACAAGTCTGGACCTACCAGATCAACGGCGATTTGCTACGGCGTCCAGACAAGTCTGGACCCACCAGATCAAATGCGCCCACCGAACAAAAAACCGCGCGGATCGCTCCGCGCGGTTTCGACTCATCCATCAGGGCAGGGCGGAACCCGCGCAGCGGATTCCACCCGTGCAGGTCAGAACTTGACCTGCGCATTGAACCAGAAGAAGCGTCCGACCGGATCGTGCGTGCGCTCGTCGATGTTGCCGTTGAGCGAGTTGTTCTGGTACAGGATCGGCGGCTGCTTGTCGAAGGCGTTGTCGATGCCGAGCTGCAGCTTGGTGTTCCAGGTCGGGATCGAGTAGCCGAACTGGAAGTTGTGGTAGGTCGTCGCACCACGGGTGAACACGCAGCCGTCGTTGCCGACCACACCGCGACCGGCGTTGTCCGCGCAATCGCCGTCCGGGCTGAAACTGCCGACCTGGAAGCCGTGCACATAACGCTGGGTCCACTGGGCTTCGAAATTGCCCAGGTTCCAGGCCATGGCACCGAGCGCGCGCCAGCGACTGTAATTGCCGAGGCCGCCCTTGGATGCGGGCAGGAAGGTGCCGGCATTTTCCTGCTGGGCGATGGTCTCGCCGGCGACGATGACCTTGACGTCGTAGCGATCGACATAGGTCGAGTCGAGGCTGAAGCGGAACATTCCGTACTCGCTGTCCATCACGTACTTGAAGCCGACGTCGACGCCGTTGGTATCGGTGATGCCGGCGTTCTGCGTCAGGTCCGACACCAGAAACACGTCACCGGTGTCCGGGTTGCGGGTGAACAGATTGCACAGCTGGCCGGCCTCGAAGCAGGCATTCAGGATCGGCTGCGTGCCGAGCGTCTGGATGGTGCCTTCCAGGTGCACGTCCCATACGTCCACCGCCATCGACGCGCCTTCCAGCCAGGACGGCGAGTAGACGAAGCCCCAGGTGAACACTTCGCCGGTCTCCGGATCAAGGTCCGGGTTGCCGCCGAGCAGCGCATTGGTCTGACCCAGGCCCTGTTCGAAGGTGCCGCTGCCGGACAGGCCGACGCACGACAACGGCTGACCGTTGCACGGATCCGAGTACACCGGATTGGTGATGCGCGCGCCCTGGAACAGATCGTTGATGGTCGGCGCGCGGAACACTTCGGCGTAGGTGGTGCGGATCAGGATGTCCTCGATCACGCGCCACTCGAAGCCGATCTTGCTGTTGGTGGTGTCACCGAAGCTGTCGTAATCGGACCAGCGCGTGCCCAGCGTGAACGCCAGACTGTCTGCAAACGCAGCGCCTTCGACCAGCGGCACGTACAACTCGCCGTAGATTTCGGTCACCTCGGTCGAGCCCTGGGTCGGATCGGCGCAGGCCTCGGAGCTGATGCCGCAGCCGAACGGGTCGCTGTTGATGAACTTGATTGCATCCGGCGAGAACTCGAGATCCTGCTCGCGATACTCGGCGCCCACGGCAGCACTCATGGTGCCAGCCGGGAGGTCGTATACATCGCCACTGAAGACCACTGCGAAATTCTGCATGCGCGTGTCGGTGTTGTCGCGCACCGGCAGCCCAAGTGCCTCCAGCGCGGCGATCTGCGCCTGGCCTTCTTCAGTCGCCGGATCCGGTTGGTTGAAGAAGTTGATCGGGGTACAGCCGCTGATCACCGCGCCCGGAGTGCCGCAGCGGGCCACGCCGTTCTGGATGAAGGACGGGCCGAGCGCGTCGGCCAGGCGCGCGTAGTCGATGTAGCCGGCGTCCTGGTTCTCCTGGTTGATCTTGCCGTAGGTAAACGAGCCTTCCCAGGTCCACGAGCTGTCACCGAAACTGCCTTCCAGGCCGCCGGTGAGCTCCTTCATGTCGGTTTCGTAGCTGTAGCTGCGATTGCCCAGACCCATGATGCGGTAGCGACCGTCGATGGTCTCGCCGAACGGGTTGTAGATGCTGTCGCCGGACAGCGAGATGCCGTCGAAGTCGGAGAAGAACGGTAGCGGCGCGATGATGCCGGCGGAGCGCGTGTTCTGCGTATGCACATCGAGAAAGGCGTTGATCCCTTCGACCACCTCGTAGTTGGCCGAAGCGGCGAAGCCGTAACGCTCCTGCGGCGTCAACTGGACGTTGCCCACACCCTGATAGTTGAAGGAATCGGTCTCGCCGCCGACGTAGCAGCGGAAGTCGCTCGGGCTGGTGCCCGGGCGGCCCTCTTCGCGAGTGACGATCGCCAGGCCATTGCCGCCGACGCAGGAACCGAGGCCATTGGCCGTCGCCAGTGCGCCCGGCAGTGTGTAGCGACCGCGCGGCGTCGACGACGAGCCGGCGCGGCTGACCACGCCCGAGGACAGGTACAGCGCGAACGCGGAGTAGTCGCGATCGATCGCCAGTACCGGCTTCTGGTCGTTGTAATTCATCGACATGATCATGTTGCCACGATCACCGCTGAGGCCCAGGGTGGCCGAACCCGCCACGCGCTCGCCGTCGCTCTCGCCGGAGATGCCGTAGTTGAAGTCGAGCTGGGCGCCATCGAAATCCTTCTTCAGGATGAAGTTGACCACGCCGGCGATGGCGTCGGAGCCGTAGATCGCCGAGGCGCCGTCCTTCAGCACTTCGATGCGCTCGATCATCGCCACCGGGATGGTGTTGATGTCATTGGTCACCATGCGGCGGCCGTTGAGCAGCAGCAGCGTGCGGTCTTCACCGAGGCCGCGCAGCGAGACCGTCGAGGCGCCGTCGCCGCCGCCGTTGTTGACGCTCGGGTTGGTGGCCGCGCCGGCGATCGCCGGGATGTCCTGGATGAGGTCGCCGATGGTCACCGCGCCGCTGCGCTCGATCGACTGGCGATCGACGACGAACACCGGACTGGCGGTCTCGGCGTCGACGCGGCGCACGCGCGAGCCGGTCACTTCGACCTTGTCGAGTTCGACCGCGGCAGCCGCATCCTGGGCAAAAGCCGGCATCGCGATCATCGGTGCGGTGAGCACACAGCCCGCGATCAGCGCTCTGCGTATACCTGCCGCGAGTGGGTTGTAGTTGTTCTTCATTCGGGACTCCAGATTGGGGAGGACGGATTCGAGTTGAGCGCTACTTGCAATCAAATCGTCGGCGCCGTGATCCGGGGAGGTCGATCCCGCTCGAACACGGCGCCGGCGTGGGCTGCTTTTTAACGACTCGTAAACAACTTGTAAACAGAATTTAGACAAAAGTGAGCGCGGCGTGAAGTTTCGCCGCCGCGCTCAGCGCGCGCAGGTGCCATGAGTTACACAGGCAGCGCTGCATGCCGCCGATCGTGTCGACGGGACGCGCCTTCGTCTCGGGTCGGTTGGCTTCAGCGCGTGCCGCTGCCGCGCGCCAACAGCGGACCTGAATCCGGGACTCATGGAAATGTGGGGCATGCTGACACCTCCAGACTTACCCATTTCTGGCCATCTTCGCGTCCTCTGCGTCCTGTGCCGACCAATGCGCCTGGCGCCGGTTGCCAGCGTGGCCGCCGAGTAGAACAATGCGCGCCTTGCTGCAACGGGACGCGCATGAAGGGCAAACCAACTTCTTTTGACATTGCCTATCACGCGGGCGTCTCGCAGGCGACGGTTTCGCGTGCGTTGCGTGGTTCGCCGCTGGTCAGCGCGGAAACGCGTCGGCGCATCCAGGCGATCGCCAAGCAGTTGAATTACAAGGTCGACAAGAACGCGTCGAACCTGAGACGCCAGCATTCGGTGACGCTGGCGCTGCTGCTGTTCGAGGACCCGACCTCGGACGATTCGCTGATCAACCCGTTCTTCCTGTCGATGCTCGGCTCGATCACGCGAGCCTGTGCGCGCCAGGGTTACGATTTGTTGATCTCGTTCCAGCAACTGTCGGACGACTGGCATGCCGATTACCAGGACAGCCACAAGGCCGACGGCCTGATCCTGCTCGGCTACGGCGACTACCTGGTGGCACGCAGCAAGCTCGAGGGCCTGGTCGATCAGGGCACGCATTTTGTTCGCTGGGGCGCGGTGGTCGAGGGCCAGCCCGGCGTTTCCATCGGCTGCGACAACAACCAGGGCGGCCGTGCGATCACCGAACATCTGCTGCAGCTGGGGCGTCGCGATATCGCTTTCATCGGCGACATCTCGCCCGGCTGTCCGGAATTCTCGGATCGTTACCGCGGATATTGCACGGCGCTGCGTGAAGCCGGCTTCGCCGTCAATCCGGAACTGCAGGTGGATGCCGCCGATTCCACCGAGACCGTCGGACAACGCGCGATGCGCCAGTTGCTGGCGCGCGGGCCGCGTATCGATGCCGTGTTTGCGGCCAGCGACCTGATGGCAATCGGCGCCATGCGCGCGCTCGAAGAGGCCGGCCTCAAGGTACCGCGCGATGTCGCAGTGGTCGGCTTCGACGACATCCCGGTCGCCGGACTGACCAATCCACCGCTGACCACCGTCGCCCAGGACACCAAACGCGCCGGCGAACTGTTGGTCGAAACCCTGATCCACCAGATCCGCAATGAGCCGACCCACAGCGTGATGCTACCGGCGCGGATGGTGGTCAGAAGATCCTGCGGGGCGGCCTAGTGTGGTTTGCCATTAATTCGTTGAATAATTTCCGCGCCTTTTGACCCGAATGCGTCGTTGTTCGTCGTCGCCATAGCCCTGCTATGACTCCTCCTCTCGCCTAGCCTCGAGCCAAAATGCATCGGAAATTTCTTCAGCCAATTAATGGCAAACCACACTAGAGCGACGCCGGTGTCCGCGATCATGGCAAACGCCGGCGGGTCCGGAGAGAGGGCAGCCCGCGGCGACGGGATCAGCCCGCCAGCTTGCGCACCCATTCGACATAACGATCCATCCACTTCTGCAGGTGTGCGCGACTGCCCTCGCCGATGTTGCCGTCGGCGTCGAACAAGCCTTCCCGGGCATGGATGAAGGCCTCCGGTTGCGCCATGGTCGGCGCGTCCAGATAGGCGAGTACATTGCGCAGGTGCTGCTGCGCCATCGCTGTTCCGTGTGGCCCGACGGAGGCGCCGAGCACGCCGGCCGGTTTGCCGGCCCAGGCGTTCTGGCCGTACGGGCGCGAAGCGTGGTCGAGCGCGTTCTTCAGCACGCCGGGCATCGAGCGGTTGTACTCCGGAGTCACGAAGATCAAGCCATCGGCGGCCACGATCTCGGCTTTCAGGCGCAGCACCGACGCTGCCGGCTGCGCGTCGTCGTCCTGGTTGTACAGCGGCAGATCGTCGATGCGCAGCTGCGCGAAACTGAATTGTGCCGGTGCCAGCCGCGCGATCGCGGTGGCCAGGCGGCGATTGAGTGAATCCTGTCGCAGGCTGCCGACGACGACAGCGATCTTGTAGGTGCGCATGGGAAGCCCTTGTTCAGTTCGCGGGCCCAGATGCTAACGGGTCGCTGGTGACGACAGGGTGGTGCCGGCGTCCCGCCATGACCTTCGGGCCGGGGGGCTGCGCTGGTTTCCGGGCATACTCAGTTACCTTTTGACCCGCGCCGGACTCACAAATGCGCCCATTTCTTGCCTTCCCGCTGCTCGCCCTTGCGCTGAACGCATCTGCCGCACCCGCCACCAAGTTACCGGACAAGGTCGAGGTCGCTGCCTATGCCGAGAAACTGCTCGCCGAGACCTATCCGGCGGACGGCCCGGGCGCCGCCGTGCTCGTCGCACGCGGCGACGAGGTCGTCTATCGTGGAGCCCGTGGACTCGCCAGCGTCGAGCTCAAGGTGCCGTTGGCGCCGGAGCAATCCTTCCGCATCGGCTCGGTCACCAAGCAGTTCGCCGCTGCCGGCCTGCTCAAGCTGATCGATTCCGGCAAGGTCGGCCTTGACGATCCGCTGTCGAAGTATCTGCCGGACTACCCCAACGGCGCGAAGATCACGGTGCGCCAGTTGCTCGACCACACCTCGGGCATCAAGAGCTACACCGGCATCGCCGGGATCATGGACGGGCCGATCCGCAAGGATCTCAGCACCGCTGAGTTGATTGCCACCTTCAAGGATCAACCGGTGGATTTCGCGCCGGGCGAGCAATGGGCCTACAACAATTCGGGTTACGTGCTGGTCGGCGCCGTGATCGAGGCTGCCAGCGGCAAGTCCTGGCATGCCTGGCTCGACGAGGCGCTGCTCGCGCCGAATGGCCTGACGCGCACCGTTTACGGCGCCAATGACGCGCTGATCGCCGGCATGGCGAGCGGCTACACGGTGCACGACGGCCGCGTCGCACCGGCCGCCTTCCTGAGCATGACCCAGCCGCACGCGGCCGGCGCGCTGGTTTCCACGGTTGACGAGCTGCACCGCTGGAACCGCGCGCTGCACGGCGGCAAGCTGCTCTCCGCAAAATCCTACACGGCGATGACGACGCCGGCGGGCAAGGCGAAGGACGCGAACTACGGCTTCGGTATCGCCGGCGGCACGCTGCGCAACCGCCCGATTCAGCAGCACGGCGGCGGCATCTTCGGCTACGCGTCTTACCTAATGTACCTGCCGGAAGCCGAGCTGTCGGTGGTCGTGCTGCAGAATGCCGACGCCACCGTCGGCGGCCCCACCGACACCGCGGTCCTGGCCAAGCTCGTCGGCGCCTTCGCGCTCGGCGATCCCTACCCCGAAGCCAGGCCGATCGAGGTCTCGGCAGAGACGCTGAAGTCCGCCGAAGGCGTGTACCGCATCGACGAGCAGGCCACGCGCGTGCTGCGCGTGGTCGACGGCAAGCTGACCGCACAGCGCACCGGCAGCGAACGCCTGCCGCTGGTCCCGTCCGCGCCCGACGCCTTCCACTACGAGGGCACCCTGACCTGGTTCAAGCTCGAGCGCGATGCGCAGGGCAAGATCACCGGCATGCGCCTGTACCAGGACGGCGAAGGCGAGGGCGTGGTGGCGACGCTGACCGGCGACCCGCTGCCAAGCGCGCGCGCCTCGATCAGCGTGCCGGTCGAGCAGTTGCAGCGCCTGGTCGGCAGCTACTCGGCCAACGGCATGAACATGAAGGTGTTCCTCGACGGCGAGCAGTTGAAGACTCAGCTCGATGGCCAGCCGGCGTTCGACCTGTTTGCCGAGACCCCGCAAAAGTTCTTCCTCACCGTGGTCGACGCCACGTTGACCTTCGCGCCGGACAGCGGCACGGTGAGCAGCGTCACCCTGAATCAGGGTCCGGCGGTGATCGAGTTCAAGCGCGTCGAATAGTGCGCCCAGTGGCGCCGCGCTGACCCACGGGTCGCGCGGCGCCGGGCTACAGCCAGCGGCGCGCCAGCCAGCCGATCAGCTCGGCAATCCAGTTCAGGCCGAAACGCCGAGACCAGCGCTGGCGCGTTATTTCCTCGGCCTGCGCAAGGTCGTGTTCGAAATCGTCGGCGAGGTCCTGGTTGAGGGCAGGGTGGTCCGACCACAGCACCAGTTCGTCGTTGATGAACAAGCTGCGGTAATCCAGGTTGGCCGTGCCGACCATGCTCCAGTGATCGTCGATGACGGCGGTCTTCGCGTGCAGCATGCGCGGCAGGTATTCGAAAATGCGCACATTGCCGGCCAACAGGCGTGCATACGCGGCGCGGCTGGCCCATTGCGCCAGGCGCACGTCGCTGCGGCGCGGCACCAGCACGCGGACGTCGATACCGCGTGTCGCTGCGCTCACCAGCGCCCGCTGGATCGACGCCGGCGGTACAAAATACGGTGTCGTCAACCAGATCCGCGTGCGTGCCTTGCCGAAGCGTCGCTTGAGCCAGCGATGCAGCAGGAAGCGACGCTTGATGCCGCGGTTGGGAACCAGGTAACCGTGGCGACCGCGCAGTTGACGCCATTGGCGTCGATGCCCGGCTCGCGGGTACTCGTCGAAGGCTTGAATCGCATGCGCCACCAGATCGCCGCTCAGGCGCACGTGGGTGTCGCGCCAGCAATCGTCACCGTAGGCGCGCCGCGATGCTTCGCGGTGCACGTTGAAACCTCCGAGATAACAGCAGTTTTGGTCGACGATCAGCAGCTTGCGGTGGTTACGCCGATGAATTTCGAACGGCCGGCGCCAGTTCCAGCGGCGGCACCACTCGAGCTGCACGCCGCCGTCGATCAGCGCACTGGCGAAGTCGGCGTCGAGCGTGTCGAACGAACCCAGCGCATCCACCCGCAACTGCACCAGGCAACCGGCTCGCGCACGCTCCATCAACGCCGCCGCGATCGCCTGCCCGACTTCGTCGGCAGCATAGATATAGGACTCCATGCGTACGCGACTGCGCGCCGCAGCGATGTCCTCCACCATCGCCGCGTAAAGGGCGTCGCCATCCACAAAGTGCACGATACCGTCGTCGCCAGGCGAAGCCGGTTCCCGATGGGTGGTGGTCATGCGCGATTCCTGTGCCGGCTCGCGCAGCGTGGCGGCGCGCCAGCAGCGCGTCAATGCCCCATCAGGTCGACTCCAGCGGCCCGAGTGCGCGCAACTGCGAGAGCTTGATCTCGAGGCGCACCAGGCGATGGCGAATCGCGCGCATCGAGCGCCCCATCAACTGGCTGATCTCGTCGACGGTCATGCCCTTGCGGGCAAGCACGATCAGGCAGGCATCCTCGGCCGGCGCCCAGGCACCGGCCTTGTCCGGCAGAATGCCATGGTCGCTCGCATAACTCTTGACCGAACTGTAGCTGCGGCCCAGCAACCTCGCCGTCTCGTGAAGCGGTATGCCAAGCTTGCGCTGCTGCCGCAGCAAAGCGATTTCTTCAGATTCCCAGACCCGACCGAACACGGAATGCCTCTTGGTAATGTCCCTGGCGCCGTCACGCGCGCGTCTCGACGGGCGACGGTTGGCCTCAACTGACACGCGAGACTAGCGCTTGAAAAGTGCGGTGCGTGTAAAGCTTGTGTGCAAATCCGCACCTCGGTGCGAATCGCTTTCTCCGATTGGCGAACGCAAGCTGCACCCCGCTGTCACGCTCGGAAGCAGCGGTTTCGTCGCACGTCCGGGCCTCGGCGGCGCGCATGAAATTCAGCCACAGCCGCACTATTCTCGGCGCTCGACATGCGGCAACGGGTAACCGCGATGAACCGGATGCCGCGATCCAGCTATCGGTCCGACGCACTGAACAGGGAGCTTCCCGCGTAGGTGACGACCCATCCGCAGCCATCAGCAGGCTATTGGCAGACGGTCACGGTGGCAGCGGCACTCGCCGTGTTCGCGCTCTACGTCTGGCTTGCCGTGTCCAATCCGCACGTCGCCCTGTTGGCTGACGACGCGCTCTACCTGCTGATGGCGGACCTGTATTCGCCGTGGCGCGATGCCACCGGGCCGACCTATCACTACGTGCGCGCGGTCAGTCACTTGCCGCCGGTCTTCCCGCTGTACCTCGGCCTGCTCGGAGGCGGCGCCGACAACATCGCGGCGGCACGAGTCGCCTGCGCCGCCGCGATGACCATTGCCTGCGCACTGGTCTACCTGTACGCATTGGGTCGCGGTTGCGGGCGGCCCACGGCGGCTTGGGTGGCCGTTTTTGTCGCGCTCGCGCCGGCGACCCTGATCCACGTGATCGATATCTGGAGCGAAGGTCTCTATCTCGCGTTGTCGCTGGCGGTGCTGATGTACGCGGCGCACATCGCCAAACAACCGCGCTCCTGGCCGTACCTGGTCCTGCTCGGGCTGCTGGTCGCGTGCGCCATCGGCACGCGGACCATCGGTGTCGCCCTCATCCCTGTCGTCCTGTGGGCGTTGCGCGGCGCTGGTTGGCGCACGCTGGCAATCGTCCTCGGCAGTCTGGTGGTGGGCCATGGACTGATTTCCGTGCTCGCGCAGACTGGCGGCGGTGAATCCTATGCTGGCCAGATTGCGGCGGCCTATGGCGCCGATCCTCTGGCGGCCTTGCGCGCGCAATTGTCGTCCAGCCTGTCGCTGCTGCCATCCGCGTTGAGCAAAGTGCTGATCTACCAACATGCACCGACGCCCTGGCAAAGCGCGCTGCTGGCGCTCGCGCTGCTCGCCATGCTGGCCGGACTGGTCACCGAGATCCGTCGACGCAGCGCGATTGCCGTTTATTTCGTGGCCTATCTGGGCGTGGTGTTGCTGTGGCCGTACCCCGCGATCCTGGATCGATTCGTGTATCCGTTGCTGCCGATCCTGTTGTTGCTGATCGTGCGCGGAAGCCGGACGCTGTCCTCTCGCCGATGGCCATCGATATTGGCGCCGGCGGCGCTGACGCTGGCGATGATGCCGGCGCTGATCGGGTTCTCGCAGCGGGCAATGACGCCAGTACCCGACCCGGCGCTCGCCGACTGGCGCACGACGCGTTATTGGCTGGATCCGTTTCGGGGTCCCGATCCGCTGTCGGGTATTCGTGGCCGCGCTGCCTACATCGACGCCGCCCGGAGCGTGAACAGCATGGTCCCGGTGAATGCATGCGTCTACACGACGATCGTGCAGATGGTCGTGTTCTGGGGTCGGCGGGCGGCATACCAACCGCCATCAGCGCAGGCGCTGGCCCAGCCCGAGAGCCTGGCCTGCCAGTACTTTCTTGCCGTCGCCGATGCGGGGAACAGGCCACCGATGTATCCACTGGATTTGCTGGGCGGAACCGCCGAAACCTTGGCGACCATCCGGGCGCCGGGCGCCGATCCGGCCGAGGGCCTGGTTGTCGCTGTGCTGTTTCGCTGGCCGCCCACGCCGACAGCACGGACCACCCCGCAACCCGAATCGCAATGAGCCTGCGTCGCAGCGATTCGACTGCGCCGAGAGGCTACGAACAGCGGCAAAGATCGCCCAAGGTCAGCCGATCGAGTGGCGCGATTCGCGACGCCTGCGCCAGCAGCAGTTCGGCGCAGGCGAGTGCGTCCACGGCGGCATTGTGTGCGCGGTAGCTGGGCAGGTGGTAGCGCGCGCGACAGGCGTGCAGGCGCAATGCGTCGTCGGGGTCGTTGTGGTGACGGCGCAGATGCGCCTCGATGGCCATGGTGTCGACCACCCTTAGCCGGGGCGGAATGCCGTACATGGCGCGGCAGGCGCGCGTGATGAACTCGACTTCGATGACCGCGCAGTGGGCCAGCAGTGCGCGTCCGGTCAGCAGGGGCAGCAGTCGTGCCATCGCCTGGGCAAGGCTGACGCCGGCGGCGACATCGCTGTCCAACAGGCCGTGAATGGTCGCGCTCTGGCCCACGCTGCCGGCGCTGCTGTTGATCAGGAGGTGCCCGGACTCCCTCATCTGAATGCCGCCGCGGCTGACCAGCACCCAGCCGACGCTGAGAATGCGATCGTGCTTCGGATCAAGCCCGGTGGTCTCGACATCGAGTGCCAGCAGTTCGCTGTCGATGAGGCGCTGCGATGGCGCCGGCAACGATTGGGCGTAGTTGGCAGCGAGCGGCGTGGTCGCCGCGCGGCGACCGTAGCGCCAGTGCATCCAGCCGTTCACCGGATTCCGTAGGCGTTGCCGAGCGCCGCCTGCGCCAGGCGGATCACGCCGAAGGCATCGCGCAGCGCAGCGCGATCGCCGCGCAACAGGCGATCGGGATTGATGCGGTTGTCGGGGATTTCGCCTGCAGCCAGTTGCGCCGACTGGCTCTGCAGGCGCAGGCGCAGGATCAGGCGGAAGGCAGCGCCGAGCTCTCTGGCATCGGCAGGTGCCAGCCGGCCGGCGTCGCGCAGCGCGTCGATGCGTTGCAGGCAACCGGCCTCGCGGATGCCGGCCGCCAAAGCCTGCACGCGCAGCACGTCGGTCAACGGCATGGCGCCGGCCGCTTTCAGGTCCAGCGTGTCGCGATGCTCGCCCTCGCGGGCAACCACGAAGCGCCGAAACAGGCCGAGTGGTACGTCGAATGCCAGCGCCTGGCGCGCCAGCACGCCAAGGAACAGCGTATTGCCCGCCGCATGGGCATAGATGCTGGCCTGCAGCGCCTCGAACAGCGCTCGGTCGCCGGCCACCATCCGCTGGTCGAAAAACACGCTGGCGTGCAACAGGGCCGCCGGTTTTGGCTCACTGATCCAGTTTCGGAAACAGCTCTGCCAGGCCTCCAGCGGCAAACGCCACGCCGGGTTGCGCGCCATGATGTCGCCGCTGCACCAGGTGTAGCCGCAGGCATTCAGGCCGTCGCATACCTCGGTCGCCAGCGCCGCGAAGTAAGCCGCCTCCGCTTGATCCGGCGCGCGTTCGAGGATCAGGCCATTGTCCTGGTCGGTGCAGACGCCCTGCTCATTGCGCGCCTGCGAGCCGAAGCAGATCCAGGCAAAAGCCATCGGCGGCGGCCCCAGTTGCGCCTGCGCCAATTGCAGCAGGCGCCGGGTGAAGGCGTCGGTGAGCGCGCTCAGCATGTGCGCCACATCGTCCGGGCGCGCCCCACTGGCGAGCAGCAGGGCGAACATCTGCGGAATGCGCGCTGCCACCGCGCGCAGTGCCTCAACGCTGTCCTGCTTGTACACCTGGCGGACCAGGTACAGCGGATGCTGCGTCTGCAGGCTGATCAGATCGCGCGTGGTGATCATGCCGACCGGACGCCCGCCCTGGGTCAGCGGCAGGTGGTGGATGCCGCGGTTGACCATCACCAGGAAGGCCTCGAACACCGGCCGGTCGACATCCAGACTGGCCGGATCGGCGGTCATGATGGCGCTGACCGGGGTCGCCGGATCGAGTCCGCGAGCGAGCACGCGGTTGCGCAGATCGCGATCGGTGACGATGCCGGTCATCTGCTGTGGATTGCCGATCAGGATCGAGGACACGTTGTTGCTCGACATCGAGCGTGCCGCGTCGGCGATGCTGGCTTCGGCCGCGATCATCACCGGTGGACGCCGCGACAACTGCCCGACCGGCGTTGCCAGCATCGCGTTGCCGGTGGTGTTGTCGCTGGCGCCGCGCAGACGCTGTTCCAGCGTGCGCACGTAGAACTGGTCGAAGGCGCTGTCCTCGGCGCACAACTCGCGAAACGCCGCGACCGGCAGCAGGTAGATCAGCCCATCCTCGATCATCGTCACCCGGTTGCGCACCGGGTTGCCGGTCAGCAGCGACGGCAAGCCGTAACTTTCGCCCTCGGCGAGGTGGATCACCAGATGACCATCCGCATTGTGCACTTCGACGGCGCCGCGGCGGATCACCGCCAGCGCCGTATTGGTGCCGCCAATGTGCAGCAACACATCGCCCCGGCGCCGATAGATGATCTCGATCTGGCGCGCCGCATGCTCCAGCAGAGCCGGGCGCAAGGCATCGAAAGGCGCGTGTGCCTTGAGAAACTCGACGATTTCGGACAGCTCAGGCGAGGTACTCATGGGGAACTGTCGGCTGCGGCCGGGAGACGGCAAGCATCGCATGCGTTTTTCGCCGAGGTTACTGCGCAATGGTCTAAGGCCCGCTGCTGGCGCGACGCGCCACACACTGAACACTCCGCGCTACACTGAAGCCGCAAACCACCCTGGCGACGTCATGACCCGCAACCACCGCAGCATCGACGACCTGCGCCGACGCATCCCGACCTTCGTCTGCGTGGTCGGATGTCACGACTGCTGCGGGCCGGTGACCGCCGCGTCAGAGGAAATGGCGCGACTGCCGGTCAAGACCGAGGCCGAGCATGATCGCGCGCTGGCTGAACTCAGTTGTCCGCACCTGGGACATCGCGGTTGCGAGGTCTATGCCGAGCGCCCGCTGATCTGTCGCTTGTTCGGCACCACGCCCAACCTGCCCTGCCCCAACGGCCGGCGACCGGTGTACATGATCGATCCGCGTACAGAAGAGGAAATCCACGCGTTTCTGGCGCGCACGCGACAAGTGCTGGTGTGAGGCGTTGGCGATGCCGAAGGTCAGTCTGTGCCCTTCAGCAACTTCGCCGGATAGCCCTCGTCGACCAACGCTGCAATCACCTGCTCCACAGGCAGCGCAGTGCGGATCGCGAGCTGTTTCGCGGCCAGGTCCACGGTTATGGTCGCCTGCGCATCGTGGGCCCTGATCGCTTCGGTCACGGCGCGGACGCAGTGCTGGCAGCTCAAGTTGTCGACCTGCAATTGCATGGCGGTGACTCCGGTTCCTTTGAGCGAGCTTGCCCGACTTCGACTTGCGGCCGATTGCGCCTGGTCAAGCGCCGCATCGTCAGCCCGCGTCTGGCGGCGGTCGGCGACCTTGGCATGCGGGCAGGATCGGAACTGAATCCGATGATGGATGCGGGTGAGCGCTGATGGAAGCGGAATCCAGGGATGGCGCCAAACTGGAGTGGCAGATCGGCATTGGCGGCATGACCTGCGCATCGTGCGTGGCGCGTGTCGAAAAGGCGTTGAACAAGGTCCCCGGGGTGATCCAGGCCAGCGTCAACCTGGCCACCGAATCGGCACATGTGTGCTCGACCACGGCGTTGACCCGCGAGATGCTCGTTGCCGCGGTCGTCGGTGCCGGCTACGAGGCCAACTGGCCGAGCGCGCATCCCGACATCGCCGACGGCCCTGCACCGCAGGAACTGGCGCTTCGGCGCGAACGGAATCACCTGATGATCGCTGCGGCACTCAGCCTGCCGCTGGTGCTGCCGATGCTTGCGCTGCCCTTCGGCGTGCACTGGATGCTGCCGGGCTGGGTGCAATGGCTGTTGGCAACGCCGGTGCAGTTCTGGCTGGGCACGCGCTTCTATCGAGCGGCCTGGGGCGCGCTGAAAGCCCGCAGCGGCAACATGGACTTGCTGGTGGCGATCGGCACCTCGGCGGCCTATGGGTTGAGTGTGTTTCATTTGCTGCTGGGGGAGCGCACTGGCGACGGCTTCTCGCACTCGGGCAGCGCGCCTTTGTATTTCGAGGCCTCCGCCGTGGTGATCACGCTGGTTCTGCTCGGCAAATGGCTGGAAGGCCGCGCCCGCCGGCAAACCACCGATGCGATCCGTGCGCTGCAGGCGCTGCGCCCGGCGACGGCTCGAGTCATCCGCGACGGTGTCGAGCTCGAGCTGCCAATCGCCGCAGTACGCCTCGGCGACAGCGTGCGCGTGCTGCCGGGCGAACGCATTCCGGTCGACGCTCGCGTGCTCGAGGGCCGCAGCCACGTCGACGAATCCTTGTTGACCGGAGAATCGCTGCCGGTCAGCAAGCAGCCCGGCGATCTGGTCACCGGTGGCGCCGTCAATGGCGAAGGCCGGTTGCTGCTCGGCACCCGCGCGATCGGCGCCGAGACGGCATTGGCGCGGATCATCCGCATGGTCGAGGACGCGCAGGCGCAGAAGGCACCGATCCAGCGGGTCGTCGACCGGGTCAGCGCTGTATTCGTGCCGGTGGTTCTGGTGCTGGCACTGCTGACGCTGCTCGGCTGGGGCTTCGCCCGCGGCGACTGGGATCAGGCGCTGCTGAATGCGGTGGCCGTGCTGGTGATCGCATGCCCGTGCGCACTCGGACTGGCGACGCCGACCGCGATCATGGCGGGCACCGGCATGGCCGCGCGGGCCGGCATCCTGTTCAAGGATGCACAGGCGCTGGAAAGCGCGCAGGGCCTGCGCACCGTGGCCTTCGACAAGACCGGGACCTTGACCCTGGGCTTGCCGGTGTTGGCGGAGGTCGTGGTCGTTGGCGATGCTGCCCGCGGCCGTCCAACGGCGGGCGAAACCGCTCCTCCCGATTCCGATCGGGCGCTGTCGATCGCCGCCGCGCTGCAATCCGGCAGCGAGCATCCGCTGGCAAGAGCGGTGCTTGCGATGGCGGCGGCACGCGGCCTGCAGGCGCCGCCCGCGCAATCGCTGCGCGCAGTCGCCGGGCGCGGCATCGAGGGCGTGATCGACGGCGAGCGCTGGCTGCTGGGCAGCGGTCGCTGGATGCAGGAGTCGGGGATTGCCGAATTGCCGCTGGCGGACGCCGTGGCGCGACAGCAGCAGGCGGGCCGCAGCCTGGCCTGGCTGGCGACCGGGGCGGACGGCGGTGTCCGGCTGCAGGCACTGCTGGCCTTCGGCGACCAGCCGCGGCCGGAAGCCGGCGCCGCGGTGCGCGCCTTGAAGTCGCTCGGCATCCGCAGTGTGTTGATCTCCGGCGACCATCGCGCGGCGGCAGACCACCTCGCGCGTCTGGTCGGCATCGAGCCGGCGCAGGTGCATGCGGATGTGCTGCCGCAGCAGAAGGCCGAGGTCGTACGCGCCCTCGTCGCCGAGGCACCGACCGCGATGGTCGGCGACGGCGTCAACGACGCGCCGGCACTGGCGGCGGCAACCGTGGGCTTCGCGATGGGCAGCGGGACCGATGTCGCCATGCACGCCGCCGGCGTGACCCTGATGCGCTCCGATCCGCACCTGATCGCGGACGCCATTCACATCTCGCGGCGGACCACCCGCAAGATCCACCAGAACCTGTTCTGGGCCTTCATCTACAACCTGATCGGCATCCCGCTGGCCGCCGCCGGTCTGCTGAACCCGGTGATCGCCGGCGCCGCGATGGCCTTCTCCAGCGTCAGCGTGGTGGCCAACACCTTGTTGTTGCGCCGCTGGCGGCCGCGTTCAACCTGGAAGCCTCGGTCGACCGAGTAGGTGGATTGGGCGGTACAGTGGAATAGCTCCCTGCTTGTGCCGCTTTCGGCCGAGTACTACCCTGCCAGCAACGTTCTACGAAGCCATGCTGTTCCCTACATGGGCACCGAAGTCACACCGATCAAATCGACCTCTGCCAAGGGCCAGGTCACCATCCCGATCGCCATTCGCCGCAAGCTCGGGATCGAACCGGGCACCAAGATCCGCTTCGTCGAGCGCGATGGGCAAGTCGTCTTGGAAAAGGTCGACTTGAGCCTCGCATCGCTGTGCGGAATGTTCACGGCGACGCGATCCGTGTCTCTTGAAGAGATGGATCGCGCAGTCGCGGAAGGGATGGCGGAGAAGTTTGCGAGGGCGCATTTGCTCAAGGCGTGACAACGAGGGTCGCCAACCTGCGCAGCGCGGGATTGTAGGTTGGGCTAAGGCGCAGCCGTGCCCAACGGCGGCCTACTCCCCCGTGAGCGTTGGTGCCGCAAGCACCTGGTCCGGGTGCGTACCCCAGTTCGGCAAGTACCAGCCACGCCGCGTGCAAGCGGCCAGTGAGCTGTAAGCCCAATCCCATGGCGACGCCACGTAGCCGTGTTTGACCGGGTTGTAGTGGATGTAGTCAAGGTGCCGCGCGAAATCGTCCTCGTCGCGAATTCGATGCTCCCAGTAGCGCCGTTGCCAGATCGCACGTTCGCGCTTGAGGCGTCGGGATCGGCTGACCACTTCCTCCGTGGCCGGCGTGGTCAGACTGAAGTGGCGCTTGATCAGCATCCAGCGTTCGGCGAAGTCGCTGTCGTCGTCTGGAAGTTGCCAGATGCAGTGGAAATGATCAGGCAGCACGACCATCGCAGAAATTTCGAATGGATGCGTGGCGCGAATGGCGCGGAAGGCCGATCGCAAACGAGCGACCTCTGGCGATCCACGCAGGATCGGCTGGCGGTCGAAAGTGACCAGTGTGAAGAAGTAGGTGTTGCCCCGGTGGTCGCGGCGATAGCGCATGAGACATGTGGAACAGGGATGACGGGGAACAAAGCCTGAACTCGCGATGCATCAATGTCAGCCGGCGATGCCTGAAATTCGTGTCGGAGAATTCCTACGGCTGTTGGGCACGGCTGCGCCTCAGCCCAACCTACAATCGCGCACGTAGGTTGGGCCAAAGCGCCGCCGTGCCCAACATCGATTTGCAGCGGATCAGTCCCCGAACAAGATTCGGCGCCCACGCCATCCGGTCGCCAAAGGCCCTAGTCTTCGCGGCTGTCCGTCCGACGTTGCCCAAACCATGCACCCGACAGATTCTGACCGCGACTTTCCCCTGGCCGCCGAACGCGTGCTCGCCGTCACGCCGACGGTGACCGATGTCGATCCGGCGGAGACCGGCGAGTGGCTGGATGCACTGGATGCGGTGGTGCTCGCCGACGGCAAGGAGCGCGCGCAATATCTGTTCGACCGCCTCGCCGATCACGCGTTGACGCGTGGCGTGCAGTCGGCGCGGGCGCGCATCACGCCGTACCGCAACACGATTCCGCTGGCGGCTCAGCCGCCTTACCCGGGCGACCTGGAGCTGGAGGCGCGCCTCGGCGCGGCGATGCGCTGGAACGCCCTCGCCATGGTCGTGCGCGCCAACACCGAAGCCGGCGAACTCGGCGGTCACATCGCCAGCTACGCATCGGCCGCCGACCTGTTCGAGGTCGGTTTCCATCACTTCTTCAAGGCCGCCGGGCATCCGGACGGATCGGATCTGGTCTACTTCCAGCCGCACTCCTCGCCCGGCGTGTATGCGCGCGCGTACCTCGAGGGCTTCCTGCCGGAGGAACGTCTGGCGCGCTATCGGCGCGAGATCGGCGAGCCCGGGCTGTGCTCCTATCCGCATCCGTGGCTGATGCCGGATTTCTGGCAGTTCCCGACCGGATCGATGGGCCTAGGGCCGATCAGCTCGATCTATCAGGCGCGTTTCCTGCGTTACCTCGATCACCGCGGGCTGGCGACGACCGGTGGCCGCCGCGTCTGGGGCTTTTTCGGCGATGGCGAGATGGACGAGCCGGAATCGATCGGCGCACTGTCGCTGGCGGCGCGCGAGCGCCTCGACAACCTGACCTTCGTGATCAACTGCAATCTGCAGCGGCTGGATGGCCCGGTGCGTGGCAACAGCCGCGTCATCGACGAGCTGGAGGCGCTGTTCAACGGCGCCGGCTGGAATGTGATCAAGGTGCTGTGGGGCTCGGACTGGGATGCGCTGTTCGCGCGCGATGCCGGCGGCGAGTTGTTGCGCGCTTTCGCGCACACCGTCGACGGCCAGTTCCAGACCTTCTCGGCGAACGACGGCGCCTACAACCGCGAGCGCTTCTTCGGCCAGAACCCCGAACTGGCGCGGCTGGTGGCCGATTTGTCCGACGGCGACATCGACCGCCTGAAGCGCGGTGGCCACGATGCGCGCAAGCTGCACGCCGCTTACGACGCAGCGATCGCCCACCAGGGCCAGCCGACGGTGATCCTGGCCAAGACCATGAAGGGTTTCGGCATGGGCAGCGCCGGTCAGGGGCGGATGACCACGCACCAGCACAAGAAACTCGACGTCGACGAGCTGCGCGCCTTTCGCGATCGCTTCGGGCTGCCGCTCAGCGATGACGATGTCGCCGCACTGCGCTTCTACAAGCCGGCCGCCGACAGTCCCGAGATGCGCTATCTGCATGCCCGCCGCGCCGCGCTCGGCGGCGCGCTGCCGCGGCGCCGGCAGCGCAGCGCAGGCACGCTGGCGGCACCCGCCATCGAGTCCTTCGCCAGGTTCGCGCTGGACGCGGAGGGCAAGCCGATGTCGACCACGATGGCGGTGGTGCGCATGCTCGGCAACCTGCTGAAGGACGCCAACTTCGGCCCGCGCGTGGTGCCGATCGTGGCCGACGAGGCGCGCACTTTCGGCATGGCCAGCCTGTTCCGACAGGTTGGCATCTACTCGCCGTCGGGGCAGATGTACGAGCCGGAGGATCTCGGCTCCATGCTCTACTACCGCGAAGAGCAGTCCGGCCAGATTCTCGAGGAAGGCATCAGCGAGGCGGGCGCGATCAGCTCCTGGATCGCCGCGGCGACCAGCTATTCGACGCACGACTTCGCCATGCTGCCGTTCTACATCTACTACTCGATGTTCGGCTGGCAGCGCGTCGGCGACCTGATCTGGGCGGCCGCGGACCAGCGTGCGCGCGGCTTCCTGCTCGGCGCCACCAGCGGCCGCACCACGCTCGGTGGCGAAGGTTTGCAGCACCAGGACGGTGCCAGCCATCTCGGCTTCGCCGGCGTGCCGAACTGCCGCGCCTGGGATCCGGCATTCGCCTACGAGCTGGCACTGATCGTCGAACGCGGCATCGAGGAGATGCTGGCCGAGCAGAACGACGTCTTCTATTACCTTACGGTCGGCAACGAGAACTACCCGCAGCCGAGCATGCCGGAAGGGGTGCGCGAGGGCGTGCTCAAGGGGATGTACCCGCTTGCCGCCGGTGCGGCAAGCACAGGGAAAATGGAAAAAGGAAAAAGGAAAAAGGGCAAGCGGCCGGTCGTGCAGCTGCTCGCCTCCGGCGCCATCCTGACCCAGGCGCTGGCCGCCGCCGAACGGCTGGGCGAATTCGGCGTCGATGCGCAGGTCTGGAGCGTGACCAGCTGGACCGAGCTGCAGCGCGACGGCATGGACTGCGAACGCCGCGCCCGGGTGGACTTCGACGCTGCGGCACCGCTGGCGTACGTGACGCGGCAACTGGCCGCCAGCAACGGGCCGGTGATCGCTGCCAGCGACTATCTGCGTGCGCTGCCGGAGCTGATCCGGGCCTACGTGCCGCGCCGTTATGTGGTGCTCGGCACCGACGGCTTCGGCCGCAGCGACACCCGTGGCGGACTGCGCGATTTCTTCGAGGTCGATGCCGCGGCGATCGCTTTTGCCGCGCTGAAGGCGCTGGTCGACGACGGCGTGTTTCCTGCCAGCGCGCTGGCCGCCGCCGCCGAACGCCTGGGCTGGGCCGAGCGCAGCCGCGTGGCGCCATGGACGCGCTGAGCAAACGGCATCAGGGTGTGATAATTTGTCACGCCGACTTTCCGCGCGGCCCGCCGGGTCTGCGTCCTGAAGGGGTGTACCGATGTCGAATCTGCTGCGCTTGATGAAGGACCTCGGCGCCGATGCAGCGCTCGCAGACGCCTATCGGGCGGACCCGAAAGGCGTGATCGGGCGCTATCGCCTCAGCGACACGGAGCGCGATGCACTGCTCGATCACGACTACGAGACGATCAAGCAGTTGACCGGACTCAAGGACGGCCAGTTCGCGACCAACAGCACGATCCGTGCTTACGACGCCGGTTCCCGGGGCTGATGAGGCCGCGCCGTGTACCGGGTCGCCCTGCGTCGATTCGCCGCCGCCGCACTGCTGCTCGGTGCGGTCGGCGCCGTTGCCGATCCGCAGCCTGCTGAACCGGCGCTCGCCGAACCCACGCTGGAAGCACGTGTCGATGCCATCGAGCGGATCAACCGGACAGCGCCCTGGCGGGTCTCGGCCGACCTGATCAAGGGTCTGGAATCGGAGCGGGCCGCGCTCAACGAATCGCAGCGCTTCCGCATCGAACTGGTCGAGGCGCGCAATTTTGCGCTGGCCGGCGACTACGCCTCCGGCCTGAAACTCGCCGAATCGCTGCTGGCACGCGAAATCGAGCCCGACCTGCGCATTCGCGCGCTGACGCTGGCGGTCAACATGACCACCAATGTCAGCGACTACGCGCGCGCCTTCCGGTGGATGCAGGAAGGTCTGGCCCTGCTCGATCAGACCGAGACCCCGCAGCCGCGCCTGCTCGGGATGGCCTCGTACCTGTACCTGCGCGTCGGCGAGGAGCACACGGCGCTGGAGTTCGCGCGCCGGGCGCTGCAGGAGGCGCGCCTCGCCGGTAGCGCGCGCGACCAGTGCGTGGCGCTGTCGGATCTGGCCAAGGCACTCGACGAGACCGGCCAGGTGCTGCAGTCCGAAGCGATCAGCCGCGAGCAGATCGAGACCTGCACGCGCGCGGGCGACCCGGTGTTCGTCGCCGATGGTTACAAGGGCGTGGCCAATGTGTTCCTCGCCAGCCAGCAGCACGCGGAGGCGATTCCGTGGCTCACCGACGCCCGCCAGCGCTTCGAGGAAGCCGGATTCACCAACGGTTACCACGAGACCGGCGTCGACCTGGCCACCGCGCTGCTGCACACGGGCGGCTCCCTGCAGCGCGCCCGTGCCTTCATCGACGAGGCCCTGGCGACCTTCGAGGCCCAGCAGAACTGGGCCGAGTTGGCCGATGCGCGGCGCCAGTTGAGCGACATCCTCGAACGCGAGGGGCTCGAAGGCGAGGCGCTGGCGCAGCTGCGGCTGGCACAGGCGGCGCACGAACACCTCGACCGCGAGGCGCGCGAGCGACGCCTCAGCTATCTGCAGATGCAGTTCCAGACCCAGGCCAAGGAGAAGCAGATCGTCGCGCTGGAGGGCGAGCGGGCGATCCAGGCGGCAGAGATCGCGGCGCGTTCGCGGGCGCAATGGTTGCAGGGGCTCGGCATCATGGTGCTGGTCCTGGTCACCGCGCTGCTGGCGTCGGTGCTGCTGCGCACCGTGCACGAGCGCCGGCGCTATCGCGAGCTGTCCGAGCACGACGGCCTGACCGGTCTCTACAACCACCAAAGCACGCTGCGCTTCGGCAGTCGCTTGCTGGCGCACTGCCAGCGCCGGCGGCAGCCGGTCACGGCGATCGTCGCCGACATCGATTACTTCAAGCAGATCAACGATCGCCACGGGCATGCCGTCGGCGACGAGGTGCTGCGCAGTCTGGGCCTGTGGTTGCGCGAGGTGTTTCCGGCGCAGGCCGTGGTCGGGCGCACCGGCGGCGAAGAGTTCACCATGCTGGTCGAGGGCAGCGTCGCGCAAGCGCGTTACCTGGTCGACGATCTGCGGCGACGCATCCTGCCGGTCAGCGCGCTTGGCGAACGCATCGACTACACGCTCAGCTACGGATTGTGCGAGAGCACCGATGCGCAGGCGCCGCTGGAGGACATCCTGCGCAAGGCGGACATGGCGCTTTACCAGGCCAAGCGCGGCGGGCGCAATCGCGTCGTCGAATCGGGCAGCCTGGAGGCGCCGGAGCCGTCCGGGTCCGGCCTGGTGGTGGTCGGCAGCGGCATCCAGCTCGGACGCCACCTGAGTCCGCGCGGACTGTCGGAGATCCAGGAGGCCGAGCGCGTGCTGGCGGTGACCGATGGCGCCGCCTTCGGCATGCTCGCCGAGATGCGTCCGGACCTGATCGACCTGCGCATCCATTACGCGCCGGGCAAGGACCGCCGCCAGACCTATCGCGAGATGGAAGCCGCGATCCTGACCGAAGTACGCACCGGCAAGCGCGTCTGCGCGGTGTTTTACGGCCACCCCGGCGTGTTCGCCGATGTGCCGCATGCGGTGGTGCGCAAGGCACGCGAAGCTGGCTACAGTGCTCGGATGGAGCCGGGCATCTCGTCGGAGGCCTGCCTGTACGCCGATCTCGGCATCGACCCCGGGCGCAGCGGCGTGCTGTCGATCGAGGCGACGCAGTTCCTGCTGGAAGAGCGCCAGATCGACACACGCAGCCTGCTGCTGCTGTGGCAGGTCGCATTGACCGGGGACATCGCCTGCACCCGCTTTCATGCCGAGCCGGCCGAGATCGCGAAACTGGTCGAGCGCCTGTTGCAGGACTATCCCGCCGACCACGAGGTCATCCTTTACGAAGCCGCGCGGCTCTCGATCGAACCCTTCCGCGCCGACCGCCTGCCGCTGTGCGAACTCGCGGCCGCGCACTACGAGGAATACACGACGCTGGTGATCCCGCCCTACGCGCCGCGCGCGCCCGACCCGGCCGAACGCCTGCTGCAGGCGATGCGGGCGGCGGGCGGTTGAGCCACCGCCGCAGGCACGATCGTCGAGCCGTGCCGATCCTGACACAGCACACTAGTGTGGTGTCCCAGAAGTAACTTGAAGAAATTTCCGATGGATTTCGGCCCGAGGCAAGGCGCGAGAAGGAGTCATAGCAGGGCTATGGCGACGACGAGCAACGCAGCATTCGGGTCGAAAGACACGGAAATAATTCGAGGTACTTTTGGGACACCACACTAGAATGCCGGGCTGACCCAAACACAGTGAACGCCCTCATGTCCCTTTCCATGCACGCAGCATCGGTAACCGTGTTCAAGCAGATGCTCACCAGCCTCGGCGACATTCTCGACAAGGCCGCTGCACACTCGGCGGCGAAGAAGATCGACCCGGCCGTACTGCTGCACAGCCGCCTTTTCCCCGACATGCTGCCGCTATTGCGTCAGGTGCAGATCGCCTGCGACTTCGCCAAGGGGGTGTCCTGCCGCCTGGCCGGCGCCGAACTGCCCACGCACGAAGACAACGAACAGAGCTTCGACGATCTGCAGCATCGCATCGCCCGAACCCTTGCGGTGATCGAGAACCTGGCGCCGGCGCAGTTCGAGGGCAGCGAGCAGCGCGTGATCGTGCTGCGTCCGGGCACGCCCAAGGAACGCACGCTGGACGGCCAGAGCTACCTGCTCGCCTATGGCCTTCCGCAGTTCTTCTTCCACGTCAACATGAGCTACGCGCTGCTGCGCCACAACGGTCTGGAGATCGGCAAGAAGGACTACATGGGCGCCTACTGAGCGCTCCGCCGCGGGTTGGCCGCGGCTGCGCCAGACATGCCTGGGCTAGTTCACGGGACGCTCGCGGTTGGCGGCGCCGTCGCTGGCGGCGATGCGCTCACCTGTGGCAGCAACCAGATGCCGTGGTGGCCACGTTCGCCGATGGCGTCGCCAAGGGTCAAGCCCGGCGACATGCTGCTTTCCGGCATGTCGCGCGCCTTGCAACTGTCGACATCGGCACCGGTACAGATCCAGGCGCTGCCGCCGAGGCCCATGATTTCAAGGCTGTACGGCTGGTAGTCGATCAGGTGGTGGCCCATGAAGCGATGCTCTGGATCCCAAGGCGCGCTTTCCTGGATGCGCGTGTGGAAGTTGCCCGCCAATACCAGCGCGTGAGCTTCCGGTTCGGCATCGAGCGCCGCGGCGATGCGTTCGGCCATCGCCTGGTCACGCGCAGCGCCGCCTGAATCTACGACTGGATCCGCATCGAACGCAAGCACCTTCAGCGGCGCCTTGAGCGCCAACGCGCGCAACCGGTCGAGCAACTCGACCATCGCTTCGCTGCTGCGCCCGTCCTGGTAACTGCGCGTCCAGAACTCGCCCGTCAGCAGTTCGCTGCGGTCCTCGAGCGTGCCCGCGCTGTCGAGATAGCGGTCGATGCGTGCCTGTTCCTTGCGCCAGATCTCCAGCCCGACGATCAGCGGTCGCTCCGCGTCCGCCAGCTGCTGCGCCAGATCGGCCAGCGCGCGCGGCACCTCGCGGGTTCCGTGCATTTCGCCCACCAGCACCAGACGACGGTCGGCCACCTGCTCGGCGATTGCCGCCATGTCCGCGTTCGTGTCCGCCCAGGCAGCTGCAGAAAGCGTCGCCAGCGCACACGCCAGCACACCAGATCGAAGCAGGTTCATGGGCAGCCACCGAGATCAACATGGATATTCGTGGAGTCGCGAGCGCCGCGGAAGTTCCCGGAATCACGTGCGGGTGATCGCAGGAGCCATGGGCCGCGACTTGGCGACGCGTGTACGATGAGCCACTCGCGCGCCAACCTGGTGTGGTGTCATGAATAACGCCGCACCCATCGATCCGGAGTCCTGAATGGCCTCAGACGCATCCCTCGAAACCACCATCGATCTGGTCGACCGCAGCCGGACCGGCGACGAAGCGGCGCGCAACCGACTGCTCCAGCGTTACTTGCCGCTGTTGACGCGCTGGGCGCACGGGCGCCTGCCGCACAGCGCCCGCGACCTGTCGGAAACCGCGGATCTGGTTCAGGTGACCCTGCTGCGTGCGTTTCAGAACCTGCCGGCGTTTGATGTTCAGGGACCCGGAGCTTTCTTCGGCTATCTGAGACACATCATGACCAATTTGCTGCGCGACGAGATGCGCCGCGTCGGCCGTCGGCCGCTGATGGCCGAACTCGATGAACGCCTTGAAGAACCCGAACCGACGCCGCTGGCCAGCAGCATCACCTTCGAGACCTTGAAGGCTTACGAATTGGCGCTGGCACGCATGGATCCGGAGCAGCGCGAACTGGTCGTCATGCGCGTCGAACTCGGCATGCCGCACGACGAGATCGCCACGCTGACCGGTAGCCCGAGCGCGAATGCCGCGCGCATGCGCGTCGCCCGTGCGCTGGCGGACCTGGCGCGACACATGAGCGCGTTCAAACCGGATTGAGGATGGGAGGTGAAGGTGACGGTGGCCATTTGCGCGCAGAAAGGGCGGGGCAGGGGGCAGGGGGCAGGGGCCCAGCCCAACCTCGCTCTGCCATTGCGC
>ERZ761602.467-NODE-467-length-88516-cov-13.185392_pt1 | contig 88516 bp, 68 predicted proteins | sample MGYA00512165_ERZ761602 | MGnify/ENA primary metagenome ERZ761602 (study PRJEB28899, sample SAMN02445085) | bioreactor sludge metagenome | biome: EBPR sludge; isolation source: Thorneside wastewater treatment plant | place: Australia: Brisbane, Thorneside...
TATTTTCTAATTATTACGCCGCCTGGGCGGCGTGAGTATATCACGAACCATTGAATTGATAATCTAAAAAACAAAAGCCGCCCCGATCCTCGGAGCGGCTTTCCACTTTATTATACGTCATTATGCGCTAAGCATACGGTTGCGGGCAGGCATTACATCATGCCGCCCATGCCGCCCATACCGCCCGGAGGCATCGGCATGGCGCCGCCGCCTTTTTCCGGCTTGTCGTTCACCACACATTCGGTAGTGAGCACCATACCGGCGATGGAAGCGGCATTTTCGAGGGCCACGCGGGTCACTTTGGTCGGGTCAATGACGCCGGCCTTTTTCATGTCTTCATACACGTCGGTGCGGGCATTGTAGCCGAAGCTGCCTTTGCCCTCCGCTACTTTCTGAAGCACGACCGAGCCTTCGAGGCCTGCGTTGGAAGCGATAATGCGCAGCGGAGCTTCGAGCGATTTGCGCACGATCTGCACGCCCACGTTTTCGTCTTCGTTGGCGCCTTGAACGCTGTCCAATGCAGCAATGGCGCGTACCAAGGCTACGCCGCCGCCGGCCACGATGCCTTCTTCTACGGCAGCGCGGGTAGCGTGCAGGGCGTCATCCACGCGGTCTTTTTTCTCCTTCATTTCCACTTCGGTAGGAGCGCCCACATAGAGCACTGCCACGCCGCCTGACAATTTGGCGAGGCGCTCTTGCAGTTTCTCGCGGTCGTAGTCGGAAGTAGTGGCTTCAATTTGCTGTTTGATCTGGCTGATGCGGGCCTTGATGTCTTCGGCATGTCCGCGGCCGTTCACGATGGTGGTGTTGTCTTTGTCCACTAAGATTTTTTCGGCCTGACCGAGCATATCAATGGTGGTCGCATCCAATTTGTAGCCTTTTTCGTCGCTTACGACCGTGCCGCCGGTGAGGATGGCGATGTCTTCGAGCATGGCTTTGCGGCGGTCGCCGAAGCCGGGAGCTTTCACGGCCACTACTTTGAGGTTGGCGCGCAGACGGTTGACTACCAGTACGCCAAGCGCCTGGCTTTCAACATCTTCAGAGATCATGAGGAGCGGGCGGCCCGACTGGATGACTTTCTCCAGGATGGGCACGATGTCCTGCATGTTGGCAATTTTCTTGTCGTAGATGAGGATGTACGGATTTTCGTACTCTACGGTCATGTCGTCGGCGTTGGTCACGAAGTAGGGAGAGAGGTAACCGCGGTCGAACTGCATACCCAGCACTTCTTCCACATAGGTATCGGTGCCTTTGGCTTCTTCTACCGTGATGACGCCGTCCTTGCTCACGCGCTTCATGGCGTCGGCGATGAGCGAGCCGATTTCGTCGTCGTTGTTGGCAGAGATAGCGCCTACCTGGCGGATTTTTTCAAAATCGTCGCCGATTTGCTCGGATTGGCTTTTGAGGTCGGCAATGATGGCCTTCACGGCTTTGTCAATGCCGCGCTTGAGGTCCATGGGATTGGCGCCTGCGGTCACGTTTTTGAGGCCGGCGTTGATCATGGCCTGAGCGAGTACGGTAGCCGTAGTGGTGCCGTCGCCGGCGAGGTCGGCCGTTTTGGAAGCCACCTCTTTGACCATCTGAGCGCCCATATTTTCTACTGCGTCTTCCAGTTCGATTTCTTTGGCAACGGTAACGCCGTCTTTAGTGATTTGAGGAGCGCCGAAGCTCTTCTGGATGACGACATTGCGGCCTTTGGGGCCGAGGGTAACGCGCACAGCATTGGCGAGCGCATCCACGCCTGAGCGAAGTTTTTCGCGGGCGTCGCGATCAAAACTGATTTCTTTTACAGCCATAGCGGATGTGTTGGTTTGGTTTTGTAAAACGGAAAGAGATTGAAAATTAGAGGATAACGAGCACGTCGTCTTCGCGCATGATCATAAAATCCTCGCCGTTGAAGTTGATTTCCTGGCCGGCATATTTGCCATACAGCACGATGTCGCCCACCTGAACGGTCATCAGGTTGCCGTCTTTGCCGGGGCCTACAGCCACTACTTCGCCGCGCTGCGGTTTTTCCTTGGCAGTATCAGGAATGATAATTCCGCCTTTGGTCTTTTCTTCAGCCGGAGCAGGCTTAATGACCACTCTGTCGCCGATTGGTTTCATCATAACTTGTAATTTTGTTATCGTTGGTGATAAAATAATTGTTTGGACATCCTCCCCCCTGCACACCTTGTGCCAAATATTGTTTCTATGACAGAATTGCAGGAAACCCCGACCAATGCCCTCCACCCGGCGATGTGCGGCAGCCTGCTTATTGACAAAATGGCGCAACGGGCTGCCACCTATATTCACAGAATCACTAATCTTTTGCGGAGCACAAAAAAACCTGTACTTTTGGCCCTTTCAAGTGTCAAAGTAATGCAGCCACTCCGACTATTCTTCCACATAGGGCGCTATGTGACCATGCTGAACAACGCTTTCTCCCGCCCGGAGAAGCACATTATGTATTACCGGGAAACCATCCGGCAAATGCACGACATCGGCATCGGCTCGCTCCCGATTGTGTTTCTCATCTCCATTTTTATCGGCGCCGTAGCAGCGCTCCAGTTTGCTTTTCAGCTTGACGGCACATTGGTACCCATATACTATATCGGCTACATCGTGCGCGATTTTGCCATCATCGAAGCCTCGCCCACTATCACAGCGCTGGTACTGGCCGGCAAGGTGGGTTCCAACATGGCCTCCGAAATAGGCGGCATGCGCCAGAAAGAACACATTGACGCCATGGAAATCATGGGTGTCAATACGGCCGCCTACCTCATGATGCCCCGCATCACGGCCGCGCTCACGGTCATTCCCATGTTGGTGGCGCTGTCGGCATTCATCAGTATTTTCGGCGGTTATCTGGCCGTAGTGCCTACGGGCTGGATGTCTGACCCCGAATACGTTTTCGGGGTGCGCTCGTTTTTCGATCCGTACAATTTCCGGCTCATGTTTGTCAAGGCATTCACCTTTGCCTTCATCCTCACCACCGTATCCTGTTATCAGGGGTATTTTGTAAAAGCCGGCAGCATCCAATTGGGCAAAGCCAGCACCAATGCCGTGGTTTTCAGCGACATACTCATATTGCTGGCCGACTACCTCATTGCAGTATTGCTCACTTGATCCCCAAAACTCAGAACCATGATTCGCGCAAAAAATATATTCAAGTCTTTTGACGACACGCCGGTACTGCACGACATCAGCACCGAATTTCTGAAGGGTACCAATAACCTCATCATTGGTCGAAGCGGCGCCGGTAAAACCGTGTTGCTCAAGCTCTTAGTGGGACTGCTGCAACCTACGTCGGGCAGCATCTGGTATGACGATCTGGATTTTTTCAGCCTCAACAAAAAGCAGTTGCGCGACCTGCGCATGCAAATCGGGATGCTGTTTCAGGGGTCGGCTTTGTTCGATTCACTGACTGTGGAGGAAAATGTGCGCTTTCCTTTGGACATGTTTACCAATATGACTCCCAAAGAAAAATTGGACCGGGTGAATTACTGCCTCGACCGCGTGAGCCTGCCGGGTTCCAACAAAAAACTGCCCTCCGAACTCAGCGGCGGCATGCAAAAACGCGTAGGCATTGCGCGGGCCATCGTATTGCAACCCAAGTATCTGTTTTGCGACGAACCCAACTCCGGCCTCGATCCCAAAACCGCTTTGGTCATTGACGAACTCATCAGCGACATTACCAAGGAGAGCAACATCACCACCGTCATCAATACCCACGACATGAACTCGGTGATGGAAATTGGGGAAAACATTATTTTGCTGTACAACGGGCGCATTGCCTGGCGCGGCAGCAAAGACGATGTAATGCACAGCGACAACGAAATACTACATGATTTTATCTTTGCCTCTCCATTCCTCAAACGCCTGCGCGACAAGGCAATGAGTGTGTGATTTTTTTTGGAACTGCGAGGGGAAGCAAAAAGAAATCCAGAAGGGAGATTCTTGACATTTTCATTAAAAATCAAACTCGTAGCTCGAAACTACTCAAAATATTCCGTCATGCAAGACCAGGTTCGTCAACTCATTGCAGAGGATGCCATCGAAGATGCCCTCAAACTGCTGGAGACTTTGAACAGCGATGAAGTCATCCTGCTCAAAGGTCAATATGCCTCCCTGCAAAGGCAAAACAACAACGGCGTGTTGAAGCAAGACGAGTACGATATAAAACTCAACAGAATAAAGGCAGCGGCGCTGTCTTTGGCAAAAAAACTGCCCAAAGATGCGCCTGTACCAACACCTGTCAATAACCCATCACCTGCCACCGTGCCCAATACATCTTCCGATCAGGCTGCCGGCATACAGCGCCAAATTGATCTCCTCATTGGGCGGCAAAACGCCATCCGCGAAGCGTTGGCCGTAGCCTTCGATCCCAATCAGAAATTTGCTTACACCCACCAAATCGAACAGTTGGAAAGCGAAATTACTGCTTTGCGCGCACAACTCCCGGCGGATGCATTTTCAACAAAATCATCTTCTTCAGCAGGCAAAACGAACGCCTACGCCTCTCCTGCCATCTATTTTTCCTACGCTTGGGGAGACTCAGAAGAATCCGGCGAAAGCCGAGAAACTATTGTAAATCAGTTGTATGACGCGCTCAAAGCCGATGGTTTTGCGCTCAAGCGCGACAAAATGGACTTAGAGTACAAGGGCTTCATCAGTGAATTTATGCAGGAAATCGGGCGCAGCGGCTTGGTGGTAGTAGCCATCAGCGATAAATACCTCCGCTCGCCGTACTGTATGCACGAGTTGTATGAAATCTATCGCAACAGCCGCCAGGAAAAGGATGAATTTTCCAAACGCGTCTTCCCCATTCGGGTGGAAAGCATCAAAATGAGCGACCCGTTTATCATCGAAGAATACCTCGCTTATTGGGAGGAGCAGGAAACGAAATGGAAAAACTTAGTGCAAAAACGCGCCTCGCAGCTCAGTCCTGCGCACTTCAACGAATACGACAAGGTGCGTGAAATTAATGCCAAATTCAGCGAACTGCTGGCCTTCCTGCAAGACATGAACTCGATGAGCAAAAAACTATTGGCCCAAGACGACTTCGCCATCGTGAAAGACGCCGTCCGGGACCGCATTCAGGAATTGGGGTGATGCCCAGTACTGCTTAGTGAAGGGGGACTCTGCCAAGATTACAACCTGACAGTCACCCTGCACTACCCAATGCTCCCTGCTATCCAAAATTTTGTTTGGAACGCCTTGCGCGGATAGCTCTAATTCCATATTTTTGCAGTCTGATTACAACACGCGTCGCTTGAGGCTTGCAGTTCGCAGCTTGAGGCCGAATAATTTCCCGACAACAATGGAACACAACCTGAAGCTGTACAACAGCGTCACACGAGAGAAAGAGGCTTTCAAGCCCATGCAGGACGGACATGTAGGCATGTATGTGTGCGGCCCTACGGTTTATTACGACGTTCACCTCGGCAACTGCCGCACTTTTGTCAGTTTCGATGTCATTTACCGCTACTTGCAATACATCGGCTATCGCGTGCGCTACGTTCGCAACATCACCGATGTAGGCCACTTGCTGGACGACGGCGAAGACCGTATGCTCAAGGGCGCCCGTCTGGAGCAGTTGGAACCCATGGAAGTGGCTCAAAAATACACCGTGGGTTTCCACGAAATGATGCGCATTTTCAACGCCCTGCCGCCCAGCATCGAGCCGCGCGCTACCGGCCACATACCGGAACAGATAGAAATGGTGCAGGACATACTCAAAAACGGGTACGGCTACGAAGCCAATGGTTCCGTGTATTTCGATACGCTCAAATTTATTGAAAAAACAGGCATTTACGGCGGCCTTTCCGGGCGCAACGTGGAGGAACTCGTGGCCGAATCGCGCGACAACCTCAAAAACCAAAGCGAAAAACGGCACCCCGCCGACTTCGCCATCTGGATGAAGGCATCGCCCGAACACATCATGCGCTGGCGCTCGCCCTGGAGCGAAGGTTTTCCCGGCTGGCACCTCGAATGCTCGGCCATGAGCACCAAATATCTGGGGCCGGAATTCGACATACATGGCGGCGGCAACGACCTCAAATTTCCGCACCACGAAAACGAAATAGCCCAGAACTACGGCTCCTGCCAATGCAAAGGCGCCCGCTACTGGATGCACACCAATATGCTGCTGCTCAACGGCAAAAAAATGTCGAAAAGCGACGGCAACACCATCTCGCCGCCCGAACTCTTCGTCGGCGACAGCGAGCACGTTTCCAAAGGATACAGCCCGATGGTGGTACGCTTTTTCATGCTGCAAACCCACTATCGCAGCACCTTAGACCTCACCGATGAAGCTCTGCAAGCTGCCGAAAAGGGCTTCCGCCGACTGATGGACGCCGACAAAACCCTGCAGTCGTTGCAGCCCGACGCAGCCGCAAGTCCCGGTCCATTGGATGCAGAGCTGAACAGCCTCATGGACGGCGTGTATGAAGAAATGGATGACGACTTCAACACGCCCAAGACGCTGGCCCGCATCTTCGAATTGGTGAGCCGCATCAACTCGCTCAAAGGCGGCCAATTGCCCATTTCAGAGGTCTCCGCCGATACGCTGGCAAGGCTCAAGCAGGTGTTTCACGATTTTGTATATGTCGTTTTCGGCCTGCTGGATGAGGATGCTACGGAAGGCAACGACGGCACTTTGGACGGACTGATGCAACTCATTATTGACATTCGCGCCGACGCCAGAGGTCGAAAAGACTGGGGTACTTCCGACAAAATCCGCGACGCGCTCAAGTCGCTCCGCCTGCAACTCAAGGACGGCAAGGAGGGTACGAGCTGGGGCCGGGAGTAGGCATTGACTCTTTATGAAAATACAGATTATCAGTGATTTACACCTGGAATTCGGAGAAGGGGAAACGAATTTCGAGCAGGCCGATGTAGTCATTTTGGCAGGGGATACTCATGTAGGAACAAAGGGGGTTGAATGGGTCAAGGCAAAAATTCCAGATAAGCCGGTCATCTATTTGCTTGGAAACCATGAATATTACAATGGTTCGTATCCCAAAACGCTCCACCAAATAACGGACGCCGCGAAGGACACGAATGTATTGGTTTTGGAAAACAAGCGCATCGAAATAGAGGGCATCACGTTTCACGGAGCAACGCTGTGGACCGATTTTGCGCTGTACGGAAACCCGTTTCTTTACGGTACCATTTGCCAATTGAGAGTGAACGATTTCAAGCGGATTCGCAGAGACCCATCCTACTCCAAAATGCGATCTGTTGATATTGCTCACATTCATCAACATTCAAAATTCTGGCTGGCGGCAAGTTTGGAGGAGTCTGCTACATTCAAAAATATTGTAATCACCCACCATGCTCCCAGTTTGCAATCCGTTCCCGAAATGTACAAGGATGACCCGGTAACTTCGGCTTATGCTTCTCACCTTGAGGATTTTATTTTGGAATATCAGCCGGAATACTGGATTCATGGACATATCCATACGCCGGTAAAATATGAAATAGGCAAAACCCGGATCATCTGTAATCCGCATGGCTATATAGATGAACCGTATAATGGTTTTGAAAAAGAGCTGATCGTTGAGATTTGAAAGAAGTTAGGCATCACGAAATAACATTATGAACCGTCCCGCCCTCATCATCCTACTCTGCGCTACTGCTTTTTTGTCTGAAGCCGCCGCGCAGCAATACATCCGCGTCAACCAATTGGGTTATCAGCCTGCCAAAACCAAAAATGCCGTATGGTGCTCTATTACGGCCGTTGAAGCGCCCGCCGCCTTTTCCATCCTCGACGCAAATACCCGCAAGGTCGTCTGGAAGGGCAAAGCAGGCAAGGGTTTCGGGGCTTACGGGCCGTTTTCCCAAACCTGCCGCCTGGACTTCTCCGGCTTCCGCCAAACCGGCCGGTTCTTCCTCCGCGCCGGCGAGGCAGAATCACCCGTTTTTCGCATCGCTCCCGACGCGTACGCACAAGCTCCCGACTTCGCCCTGCGGTACATGCGCCAACAGCGCTGCGGCTACAATCCCTTCCTCCGCGATTCCTGCCATACTCACGACGGCTACACCATGTACGGCCCCATGCCTGACAGCACGCACATTGACGTGACCGGCGGCTGGCACGATGCCTCCGATTACCTCCAATATTCTACCACCTCGGCCAATGCAACGTACCACCTGCTGGCCGCCTGGCGCGATTTCCCGCAGCTTTTCTCCGATGCACATCAGGCGCAGGGCACGCCCGGCTCAAACGGCATTGCCGACGTGCTCGACGAGGCGCGCTGGGGCTTGGACTGGCTGCTGAAAATGCACCCCCGCCCGGATTGGATGTTCAATCAGATTGCCGACGACCGCGACCATGTCAACATGCGCATTCCCAAAGAAGACCCCTTCTACGGCAAGGGTTTCGAGCGGCCTGTCTATTTCTGCACCGGCGAGCAGCAGGGTCTCGGCAAGCACAAAAACCGCGCTACCGGTACCGCCTCTACCGCCGGGAAATTCAGTTCGGCTTTTGCCCTGGGCGCCAATATGTGGAAACAATACGACCCCGATTTCGCCGGCCGGTTGCGCCAACACGCCCAATCTGCCTTTGACTTCGGGCTGGCCAAACCCGGCGTTTGCCAGACGGCCCCCAATCGCGCGCCTTATTTTTATGAAGAAGACAACTGGAAAGACGACATGCAGTTGGCTGCCGTAGCCCTGCATCAGTCGGGCATTGCCGCCGACCGCGACCTGTTGCAATACGCCCGGCAATTGGCTGCAGATGAGCCGGTTACGCCCTGGCTTGGCGCCGATACAGCCCTGCATTATCAATGGTATCCGTTCATCAATATCGGGCATTATGAATTGGCCAAAACCCTGCGCGGCCAACAGCGGCGCGCCGTAATTGAATACTATCGGCAGGGCATAGACCGGGTGTGGCAAAAGGCGCAGGCCAACGCGTTTTATCGCGGCGTGCCTTTTATCTGGTGCTCCAACAACCTCACCACTTCCTTTGCCATACAATGCTATTGGTACCGCCAACTCTCCGGCGACCGCCGCTACGAAGCCCTCGAACAGGCTTGTTTCGACTGGCTGTTCGGCGTCAATATCTGGGGCAGCAGCTTCGTGTATGGCCTTCCGGCAGACGGCGACACCCCCGTTGATCCCCACTCTGCTTTCACGCATCTCAAAAAATATCCCATTGACGGCGGTTTGGTGGACGGGCCGGTTTACGGCAGCATCTACGGGCGGCTCATCGGCATCCAACTGTACGAACCCGACGAATATGCTGCGTTTCAAAGCCGCTTGGCCGTATATCACGACGACTACGGTGATTACAGCACCAATGAGCCGACGATGGACGGCACCGCCTCGCTCATTTATTTGCTGGCGGCACAGGCTGCTCGCGCCAAGTAAGCCCCCCTCTTGCGCGGTATTAAAAAACAGATTACTTTTGCAACATCTTTTTTTTTCAGGTAAAAACAGCCACAGCGCCATATCCTCCCAATACCGACAACAAGCTGTTAAAACTTGTTTAAGTTGTTGATTACCAAAGCCGATTAAAACATTGATCAGATTGTCGCCCCCTCGGCAACGCAGTCAAAACGCGTTCGTGGGGCGCATAAACTCTTTTTGAAGTTGGTTTTTGCAGCAGCCTTTTTTGGGATTCTACCGGAGAGGCTGCTTTTTTATTTCACAGGATTCCGTTTTTTTGCACAAAAAAAGAGGATGCTCTTAGTCTCCATCGGACTGTACCTGCTGCTCACCATTGCCATAGGCTGGTGGGCTTCGCGGCGCGTAAAAAATACCAGCGATTTTGTGATGGCGGGCCGCAGTCTCCCTTTGGTGGTGGCCGGCGCGGCGCTGTTTGCTACCTGGTTCGGCTCCGAAACCATCATGGGCGCGCCCTCCCGTTTTGTGGACGAGGGTATGCTGGGCATTGTGGAAGACCCCTTCGGCGCGGCCTTGTGCCTCATTTTGGTCGGCGCATTTTTTGCCCGCAAGTTTTACGAAATGAACATCCTGACCTTCGTGGACTTCTTCCGCATCCGGTACAGCCGCACTGCCGAATTGGTATCGGCCATTCTTATTGTGCCCTCTTATTTCGGTTGGATTGCCGCGCAATTGGTGGCGATGGCGGTGGTACTCACGGCACTCACAGGCATCCCGTTTCACTGGGGCATCATCGGCTGCACGGCGGTGGTGGTTTTTTATACCTATATCGGGGGCATGTGGGCGGTGTCCATCACCGATTTTATTCAAACCATCATCATCATCATCGGTCTGGTGATACTGGCGGTTTACATAGGACATGCGGCGGGCGGCTTTTCCAAAGTGATTGCTTCCACGCCGGAGGGCTTTTTCCGATTTCTGCCGGAAGGCAATTTCAACAGCATTGCCCATTATTTTGCGGCCTGGATCACCATCGGTTTGGGGTCTATTCCGCAGCAGGATGTGTTTCAGCGGGTCATGTCGGCCAAAGATGCCAAAACCTCCGTCCGGGCCTCTTACATCGGCGGTTTCATGTACCTCACCATTGGTTTTATACCTTTGTTCATAGCGTTGGCGGGCCGTACTTTGTACAGCGACATGGCAGAGGGCGACCCTCAGATGATGGTGCCCATGATGGTATTGCGCCATGCGCCTATGGCCTTGCAGGTGTTGTTTTTCGGGGCTTTGTTATCAGCCATTTTGAGTACCACTTCCGGCGCGATGCTGGCTCCTGCCACGATCATCGGGGAGAACCTAGTGCGGCCGTATTTCAAAAACGTGAGCGACCAAAGACTGCTGACCATCATGCGGATGTCCGTGGTGTTTGTGGCGGTGCTTTCGGCGGTGATGGCGAGTTGGTCGGCTGATATTTTTGAGTTGGTGGGGCAGTCGTCGGCGTTCAGCTTAGTGTCGCTGTTTTTTCCGATGACCCTGGGCATGTACTGGAAACGCTCCTCTACGGTGGGCGCGCTGGCCTCCATGATTGCGGGCCTGGCGGTGTGGCTGTTTTTTGAGATACGGGGCAGCGAGTTGCCGAGTTTGTTGCATGGGGCTTTGGTAGGATTGGTGGTGATGGTGGCGGGGAGTTTGATCTGGCCGGATAAGGGGCATCGCGTAGGGTAAGCTGCTTCCCGCGCCTTGCGCGGCTTCGGCAGTTTATCTGTTGGTACGTTCACTTTAAAACCTATTGATAATGAAAAGATTGTTGCCGTTTTTAGCGCTGGGCATACTTGTGATCGGCGCCGGTTCCTGCGGTCAGGACAGGGGAGTTGCGTCTTCCACATCCTCTTACGATTATACCATCGTGCCCGGCGAGCGAGTGGGTCTGATTACTCTGGAAAAATGCAGTCGGGAGGAGGTGCTGGCCGCTTACGGCGACAGCGCCCGGGTGGAGGAAATTTACTTGGTAGAAGGCATGACCGGCGAGGGCGTAGTGATTTTTCCCGATAACCCGCGCAACAGAATGGAGGTGTATTGGGATTCGGAAATTGACCCGGTGCGCCCTGTTCTCATTCGCATCAGCGGTGAAGGAACCGACTGGAAAACCACGCAGGGCATCACGGTGGGCACACCCATTGCGGAGGTAGAAAAAGCCAACGGCAAGCCCTTCCTGCTCTCCGGGTTCAACTGGGATTACGGAGGCCGGACGACCAACTGGAATCAAGGAAAACTAAACAACAATCTCGGTCTTCAATTTGGCTATAATGCTGAAGGAGAGACGCCTGAAGGTATTTCCGGAGATGTGGAATTGAGCAGCGATATGCCTGCTTTGACACCGGCAGGCGTGGTGGTAACAGGGCTGGAACTGAGTTTTCCCCGTTCCGAATAATCTCCGATGCCGTACTTTTCTGACGCTGATTTTGTAGGATTTAAATGATTTCCGCTGCTCGTAGAGCGGCATAGCTATCATAAAAACCTGCGTCTTTCAGCGTCGGAAACCCGCGCTTTGTTTTTGGCGCTGATCTTACATCGTTTTATGATTGCCGCCGTTTTTCACTACCTTTGCCGCCCATTTTAGCACAGGATTACAATGAAAACAAAAACGCTCAGGCAGGACAAAGTCAACGTCATCACGCTGGGATGCTCTAAAAACTTGGTGGATTCTGAAAATCTCATCACGCAGTTGCAGGCCAACGACTACGAGGTGGTACACGACAGCAACGACGAAGATGCCAATGTCATCATCATCAATACCTGTGGGTTTATTGACTTGGCCAAGCAGGAATCCATTGACACCATCCTGCAATATGCCGCGGCCAAAACTGCCGGCGATATTGACAAACTCTATGTAACCGGCTGCCTGTCACAGCGTTACAAAGACGACCTGGAACAGGAGATCCCCGAAGTGGACGCCTATTTCGGTACATTAGAACTGCCCGGACTGCTGTCGCGCCTCAACGCCGATTACCGCCACGACCTCCTCGGCGAGCGCTTCATCACCACCCCGATACACTATGCCTTCCTCAAAATTGCGGAGGGTTGCAATCGCACCTGCTCCTTTTGCGCCATCCCGCTGATGCGCGGCGGCCATGTGTCGAGGCCGGTGGAAGAGTTGGTGCAGGAAGCTCGCAATCTGGCCCGGCGCGGAGTGAAAGAACTCATGCTCATTGCACAGGAGCTGACTTATTACGGTTTGGATTTGTATAAAAAACGGGATTTGCCCCGCCTCCTGCACGCGCTGGCCGATGTGGAGGGCATTGAGTGGATACGACTGCACTATGCCTATCCGAGCAAATTTCCCACCGAAATATTGGATGTGATGGCCGAGCGGCCTCAGATTTGCAACTACTTGGACATGCCGCTCCAACATGCCGACAACGCCGTGCTGCACCGCATGAGGCGCCAGATAACCCGCGAGGAAACGCTGGAACTGATACAAACGGCCCGGCTGAAAGTACCCGATCTGGCCCTGCGCACGACCATGCTGGTGGGATTCCCCGGCGAAACGGACGCGGAGTTTCAACAGCTTTGCGATTTCGTGCGCGAGGTGCGTTTCGAGCGTTTGGGAGTGTTCCAGTACTCGCACGAGGAGCAAACCGGCGCCTACGAACTGACCGACGACGTGCCGGCAGAACTCAAAGCCGAACGCGCCGCCGAACTGATGGCCATTCAGGAGCAGATTTCCTGGGAGAAGAATCAGGAGAAAATCGGGCAGACGTACAAAGTGCTGTTTGATCGCAAAGAGGGCAATTATTTTGTGGGCCGCACGGAATATGACTCGCCGGAAGTGGACAACGAGGTGTTAGTGGAGGCCGGGAGCAACTACGTCCGCGTGGGTGATTTTGCACAAGTGGAAATTACCGATGCCGAGGAGTTTGATTTGTACGGAAAAGTCATTTAGGAACCGGTAGGCGGTGGGCGGTAGGCGGTAGGCGGTGCTAAGCGCGAGGTGTCCCGGTGGGCGGTTAGCGGTCGGCAGTGCTAAACGCGAGGTGTCCCGGTGGCCGCGCCGTGGCGCGGGGTGGGCGGTACTCAGCGCGGCTTGCAGCTTGTAGCCAGTAGCTTGTAGCCAGCAACCGTTCCAACCCGGAACCTTGAACCCGAAACTCGAAATCCAAAAAATCCTCCTCATGCAACGTATATTTTTCGACAACGCAAGTACCACGCCGCTCGACGAACACGTCATTGAAGCCATGACCGCCGCCATGCGGAACCTGTACGGCAACCCCTCCTCCATCCACGCCGAGGGCAGGCAGGCGCGCGCCGCCATTGAGCAGGCCCGAAAAACCGTGGCCCATCGCTTGGGTGCTTCCATCGGAGAGATTTTTTTCACTTCCGGCGGAACGGAATCGAGCAATATGGTGCTGAAAAATGCCGTGCGCGATCTCGGTGTACGGCGCATCATCTCGTCCCGCATAGAGCACCACTGCGTTTTGCACTCAGTGGAAGCGCTGGAGCGGCAGGGCCTGATTCGCGCCGAGTGGGTGCAATTGGATGCCAAAGGCCGCGTGGACATGCAACACTTAGAAACCTTGCTGCAAAGCGGAGCGGAAAAAACCCTCGTGTCGCTCATGCACTCCAATAACGAAATCGGTGCCATGATAGACCTGCCCACTGTGGGCGCCCTCTGCCGCGAACACGGCGCGCTTTTCCACTCCGATACCGTGCAAACCATTGGTTATTTCGATTTCAGGCTGGCCGATTGGCCGGTGGATTTCATTACCGGTTCGGCGCATAAATTTTACGGCCCCAAAGGCACAGGCTTTGTTTACATCAACGGCGACTGCATGTTGAAACCCTTTGTGGACGGCGGCGGGCAGGAACGGAATATGCGCGGCGGCACCGAAAACACAGCCGGCATCATTGGATTGGCAACGGCGCTGGAATTGGCCTACGACCACCTGCAGGAGCGCCGGGCGCACATAACCGGTCTGCGCGATTACCTCCGCGCCTGCATTGAACAGGCATTTCCGGCAGCCCGCATTTACGGCGACCCCGACGGCGGGCATTACAAATTGCTGAACGTGGGTTTCCCGCCTACGCCGCGCACCGACCTGCTGCTGCTCAATTTGGACATTGCCGGCGTGAGTGTATCGGGCGGCAGCGCTTGTAGCAGCGGGGCCGATGCAGGTTCGCATGTGGTGGAGGCATTGGGCGGCGAACCAGGATGGAAGGCGGTGCGTTTTTCATTTTCACACCACAATACCCGCGAAGAAGTGGACGTGGTGATGGAGAAGCTGAAGGAGTGTTTGCCGCTTTAGTAAGTCTTCGCCTTTTTGCAGTTTGCTACGGACTGCAACTTATACCTTGCGCCGCCAAGTTTTGTGCATAGCCTTCGGCATAAGTTATTGATTAGCAGCGCCCGGTATCTCACCTGACCGTGCGAGGCATAATTACATGAATCTATGAATCACCAAGACATCCAATTCCTCCGCGAAGCCATTCGGTTGGCGCACGAAGGCCCTGCGCAACAGGCCGGCGGACCATTCGGCGCGGTAGTCGTCAAAAACGGCGAAATTGTAGGCAGCAGCTTCAACCGCGTGCCCTCTACCAACGATCCCACTGCCCATGCAGAAGTGATGGCCATCCGCGACGCCTGCGCGCGGCTCGGCACTTTTCAATTGGACGGCTGCATCCTGTATGCCTCCTGCGAGCCTTGCCCCATGTGCCTCGGCGCCATTTATTGGGCGCGCCCCGACCGCGTGGTGTATGCCGCCACACAGTCCGACGCAGCAGCCATCGGCTTCGACGATCAGTTTATTTACGAACAAATTGAGTTGCCGCCTGCACAGCGCTCCATCCCCATGACGCAATTGCTGCGAGACGAGGCACTGGGCGCGTTTGTAGCCTGGACCCATATTGAAAATAAAACCGAATATTGATCGTGCCGAACCGTACGCCTGCTTTTTACACCTGGGCCGTTGCTCTCGTGGCTGCGCTTTTTTTCCTGCCCTTTCTGGGCGGCGTTCATTTGTTTGACTGGGACGAGATCAATTTCGCCGAGGCTGCCCGCGAGATGCTGGCGCTCAAGGACTACTTGCGGGTGTACATCAACTACGAGCCATTTTGGGAGAAACCGCCCTTCTTCTTTTGGCTGCAAGCCTTGTCTATGAAGGCGTTCGGCGTGGGCGAATATGCGGCCCGATTTCCCAATGCCGTGTGCGGCATCCTCACGGTGGTATTGCTGTTCCGGCTCGGCGTGCGCCTGCGCTCTGTGCGTTTCGGGCTGCTGTGGGCCGGAGCATATTTGGGTTCCACGTTGCCGTTTTTGTATTTCAAATCGGGCATTATTGACCCCTGGTTCAATCTGTTCATCTTTCTGGGCTTGTACCATTTCATCCTGCATTACTGGAAAAAAGAATCGCTTCCGGGCATTGAATTGGCCCGTTCGGCATGGTGGCACCTGTTTTGGGCCGGCTTTTTCATCGGCATGGGCATGCTCACCAAAGGCCCGGTAGCCCTGCTCATTGCCGGCCTCACCATGGCGGTGTATTGGGTGCATCAGCGTTTCCGGTTGTATGTGGGCGTGCCACAGGTATTGTTTTTTCTGTTGGCCTCGCTCATCGTGGGGGCGGCCTGGTTGGGTTTGGAAACCTGGAAAAACGGCCCCTGGTTTGTGCGCGAATTTTTCACCTACCAATATCGTCTGTTCAGCACCCCCGACGCCGGCCACAAAGGCTTTCCCGGCTACCATTTGGCCGTTTTGGCCTTGGGTTGCTTTCCGGCGTCGGTCTTTGCCGCGAGGTCGTTTTTCAAAATGCCCGCCGAGCCTTCCGCACACCTTGCCGACCTGCGCCGTTGGATGAAATTCCTCTTTTGGGTGGTGGTCGTTTTGTTTTCCATCGTGGAGTCCAAAATTGTGCATTATTCGTCTATGGCCTACTTCCCGCTCACGTTTCTGGCGGCTTCGGTTATAGAAAAAATATGGGACGGCGAGCTGCCTTTTGCCCGCTGGATGAAGGTGACGTTGTGGAGCATTGCAGGTTTGACGGCGGTTCTCTGCATTGTGGTACCGATATTGGGCATGCACCCCGAACTCCTCCGAGACCTCATCGCCGATCCTTTTGGCCAAGCAAATTTGGACGCGCAGGTGCATTGGAGCGGCTGGGAAGTGCTGCCTGGGTTGGTCGTAATGGCGGTGTTGGCCTTGTTTTTCTTTTGGAAAAAAAGAGAGCGCACCGGGCGGGCCTTCAGTGTGCTTTTCATCGGCAATGCTGTGTTTGTGCTGTTGGCGCTCATTTTTTACATCAAACGGGTGGAGGGCTACTCGCAACGGGCGGCGGTGGAGTTTTTCCAAAGTAAAGCCGAAGAAGACTGCTACATCATCACACATGGCTACAAATCGTATGCGCACCTGTTTTACGCCGCCAAACGCCCCGTCACCGACCCGCGCAGCTACGATAAAGACCTCCTCCTGCAAGGCGATGCCGGCAAACCTGTGTATGTGGTGTGCAGAATCCACCGCGCCGACGAACTCCGCGCCTGGCCCCAACTTGAGGAAATCGGCAGCAAAAATGGGTTCGTATTTTTTCAACGCAGGCCGTAGATTTTCAGTAACTTTGTACTCAAACGGCTACAAATGGCACTTCAGAAGCTACCCATCGGGATACAGGATTTTCGGAAAATCAGAGAGAACGATTTTCTGTATGTGGACAAGACGCAGTACATTCACAAGATGGTATCTCAGTCCGGTGCTTTCTTCCTCTCCCGCCCGCGCCGCTTCGGCAAATCCATAACCATCACCACTTTGCAGGAGTTGTATTCCGGCAGCCGGGACTTGTTCAAAGGCTTGTGGATAGAAGATAAATGGGACTGGAACAAGCGGCATCCGGTCATTCGCATTTCTTTCAAAGATGTCAACTTCGAGCAGTTGGGCTTGGAAAAAGCCCTGTTCGACCGCGTGGAAGAACTGAGCCTGCGCATGGAGGTTCCGATCACCCGCGAAAATGCCAGAGACCAGCTTCGGGAGGTCATTCGGTCGCTGGGTCGCGAACGAAAAGTGGTTGTACTCATTGACGAATACGACGCGCCCATCATTCATTATCTGGGCAAAGACCTGGCGCAGGCGCAGGAAAACCGGGAGTTGCTGAAAGGCTTTTACAGCATCCTGAAAGAATTGGACTCCCAGTTGGAATTCGTCTTCCTCACCGGCGTGAGCAAGTTTTCCAAAGTAGGCATTTTCTCCGGCCTCAACAATCTGCAAGACATCAGTCTGCACCCGGCTTTCGCCAATATGCTGGGCTACACGCAACAGGAATTGGAGGGAAATTTTGCAGAAGAAATCACCGCCGCCGCCGAATTGATGCGCCTCAGCCGGGAGGAATTGTTGGCCAAAATGAAGTACTGGTACAATGGCTACCGGTTTGAGGAATGTGCAGATTCGGTGTATAATCCGGTGTCCTGCCACTCTTTTTTTTCTCAAAATAAATTTGAAAACTTCTGGTTTGCCACCGGCACGCCTACTTTCCTCATCAACCTGCTCAAACAGCAGGGGCTGTACGATTTCAAACTCACCGAGCAATCGCAGTTGGAATTCGACAGCTTCGATCTGGAAGACCTGCGCCCCTACGGACTGCTCTACCAAACCGGATACCTCACGATCATTGACCGCGACGAGGCTGGTATTTACCAACTCGGCTATCCTAATTACGAGGTCGAAAACTCTATGCTGGCCTACCTCTTGGATGCCTTTGGCGGGGTGCCTAAAGGCTCCGGCCTCGTGGTTGCCCTGCGTTTGGAGCGGGCCTTTGAAAGCGACGATATAGAGCAGGTGATGCGCATTTTGACCGGTATGTTCAGCGGGCTGCCTCGCCAACTGTACGAAAAAACGCCGGAACGATTTTACCACGCCTCTTTGCATTTGTTGTTCAGTTACATGGGTTTGCGCGTTCACAGCGAGGTCTGCACCATCGAGGGCCGCGCCGATGCGGTGGTGGAAACCTCCTCCAAAGTGTATGTACTGGAGTTCAAGCTCGACCAAAGCGCAGAGGCCGCCTTAGAGCAAATCCGAAAGAAGCGCTACCATCAGGCGTTCTGGAATTTGGGCAAACCGGTAGTAGGCCTCGGCGTGAATTTCAGCAGCGCGGCCCGAAATATTGAGGATTGGAAAGCGGAGGAGATGAGCCTTTAAGGAAACAGACCACTATGAATCAAGATATTAGAATCCTGAGCCGCCATACGGTGCTGCCCGCCTCCATCGCCGAGGCTTTGCAAAATGAGGCCATATTATGTACCCTTGAGCCGGCTGCATCCATCGGGGAAATATGCGATGCCCTCTTGCGCGGCACGGCAGATACGGCGCTGCTGCCATTGCACCAAGTCTCCCTCACCTTGCCCGAAGGCGTGGTCATCACGGCCTTGACGGAGCGGGAGCGCCCTGCGGAGTGTCTGCTGAGTCTGCCCGATAGTGTGGTCGCATCGGGCATGTTCGGGTTGCCGCAAAACCCCGTTATTGGCCTGTCCGGCTTGCGGCGTTCTGTCCAAATGAAAGACTTATTGCCTGATTATCAGGAGGTAGAACTTGAGGGTAGTTTTGAAGAAGCGCTGCACGAGTTGCGTTCCGGCGCTGTTCATGCGCTGCTTTGGCCCGAAATGGACCTGCCCGAAACCGGGGCATTGCAAGAGACGGGGCTGAATGTGCTGCGTTTTAATCCCCGCGAATTTCAGCCCGCGCCGGGGCAGGGCGTTTGGGCTTGGTTGGCCTGCCGGGATGATGTAGCCATTAGGCGCTTGCTCAAAAAGCTACATCATCCCGCCGTAGCGGCCGCTACCAATGTGGAGCGCGGCGCCCTGCGTTTATTGCCCGAAACAGACCGGGCATCGGCAGGCATTTATACGGATTGCGACGCGCAAGGCAATTACCACGTTTGGGCCTCGGTGGCCGGCACATCAGCCTTGAAACGGGCCAGACTGTCGTCCAGCACGCATTTTCAATTGGCCGAAAAGGTAGCGGCGCAGTTTATTTGATATTACTGGCCCATCGCCGCGATGAACTCCTCGCTGCTCGGCTTCACTTTGGACGCGAAGAAATGGGTCAGTTCGCCTTTTTCATTGATGAGGTACTTGCAAAAATTCCAACTCGGCTCCTGGCTGTTCCATCCGTTTTGCGCCGGGTCGGTAAGCCATTGATACAGAGGCGCTTTCTGCTCGCCTTTTACATGCACTTTTTCAAACATCGGGAAACTCACGCCATAGTTTTTTTGGCAAAACTCGGCTATGTCGTTGGCCGTACCCGGTTCCTGCCCCATGAAGTCATTGCAGGGGAAGCCCAGCACGACCACTTCATCTTTATTTTCTGCATAAAACTTTTCCCAATCGGCGTATTGCGGAGTATAGCCGCACTTGGAAGCCACATTGAGAATGATGATTTTTTTGCCCCGGAATTGCTCCAGCGAAACAGGTTCGCCGCTGAGAGAATTGACGGTGAAATCGTAAAAAGATTTGCCGGAAGGCTGCGCAGTGCTGTTTTCCATAGGACGCGATGCAATTTTGTTGGAATCGAAACAAGACAAAAGCAGTACGGCGCCGAGGGCCGCCATGAGGACGATGATGATTTTCATTGGCAATACGGTTTTAAAAGTAATGCCCCTGAAACGTGGAATCTGCGCTATGGTTCAAACACAAAACAAGGAACGCGTTTACCTTTGTAAGCAAAACCAACTTATTATGAAAAAGCATCGCACCGCTTCGTCTGCCGGGATTAACAAAAAAACAGCGCTGATTTTACTGATTGCCACTGTTTTGGCCATCGTATTTTATCGCGTTGTCTTGTCTGATTTCTCCAAAGACAGCGATGCCGTGTATTTCGGTGGCGATATTCTAACCATGAGCGACGAGCAGCCTTTTGTGGAGGCCGTTTATGTAAAAAATGGCAAAATTGAAGCCATAGGCCCCAAAGCCGATGTACTGAAACGAATAACTAAAAACACAAAACACATTGATTTACAAGGAAAAACCCTCATGCCGGGCTTTTTCGACGCGCATGGGCATTACGATCTGGCAGCCGTTTTTTACTCCATGACCGACGTCAGCGGAGTCAGCTATCGGAGGCCGCAGGAGGTTTGGGCCAGGATTGAAAATGCCGTAAAAAACGCCCCTGCCGGCCAATGGGTGTATTGCTATGGATTCGACCCCATCCTGACTGCAGGAGTGGAAAACCCCACTTTGGCCTACATGGACTCTATTGCCCCCAACAATCCTTTGGTCATCATTACCAAGGCTTTACACGTTTTTTATGTCAATTCTCAGGCATTTTCGGCATTGGGTATTACCAACAAAACGCCCGATCCCTCGGCGGCCAGTTATTACGAAAAAGACGCTGCCGGAAAACTCACCGGCGCCATCGTCGAGCAGGAAGCCCTCGAACCCATTCGCATTCAGATTCTGGCCGATGTGATGTCCAATTTTGTAAAAAATACCCGCAGCATCATGACCGACTATGCCCAAATGGGCGTCACCAGCGCCGTCAACATGGGCTTGTCGGCCAATAAAAAAACGATCTTTAGCCTGTACGAACACTTGGCAGCCGAAAAACCCAAGCCTTTGTACCAGCTTTTAGCCCTTGCCGGAAAACTGCCGAAACGCGCCCCCAATCCCCGTTTGTTCATCTATCTCCGAAAGGACAACTTTGACCTGTTGCCTGAAAAGGCCCGGAATACAGACGATTTTTACAAAATCATCGGCATCAAAATGTGGTACGACGGCTCTCCATACAGCGGTTCCATGTTTTTGAAGCAGCCGTATATTCAATCTAAATTCACCATCGAAGGCATCCATTTAAGCCCCAACCACACCAGCGAAAGCCTGCTGACCGAGGAGGAATTGCAAGGCTGGATAGAAAAAATTCAGGCGAAAAATTTTCCCGTAGCCGTTCACGCTCAGGGCGACAGAGCGAACGATGAAGTGGTAGATGTCTTCAAAAAAATTCATGCAAAAAACGCCATCAACCACTACCGGCACCGCATCGAACACTGTATGCTTCTGCCCAAAGAACGCCTGTCGGACATGAAAAACATGAGCATAACGCCCAGCTTTCATATCAATCACATTTTGTACTACGGCGATTTTTTGGACAAAGAAATCCTCGGCGAAGAACGAGCCGCCCGCATTTTCCCATTGCAATCAACGTTGGAAGCCGGGCTGCCCTACAGCCTCCATGCCGACATGCCGCAGTTTGTACCCAGTCCTTTGGCGCTGGCGCACACCTCCGTTCATCGCCAAACGGAAAGCGGGGCAGTCTATAATGAAAACGAACGGGTTTCGGTCATGCAGGCCCTCAAAAGCATCACCATTCATGCAGCCTGGCAGTTGCATCTGGAGGATAAATTGGGCAGTATTGAAAAAGGGAAATATGCAGATTTGGTCATTTTGGATCAAAACCCGCTGAAAACAACCAGCGAGCAAATGACCTCCATTCGGGTGCTGGAAACCATAGTGGCAGGCAATACCGTCTGGAAACAACAGGCCGCTCCCGGCGCAGCGCAATAGTTGCAAAAGTCATCGCCACTTCGCCGCCAACTCCCTAACTTTGAGGCTGGTTCTTTAATCAACAACCTTATGGAAATCTCTCACATCGAACACATCGGCATCGCAGTCGAAAACCTGCAGGAAGCCATCGCCTACTACGAGGAAAAACTGGGACTGAAATGCTACTCCATCGAGGAAGTGCCCGACCAAAAAGTACGGACTGCCTTTTTCAAAGTAGGCCAAACCAAAGTAGAACTCCTCGAATCTACCGACCCGGAAGGCCCCATCGGCAGGTTCATCGCCAAAAAAGGCCCAGGCCTGCACCACCTCGCCTTCGCTGTGGACCAAGTGGACGCCGCCCTGCAAACCGTAGAAGAACGCGGCGTGCAACTCATAGACAAAACATCGCGGCGCGGCGCCGAAAACCTCCGCATCGGATTCCTGCATCCCAAGTCCACTTTCGGCACGCTCACCGAACTGTGCGGCAAGGAGTAGCCATGCACCCTCCCGCCATCCTCCTCGAAACACCGCAACTGCTCGTCGTCCACAAACCAGCAGGCATGGCGGTAGAACGCCAATTGCACGGCTACCCCTCGGTAGAGGACTGGGCTTGGCAATACCTTTCAGCCTCCACAAAAAAGCCCTTCATCGGCATCGTGCATCGCCTCGACCGCCCCGTGAGCGGCATACTCCTGCTGGCCAAAAAACGCGCCGCCCTCAAAGACCTCAACCTCCAGTTTGCTGAACGCCGAACGGAAAAGACCTACCATGCCATTGTTCAGCAGGCCCCCTACCCTGCCGCCGGCACATTGATACACTGGCTGGCTAAAGACACAGAGGGCAAACGCGCCGTCATCGCTCGCGAAGGCGCCACCGGGGCCGCCCGCTGCGAGTTGAAGTATAAAATACTGAAGGATATCCCATCGGGCATTTTGCTGGAAATCAAGCCCGTACAAGGCCGCTTCCATCAGATACGCGCACAATTGGCCGCCGCCGGCACGCCCATTCTCGGCGATGCCCGCTACGGCGCCGAGGCATCCTGGCAGCCCGATGCCATCGCCCTGCACGCCCATTCGCTCCGCTTCCGCGACCCCGCCGACGGGCAGTGGCGCACGGTAACGGCGGAGTGGGAGTGACTATGAAGTCGTGGACTTGATGTATCGGACTACCTTATTTTAAGACGAAGAACAGGCTTGAGGCTTGCAGCCTGCAACTTGCAGCTTGAGGAATATGTCAAACAATTACTTTTTTTCAACAAAAAATCCCCCCTGCCTATTACAAAACAAAGAGTGCTTGTATATTTGAACCTCTAAAATCAAAACCTTTAACGCTATGTCTTTTGAAGTTTCAGGAAAGCTCATCAAGAAGTTCGATACCGAGAACAAAACGGGTACTTTTCAGGCCCGCGAGTTTGTAATCGAAATTGAAGGGCAGTATCCCCAGGTCATTAAATTCCAGTTGGTTCAAGACCGTTGCAGCCTCCTCGACGCCTACAATGAAGGCGAAGTGATCAAAGTTCACTTCGATCTTCGCGGCAGAGAATGGAACGGTAAATACCTGACCAACCTCAATGCCTGGCGTTTGGAAAAAGGCGATGCTGCCGCTCCGCCCGCTCAGGCTACGGCTGCCGCTACTCCGCCGCCGCCCAGCAGTTTCCCTACCGTAGCCGATGAGCCTCCCGGCGCCGACGACGATCTGCCGTTCTGATGAAAAAAGGGTAGTGAAGGGGTGACTTGCTTCGCGACTATCTCAGGTAGTCACCCCTTCACTTATTTTTTTAGGTTCAGCGCGCGCAGCGCCTGCTGTATATGCCGCTCGTTGTGGTAAATGACGAACCGGAGTGTATCCCCCAACTTCAAGCGTATCCAGCGGGAGATGGTGATGGGTATCCTGATGCGTCCGAGGTCGGTGTTCCTGGCCTGTTCGAGTATTTGCAGCAGTAGTTCTTGCTGTTCGATAAAGCGCTCCAGTGCCCCGGCGTCCAATTGGCTGCCGGCGGGATTCATGTTCTGAAAAGTCTTCATTTTGTTGAGCTTGTCTTTGGGCAACATGCTGTTGGCGAAGTAGTTGCCCAGCAAGCCGCTGCGGAAATGTTGCTGTGGTGACAATCTGCTTTTCTGCATTTGCTGCTGCATGGCCGGCAGGTAATAATCTCCATACAAATTCAAGTGTTCCAGACATTCCAGCGCACTCCATGCGCCGGGATGAGGTTGTTGGTTGAGTTGTTCAAGCGACAGTTTTTGCCAGCGGCGCGCTTCGGCTAAGTGGCGGGTGCTCATCAGCGTCAGCTCATTGAGCAGGGTGGCAGCAGACATTTTCATGGTCGGAATATTTTTCACAAAGGTCGGTCGGCGCACTCGATACAATCTTGATCGAAATCAAGACTTTTTGAGCCGCGAGAGGGTTTCGGGCGTCATGCGCAGGTACGAGGCAATGTACTTGTGCGGCACTTCCTGAAACAATTGCGGGCTTCGGGCCAGCACCCGGCGGTAGCGTTCAGCCGGCGAACTGATGAGCAAATCCGTCTCGCGTTCAAACTGCTGAAAGACCAACACTTCCAAAATATCGCGCCACCAATGTGCGGCATCGGCTTCGCTGTTCAGCAGGCGGGTGAAGGCGGATTTGCTCATCACCCGGAGCTTCGTTTTTTTGATGGCCTGTATATACAGGTCGGAAGGCGCCTCGCTGATGAACGAATCGAGTGCTACGAACAGGTTGTTTTGGTATGCAAAACGAATGGTGAGTTCTTCCTCTTCGGGCATCAGGAAGACCCGCAGACAGCCGCTTTCCACAAAATACAGCCGGGTGTCAACGCTGCCTTTCACTTTGAGAAACTCGCCCCGTTGCAGTGTCAGGCTGCTTTCCCAGAGTTGCAGCACGTTTATCTTTTCGATGAGCAGGTCAACGGAACGCATGGAGCTATACCAGCCATTCCTTTACCGCCTCTTCGCTCCAGTCCCACAATTGCAGCGCCAGTTCTTGGTTTTGCGCAGTGCGCGAAGGATAACGCGCACCCATTCTCGGCCAGAAATACTTGCCCGTAACGCCGGCCACAGAAGCATCAGAGGCCAACAAAACAGAAGTGCGCGCACCTTTTTCGACGGTCACCAAAAACGGTTTGAACAAGGTCCAGAACGGCGAATAAAAGCTGCCGGGTTTGTTGCCGAAACGGGTGCGCACCACGCCGGGGTGCAGCGCATTGCAGGCGATGCCGGGGTAGCGGCGGGCCAATTCGCGGGTGAAGAGGATGTTGGCCAATTTGGACTGCCCGTAAGCGTTGATCCCATCGTAGCTGTCGGCATTTTCGCCGCGCAAGGTGCCGAAATCCAATTTCCGGCGGTAGTGCAAATGCGAGGAAACGTTGACAATACGTGGTTCGGGAGCGGCCTGCACCATGTCGAGCAGCAGGCGGGTGAGCAGGTAATGGCCGAGGTGATTGACCCCAAATTGCCGCTCAAAGCCCTGCGCCGTTTTTTCCAGCACGGAGGTGATGATGCCTGCGTTGTTGAGCAGTACATCTAAGCGGGTATAGCGCTCGCGGTAGAGCCGGGCGGCCTTTTGCACCGAGTTGAGGTCGGAGAGATCGAGCGGGAGCAGTTCTATATTGGAGTTGCCGCTGCCGTTTTTGATTTCCGCCAGAGCGGCCTCCGCTTTTTCCATATTGCGACAAGCCATGATGACGGCAAAGCCTTTTTTTGCCAGTGCCATCGCCGTAGCCTTGCCGATGCCTTCGTTGGCGCCGGTGATGAGAACGTGTTTGAGCTGGTAATCCATTTTCGTTGGTTTTGACGGGAATAGAAAGCCTGAAAAGCAAGATTGTTCAACGCGGCGCGGAAAGCCATTGAAACAACAGCGCGCCGTTGAAGGAAGTGCCTGCCAATTGGCGCTCCATCTGTGCAGCGGCCTGTGGCGGCGGTTTTTTCATCCATGCTGGGAACGGCAGTTTCAAAACATGCAGTTCCTCCAGCGGCGTGATGGCACGCAATTGCTCCGACAGCCGGCGTTTGAGGCGGGGTGTACGGCAGCGGGTTCTGGCGCAAAGCAACTCTGTGTGCAACCCCGAAACGCGCAGGTTTTTCAACATCAGCAAGGCCAGTTCTACATTCGTCTCGTCGGAATGCAGGAGTAACTCGCGCAGGCGGGCAGTTTGCAACGCGTCCTTCGGAGGCGCAGAAGCTTCGCTTTTGAGAGATGATAAGTCGTCTTCCGTGAGGATGGAAAAAACGGGCGGCAACTGCTCAGGCAAGCGGTACGGCGGCCTGCCTAACAGCACCCAATCGGCTTTTGGCGCAGCAACGAGTTCTATTCCGACCCCTTCCAACCGGCTTTTCAGCACTTTCAGCGGTTCCGAAAACTTACCGATCAAAACCATTTTTGCGCCCGGCACAGGATGGCCTGTCAGAGCATTACCTGCCTTGAGGTGTTTCAAAACAGCGATCCGAAGATTGGGCAAAGCCAGAGACAACGCAGACAAACATTGCTCCCGACTGAGGGCCGACAATGCCTCTGTGCGACCGCAAAAGGCATCGAACAGTGCGCGCCGCTGCTCAAGAGGAACCCAATGGCGCCGACATGCCGCCATGAATGCGGGCAGCTTTTTGCCGTCGGGCCAGGAGCTTCGAAAAGTGCGCAATTCGGTGAGTTCAAAGAATTGATCGGGGAGACCGGCAATCGGGCAGCCGCTGATGTCCAAATGTTGCAGGGTGTTGGGGAGTGCGGGCAGGGAGCGAATGGGGTTGCGGGCAATGTCTAATATTTTCAGTTTGGGAGACCACAGCCAGCACTCCGGCAGTTCGGTCAGTTGATTGCAACGCAGGCGCAAGATTTCCAGATTGGACAGGGAGACATTTCCGGGCAGTACGGCGATCCAGTTGTTGCTCAAATCTAAGTCGGCGAGCATTCGGCAGGTCCAGGGCACATCGGGCACGGAGATCAGGCGGTTGTTTTTAAAACTGATCGTTCTGATCCAGGGCAACTGTACGGCCCAGTTGGGAAACTCACTCAATGGATTGAATTCCAATCTCAAAGCGCGCAAATTCAGACACTCCGAAAGTGATGCGGGCAGCCGCCGAAGCTTGTTGTGCAGTAAGGTAATGGAGTGCAGCCCCCGGCAGTCGCCCAGATTTTCGGGGAGGCGAACGAGGCCGGCACTACTGATGAACAATTGGCCAAGCTTTTGACAATGAGTGATGGTCGGCGGCAGTTCCGGTAGCTCCCGGTTGGAAATGGCCAGAGCGTTTAGTTCCGGCAGCAGTGCCAAAGCATCCGCCAGTCCTTCCAAATTCACAGCGTTCAGTGCAAGGCTTTGTATCCGCTCCCCTTTTTGTACCCGCTCTCGAATCTCGGCTATGGTCATCCTTTTGAAACACAGTTATTAACGCTCAAACAACTCCAGCACCAGGGGCAGGTGATCGCTGTAACCGTCGGGATTGTAAGACGATTTTTCGGAAGGGCGGCTGTGGCGAACGGGAGCATCATACAACCCGCTGATCATGTCCTTGCGAGAATAAACCCTGAGCGTGGATTTGTCAAGATCAAAGGGGCCGCCTTTGAGGGAAATACCTTTACTTACCAACATTTGGTCTATCAGCATCGGCTCATTGTCAAACACATAGGAGCCTCTGAGGCTGTCGCTTTGCAGCCGTTGAGTGAGATTGTACAAATAAGGTATCTTGCCTTTATTGACTTTAGCGCGGGTAGGGCTGCTGTTGGCATACTCGGTGAGCGAGCGGTTGAAAGGCTCGTCGTTGAAGTCTCCCATCAGCAAAACGGGAATATTGGCGCCGCGAATCTCCTGAATACGCGACATCCAGTAGCTGAGGGTTTCGCCGCACATCATGCGGTAAGGCTCGGAGGCGTACTGCCCGCCCATACGAGCCGGCCAGTGGTTGGCGATGAGGATCAACTCGTGCCCTTTAGCGGTTTTGATGTTAATTTGAAAAATGTCGCGGGTACCGGTCCGTTTGAGCACCTCGTAGCTGAAGGTGAGGTCTTCGATTTCGTATTTATCCTGATCGAGAATAAAAGCTACATCAATGCCGCGTTGGTCGGGGCCGGCGTGAAACATGATGCGGTAGTTGCGTTGCAGCGGCGCCAGGGCATCCACCAATTTTTGCAGCACGGTCATGTTCTCCACCTCGCACACTCCGAGAATATCGGGGCCTTTGCCGTTGTTCATGGAAGAAATGACGGAAGCCAATTGGGAGACTTTGCGCCCCAGAGCCGCTTCGTTCCAGCCTTTGAGTTCGGCGGCCAATTTGCGTTGCAGCCAATCGGGCCGGTCGGCGCTGATTTCGGTGTCAAACAGGTTTTCCACGTTCCACCAGGCGATGTAATGTACAGGCATAGGTTGTAAGTTTTGAAAAGACAAATGTAAAAGTTACGAGCAAATACAGTGAGTAGCAGGGCAAAAATAGATTTATGTAATTTTTTAAAACTTTTTGTGTTTTAATGCTTTGGAAATATTATTTTTGCCGGGGAGATCATCGGCAGCTCTCCAACGGGAGAAGAATTTTTGGTTTCATCAAGCTCACGTTACTTCATTCACATCTAAAATACTCAACACATGCAATTAGGCGTCTTTTCCATCAGCCTCAACGTGAAAGACATTCGCGCGTCGAAGGCATTTTACGAGCAGCTCGGATTTGCAGAGTTCGGCGGCAACCTCGATCAAAACTGGTTGATTATGAAAAACAGCAGCACCCTCATCGGGCTGTTTCAGGGCATGTTTGAGGGCAACCTCCTCACCTTCAATCCCGGCTGGGATGAGAACGCCCAAAATGTGGACCCCTTCGACGATGTGCGCACTATTCAACGGCATCTCAAATCGCAGGGAGTGGCGCTCGTCACAGAAGCCGACGAAAGCAGTGCCGGCCCGGCTTACATCACCCTCACCGACCCCGACGGCAACAGCATTTTAATTGACCAGCACAGATAAAACAGCGATCTTCACACCCAAAATCATACGCCATGCAAATCTTCACCGACACTCCCGACCTCTACATTTCTCACCTGCCCGAAGACCGCATTGCTCCCATGGAAGCCCTGCGCGAGGTTATCAAAAGTAACCTGCCGCCCGGTTTTGAGGAAACCATGAGCTACGGCATGATCGGCTATGTGGTGCCGCACACGCTCTATCCCGCCGGCTATCACTGCGATCCGAAACTCCCTCTGCCGTTTATGAACATTGCTTCCCAAAAAAACTTTGTGGCGGTCTATCACATGGGCATCTACACCCTCCCGGAACTTATGGATTGGTTCGTTACGGAATATCCCAAGCACGCTAAAGGCAAGTTGGACATGGGCAAAAGCTGTATCCGCTTCAAAAAGCCCGACCAGATTCCGTTCCAGCTCATCGGCGAATTGGCCTCCAAAATGACGGTGGAAGACTGGGTGCGAGTGTATGAAAGCGGCTTGAAGAGATAGTGCGCTGCGATTATTTATGTTGCCCCTTTCAAATTAATTGTACTTTTGCCATGTTTTTGTAAAAAGTACACTTAGCGGCCCGATTGCCGCCGCCCAAATTGAACATCCATGCGCAACGTAGAACACCGCAGCACCAAAATCGTAGCCACCGTAGGCCCGGCTTCCAATTCGCCCGAAATGCTTCTGGCTTTAGTCCAGGCCGGCGTAGATACCTTCCGGCTCAACTTTTCTCATGGCGACCACCAAGGCCATGAGCAGACCATCAACCGGATATGCGATATCAACGAAAAATTGGGTACCCACATCGGCATTCTGGCCGACTTGCAAGGCCCCAAACTCCGCGTAGGCAAAATGGCCGGCGAGGGGCTTGATCTGAAAGAAGACGATGTGGTCACTTTCGTGAACGAACCTTGCGAGGGCACCATGGAGCGCATTTATATGAGCTATGCGCAATTTCCTAAGGATGTCAATCCAGGCGAAATGGTGCTGGTGGACGACGGTAAGCTCGTCTTTGAGGTAGTGGACACCAACAGGGAGGATACCGTGCGGCTCAAAGTGCTCCATGGGGGCCGCCTGCTCTCGAACAAAGGCGTCAACCTGCCGAACACCAAAGTGTCGCTGCCGGCTTTGACCGCCAAAGACATTGCCGACCTAGATTTCATTCTCACGCAGCCCGTCAATTGGATTGCGCTCTCCTTCGTGCGTTCGCCCCGCGACCTTAAAGACCTCGAAACGCGCATTGAGGCTAAAAACCACCCGGCTAAAATCATTGCTAAAATTGAGAAGCCGGAAGCCATCAAACACATTGACAAAATCATAAAGCACTCCAACGGCATCATGATTGCCCGTGGCGACCTCGGCATTGAGATGCCCATCGAAAAATTGCCGGTCATTCAGAAAGACCTCATCGAAAGGTGCATCCAACGCGCCCGCCCCGTCATTGTGGCTACCCAGATGATGGACAGTATGATCAGCAATCCCAGCCCTACCCGCGCAGAAGCTACCGACGTGGCCAATGCAGTTTTGGACGGCGCCGATGCGGTGATGTTGAGTGCAGAAACCGCTTCGGGCAAGTTTCCGGTGCGCGTGGTGGAATACATGGAACGCATCATCCGCGAAGCGGAAAAACACGATATGCCACAGCGCAAGCGCCCCATTCCGCATGTAAAAAAGCGTACTTTCCTCTCTGATGTGATCTGTTTCAACGCAGCCCGTTCTGCAGAGGAGGTGAATGCCAAAGCCATTGTAGGTATGACCGCTTCGGGCTATACGGCCTTCATGGTATCAAGCTATCGGCCTAATAAACAGATATTTATCTTCTCTAATCGCACGCAGATGCTTTCCACACTGAATCTGGTTTGGGGCGTTCGTTGCTTTTATTACGACCGGTTTACTACAACAGACGAGACCTTTCAGGATGTAAATGAAATTCTGAAACGGGAAGGTAAAGTAGAACCCGGAGATGTAGTCATCAACACGGGAAGTATGCCGATTCAGGAGCGCCGGCGCACCAACATGATGAAAATTTCGGTGGTAGAGTAAGGGGCGATAAAAAAATAAAGTGGTCATTTTTGCCCCACTACTAAGGAGCATTATTTCATGCCGCCGCTTATTTTTTCGCCGTCTTTGAACTCGTATTCCAGCGTCACCTGGCCTTCTTTGTTGTAAGTGCGGCTCATACCGTGGCGTACTCCGTTTTTGTACTCGGTGGTAAACTGCAACCAGCCTTCTCGCACAAAATACTGCCGGTGCGTGCCGTGCATTTGCCCCTTGAGATACTCTGCTTCCTCATCTAAGCGACCAAAGCGATATTTTACCCAATACCCGTCAAGTTGGTTGTCGGCATAAGTGGCCAATAGTGAAACCTGACCTATCTCATTAAAAAAGATGTACAAGCCGTTTTGAACGCCGGCCCTGTAGTTGATGAGTTTGTACGGAAGGCCGGAGTTTTCATAAAAAGACAGCCACTCGCCCGTTTTAAGCCTCTTGTCGTCCAAGTAACCCTGCTCAATAACTCTGCCTGCCTGATTGCGCAGCACTGCTTTTTGCATCGAAGTGCCGGGCAATTGCGTCAGTTCGTACTTGCTGTAATCGCCGGCAGGTTCAGCAGATGCTTGCACCGCCGTTTGATCTTTGGAGGTTTCCTGTTGAGCGGCATTATTGCAGGAAGTCAATCCCAGCAGCCCTATGAAGAGGAGAAAAAAGAAATGCTTGTTCATGTTATTGGTTATTTCAATTGTACCACCACGCCGTCGGCAATGTAGTTAGGTTTCAAATAATCGCGCAGATAAGTTTCTGCATCGGTGCGCGAGGCGAATGAGCCGATGACCACCCGGTACATGCGCCCCCCCTCTGCCGTCATATTCTCCCTGATGAGTACACCTGCAACTCCTTGATTGAGAAGACCTTCCTGCCTGCGAAGCGCATTGTCATACAAAGAGTAAGCCCCCAATTGCAGGCCATAGCCCCCGAAAGCGCCACTCGGCGAAGGGCCGTAATAACCTGCTGCCGCAACCGGCGCTGCACCACCTTTGGCAGTAAACTCCGAGCTGTATGATGCGGAGGCATAAGAAGAGGCGCTGCGCGCTCTGAACGCCGAGACCGGATTGGTGTCGGAATAGCCGGTCTGCTCCACCGTTACGCGGGCCTTACCGGCGTTGATGATGTCGAGTTCGGCGGCGGCGGCATAGGAAATCATAATGATGACGCCATTTTGAAAATCGCCTTTGTCATTGACACGGAGCGTTACGCTGCGGCCATTGTCCTGGCGGGTCACTTTTACCAAGGTACCTTTGGGAAGCCAACCGTGCGAGCAGGTGAGTTCCGTTTTTCGATATACTTCGCCGTGTGCGGTTGTTTGTCCCTCGAAATAATCGGCATAAAACATGGCAATGCCCTGCTGCCCCGTGATGGGCGTGTAAGATTGTGCATTGGCTATGGCCTGCATGAAAATAGCGCCCAGAATCGCCAAAGCTGTGAAAATTTGTTGTCTCATAATTGTTTTTGCCGCAAAGATAGGGATTGATTTCGGATTTCGGATTCCTGATTTCGGATTCCTGATTTCGGATTTGCGACGCTGAAAGACGTAGGTTTTATGATCGTTGTGCCCTCTCCGAGCAACAAAAACCATGGAAATCATAAAGATCAGTGTCAAAAACAAAGCGCAGCCTTCAGATTCCGGGTTGCCCTACGCTTGAAGATAAACTGCGCACCGCGCAAAGCGCGGGAAAGCGATGAACTGCCGAAGGCAGATTACCCATTCACATACCCGATGAGCAGATCATCCCCGATAAGGATTTGAGCAGCAGTGCATTCCGAGTCGAACTCATACGCGCCGGGCCGCCAAAATGCCCCCTCCGGCATCCGTTCGCGGGCCATTCGCATAAGGAACAGCGCGCCGAAAAGGGTAGGATAAGCAGCCCCGTCGAGCAGATGAAGTTGGAAGCCCCTGCACTCGCGGCCTTCGTGTTTGTGAAAAAAGGGAATGAACGTCGTAGGGCGCAATAATGCCTGCCCCGCAAACCTGGCATTGAACGCCGCCGCCATCTCCGTGCAGCTTTGCCCGCTCAAATCGGGATGACCGAACAGCTCGAACGGGCGGGTAGTGCCGCGCCCCTCGCTCCAGGTGGTCGCCTCCCAAAAACACTGCCCCGGATACACTTGAATGGTGCTGTGGTGCGGGATATTGGGCGATGGATTGATGGGCATTTGCCCCGGCGGCAAGACGTATTGAATTTTGAAAAGTCGAATCTCTGCCGACAAGCGACCGAGCATCCAATCGGCCAATTGCCCCGTACTCATGCCGTGCCGGTGCAGCAGTCCGGGCAATCCTACAAATGAGGCATAGCGCTCCGGCAAAGGCGTGCCTTCCACTTTGGTTCCGGCGGGATTGGGGCGGTCTATCAGAAAAACAGGCAAATCTATATCATTGTCTGTCAGGGATTTGAGCAGCCAGAAAAGATGGGTAGTGTAGGTAAAATACCGCGCTCCCACGTCGGGAATATCCACCAGCAAAGCATCGGCACCGAGGAAACAACCGGCATCGGGCACTACATTCAGTTTGGAACTGTCGTACAGGGAGCGGCACTCCACCCCCCGGTAGGCATGGCTGTCTTTGCCCACCTGGTCCTGCATTTCAGAAAACAGGCCGTGTTCGGGCGCCAAAATCCGCAACAAGCGGCCCTCCTCGATGAGCAGATCGAAGAGATAAGCGCCCCGCCGGAAATCGAAGCTGCTTTGATTTCCAAAGAAAACAATGCGTTTCGCTTGCGCAAAATCAGGATGCTGAAATAGTGCGTTGTAGTTCATATTCCAAAAATCTTACTCCCAAATGACAATGAGGCGATACAGCCGTTTTATTTTTGCCGCAAAAATACAAAACGATGACACGCCTGATTGTTACCATTGCTGCCGTTCTGACGACGGTTGCCCTCGCCGTTTCCTGCCAAAGTACCGGCAAAAACCTCTCCGCCGCCGCGCCTGCTGCCGATACGCTGCGCTACCCGCAGGAGAAACACCTCAAAAACCTGCGCCAACTCACCTTCGGCGGCAACAATGCCGAAGCCTACTTTAGTTTTGACAGCAAAAAGATCGTTTTCCAGTCGGACTTCACCCAATGGGGCGTTTCCTGCGATCAGATTTTTGTGGCCGACTTAGCCAAAAGCGACATGCGGAACAAGCCGCCGCGCATGATCAGCACCTCACACGGACGCACCACTTGCTCCTATTTTATGCCCGGCAACAAAACTTTTGTGTATGCCTCCACGCACCTCGGCGGCGCAGCCTGCCCGCATGTTCCGCCGCGCGGCGAGAAGTACGTCTGGCCCATTTACGATACCTACGATATTTTTGTGGCCGATCTCAACGGCAAAATCACCCGCCAACTGACCAAAGAACCCGGCTACGACGCTGAAGCCACCGTTTCGCCCAAAGGCGACAAAATCGTGTTCACATCTACCCGCTCCGGCGACCTCGAACTGTGGACGATGAACATTGACGGCTCCGACTTGCGCCAAGTGACCACCGGCCTCGGCTACGACGGCGGCGCTTTCTTCTCGCCCGACGGAACCAAATTGGTATTCCGTGCATCACGCCCCAAAACCGAAGCGGACATCAAGGAGTACAAAGAACTGCTGGCTCAGGGCTTGGTGCAACCCACCAACATGGAAATTTATGTGTGCAATGTGGACGGCTCCGACCTGCGGCAAATCACCCACCTCGGCAAAGCCAACTGGGCGCCGTTTTTCCACCCTTCCAGCAAAAAGATCATTTTCAGTTCCAACCACCACTCGCCGCGAGGCTACAATTTCAATCTTTTTATGATTGATCTCGACGGCAGTAACTTGCAGCAAATTACCTACGACAAGACTTTTGACGCCTTCCCGATGTTTTCTTTCGATGGTAAAAAGCTGATTTTCAGTTCCAACCGGCACAACGGCGGCTCCCGCGATACCAACCTGTTTATCGCCGACTGGGTGGATTGAGGCTTATGGGCCACGATCTGTGAGTTCTGCTCAATTGAGGGCGTGTATGACAGATTGCACAAAATCAGGCATAGTTTTCAGACAGTACACAATTTGACAAATCTTCGAGATTTGTCAAATTTTCGCTCCGCCATACGGTGAATCCTGTCTAAAGATAATGCACACCAAGTGAGGAAGATCACCGGCTGTATGGCCGGAATAGGCTATTTTTGCTAAAAATCAACAACATCATGATGACGAATCTGAACGCTATTGGTCTCGATGTGCAAAAATCGCAGTACCTGGCAGAAAAGCTCAATGAATTGCTGGCCAACTACTCCGTTTTTTACCAAAATACCAGAGGTTTCCACTGGAACATCCGGGGAGAAAAGTTTTTCGAGCTGCATCTCAAATTTGAAGAACTGTACAACGACTTGCTGCTGAAAATAGACGAAGTAGCCGAACGCATCCTGACGCTGGGCCACTCACCGAAGCACAATTACACCGATTACAGAAAAATTTCGCAAATTGCCGAAAGTGTGTATATCTCCGACGGCGCTCAGGCCGTTAAAGACATTCTTCAGTCATTCAAGGTCATCATCAGCCTGCAACGCGAACTGCTCGAACTCTCGGCAGACGCAGGCGATGAGGGCACCAATGCGCTGATGAGCGATTATATCCGCGCCCAGGAAAAATTGGTGTGGATGTACTCGGCATACTCGAATCATTAACTCAAACTCCGGCCTTCCCTCTTTGAACAGGAAGGCCGGAGACTTACACCCAAAAGCGATTGAACATGCACAAAAAAGTACTCCTTCTTCTCGCAGCAGCGCTATGCCTTGCCTCTTTGGCCACCGCGCAACAAGAACTCAGCACCTACCTCATGCCCTCCGTCTGGCAGGCCAACCGCCTCAATCCAGCTTTTTTTCCAGAGCATAAACTGAGCGTTTCATTGCCCGGCGTTTATACCAACCTACTCCTTACCGGCCTGAAATACAACGAAATAGTGAGCAAAGACGCCAACGGAAACCGCGTTTTGGATATTGACAAAGGCATCTCCATGCTCGACCCCGACAACCTCATCCGCGAAAATACCGAGATTGAAACCCTGCGCCTCGGCCTCCGTTTGGGCAAGCTCAGTATCAGTGCGGGCCATGCCGTGCGGTTCAATGCCTTCCTCAACTACCCCAAAACGCTGCCCCAACTGATCTGGCAGGGCAACGCGCAGTTCATCGGTCAGGAGGTCGCTTTCGGCCCCGATCTGCAACTGTTCGGGTTCAGCGAGACCTCCCTCGGCATTGCTTTTGATGTTACCAAAAAACTGACCATCGGCGGGCGCGCCAAATTTCTCAGCGGCCTCGGCGATATGTCCACCTCCCGCAACGATCTGCGCCTTTATACCGACGAGGAATCTTATCAACTCCGCCTGAACGCTGATTTTCAGGCCGATATCACCGGCAGCATTGAGTATGAAGGTTTCAGCGAGCCGGCGCTCAACTACGAATTCGGACAGTTTGCCTTCAACCAGATTTTCACCTCCAACACCGGCATGGCCTGGGATTTCGGGGCAGTCTGGCGTGGCGAAAAACTCGAACTCGCCGCATCCGTGCTCGATCTGGGCGCCATCAACTGGAAAGAAAATGCCCGTTTTTACAGGCTTCAGGGCGAGTACGAATATCGCGGCTTAGACGTGGCGCAAAGCATCCTCAACGACTCCACCAACACCGGCTCGGTACTCGATTCTTTAGAAAATATTTACAACGTAACCGAGGGGGTAGCCGAGTACAGCACACAGCTTTCTCCGCGATGGTATTTCAGCGCCGGGTATCAACTGACCAAAAAACTGCGCCTGGGCGGTGTGTTTTATTCCGAACAATATCGGGGGCAATCCTTTCCTGCACTGGCCTTTAGCGCTACGGCGCAGGTTGTTCCCTGGTGGAGTGTGGGCGGATCTTACGGCTGGCGCAATCAGCGTTTCGACAATATCGGCGCACACACGGCGCTCAAACTGGGGCCGGTGCAATTCGTTGCCGCCACCGATAATTTGGTCAGTCTGCTCCTCCAAAAAAGCAGCAACAGCGCCAATATGCGCCTGGGGCTGAACCTCTTGCTGGGCAAGCGATAGCCTATCGTCGGGGCAACCCTCGTGGTTCGTTGGGGCAACCCTTGTGGTTGCCCCAGCTGGCCGAGGGCAACCACAAGGGTTGCCCCAACGAATAAAACCTATTGACTATGAAGATTTTCACTACCACCCTCTCCCTCCTTTTTGCAGTCATTCTCGGAGCGCAAACGCCCGCCGAACGCCTTCTGCATCAACTCTTTGAGCACGATCAGGCATTTCTGAAAAAGGAATTTTACGAATTGGAAACACCCTTTCCCGCCGTCGCTGAGGCCGATGAACTGCGCCGCGCTGATTTCTACAGGCAGGAACTGGCGCTACTCCAGGCTATTGATCCTACCCTACTCGAACGCAACGACCGCGTCAGTTACGAGTTGTTCGGCTTCATCCTTCAGGAGCGCATCGCTGAAACAGAGTACGGCGCCTACCTTGTGCCGCTGAACGCAGAGGGCGGCTGGTACACCGATTTTGCCCTTGAGGCCGACGGCTGGCGCCCCAAAACCGCCGATGACTACCGACGACTGTTGCGCCGAATGGCTGCTTTTCGCAATTATGCAGCCGAGAACATCCGCCTGATGGAAACCGGGCTGAAACGCGGGCGCACCGCCCCTTACGACATCTTGCGAGGCAAGGAAACCATCGTGGATGCTTTCATCACCGAGCGGCCCGACGACAGCCCGTTTTTCAAGCCTTTCCGGCAAATGCCCGCCGCCATTCCCGCTGATTTACAGGATTCTATCCGCACTGCCGCCCGTGTGGCCATTTCCCAGAGCCTGGCGCCTGCCTACCGTGAATTTCGGAAGTTCTGGACCGAAAAGTACCTGCCGGGGGCCGTTCGCGCTCCGGGCATTGCCGCCCAACCGCGCGGCCGGGCTTACTACGAAGAACGGGTGCGCTATTTTACCACCTTGAACATGACGCCGGAAGAGGTTTTTGAAACCGGACAACGCGAAGTGGCCCGCATCCGCGCCGAAATGGAGGCCATTCTCCGCGAGTTGAAGTATGCCGGTTCTTTCGCCGATTTCCTGCGTTTTCTGCGCACCGACCCACAGTTTTACCCCGCATCGCCGCGCGCCCTGCTCATGGAAGGCTCATATTATGCCAAAAAAATAGACGGTAAACTGCCACAGTATTTCGGCAAGTTGCCCCGCAATCCTTACGGCGTTTCACCTGTACCCGATATTCTGGCGCCTACTTACACCGCAGGCCGCTACAGTCCCGGCAACCCCAAAGCACAACGCGCCGGGTTTTATTGGCTCAATACCTATAACCTGCCCGCCCGACCGCTGTATGCACTGCCCGCACTCACCCTGCACGAGGCGGTGCCCGGTCATCACCTGCAAATTTCGCTGGCGCAGGAAATGGAAAACGTACCCGAATTTCGGCGCAATGCCTATCTCAGCGCTTTCGGCGAGGGCTGGGCGCTGTACGGCGAGTGGCTCGGCAAAGAAATGGGCATTTACGAAACGCCTTACGAACATTTCGGGCGGCTGACCTACGAAATGTGGCGTGCCTGCCGCCTCGTGGTTGATCCCGGCATTCACGTCATGGGCTGGGACCGCGAGAAGGCCATACAGTTTATGACTGAAAATACCGCGCTTTCCCTCCACGAATGCACCACCGAAATAGACCGTTACATCGGCTGGCCGGGGCAGGCGGTTTCGTACAAAATAGGCGAACTGAAAATACGCGACTTGCGCGCCAAAGCAGAAAAAGAACTCGGCGACAAGTTCGATATCAGGGCGTTCCACGACCTCGTCCTCTCCGAAGGAACCGTACCTTTGTATGTACTTGAAAACCTTGTAGATGAGTGGATTGCGCAAATAAAAAAGAAATAAGCGCGAGCTTCCCGACATTTTTTTCCTCCAAAGTTGTCATCGCATTGCAGGGGTTTTATCATCTTTGCTTTATCGCAACCGGCATTTTGTTCAAGCCGGTGCTGTTCCAATACGAGCGACTTGCCTTATCTCACTGATTATCAATAACATCAATTTTCGAAAATCGCCTAAGGGGCGAGGTCCGCAATCAAAGGCCGTCATTCTTTCAAAAACCAAATAATTATGATGAAAAGAGCTTTACTTTTCGCTTTTTACAGCTTCATTTCGCTGGCATGGGCACAGGCCCAAACGTGTACGCCCGCTCAGAATTTTCCCGACACGGCCATCGCCATTCCGCCGTCCTGGTCGCCGCTCCGTCTCATGGCCGGCATTCAGGATACCGCCTGCGTCGGTCAGTACTTCGAGTTTACGCTCAGCATCAAAGCGCCGGCAGCTATTCCGGGTTTGCCCGGCGTTACCGTCAATTCCATTGCCATTCCGGCTGCCAACGGCGTAGCCAATATGCCGCAGGGCATGACGTATGTGTGCAACCCGCCCAACTGCGTGTTCCCCCGCGATACCGTTGCCTGCATCAAGATGTTCGGCATACCCAACAACCCCGCCGATGTGGGGCAAAAAGACCTCACGCTGTCGCTGACGATCAATACGTCGTTTGGCCAGTTGAGCAACATTCCTTACCCGAATGCACAGCTCGATCCCGGTGGCCACTACTACCTGCACGTCAAGCCGACGGGGTCGTCCAACTGCTTCGTCTCTTCCGACCGCGAGGCCGATCTGCCGGTTACGGGGTTGTACAGCCGGCCCAATCCGACTTCGGGTTATACCCAAATTCAGGCCAATGTCTTGCAGGCCGGGCAGTACGAATTTCGGGTCACCGACTTGGCAGGGGCAGTGCTGCACCGCCGCATGTTGCAGTTATACCATGGAGACAACGTCATTGATTTCGACGGCAGCCATTTACCGGCAGGCATGTACCTGTACTCGCTCAACAACGGCAGCCGCGCCGTGACGGAGAAGCTGATCATCAGCCGGAGGTAGTGATTGCGCGTTGCAAAAGCGCTTTGACGATCATTACAGTCCAAAATTCACAAGCCTCAGACCGCTCATTGGGTGGTCTGAGGCTTGTACATTTTACAGCGCATAGACACTATTCTCAACGCCGGCTTTCTACTTTCCAGCCGCTTTTTTTCAATTCCTCCACAAAACCGGCGCAACTCGGATTGAGCGCAATGTTGCCGGGCGCGATTTTGGGAAGGCGGTTCGCTTTGAACGGCGGCAGCTCTGCGCTCCAGTCGCGTTCTGTGTACAGGACGTCGTTGTCGTGAGCAATTCTGTCGAGCATATAGGCGGCCAGCGCAGCCACAGGTCCCTGAGGCTCAGCCTCGATGCACTTTTCGTACCAGCCGGCTGCGCGGCGGGCGAGGTAGTAATCTTGGAGGAATACCTCTTCTTCGGCGTTGAATCCCAAAGTGACGCCGGCCTCTTTTTTACAACTGTTGAGCGGTACAAAAGCGAGCAGACCCAGCGGGAGCAGCCACAGCAGACGGCGCGGATTTTTGCCCCGGATCGTAATACCCAGCGCAAGACTCAGGCCGAGTAATGTGAAGGTCCAAAGACTGCCGGGCAGACGGGGCGCGGCCTCTCCGGTGGCGTTGTCGGGCAGTAATTCGGCGGCGGCTTGATAGGTTTCTGTCATGCTTTTTGCAGGCATCACCGTCAGCCACCAGCGCCCGTGGTAGCTCATCTGGTAGTAGGCGTTGGCGATGAGGAGGTAGTTTTCGGAGCGTTTTTTGGGATCGCGTTCGGCTTCGGCTTGTAGTTCAATCAGCTTTCGCAGAAACGCGGCTTTGTCGGTGGGGACCTGTGCTTGCGGATTGGTGAGCTTTAGGGAGGCGATCTGAATACCGGCTGAAAAAGGATTGGTTTTCAGATACTCGTGGTAGGGATGGTCCTTCCAATAGGCCGGGGCAATATCATTCAATGCCCACAGCGCACTGTCGATCTGATTGCGGCGGATGTAATACATGGACTGAAAATCGCGGATGCGGTCGAGGTTCCATTTGTAATAATGAGCAGGTATTTTTTCATCGCCGGGATAGAGCCATTCACCGTTCACATAAACGCCGCCCCAGCCATCGGAGCTTTTGCCGATGTGATTGGGGTTTTGCATCAGCCATTTTTCAAAAGGCGTGGCAGGCTCCGAAAGTATTCGCAACGCCTCGGTATAATCTGCCGGACCGGCAATGTCCAATAGTTTGTGGTACATGCTTTTACGACCAACGCCTATGAACTCGCCCCATGAGCGGGTACATTGCGACAACAGCAGCGCGCCTTTGGCTTTTGCGCCCTTTCGGATGAGCCAATCGGAAAGCAGCAGCGAAACCTCCGAACGAAAACGCTCCATTTCGGGGAAAGCCTTATCGTTTTTCTGAATCAGTTCGTACAACTTCAGCAAGCCGGCGTCGGTATCGGGAGTAACGGCATCGGCCTGCATAATGGCCACCATCGCTTCGGTGACGCCGAGTTGTAGCTGAACGTTGATGGGCAGTTTGTCGCGGTTTTTGATAGCAGCAAGCAGTGCATTGGCCTTTTCGTAATCGCCGTCTATAAAGGCCAGATAAGCGCCGGTCAGTTGCCAGAAAGCCTGATCGGGTTGGCGGGCGTCTTTCACTACCTTTTCTACAAAAGCGCGCACTTTGCGCAGGTATTGCAGGTCGGCCAGCAGGGCATCTTTCTCAGCGTTTCGGGCCGCAGCGCCTTCCTCCTCGCTGAACTCCCCGGTGCCGTGCGTATAATCATAGCCGGCGTAGCGCAACAGCCGGGGCGAAAAAATCCAGTCTTCGAGCTTATTCACCTCGCGGGACATCAGCATACGCAGGTCGTCGTAGTCGGGCGCAAGTTGGTAAACACGCTCCAATTCCGGCAGTGCGCGGCCCTTGTTGTTGAGCTGGCTGATGAGTTCAATGGCTGCTTTTTCGCGGTTGTTTTGAGCGCGGCGGAGGGTAGCCTCGCGCAGTTTTTTGTTGTAAGACAACTGAATGACAAAGCGATTACCCTCAAAGGCATCGAAAGCGCGGGCGTACCAGTAGTTTGTTTCTACAGGGTCGGACTGCATGAGAGCGTAGTGGTACAGGGCAGAACCGGTGATCCAGGTGTTGCCTTTGTGCGGTTCGATGTACTGCTTATACACTGCCAAACCTCGGTCGTATTGCTCCTGATACTGATGTAGTTTCATCACCTGATAAGCGGCGCGCAATTGTACAAAGGGCGACTGCGCGGCGGCCAGCAGGGCCTCTCCCTCGGTTGTCAATTCTGCAAAACCTTGTACAGGATTTTGGCTCCAGGCGCGATCTTGGTCGTTCATCAATGCCTCGCAGCGTTTGGCAAAGTCCAAATATTGCTTCAATTCCCGGTTTTCCGGCTTGGCCAACTGGACTATGAATGAATTGGTTTTCAATCCCTTACCGCTGAAATAATCTTGTGGGGTAATAGTGTACAACACCGCATATACATCTACTTCTTTCGCCTGAGCGCCCGCCGCAGCCTGCCACTCGCGCACATTTTGGCGATAATGCGCCGGTTCTTGTTCGGGGTAATCATAAGGAGCATAATACCGCTCGTAGGTGTAGGTGAAAGGCAGCAGACTGGGAATATTGACCAAATTGGGGGCAAATATCCATACGCGGCCTTCATCCAAATCGTACCAGATACAAGATTGAGAAAGCGTGGGTGCTGCCAAAAGCGCGAGGCTAACGGCCCACTTGAGCCAGTTTTTGAAGTTGAGAAAAGTCGTAGGCATGGATAACAGGTTGATCGAGGTGAAAAAAGGTCATTCGGAAGCTGTCGTTGGGCAATACGGGAGCGAGCAGCCGGAGCATTTCAGCCATGTTATCGGTTGAAACAGACTCCGTTTTGATGCGATCTCCCCGGCGAAGATAGAGATTCTGAAACAGGGTATCGGCAGTGACGCGGTAAAAAATTCCATCCTCCTTTTGCAGGAATGATAAACCTTGTGCCTGCTCCGGCCGTAAGCCATGCAAAAAGCCCCGAAACTCTTCGCCGCGAAACTGTACGCCCCATGAAAACAAAGGCAGGGCCACATCGCAGGGCAGCGGGTAGGGCGGCTGTTGGCGGAGATATTTAGCTGCTTCCCGGCTGTCGTAAATGGAGTTTTGCAGGCTGAATCGGGCGGGATTTTCCAAATTGTAGGGCATCATCATACCCCGGTCGGCAGGTGGAATACCGGCTTCTGTGCGGTACTTCACCTGGTGCAGGCGGATGGTGACGCTGAGTTGAACGGAGGGCAGATTTTTTCTCAACTCGTTCAGAAACAGGAAATAACGCTCGCGGGTGCAGGCGCTCCAATCGCAGTCTATCTGCACTTCTTCAAAAACTACGCCCTCGCTCATGGCCTGTATTTTTTGCGCTGTTTTGGCAGCCAATTGAGCCGACTGCTCCAAGCTGAGGTTGCGAAAGGTTTCGTTGGTGATGAATACGACAGGAATGACGGCGGTTGCTTCAGGAAGACTTGCCCAATCTAACTTCGTCACAGAAACAGGCAGAGCGCCGCCGCCCGACCATTGCACATCAAAGTACCTGATGTAGAGGGTTTTGGCAGCGAAATCCTGCAAGGTGGAAGCATCTTCGGCAGACAGGCTGAGTTTGTTTTTCCAGTGGTAAAAAGCGGGAACGGGTGTGTGCGGGCGGGGTTTGCCGGTGCAGGCAAAGATTAAAGCGACCGACAGCAAGAGGCCAAAAAGAATGTGGAGGGTATTGGTGCGCAAGGCAGAAAAATTTTATAGACCGATGCAGTCTCCAAAACAATGCCGCTCAAGCGTTCATTTCGAGCCGCACCCGCGCCACCCACTCTACCGGCTTGGAGGTGAGGTTGGCTATGGTCTCGTCATTCGCCTCCGGCAGATGCCTGATCAGAGAGGAAATGATGGCAAATGCTTCTTTCTCGATACCCTTCTCGATACCTTTCTCGATACCCTTCTCGATACCCTTCTCGATACCTATATTGATTCCCTCTTCTTTGCCTTCTTCCCAGGCTTCCATTTTGATTTCGTCCCAGATATTCATGACGGAATTGGTTAAAGTTAAAGGTTGCAATTGTTTTCTGACTTCTTCCCACTTCATAACCCGAAGACCTTGCAAATAACGCAGCACTATCTTTAGGTTCTCAACGGTCACTTCCGAGGGTGTGGAATCTGACTCTACAAAGTTAATGATGATTCGCAAGTTTTTCAACAAAAATTCTCTTTCCAACCGGTGCTTCATCAGCAATAGGGCTGTTTTGAGAAAGCCCGACCGAAATGTCGTGATCTCCTCATCGGGCATTCCCGAAAGGTCAATAAAGATATAACCGCCTGTTGGCGTGAATGGTTGGAATACCTCCTGCCAGCCTTTGAGATATGCCGACCAGGGTTTTACAATCCACTCCTCCTGGCCATGATAAAACATAATGGGAACCACGGGTGTGAGCGCCAGTGTGGAGTCTCGAATCTGCTGTTGCCACACTCTGTCCTGATAGTGCATGACCTGAAACGGCGGATGAGCCGGCAAATAGGACTTGTGCTCCAGAATGAATGGGATTGAAACGGTTTCACCAGACCGGGTGTCGCAGAGCATCACTACGTCTGAAAAGTCCTCAGAAAGGCGTTCGTCCACATAGCTGGCGTCGGTGATGCGGATGGTATTCAAATCCAAAATGGCGAGCAGTTCTGCCGGCAATTTCGCGGCCAGCAACTCCCGAACGTTGTCGGCATTTTTGAACACAGCCTTGAACAGGCGGTCTGCGGGATGATGGGGTTTGTTGGACATATCTTTTACTTTTTCATCTGTTCAATCAAATTTTCTGCCCCCACTCTCACCTGCTCGCCCGTCTCCATATTTTTGAGCGTCACCTCGCCTGCGGCCATTTCCTCGCTGCCGATGATGGCCACAAAAGGCACCCGGCGGTCGTTGGCATACTTCATTTGCTTTTTCATCTTGGCCGGTTCGGGGTACAACTCCGCATTGATGCCGGCGGCCCGCACCTGCCCCAAGAGTTGGAAGGCATAGCGGTGCGTAGCCTCGTCGAAGGCAATGAACAACAGGCGCAAACTGTCCAGCGCTTCAGCCGGAAACAGATTCAACTCTTCCATCACATCGTAGATACGGTCGGCCCCGAACGATACGCCCACCCCCGACACGCCCTCTAATCCGAAAATGCCGGTGAGGTTGTCGTACCTGCCGCCGCCGCCGATGCTGCCCATCTGCACGCCTTTGGCCTGCACCTCGAAAATGCAGCCGGTGTAGTACGTGAGGCCCCGCGCCAGGGTGATGTCAAAGCGCACTTCATTGGCAGCTTTGGCCGGGTCAAAGTATTGGAAAAAGGCTTCTATTTCCTCAATGCCTTTGAGGCCGGTGGGGCTGTCGGCAAAAAGCGGTTTCAGGTCGAGCGGGTTACTCACGGACAGTATTTCTTCTATCTTTTCAGTGGCTGTTTCCGGGATGCTGCGCTCCAGCATTTCTTTGCGAACGCCCTCGATGCCCACTTTGTCCAACTTGTCTATCGCCATCGTCATGGCCATAAAATGCTCAGGAATACCGGCGGCCTCGGCTATGCCGAACAACACCTTGCGGTTGTTGAATTTGATGACCACGTCTATCCCCAAACGGCGAAAAGCCTCATCATAAATCTGCACCAACTCGGCCTCATACATCAGCGAATTGGAGCCTACCACGTCCACATCGCATTGGTAAAACTCCTGATAACGGCCGCGCTGCGGGCGGTCGCCGCGCCATACGGGCTGAATCTGGTAGCGCTTGAACGGAAAGCTCAGTTCATTTTGGTGCATCACCACATAGCGGGCAAAGGGCACGGTGAGATCGTAGCGCAAGCCCTTTTCTGCAATAGAGGCCGTGAGTTTGCGCGAGTCGCGGTTTTGGAGCGCCTCTTCGTCGGCCTTGCTCAGGAAGTCGCCGTTGTTAAGTACTTTGAACAGCAGGCGGTCGCCCTCTTCTCCGTACTTGCCGGTGAGGGTGGAGAGCAGCTCCATCGTGGGCGTTTCGATGGGTTGGTAGCCATAGCGAATGAATACTTCGCGGATGATGCCGAACATATAGTTTCGTTTAGAAACCTGTTCGGGGCCGAAATCGCGGGTGCCTTTGGGTATGGAGGGTTTCATTTTAGCTGCGAGCTATGAGCTGCGAGCTGCGAGCCTGCCTACCGGAGGCAGGTTTGGTTTTCCCGCAGTTCACAGTAGATGAAAAAATAGATTGATTAAACTACGGTGGCGAATTGCCGGAGGAAGCGCGTGTCGTTTTCAAACAACAAACGGATGTCGTTGATGCCGAACAAACGCATGGCCTGCCGCTCTATGCCCATGCCGAAAGCGAAGCCGGTATAGCGCTCGGAATCAATGCCGCAGTTGTCGAGCACGGCGGGGTCCACCATGCCGCAGCCGAGGATTTCGAGCCAGCCGGTACCTTTGGTGAGGCGGTAATTGTCTTCCGTATCGGTACCGAGATATACGTCCATTTCGGCGCTTGGCTCGGTGAAGGGGAAGAACGAGGGGCGCAGGCGAATTTGCGTGGCGCCGAACATTTCTTTGGCAAAATAAAGCAGCGTTTGCTTCAAATCGGCAAAAGATACGCCCTCATCCACATACAAGCCTTCCACCTGATGGAACTGGCAATGCGAGCGGGCCGAGATGGTTTCGTTGCGATATACGCGACCCGGCGCAATGATGCGGATAGGCGGCTGCTGCACGTTCATGAGGCGGGCCTGCACCGAAGAGGTGTGCGTGCGGAGGAGCAGATTATCGCTGCCGCGCAGGTAGTAGGTGTCCTGCATGTCGCGGGCGGGATGGTCTTCGGGCGTATTGAGGGCGGTGAAATTGTGCCAGTCGTCTTCAATTTCGCGGTCTTCGGCTACCACAAACCCGATGCGTTCGAAGATGCGAATGATGCGGTTCATGGTGATGGAAATGGGGTGGCGGGTGCCCCAAATGCCGGGTTCGCCGGGCGCGCTGAGATCGAGCGAGGCGGCGCTGATTTGTTCGACGGCAGCATCCAAGCCGGATTTGAGCGCCTGGAATTTGGCCTCCGCAGCAGCGATGGCTTCGTTGACCAAGCGCCCGAAATCGCGTTTTTGCTCGTTGGGAATGTTGCGTATCTCACCCGAAAGGGCCTTGATGACGTTTTTGGAACCCAAAAAGCGAATGCGGAATTGCTCTAATGCTTCAGGCGTATCGGGCGATGCCTGCTCAATTTCTGCAATGATGGAGTTGACTTGTTCGAAAAGCATGTTGTAATGGAATGTGGCTGCAAAGATACAAAAAACTCAATGCAGCTTCTTCCAGTTCCTCACAATGATCCAGACCGATACCGCCGACACCGCCATGCCCGGCAGCGCGTACATCACCTGACCATACAACAGGTAGCCCATCGAGAACAGCAAGCCATATACTAAGAAGCAGCCGGCAATCATGGAAGCCAATTCGCGGGGCAGTTGGCCGGTGGTGATGTCGCCGGCGCTGAGTTGGCCGCTTTGCCTGCCTTTTTCAATTACGGGTTTCCAGCCACCGGCATGGGGCCGAATGAGGCTGTAAAACCTAAGCAGCACGGCCTGATCGGTGGGCCGGGTGAAGATCGTGACCGCTACCCAGGCAGTGGTGGTAATGGCAATGCCGATGATGAGTTTTATATGGTCGGGCTGCGATTGGCCAAACTCCGAAAACTGAAAAAACAGGGCTACCAAAAACGAAACCACCATGGCGGTGATCTCGCTGTACGCACTGATGCGCCACCAGAACCAACGCAAAATGAAAAGCAGGCCGGTGCCCGCGCCGATTTGCAGCAAAATATTGAATGCGCCGAGCGCGCTGCTGAGTTTGAGCGCCAGCCAGGAGGAGATAATCATGAGAATGACCGTGGAAATGCGGCCCACGTTGACCAACTCTTTGTCGCCGGCTTCGGGCTTGAGGAAGCGGCGGTAAAAGTCGTTGACGATGTACGAAGCCCCCCAGTTGAGGTGCGTGCTGATGGTGGACATATACGCAGCAATGAGCGCCGCCAGCAACAGGCCCAACAAAGCGCCGGGCAGTTTAGTGAGCATGGCCGGAAAAGCGAGGTCGTGGCCGATTTTATCGTCTGGAACGGTATTTTTGGGGAATGCCTGCCGCAGCGCAGTGAGGCCATTGGCCTGAAAACGAAGGTTTTGCACCTTGTCTTTTTCCTCCTGACTCACGCTGCCCGGGTTGGCTTCCATTCTTTTTACAATGGCGGTAATTTCCGGCAACTTCAACGCCGCCGCCGCGTCCTGTCGCTGTTGGGGGGCATCCATCGGGAACATGACCAGAGAGGCCAGCGCGATCAGAATCCAGGGCCAGGGGCGCAGGGCGTAGTGCGCGATGTTGAAAAACAGGGTGGCGCCCACGGCATTTTTTTCGTCTTTGGCCGAGAGCATGCGCTGCACAATATAGCCGCCGCCGCCGGGTTCTGCTCCGGGGTACCATACGCTCCACCATTGCACCGCTAAAGGTATGATAAACAGGATGATAAGGTTTTGTTTGTCGTTAAAATCCGGAAGAAAGTTGAGCTTGCCGCTCACGGCCTCGTGTTGCAACAAATTGCTCAGCCCGCCCACTTCCGGCAGATTGAGCACATACACTGCCGCAATGACCATGCCGATCATGGCCAGCACAAACTGGAAAAAGTCGGTCCAGATCACGCCTTTCAAGCCGCCCAACATGGTGTAAATCACCGTCACGGTGCCGGCTATAAGCAGGGTCATTTCGGGGGTAAGCCCCAGCAGCACGCCGCCTATTTTGATGGCCGCCAGCGATACGGTAGCCATGATGGCCATGTTGAAAAATACACCGAGGTACAAGGCCCGGAAGCCCCGCAGGAAGGCCGCCGCTTTGCCGCTGTAGCGCAATTCATAAAATTCCAGATCGGTGAGGATCCCGGAGCGCCGCCAGAGCTTGGCATACACAAACACCGTGAGCATGCCCGTGAGCAAAAAGGCCCACCATACCCAGTTGCCTGCAACGCCGTTGTTGCGCACAATATCGGTTACCAAGTTGGGTGTATCACTCGAAAAGGTGGTGGCCACCATCGAGAAGCCGAGCAACCACCAGGGCATGTGCCGCCCGGAGAGGAAGTATTCGGAAAAGCTCTTGCCCGCCGAACGGGAAGCCAATAAACCAATGGCCAATGAGCCGATAAAAAATGCGGCGATGATGCCCCAGGCGATGGGTGGTAGTTGCATGGTCAAGGCAAAATTTTAGATGAAAGGGGAAAGGTACAAAGCCCCTTGCATCTGAAAAAAAATCTGCCGAAATTTAGTGATTATTTTCTCTGATAACTTACTTTTGCAAAAGATCTGAACCGGCTTTACACCCAAAGCTACTCCGGAATCATTTCTTAACCTTCAAAATAATTATCAACATGTCAAACCTCTTTTCTTCAGTTTTCGGCTCGCGCAGCGCGCTCATCCTCGCTTTTTTTGCGGCTATTTTGTTGTTTCCTACCTGCAATGAAGACAATGTCAACATGGTGGATGAAGGTACGCTCACCTTCAAAGTGAACAACAAAACGTACAATTCCAAAGCCGCAGTTGCTATCCTCATAGAGGAAATCGGTCTCTACACCGTAAACATCAACTCTGTGTTTACCAGCGGCATTTCGGTTGATCTTACTTTCGGCATGGGTATTACCCGAAACACAACTGAATTCATCGGAAACCATGAGTACGATAATTCCGGATGCGATTTGCCCCGACTGTGCTCCAGTATGTATGTGTCTTTTGGGCTTCTCGGCTTGCCTCATTCCACTGATGACGGCTCGCTCAAACTGAACATAACAGAAGCGTCTATCGTAAATGGAGGAAACATCGCCGGCACCTTTTCCGGCACTGCCGTCAATATTGCCACCGGAGAGTCTGTAAACGTTACAGACGGCAAGTTCAACCTGAAAATACAGCAGTAAGAGGAACGGGGCCGAAATAAAGTACACATTTTCAGGGAGCAGATGAGTCGTCTGAACGAGCAGAAAAACGTAGCCGCAGTGGTGCTGCGGCGAGGCTTTTGTGTGAAGTGCAGGCAGCTCAGATGCCGTTGAAGATGTGTAGGTTATCGGACCCGTTCCTCACCTAAAACTTCCACCTCCTGAACGCCTCCATCGCCTCGTACTCGGCTAGGCCCAGCGAGCGATACAGGCGGGCCGTTTCTCGGTTGCGTTGCTCGGCGCGTTGCCAAAACTCGCGGTCATCGCTGCCGGGAAATGGCGGTTTGTCCTTTTGGCTCTGGTGCATGAAGATGGCCTTGCGCTTGCGTTCCAATTGTTTGGGACTGATGGGCACGGCCATTTCAATTTCGTCAACACTCCACTCATGCCAGGCCCCGCGATACAGCCACAGCCAGCAATCCTTCATCCAGGCGCGCTCCTGCAATTGCCGGAAGGCGCCAAAAATAGCATCCAGACAAACCCGGTGCGTACCGTGCGGATCGGCCAGATCGCCGGCGGCATATATTTGGTGGGGTTTCACTTTTTCCATCAGTTCCATGATGATGCGCACGTCGTCTTCACCGATGGGCTTTTTGCGGGTGCGTCCGGTTTCGTAAAACGGCATGTCCAAAAAGTGAATGTGGTCGTCGGGCAGGCCGCAGAAGCGTGCCCCGGCGCGAGCTTCTCCTCTGCGTATAAACCCCTTGATCTTGCGCACCTCGTCTATGTCGTTTTCTTTGGTTTGTTTCTGCGCCAGCGAGTCCATCACCTTTTGGTAAACGGTAGAGAGCGTATCATTGGCAATACCTGTGGCCGCCGCATACTCCTGCACAAACTCCATGAAACGCATGGCGTCGTGGTCATGCACGGCGATGTTGCCGGAGGTTTGGTAAGCCACATGCACATCGTGGCCCTGCTCTACTAAGCGCAGGAAGGTGCCGCCCATAGAGATGACGTCGTCGTCGGGGTGCGGACTGAAGATGATGACGCGCTTTTTGGCGGGTTTGGCGCGTTCCGGGCGGTGGCTGTCATCGGCATTGGGTTTGCCGCCGGGCCAGCCGGTGATGGTATGTTGTAAGCGGTTGAAAATGCGGATGTTGATGTTGTATGCATCATCGTATTCGATGGTCAGGTCGCTGAGTTGGTTCTCGCTGTAGTCTTCATCGGTGAGTTTGAGGATGGGCTTGCCGGTTTTGAGCGAAAGCCAGACGACGGCCTTGCACACCAAGTCTTCGTTCCAGTTGCACATGCCTACCAGCCAGGGCGTTTTGATGCGCGTGAGTTCTTCGCAGGCGGCTATGTCGGCATACACTTTTACATTGGGGTGTTTTTGCAAAAAAGTAGCCGGCACGGAAGGCGTTATGGGGCCTTCGACGGCTTCATTCAGAATTTGCGCTTTGTGGCTGCCCCAGGCCATGAGGTAAATGGAGCGGGCTTTCATAATGCTGCCGATGCCCATAGTGATGGCGCGATAGGGTACTTCCTCTTCGCGGTTGAAGTCTTTGACCGCATCGCGGCGGGTGATACCGTCTAAGCGCACGAGGCGGGTTTTGGAGTCTTCCCAGGAGCCGGGTTCGTTGAAACCAATGTGCCCGGTGCGCCCGATGCCGAGGAGTTGTATGTCAATGCCGCCGTGATCGTCAATCATTTTTTCGTAGCGTTCGCAGTAAGCCTCCACATCATCCATGGGGACGGCACCGTCGGGAATATGGATGTTTTTGGGGTCAATGTCCACATGATCGAAGAGGTATTCCTTCATAAAATGCACATAGCTCTGCTGGGCTTCGGGCTGCATGGGGTAGTACTCGTCAAGGTTGAACGACACCACATTGCGAAAGCTGAGGCCCTCTTCCTTGTGCAGGCGCACCAATTCGGCATACACCTGTATGGGCGACGATCCGGTGGCCAGGCCAAGCACTATTTTTTCGCCGTCCTGCTGTTTTTGACGAATGGCCAATGCGATGGAGCGGGCCAGATGCAGAGAGCCGGCTTTGGGGTCATCCCAGATTTTGACGGGTATTTTTTCTAAGGATTTTAGTTGGTATTTGAGCGTGGCGGTTGCGTTGTGCATGATCGGCAACGGTTTGGTGAATGTTCAAATTTCGCTGCAAAATTAGAAGAAAAACGGCTCTGTGTACGCACACAGAACGGGTGTCTTTTCAGCATTTTGATCCAAAGGTTCCTTAACCGGCAGGCAATGATGGCGCAGGGGCGTCTGAAACCTCGAAAATCCTGATGCACTATTCATCGGGCTTGCTACCTTTGCAGTCAGTAGGCGCCCGGTTTCATCTTCAGGTTATGAACTTTTGAAAGCGCGCCTGCCCCACATAACCAATTACTTGATGAAATACCTACACCACCACGACCGCACCATCGCCTACTCCACACAGGGAAAAGGCCCGGCCATCGTATTGTTACATGGTTTCTGCGAAGACAGCACCATTTGGAGCGACTTCCAGTCGGCCCTCGCCGATGCCGGTTTTCAGGTGGTTTGTATAGACCTGCCGGGCTTTGGCGGCTCCGAACCAATACCCCATGCCTCCATAGAACAATACGCGGAAGCTGTGGAAGCTGTGGTGGGCACACTCGAATTGTCTCGGTTCGTACTCACGGGGCACTCTATGGGAGGCTACACTGCGCTGGCATTTGCAGAGAAACACCCGGAGCGTTTAGCCGGGCTGGGCCTGTTTCACTCGCACCCTTATGCCGACAATGAGAGTAAAAAGGAGGCGCGCCGAAAGAACATTCAATTCATTGAAAATCATGGGCATATCATGTTTGTCAAGCAGCTCATGCCCATGCTCTTTGCCCCCGCTTTTGCTGCCAGTAACTCCTACCTCGTAGGCAAATTGGTACACGCGGCCTCCATGTATCCTCCGGCCGGCATCATCGGAGGCCTCGAAGCCATGATCGCCCGGCCGGATCGAAGCCATATTCTCAAAAACTCCTCCTGCCCGGTGCTTTTCATCGTAGGCGAAGAAGATCAGGCCATCCCCGCCGATCAAAGCCTGTCTCAAACCGTACTGCCGCCGACTGCCGCCGTCCACATCCTTGAAAAAACAGGCCACTTGGGTATGTTGGAGGCGCCTAAAAAGACCGGGCGCATGTTGCGGGAGTTTGCAGGATTTTGTTTCCACCATGCCTCCGTACAGTAAGCATAATGACGCCGCTACTGCTCCTACTCGCCATTTTGCCAGGCTTGCTCATTTCCTGGTATATCTACCGGATGGACCGGCACGAGCGGGAGCATCGCGTGCATCTCATTGCCTGTTTCGGGCTGGGTATGTTGCTCACCATTCCTGCCACCCGCTTAGAAAGCTGGAGCAATTTGCTGGGCATCACCTACCCTTCCTCGCTCGAACTGAGACTCATTGTTTCTATTCTCGTGGTGGCCGTTTGGGAAGAGGCGGGCAAATTTTTGGTACTCATTGCTTACCCATTTTCGAGGCCCTTTTTCAATGAGCCTATAGATGGGATCGTTTATGCAGTGATGATCGGTATGGGGTTCGCTACCCTCGAAAACATCTTCTACGCCTCTCAATTCGGCCTCGGCACCACCATCATCCGCGCCTTCACGGCGGTGCCTGCTCATGCGCTGTTTTCGGTCATCATCGGCTACTTCGCCGGCTTGGCCTGGCTGCATCCCGAACGCAAAGCCCGCCTCTTGTTGCAGGGCCTCGGCATTGCTGTGGCGTTTCATGCGGTGTATGACTTTCTCGTGCTCCAGCGCTATTACGATTGGTTGATGATACTTGCCGTGTCCGGCCTGTGGATCAGCATTTTTTTCGCGCAGGACCTCATTCGCAGGCATCAGGACAACTCGCCGTTTAAGCCGGAATGAGAAATTTGTATGAAAACCAAACCCGAAGCCGAAATTCGCGTTATGTAAGCAGATCAAATCTAAATAAACGAAACATACCGATGGAATCAACCATAGCACCAAGTCCGGTCATGCTCTACACAGAGGAAACGCCCAACCCGGAATCGCTCAAATTTGTGACCAACAAAATGCTCTACCGGGGCACTGCCGACTTCAGAGAGGAAGCCCTGGCCCGCGAGTGGTCGCCGATTGCATCTGCCCTGTTCGACATGCCCTTCGTCAAAGGCGTGTATGTGACCAATAACTTCGTCACGGTGACCAAGGAAATGAACTACGACTGGGCCGACATCATGCTCAAAATCAAGGAGTTCATTAAAAATTATGTAGCCGAGGGCGGCAAGATTGTACACGAGGGCTTTGCTGAGGCGATGGCTGAAATTGAGGCTCAACTCGATGCTGCCGGGCACAATTACTCCGAAGAAGACGCCGAATTGGTGCGCCGCATCCGCGAACTGATTGACACTTACGTGAAGCCTGCCGTAGAAATGGACGGCGGCAATATTGAATTCAAATCTTTCCACAACGGCATCGTCACCGTTATTCTGCAAGGCTCCTGTAGTGGCTGCCCTTCCAGTACGGTCACGCTCAAAGCCGGCATCGAGGGCATGCTCACTCGCATGATCCCCGAAGTGAAAGAAGTCGTTTCCGAAATGGGTTAATTTGCAATAAACGATTGAACACCCATCCAGGCCGTCTCGATTTTTCGGGGCGGCCTTTGTTTTTTATGAATCAACCATTCGGCCATGCGGGCCGTTTACTGAATTGATCTTGCACCTTACACGCATGTTGAGCAAAAACGAAGAAGATTACCTCAAGGCACTTTTCCATCTCATCGCTTCTCAGGAAAACGACAGGGCCGGCACCAACCAATTGGCCCAGCAATTGGATGTGAAGCCTGCATCGGCCAATAGTATGCTCAAAAAATTGAAAACCAAGGGCTTGGTGGATTATAAAAAATACGGCAAACTCTCGCTCACTTCAGAGGGCCGAGTCGCGGCCCTGCTATTGATTCGCAAGCACCGCCTTTGGGAAACTTTTCTGCATCAAAAACTTGGCTTCTCTTGGGATGAAGTACACGAAGTGGCCGAACAATTGGAGCATATTCGCTCGGAAAAACTCATCGAAATGCTGGATCGCTTCTTGGGTTTCCCCGAATCCGACCCGCATGGCGACCCCATTCCCGACGCACAGGGCAACATGAACATCCGCACCAAAAAAACACTGGCGGAAGTCCAGCCCGGCGAATCCTGCCGCATTGCCGGGGTGAAGGATACTTCGGCCGCATTTCTGCAATATCTCACCCAGTTGGGGCTTCGGCTTGATTCCCAAATCAAAGTATTGGAAATCATTGATTTTGACCACTCTATGCGCGTAGCCCTGCAAGATGGGCGCGAAATCCACATTTCTGAAAAGTTTTCGCAGTACGTTTTTGTGCAGCAAGCCTGATTCAGCCGGCCTGCTTCAATCGCTTAGACAGACCCCAGTTGACCATCAGAAAAGCCACGCCCAGCAGCACGAATGCGATGCCTTTGGCCAAATAACTCCATTCAGTATCGAAAAACCGGAAGGCAATGAGCATCAAAACGATGAGCATACCAAGATTGACCAAGCCCATGCGACTGTGCTGAATGCCGGAATACAAATACGACACCCCCCAAAGCAGCAAAAACACATTGGCCAAAAAGCGAGGCAGTCCGTCGCCGACAGCAGGCCCGATCAGCATCAACAGCAACAAAAACAGCGGGAAAACCGCCGGCAGTACGCCTTGAAGCGGGAGTTGTCGTGCCTGCCTGGCGAATTGCCACGCATAACCCGCCAATATTGCCACCCAAACTGCCACATTCACCCGCACCGCCCAGGCCGCATACCCGCCGCCTTTCCAGAGTTGTTCGATTACAACGGGGTCATAATCATCCCAATAAGTGAGCGTCATTAAAAAAACAAAGACAGCTATTACGGAGAATGTCCTCAGCGGTTGGAATGCCGGACTGACATGTGTTTCAGCCGATGGGAAAGATTCCAACAAATACATCAAGCCCAATACCAGAGCCGTGCCCCAAAATCCATACAGCAGAATTTCCGGTTCAATGGTACCAAACCACCCAAACGGAAAAGTGAGTACTAATGCCCAGCCCGTCAGTACATAGCGGAGGCGTTCGTTTTTGCGCCAGGCCCATACAAAATGCGGAACACCGGCAGCCAGCAAGGCCCAGTACCACACCGATTCGGAACCCCGCATTTCCACGGCCCAATTGGCTATGCCGATGTAATAAATGATGGCGCACAAAGACGAAGGCGCGAGGTACAGTAAAATGACGGAGGGCAGCAGCCAGGTAATCAGAAAGTCTTCCGTAGTGCCCATGATGTTGTACGTCTGGCTCACCAACGCAATACTGGCGGCCAGCATGAGCATCAGGAAGGTGGCCGAACCCTCTACCCAGGCTATGGAGTGTCGCTGCCGGAATAGCATATAGCTGTAGATAATCAGCCCCACAACTAAGGGCGCAATGCTGAGCACGGTGCGCCAGGTGCGGGACAGCTCGTCCCAGTTGTAAGCAAAAATGAGAATGATGCCGCCGCCCACCAGCAAAGCGCCGATGATGCTGATGACGATGAAGGCCCAGTTGTAGGCGGGGCCGCTGTGTGCCGGGCCGTAATGCGACTGGATGGCGTCTTTTTGTTCGGGGCTGATAAGCCCCTTGTGAACGAGTTCCGGCAGTTGTTCGTACAGCCAGGAGAGGTGGCGTTTGGTATCCATAAAGATCAGGTGTTTCTGAATTTTTTAATAAAACGCACCACGCCGGCGGGTAATATGCGGTTGGCCAGATTGACCATGGTGTTGTAGCGGCGCATGGCCGGGCTGTCCATGCCTTTGCGTTCGGCAAAAGTAGTGGTAATGCGCTGTTGTTCAGAGGCTTTCAACTCGTGTTTCGGGCGTCCGTTGGTGTAGTAATAAAGCGCCAGCGACTTTCGGCTGCGGCCTTCGGGGCAAGTCAGCGGGTCGGGGTGGCCGTGCCAGGAATCGCCGGTGGTAGAGAAGAGCGCCACTCGGTTGAAGAGCGGGGCAATGCGCGTGACGCAGCGGCTCATGTCGCGTTCCCAGAGTTCAAAATGGCCGCCGTAGCTCTCATCCCAGTCTTCGTTGAGATAGACCAGCAGGTTGAGGCGACGGTCCAAATGGCTGCGCTTGTGTTTGTGAAAGTCCACATGCAGCTTGAGAAATCCGCCGGGCTTGATCTCGTGAAAGCCCCCGCCTTCGAGGTAGGGATCGGGCAGCAGCGTTTCTTCAATGCCGGTGAGTTGTTGCAAAAATTCGAGAAACGGCTCCGAATTAAGGTAGTGAACCAGCGCGCGCGTATTGGGCCCCATATCCGACTCGCCCTTGCCGGCATGCTTGTTTTCATTGGGATTATTATAGTAAATATTGCTCTTCTTCTGCGCCAGATCAGGGAATTCAGCCAGCACATCCCGCAGGAAATCGGGGTCGAAAAAATCGTCGAAATAAATGCTGGGAAAGGGTGGATTGCTCACATAAACCGGGTGATACTTTTCGCCGGTTTCCGCCAGATTCCGATATGCAGCAGCTACAAAAGATTGCGCTTGAACAGTGGTTTCCATGTATCGTAAGTCATTGGTAAATAATGGGCGAAGTTAGGGTTTGTGCAAGAAAGGGGCGATGAAAAAAATGGATTTTCGTTTTGCCCCAGATCAGAGTGGATTTTTTTTAAACCAATTTCATTTTTAACAATATTTCAAATTACATTTGCACACTCCTGTTTTGTATCCCACACAAGCAAGAGCATCAAACAAAGTATCCTGTTTTTTAAACCTGTCATTTTTAGCATACAAACATTTGAACAACACAAGCATGGCTGAATAGTGTACACGGCCGCTCACCCGGCCTGAAATATTGCATTTCATCATTTCAACACTATATATCACATGACTGTGTATCGAATCATCATCACACTTTTTGCGTTCGCGTCCATCTGGAACGGAGGCGCCGCTGCTCAATGCGCCCAACTGAACCTGCCATTGGAAACCCGCATCGGCCTCAGCGAGGTCATCATTGAAGGCCGGGTAGTGGACCAATACGCCTTTGAAGGCCCGCTGTACGACATGATCTACACCACGCACGTCGTGGAGGTCTTCAAGGTGTTTGCGGGCGATGTGAAGAGTCGCCATATTGAAATCACCACCCACGGCGGCGTTTTGGGCGACAAGGCAGTGTCTGTTTCTCCATCGCTCGAACTGCACTCCGGCGCTTGGGGCGTATTTATGCTCCGCCAACAGAGCGGCTTGCCCATATCGGCCTCCGAAAGCCGGTTCTTATTGCCCGTTACCGCCTCCGCCGCTTTTATCGAAACCGTCAACACCGACCGCATCAAAGACGGCATCCGGGTTTTCGATGATCCTGCCGACTTGTATCAAACCATTACGGCAGCTACCGGGCGGCCTTACACAGAACTGAAGGCCCCGGAAACGCCCCATGCCGCCAAAACCATAATGATGCCGGCCATTACCAATATCTCACCTCTTTCAGTTGCGGCGGGCATAGGCAATACCGTCACCATTACCGGCTCCGGCTTTGGCGCCACGGCGGGCGTCGTCTTTTTCGACAATGCCAACGATGGCATCGGCGGCTCTTATGCGGGCACTTCTGCCGCTCACATCGTCTCATGGAACGACACCCAGATCGTCTCTAAGGTGCCTTCCAATTCGGGCACGGGCAAACTGTTTGTACAAACATCGGACGCTGTCAACTCCTCCCTCAGCAGCCAAACCCTCACGGTGTCTTACGGGGTGCGCAATGTCAACAGCACCGAACTGACTTACATGATAGATCATGGCACCGTTGGCGACGGCGGCTACCATTTTCATATCGGCACCAGCACCGCCAACAATGGCGTGAACATCCTCAATGTTTCGGGCGCCATAACCGCAGTAGAGCGGGCTATGCAAACCATACACAACACAGCGAGCGTGGCCATGTATGCCGGCGAAAACTGCGCTGCCACAGCCGTTCAAACACCCGGAGCAGACGGCGTCAACCTCCTTACCTTCGACAGCGATGCTTATAATCTGGTGAGCGTTTACGGCGCCGGCATTCTCGGAGTGGCCATTACCAATTTTTCCAAATGCGGCTCCTCGCAATGGGAGGTGGTCAATATGGATCTCATTTTCCGACGCCCGGGCGGCGTCAACTGGAACTTCGGTCCGGGCAATCCCGGCGGCGGCCAAATTGACTTTGAGTCGGTGGTGCTGCACGAAATGGGACACGCTTTTTCTCTGTCGCACATCAACAACACGGCTGCCGTGATGAACTACAGCATCAGTGCCGGTACCACGCGCAGAGCCTTTATGGCAGGCGCCGACCTCGACGGGGCGCAGTATGCACACAGCAGTTCATTGGGTTACAACCCACCCTTGATCAATTGCGGCGCACCCTTCGATGCTGCCCGAAGATACGGAGCTTACATAGAGGCGCAGGATTGCTCCCAATTGCAGGTATTGCCCGTAGAACTCGTTGATTTTCATGGAAAAGCAGAGGAAAAAGGAACGCGCTTGTGGTGGGAGACTGCCTCTGAGCACAACAACGACTACTTCGCAGTGGAACATTCTGCCGACGGGCGCTCCTTCCGCGAGTTGGTCCGCATACAGGGGGCTGGCACTGTCTCCGAACCGCAATTTTATGAAGCATTTCACAACCTGCCCGCAGCCGGCGTCAACTACTACCGCTTGGCGCAATACGATTACGACGGCACGCGCACTTTTTCCGACATCATTTCCGTGAAATTCGAAGGGCCGGAAACTTTGGCCTTCATTGCCCCCAATCCGGTGAGCGGCAACGAGATCAACCTTTGGTACAACAGCCCCAACGAAACACAAATAGAACTGGAAATCATTGCTTTGGATGGTAAAACCTGCGCAACGCAACGCCGGCAGGTACTGAGCGGCCAACAATACATCCATCTGTCTGTGGACAACCTGAACGCCGGCCTGTACCTGCTCCGAATCCGACACGGCAACGAAACGCAGGTATTGAAGTTTTCCAAAATGCGCCCATAACGCACCCTTGTGCGCTCGCCCAAAATCTCTTATCTTGCAGCCAAAACCAGTCCGCTATGGTCAAAATAAGTGAAAAACGACTGCTCAGCATCGCCGAATACCTCGTAGCGGAGGATGCCGCCGAGGCCCGGAATGAATTTCAAAACGGAAAAACCATCGAAATGGCAGGAGGAACTTTATCTCATAATGTGGTGAAAGGGGAAATCTTTACTTTAATCAATATGGCTATAAAAGCAGCCCATATTCCCCATCTGGTACTCAACAGCGACACGAAAGTCCGCATCGAATCGGACAATCGCTTTTTCTACCCCGATGTGACCATCAGCGACGGCACGCCGGTTTATTACACCACCCCCGAAGGTCGTACCCGCCGCGACATCATCATCAATCCCTTGGTTATTGTAGAAGTCCTTTCGGAGGATACCCGCTATTACGACAAAGGCGAAAAATTCGACATGTACTGCTCCGTACCGGGTTTTCAGGAGTACATCCTCATAGAGCCGGAGCAGGTTTGGGTCAAGTCTATGTTTTTACAAGACCCGGCCGAACACCTCTGGAAACACGAGGTTTTAACAGACAAATCAGCCCGGCTCCCCATTCGCTCTTTAGGATGGGAGATTCCTTTAGCGGATTTGTACACTGCCTTGGAGAAGTTGCCGAAAGAGGAGGAAGAGAAAGATGTAGAACAGTGAAGGGGTGACTATCAATATGATTTACATGGCAAGTCACCCCTTCACTAAGCTCGCCAACCAAAAAACGCCTGCCGGAAACACATCCCGGCAGGCGTTTTTTTATGGGGCGATGTTACGTTTACGATACCCTGGAGGTCTCGCAAACGCGCGATCAATTCACATCGCTCAAATTGCGAATATTCAACTGTGCATCCGTGAATTGCGATACTACGCCGGTTACCGTTACTGTTCCTGTGGGCACATTGGAGCCGGCAAAAGAAGCTGCCGTGCGCGTGAACAGTACCATCGTACTCGTGCCGTCGGTGATGTTTTTGCTGCCGCTGTAAGTGCCGCCCTGCGGGAAAGTGACGTTGACAATGCGCACCAATGTGGATTCCCAGGCTTCCAGATTGGCCAATACCTGTGCAATGGTGGCTACACGAGGCGTAGGCAAAGTGCCGGCGCCGGGCCGGGTAGCATTGGCAATGGGTACGTTGTTGAGTTGCAATAAACCGCTGAATTCCGAAAGCTCCACGCCGCCGATGTTGATGACCAACGAGTCGCCGACATTGAAGGTGTGATCTGCGCTGAAACGCACGATAATACCCGAAGCGCCGTCTTGGAGCGCGATGTTGCGCGTCGTCCAGTTATTGTTTACTCGGTCGCTGATGACTACGCCGCGAATCTGCTTGTTGGCCGCCACATTGGTAGTCGTGCCGCTGAACAGTGCGCGCACTTGTGCCACGCTGAGCAGGTCGGGATTGCCGCCGCTGCCGCCGCCGGTCACGTCGCTTGGGGCGCGGATGATGAGTTGAGGGGTATCGAACTGCGAAACAATGGCCGTCACGCTGACCGTACCGGAAGGATACGTTTGGCCGGCAAAAGTAGAAGCCGAGCGCGTGAAGATGACCGTAGAGCCGGTACCGTCGTTGGTCGTTACGTTGCCGGAATAAGTGCCGCCGGTGCCGCCGCTGAGGGTGGCATTGTCAATTTTCACCAAAGTGGACTCCCAAGCCTCGGCATTGGCATTCAGTTGTGCCACAGTAGCCGTGCGGGGTGTAGGCAATGTGCCGGGGCCTTTCGATACGGCCGCTCCTGCAGGCGTGTTGTTCACTTGCAACAGGCCACGGAATTCCGACAATTCTACCCCACCGACAGAGACCTCCACTTTTTCGCCCAACGCGAAGTTGTGGGCTGCCGTAAAGCGCACCACGATGCCGCCGGTTTCGTCTTGCAGCACGAGGTTGCGGGTGTCCACGCTGGCGGTAGCGCGGTCAGAAATAACAACTCCTTCGATGGATTTGCCGGTCGGGCCGGAAGTGGCGCCTCCTGCAAACAAGCTCCGCAACGATGCAATGGTGATGATGTCGCCCACCGGGCCGCCACCGCCACCGCAACGGGTATCGTTCATTTGCACATCGCTCAGCTCTCTGATCAACAACTGCTTGGTTGTTCCGAAAACGGTATATATGCCGGTGATGGAGCCTTTTCCTTTGGGAGTGAGATCAACGGCAAAAGTGGCAAAACCACTGGTGCGCACCACGATGGTATTGCCGTTGCAATCCTGGATGGTGCGATTGAGCGTACGAAGTCCCACCGCATCGGCGAAGAGTTCGGCAGTGTCGGCGGGCACAAATTCCACGTTTTCCAATTTGACCAAAGTGGTGATGTCGCCGCCTACCAATCCATTGATAGTCTTCACCTTAGGAGCTAATTCGCCTGCTTTTTTACCTCTAAAAATGAAAGCGCCCGTATTAACGATATTGCCCAAACGCACCGAACCGGTTTGGGTGTAGGTGTAGCCCCCCAACTGCGTCACTCCGCTGTTGTCGCCGAGTACAAGCCCCTTGCACTTGATGTAAATTTCCCTGCCGATGGGGAAGAAATTGTAAGCATTGGAAATGCTGATGCGCACGTCTATGCCGGCAGTTTCGTCCTGCAGGATGAAAGAGTTGAAAAAATTGCCGGAGCGGTCGTCGGCCACCACCACGCCTTTGATGATGACGTCATCTTCAATAGCGACGAAGGAACCTGGCGTTACTAGGCGGCTTTTGAGTTGCGCAATAGTGGTATTGGCAGTCAGTCCGGGGTCTTCGCCTTCCAATGGCGGTTCGTCAAAATTAAGGTCCACACAGGAAGGAACGATGATAGCCACAGCGGCCAGAAGAAGGATTGGGAAAAAGCGAAAAAGCATTTTCATTGGTTGTATTTTTTATTGCTAAAGTACATGTTGACGGGCTGATGCTTACGGCTCCCTACTCGTAGCTCGTAGCTCGCGGCTCGTAGCTTGAAGCTATATCCTCAAGCTCAGGTTAATAAAGAAATTCCGGCCAAAATTGTAGAAGTAGCGATTGGGAAACAGGTCCGGATTGCGGGTTTCAAAATCGAAGCGAAGCTGCTCGAAACCGCCGGTGATGAAGTTCTTGTTATCCAGCACATTGTTCACCCCTACGTTCAAATACAGATAGTATTTACTGCGGATGCGCCAGGATTTGCCCCCGAAAAAGTCCATAGTAAAGGTGGCAGGCGCCTGCTCCTGGTCCACGATATTGCGCAACAGCGGGTCGGTAGGATCAAGACCGTACACCGCGTTGGCTGTGCGGCGAATGGGGTTGAAATCCACCCAGATATTATCAAAGTAATTGAAATTGAGGTTCACAAACCAGAATTTTGGCGAGCTGTAATTGATGCCCGCCGTATAAGCGGTTTGCGGCATACCGGCGAGGCGGAAGTTTTCGGCGTAGATGTCAAATGCGCGGTTGTCGCCCAGTGTCAGGTCGCGCGGGTTGTCCAAATAGACATTGCCGGTGGGCCGGGAATTGTAAATGTACTGCCCCAGTGCCGCCACGCCCGATAGCTTGAGGCTGGGCGAAATTTTGGCTTCCAGTGCGAGTTCTAAGCCTGCATGGCGGCGATCCTGCCCGGTGATGACGTAGTTGACGAATGCGCCTTCCAGATCGTCGTTGTAAAAACGCAGGATACGCGCCTGATCGGAAAACTGCGTGAGGTAAGCTACCGCGCGAGCCTTCACATTGGGTGCGCGCAGGAGGTACCCGCCTTCTACGGAGAGGATTTTTTCGTTGGTAAGGTTCGGAATCAGGTCGGCACGAGTGCGCGGCGAGATGTAGGAATTATCGAAAAACGGTGCGCGGGTTTGATAAAAACCATTGACAAAGAAGTAGTTACGACCATCCAACTTGTATGTCACGCCGGCTTTGCCGCCCACATTGAGGAAGTTTTGCTTTTCGGAATTGCCGAACGAATTGTCTGGAAACATTCCGTTGCGCATCTTGCCGTTGCGCCAGAAGGTGGTCTGGCCGATGCTGCCGGAGATGAAAGCCTCCACATTGGGCAGCACATAAACGCCTTGCGCCCAGAGTTCGCCCCGCCGGATATTGGCATCGTAATCGTAGCCGAAACGGTCGCCCTCGTGAATGATGCGGGAAGGATCGTTGAGGTCGTTTTGAGCCACGTCGAAATTGCCGGGGAAGTCGCGAATGACGAATCGGTTGACATTCACGGCATAATCGCCGCCGAGCAGGTCGTCTATCACCTTGAAATTCTGCACAGTCTGGCGTTGGTAAACGGCCCCGGCGTGCAGTTTGAAGTTGTCGGTCAGCGTAGCCTGATAGTTGGAGCTGACGCTGAAATCGCGTATGTCGCTGCGACGTTCCTCGATGACGTATTGCGACCAAGCACCCTCCGGCGTCTGACCATTGAGCAGATTGGCATATTTCTGATTGAGCAGGCTGTTGCGGTTTACATCGTACAGCGCGGCCCAGTTGATCTGACTGATGTTGGGGTTGTTGCGAAAATCTTCGGCCACCTGTCCGCCTTCTTCGGTGCTCTGCTGGTTCACATAGCTGGGCAGGTAGCGGTAGTAGCTGGGGCGCGGATCGGGTGCGTCAAACCAGTCCAAACCGGTGTTCCCGTCTTTGCCTATTTGCATCGAGGCCGCCGTGATGAGGACTGCATTCTTGTGTATGTTCCAGTCGTGGCGAAGCATAAACACCGGGCGTTGTGTGCGCACTTCGCTGGAGTTGCGCTTTTCGCCGTTTTGGAACCCCCACAGCGGGTTGTAAAAATTGGTGCCCGTCAGATCATACAATTCACTCACACTGCTGGTGGAACGGCCCCTGCGAATGGGCGCGTCGAAGGCCGTGAAGTTGAGTGAGTGGTCTTTGTCAATTTTTTTGTCAACAGACAGGAAATAGGCCCAGCCGTCGAAAAAAGTGCCTTCCACATAGCCCTCCTGCGCCCAACGCCGTGAACCGGAAAGCGTAAATGCCCAGCCGTTTTGCATCAAACCCGTGGACCAGGTGCCCATGATGCGATTGCGAAAAGTGCCGTTCGACAAGGAGTACGACAGGCGCAATTGTTTGCGGTGGAAAGAGGCACGGGTATCTATGGCATTGCCGCCGCCCACGCCGCCGAAAGTGTAGGAAATAGGGCCTGTGCCGAGGTCCACCTCGCGGTTGCGGGTCACGTCGTTGAGGCCGCCCCACACGTTCCAGGTCACACGGCCATTATCCAAGTCATTGAACGGCAGTCCATTAAGAAATACGTTGACATACTCCGAATCGTAACCGCGCACCCGGAAACGGGCCGGGCCGAAAGTAAAAGCCGCCGCCGATACAAACACATCGCGCGAGGCCGTGAGAATGCCGGAGATGTTTTGGTTATTGCCCTCCACTTCGAGGTTGTCGTCCGACAGCGAGATGGTGGGAATGAGGTCTTCCTTCAGCGCCACGCCTGCTTCGCCTCGCGGCGCCAGCCCTATGGTACTCAGGTTTAAGTCTTTACCTGCTATAGATACATCCAGGTTGTACTCTACAAAATTGTCCAATCGGATATTGAGCTTGTAAGCTCCCGCAGGAATGTTCTGTAAAGAAAACCGTCCCTGTTCATCGCTCAACGTTGAGAACGAAGTGCCCTGCAGTGCTACCACCGCGCCTTGTGCGGGTTGTTGGTTGCTTTGGTCGAGCACGACGCCCGTAATGCGGGCATTTTGAGCGGAAGCTGTGGAAAGGAAGGAGATAAAAAATGCGTTCAGAACGAACGCCCAAGCGAGGTGACGCAGCATGTTGGCCGGTGTTGGTGAAAAAAGCGGCTCAAAGGTAATGCTTTCCACAGGAAAATGCGCAGCGGGGGAAAAATTAACATCCTGGTAAATTACTTTATCGCCGGAACTGCGTTAGTTTGTATAAAATTTGGAATTCATGAAAAACCATCTGTTCGTTTTAGCTTTCATTTTGCTGCCCCTGGCGGCTTTCTCACAACCCAAACAATACAAAATCGCCGCCATCGGATTTTACAACCTCGAAAACCTCTTCGATACCATCAACAATCCGCTGACCAACGACGAAGACTTCCTCCCCACAGGCTCTTACAGCTACACCACCGCCGTTTATGTTGAAAAACAAGCCAATATGGCCCGCGTCATCGCCGATATGGGCACCGAACTCAGCCCCGATGGAGTGGCCATTCTCGGCGTGGCAGAGGTAGAAAACCGCAAAGTACTCGAAGACCTCGTGGCACAGCCCACCATCAAAGACCGCAAATACCAGATCGTCCACTACGACTCTCCCGACCCGCGCGGTATTGACGTGGGGCTGCTCTATCAGGCCAAATACTATACCGTCACAGGCAGCAAAGCCATCCCTATGGTGGCTTATGAAGAGGGCGGCGAAGCCCGTGGCACCCGCGACATCCTCTTGGTCAGCGGTATCATGGACGGCGATCCGCTGCATGTCATCGTCGGTCACTGGCCCTCGCGCCGCGGCGGCGAGGCCGCTACGCGCCCCCTGCGCAATGCGGCTGCTCTGATCTGCAAAAACGTAGCCGATTCCATCACCTTAGCCGATCCCAACGCTCGCGTCATCATCATGGGTGACCTCAACGACGATCCCGTTAGCCCCAGCGTGCGCCAGGTGCTCAACGCCAAAGCCAAAAAAGAAGATACACCTGACCGCGGCTTCTTCAATCCGTTTTACGATTTTTATAAAAAAGGCATCGGCACATTGGCCTATCAGGATTCCTGGAATTTATTCGATCAGGTTATTCTCTCCCAAAGCTTAGTGAATCCTAAACTCGGCGGCTACCAGTACTATCAGGCCCGCGTATTCAATGCGCCCTACCTCTACCAGCAAACCGGCCACTTCAAAGGCTACCCGCACCGCACCTTCTCCGGCAGCACCTACATCGGCGGTTACAGCGACCACTTTCCCACCTTTGTGTATCTCGTTAAGGAAATTTCCGGGAAGTAGTAGGTTTTGGGTTGGAACGGGTGGCTGCTGGCTACTGGCTTCTACGGGTTGGAACGGCTGCTGGCTGCCGGCTACAAGCTGCTGGCCGCGTTTCCCTCGCGCTTAGCACTTGCCCACCGAAGACTGCCTACCGCTTACCGATACCCCCTCGCATTCGCGGAATTTCGCGATCTTCGCTAAAGTTCGCGTTAAAAAAAACGCATTTCGGGTTCAAGGTTTCGCGTTCCTCTCGCATTCGCGGAAATTCGCACCCTTCGTTAAAATTCGCGTTAACTATTCGCGTTTCGGGTTATAGGTTTCGGGGTGCTCGCTCCTCACACACTCACCCCTCACTCCTGAAAACCGCCCCAACCCTCCAACAACCGCGCCCTCAGCCTCGCTTTCACTTCCTCCGGTATGAACGCATGGCGCAGCGCCTCTAAGTTGCACTGCAACAGCCGCTCCTTTTGCCAGCCGAATACCCGCCGCATGGTATCGTATTCCTGCGTCAGCGTTACATCCGACAGCGCTCGCCCATCCGTGTTGATGCTCATAGAAACGCCGTTGCGCCATATTTTTTCTGCCGGATGATCTTCTATCGTCGCCACTACATTGGTTTGCACATTGCTGGTAGGACACAGTTCCAGATGTATGTCTTCCGATTTCAAAAAAGCCAGCAGAGCCTCGTCTTCCGCACTGCGCACCCCATGCCCTATTCTGGCCGGATGAAAATGCTGCAGCGTTTCCCACACACTTTCCGGGCCTTTGGCCTCGCCTGCATGAGCCGTTACATGTATGCCTTTTTCGCGGGCGTAGGCAAAAGCGCTGATGTGGTTGTCTATCGGAAAGCCGGCCTCATCGGCGGCAATGTCGAAACCTACTACCAATGTGCCTGCAAACTGCTCGGTCAAACGCACCGTTTCCATGCTTTGAGCCTCCGAAAAATTTCGCAACGTACACAGTATCAGCCGTGCCTCCACGCCCGTTTGAGCCATGCCTTCCGCCAGCGCCGCTTCCACCGTTTGTACCACCTCTGCCGGCGCCAAGCCCTGCTGCGTATGCAACAAAGGCGCAAAACGGACTTCGGCATAGATCGCCCCGTCCTCGCGGAGTTGTTCCATGAGATCCAACGTCACCCAGCGCAGATGCTCGCGGGTTTGCATCAGGCTAATGGCACTGACGGCACGGGAGATATAATCGGCCAGATCGGTGCATTTGGAGGGCGCCACATAGTCGCGGCGATAGGTTTCCCAGTCGGTATCCGGCTTAATTTTGCGCACTACGTCAAAACTCAGGGAGCAGTCCAAATGAAGATGGAGTTCAATTTTGGGCAAATGAAGGAATTCGCTCGTCACGGTAGTTCTTGTTTCTTATTGTAAACAGGAAAACGGGTATCGAACAAGACCAGCCTAAGCCGACAGCCCGATACCCGTCATCAACAATCTTACGCTTTTTTCACGGCCTCGTCGCGCAGTTCGCGGCGGAGGATTTTACCCACATTGGTTTTGGGCAATTCCGTGCGGAACTCCACCGACTTGGGCATTTTGTATCCGGTGAGATTTTCGCGGCAGAAGGCCAGCAGTTCGCTTTCGGTGAGCGATGCGTCCTTTTTTACCACAAAAATTTTGACCACCTCGCCTGATTTTTCATCGGGCAAACCAATGGCGGCGGCCTCCAATACCTTCGGATGGCTCACCACTACTTCCTCTATTTCATTGGGATACACATTGAAACCCGAAACGAGAATCATGTCTTTTTTGCGATCCACAATGCGGAAGTAGCCGTCTGGCTCCATCACGCCGATGTCGCCGGTACAGAGCCAGCCTTCGCGAATGGTGTCGGCTGTGGCATCCGGGCGGTTGTAGTAGCCCTTCATTACCTGCGGGCCGCGGCACTGGATTTCGCCAATTTCTCCTACCGACAGTACCTTGCCTGTTTCGTCTATGATACGCACGTCGGTGGAGGGGAACGGCAAACCAATGGTACCGAGGCGACCGCTGCCGTCAAAGGGATTGGCCGTAATCACCGGCGAGGCTTCCGTCATACCAAAACCTTCGCTCAGGAAGCAGCCCGTCACTTGCTGCCAGCGCTCGGCCACGGGTTTTTGCACCGCCATACCGCCGCCTACCGTGATCTTGAGTCGGCTGAAATCGCAGCTTGCAAAATCGGGGTGATTGAGCAGGGCATTGAACAGCGTATTCACCCCCGACACCAATGACACCGGGCGGGCTTTCATGATTTTGATGAGCGAAGGAATGTCGCGGGCATTGGTAACCAATACATTCTCAGCACCTTGCGACATGAGCGCCAGGCAGTTGACCGAGAAGGCAAAAATGTGATACAATGGCAACGGACACAAAGCCACCTCTTCGCCCTCTTTGAGGAAGGGCTGCATCCAGGCTTTCATCTGCACCATATTGGCCACGAGGTTGCGGTTGGTGAGCATGGCGCCTTTCGATACGCCGGTGGTGCCGCCCGTGTATTGCAGCAAAATCACATCGTCGGAATTGCCCTGAAACTGCGGCAGACTGAATTTGCGCCCGCCTTCCATCGCCTGCGTGAAGGAAACAGTGTTGGGCAGGGTAAATTTGGGCACCATCTTTTTGATGGAGCGCACCACGAAGTTGACGATGGCGCCTTTTGGGAAACCCAGCATCTCGCCGATGCTCGTCAAAATGATGGTTTTGATCTGCGTCTGACTGAGGATTTTCTCCAGATTGGAAGCAAAATTCTCAGCAATGATGATTGCCTTGGCCCCGGAATCATTGAACTGATGGAGCATCTCGCGGGGCGTGTAGAGCGGGTTGGTATTGACAATGACCAAACCGGCCCGCAATGCGCCGAACAATGCAATGGGGTACTGCGCGAGGTTGGGCATCATCAGCGCAATGCGGTCGCCGGGCTGCAAACCTCTGGAATGGAGGTAAGCGCCGAACTGCGTAGAGAGTTGGTCCACCTCGGCGAAGGAAAGCGTTTTGCCCATACAGGAAAACGCGGGCCGGTTTTTGAATTTTTTGAACGTCTCGTCCAGCATAGCCGTGAGCGTCGGGTAGGAATCTGCGTCAATATTGGCCGGTACGCCTTTGGGGTACAAAGAGAGCCATGGTTTTTCGTCTGCCATAATTGCCTGGTTTTAATGTATGATATTTGGTTGGTTGATGTCCTGATGTGCGATGTTGCAGCACAAAGCAATACGATGCTGCAAAGGCCAACAAAACTATGCAAAATCCGATAAATCGCAAGCAAAAGCCCGAAAACCTTTACAAAAGAGAAAAAAATCGGACTTTTGTGCATGAACAACGGCCAATGCGCTGTGTTCGTCATGGAACATCTCACCATTCAATAAAACGAAAATACCATGCTGTATCAAATTCTCGACCACGCACATTCCGGGTTTCGCTGGGTAGTGCTTTTGCTCTTGCTGGCGGCTATTTTTTCTGCTTTTCAGGCTTGGCAGAGCGGCCGTGCAGGCGCTTCCAAAATGTCGTTTTACGCCCTGATGGCCGCGCACATTCAGTTGCTGGGCGGGCTTATTTTGTATTTCATCAGTCCGTACGTCAAATTTGAAGGCGGCGTGATGAAAGACGCCGTAGCTCGTTTTTACACTGTCGAGCACATCAGTATGATGCTTATTGCCATCGCGCTCATCACGGTGGGGTACAGCAAGGCCAAACGCGCCGCCAACGATGCCGCCCGCGGCAAAACCACCTTCTGGTTCTACCTCATCGGCCTGCTCGTCATTCTGGCGGCCATTCCCTGGCCCTTCCGCAGCGGACTGGGCGGGAACTGGTTTTGAGGAACTCATCGAAATCAGGCTGCAAGCCACAAGCCCTTAGCTACAAGCAATGAACTGCAAGCCTTCGGAATCACATCCTGAGACTTGCAGTTCATAATTTTTTGTGCAACAGCACCATATCACGATAGGAGCTTGAGGCTAACAGCTTGCAGCTTGTGGCAAACAGCTAAAGCCCCCGATTATCACCTCCTTACCAGCAGCTTGCCCGAAGCTACCGTTTGCCCCCCGGAAACGATCTGGAAAAAGTACAAACCCTGCCTCATGCCCGAAGCATTCCACGTTGTCTGGTCGCCGCTGAAGGGTTGCGTGCCGACCAACTGCCCCTGTGCGTTCCACACCTGAAGCAAACCCCGCTCGATGCCGCCCGAACTGAGCCTGAACTGCGCCGAATGCGCCGCCGGATTGGGGAATACCGTGAGTTCCAATCCCGGCCGCAGCGCTACATCTTTTACATCCACCGTAATGAGGAAGTTTTCCTGCACGGTATGCAGCGTAGTGTTGGTAATGACCGGCTCGTTGAAGTCGAAATAGATGCCGGCGCTGTTGCGGATGGCCGTTCCCAGCGGCACATCGGGGCGCTGCCGGATGGAGAAGCGCACAAAACCATGCGAAGCCGGTTCATTCACGTTGCTGTCGGGCAGCATGATATTGGAAAACACGAACTGGATGGCGTTTTCATCAGAAAAATTGAACGCGTAGGGATGGCTGGATGTGCCGGGCCGAATGGACGCCGGATCGAGCCATTCGCTCAATGTGTCGCGGATGATGACCGTAAAAGCCGTGTCGGTGCCGGTGTTTTGGAAGCGGATGAGGTAGTCGAGCGGCTGGCCAGGCCGGATGAAGCCCTGTTCGCCCACGCCCAGCGGGAAGCCTTGTTTGTCGTTGGGGTCGTAAGCGCCGATATTGTCCCTGCAATCCAGGTCGTAGTTGGGCTTTTCATCGCCCAGGGCAAACTGGTTGATAAAACCGAAACTCGATTCGCCGGTTCCGCAGCCCTCCACGAAAGCCGCCTGATAGTTGTTGTCGGGGTGAAATGCTACCTGTCGGAGTTCCAAACGCCAGGTAGAACCGTTGGCCGGCAATTCCACCTGCCTCATCTGGCCGGAACCGAGCAGCAAATCATCCTCCATAATTTGGATCATAATATCCTCTATCACAATGTATTCCACAGGGTCGTTCATATCCTCCCCCTCATTGGTAATGGTAAACACCACCCGGTCGCCCTGACATTCGCCTTCTACCCGCAAGCTCGCCCCCGACCAGTTGGGGTCAATCATACAAGGCGCTACCGGAAACATCTCTGCGCTGATGCAGTGCGTCTGGCCCAGTTCTGCTTCACAACTCACCGATATGGTGACGGTAAATGTGCGGGTTTCAAACACATCCAAATCGCCCACATCAAACCTGTAAGTGCTGCCGTTTACCGACGCTACAGGCAACGAGCTTCCTACGAAAGTAAAAAACGGATCGAGCGTGACGTTGACATAGGCATCCTCGATGAGTTCGGATCCCTGATTGGTGTATCGAACCGTGTAAGTATTTTCAACACAGCGACGCAGAAATGGTATGCCGATGTTGACTTCCGGCTGTGGGCAATCGATATCGGAGCGCACGCCGAAGTTCACACCGAGGGCCTGTTCCATAGATTCGGCAAAAACTACCGGCTGTGCATTGTTGCATTGGATATTCCAGACGTTGCTGGAGGGCAAAACCACGCTCACTGTGTAACTTCCGGGCGGCACGTTGATGCGGTATTCGCCGTTGGGCAATGTGGCGCCAAAAAAACTGCTTCCCAAGGCTCCGTCAGCACGCACGACCCAACCGACAGGCCCGTATTCGCCCGTATCACCTTGACAATTGTCGTTTGCATCATGAAAAACCCGGCCCCGAATGCTGGAAAAATGAACCTCCTGGATGCGAAGCGAAGTAAGAGAGGTGCTGTTCACATCTCCTGTTTTGACGGCCACAAAATTGACTCCTGTAACATCGGCTGAAAAGTTACTGACGACCACCGACCCCGGATAGGCCAGCGACAAAGGATTGGCCGGATTGGGAAACTGATAGGCGGCGTCCACAAATCGCCAGGAGCTGTTGTTGGGAAATTCCTCTGTGACTCCCAGAATCAAATTCCTCAAATCAAAAGTGTCCAGCGCATTGATGATGCTGTTGCGATCCACATCCGCAGCAATGAATTGGTACGGAGACGTGAATGGTTCCGTACCTTCAATATGACGTACGATGAGTACGGCATCTAATGTGCTGACGCCATTGAGCGGGTCGAGGTCGTATTCGGGGCGAACGACATAGCTGCCGCCGACAGGTACTTGCACAGCATAATTGCCGTTTTCATCGGTCAGGGTTTGGGCGTTGACCTGGCCGGTGACGAAAATCGTTACGCCGGAAACTGATTCATTGTTTCGGGTGGCAATCCGACCGCTGATGGTGGCTTGCTGCGCCGACAAAGACACAGAAACGGCCATCAGCATCAGCCCGGCAATGAGGCGAAACATGGTGTAGATAGCAGACATGGGATGATTTTTTTTGGTGATGAAATAAAAGAACGATGCAAAAATGAGCCGGATATGCCGCCGGGGCAATGACAAATTTAGAAATTTGTCTATTCTTTTATTTTAAAAGTACAAACATAAACTCTTTATTATCAAAGGCTATTTTAAATATCTTTGTCTATTCAAAATTGCCGTTTCTCATCATGGAAAACACCCGATTGTGGCAGCTTTTGCTCACTTTGACGCCGGAAGAACGGCAGGGCTTGAAAAAATTTGTGGAAAGCCCCTTTTTCAATCAGCGCCCGGAAGCCGCCCGCCTGCTCGATGCACTGTTGATTTCTTTCAAAAAAGGCCGCCCGGCACCCGGCAAAGAGCAGGTTTTTGAGCAGGTTTTTGAAGGCCGCGATTTCGACGATCACCGGCTGCGCATGGCCATCAGTTTTTTGTATCAGTTGGCCCGGCAGTTTCTCACCGTGCAGGATTTTTTGGAGGATGAAGTGCATGTCGCCATCCGCGAATCGGAGGTGCTGCGCCGCCGGAAACTCTATGCCCTGTCTCGTCATTGCTTAGATTCAGCCCGTAATACACTGGATGTGCATAAGGTGCGCAACGCCGATTTCTTCGATCAGGAATACCGGCTGCTGCTGGAAGAATGTCGTTTGGAAATGAGCCGCCCCGGCGCCCAACCCGAACGGCTTCAAGCGCTTTCAGAGCAGTTGGACAAGGCGTTTCTCAGCCGGAAATTGTGGCAAAACTGCGCCCTGCTCTCTCATCAAAACATGGCCAAATCCGATTTCGGCCCCGGCTTGCTGGACCACGCCCTCGACGGCTTAGACGAACCCGCTGTGCCTGCCATCGCCATATATTTCTGGTACTATCGCGCCCTGACGCAACCCGAAAACAGCGAGCAACACTACCAGCGATTCAAAAAAATGCTGTTTGAACACGCCGATATTTTCCCCGGCGAAGAACTGCGCGACCTCTATCTGCTGGCCATCAATTTTTGTATCAAAAAGTACAATGCCGGCAATCAGGCTTTTCTGCGCGAACAATTGGAGTTGTATCAGCGGGGGCTGGAACACAGGTACTTTCTGGTGGCCGGCGAACTGTCGGCTTACACCTACCTCAATGTGGTGACGCTGGCCTTAGTATTGCAGGAGTTGGACTGGGCCGCGCAGTTCATCGAGGCGTACCGGCCCATGCTGGCGCCCGAAAGGCAGGAGAGTTTTTTCAGTTTCAACAAGGCGCGCCTCGAATACGCCCAAAAACGGCCCGGCCATGCCCTGCAACTATTGCAAAAAGCAGAGTATAAGGAGGTTTTGCTCGGATTGGCGGCCAAAACCCTGCAACTCAAAATCTATTACGAATCGGGCGAGTTTGACCTGCTTGACGCGCACCTGCAAAGCCTCAAAACCTATTTGTACCGAAAAAAGGTGATGGGTTACCACCGCGAAAACTATATGAACACCATACGTTTTACACTCAAACTACTGGAAATCAAGCCTTACGACCAAGCAGCCAGAGCGGCCCTGAAGCAGGCCATCGAACAAACCGGGGCCGTAGCTGAAAAAGAATGGCTGCTGGCGCAGTTGTGACAGACAGCCCCTCACTTCCACGCATAACTCACATTCAGTTCCGCCGAATTGCCCAAGCTCCGCCCCGCGCCATGCGTCAGGCCCACATCAAAACCGAAGCCTATTTTCAGTTGCCCATCGGCTATGCGCACCTGTTCGCCCAGCAGCACCCCGGCCTCAGCGTGCAGCGTCATACCCGGCGCCTGCCCCATCGAAACATTCAGCCCCGTGCCCGCCCACACCAATTCGCTCACTTGCAGTCGCACATTGGCATCGGCATTCAGGCCGCCGCCCGGCGCATATTTCAGCCACAGCGAAGGCTCGGCAAAGGAGGTGGTATTGCCCAACCAGGGCGTATCCAAATACCCGCCCAGCACCAAATAAGCGTGCGGTACCCGTCGTATGCCGATCTCGAAATTTTCCTGCCTGAACGGGGTAAAAAAACCGAAAGTTTGCGGCACGGAAATGCCCACATAGTACTTGTCGGAATGTTGGTAAAACGCGCCCATCCCGATGTCGGGGCGCAGGGTCGTCACATTGCTCAGCGCTACATCTGCCGGATTGGGAAACTCAATTTCGCTCACTTTGGCCCGGTACTGTACCAAGCCCGCGTGCAGCCCTATCGTGAGGGTATGCGTCGTGCGCCGCCCCATTTCCATGCGGTAGGCGTAGCGCCCATACACGCCCGTCTGGCCTATTTTCCCCGTGCGGTCGTTCAGCAGAGCCAGGCCCCACACGCTGTTGAATTTCTCCTGCACCCACTCCCAGTTGAGCCATTGCGTGCGCGGCGATTCCGGCACATTCCACCACTGCTCGCGCCAGGTAGCGCTCAGGGTCATGGTGCGATTGTTCAGCACATAATGCCCCGACAAAGCCGCCGGATTCAGCAGGCTCCATTGGTCTCGATACACCGTAAAAATCGGCGTCTGCTGGGCTGCCAATTCCGTTGCTCCGACACAAAGTGCAGTACACAAAAAGCACATTTTCAATATCTTATAATTTTTCATAGACGGTGTTTTTTTTACCTGAACAAATGCACCACCCCGCGCTGTGCCTCGCCCACCTGCACATTGCCGTCAAAGGCCCGCAACACATAATAATACGCCCCTTCCGGCAGGGCATTCCCGCTCCTGTGCGCATGGCCCCGCCAGGGATTCCCGTTGTCGTATTGTTTTTCTTCAAAAACCAGATCGCCCCAACGACTGAAAATCTGCATTTCCACCCGCGAAAAACCATTCAAACCTTTGATGGTCAATTGCCCGTTCAGTCCGGGGTCGTCCACGATCAGACCGCCCGGAACTGCCGGCATGTTCAGCACTTCTATCGTCACGGTAGCCGTATCGCAGGCCGTGCCACAGCGCGCACCGGGATTGCACACCACATACTGGAAGCTCACCCGCCCGCGAAAATCTTCCGTCACTGTGTATCGAAACCTGCGCCCGTCCAACAACTCCAACTGCCCCACCGCCGGCCCTCCGAGGTACGAAAGCACCGTGTCCGGCAGCCCGCTCAGGTTGTCGTTCAGCAGCACCTCCATCACCAGCACATCCTGCACGCGCTGCAAGGTGTAGCGGTCGTCGTTCAGTACAGGCGGCGCTTCCACGGTCACCGTCACGGTATCGGCTGCCGAAAAAGCGCAACCTTCCAAACTCACCTGCCATACAAAGCGATTGGGGCCGCGCTGCAAATTCCGCGCAAGCGTCTGTTCGCTCGCCGCATTGTCCACCGTAGCTGCGTTCAAGGGCAGCCACCTTCCGGTTCCGCCCAGAGCCGGCAAAGCCCGCAGCGTCACCGTACCGGCAGCGCACAATACCGTGTCCAACATGGCCACCGTAGCCGCATCATCGGGCAGACTCTGCACCTGCACCGGCGCGCCGCCCACGCGAATGGAACGGCAGCCCGATGAATCGCGCAAAGCAAAATACTGCCCGCCATAAGCGCCGGAAGCTGCCAGTATGCCCACCCTCGGCAGCACGGTTGTCAGCGAATCGCCGTTGGGAATGAACCACACATAGCGCACATTCGGCGAGGGGTAGAGGTCATCGGCCTCCAAGCGGATGGTATCGCCCTGACAAACGCGGGCCGGCGCCGCCACTGCGTAAACGGGCTGCGCCACGCAAGCTCCTCCCCCACCCTGTCCGGCTGCCACGCTCGCGCTGCCGCTGATGGTACACTGATTACCGTCCGTCACCGTTACGCTGTAATTTCCCGGCGCTAATCCGCTGATAGTAGGCGTATTACCTCCGTTGTTCCATGCAAAAGTATAGCCGCCCGTGCCGCCGGTTGCAGCCGCAGTAGCCGTGCCGTCGTTGACGCCGGCAGTGGTTTCAGGCGTTGCACTTACATTCAGTTGAAGCGCAGGCGGATCGGCGAGGTTGATGCTCCGGGTAGCCGTGCAGCCGCCCGCGTCGGTCACGGTCACGCTGTAGGTTCCGGCGATTAGTCCTGTGGGATTTTGCTGCCCGTCCAAAGCGTTGACATTCCAGTCAAAATTCAGGCCGCCCGTTGCGCCGCTCACCACGAGGTTGATGCTGCCGTTGGAGCCGCCGTTGCAGGTGGGATTGGTACCCGAAATTTGCAGTGTAATGTTGCAATTGGGCGAACCGATGCTGAAATTGCAGGTCTGCTGACAGCCGTTGGCATCTATTACATTTACGGTGTAATTGCCTGCTAACAAGCCGGTTATCGTTGCTGTGCCGGCTGCCGCCTGATTTTGAGAACCGCTCGCCGCGCCGCTCCAGGCAACCGTGTAGCCCGCCGTGCCGCCCGAAATCTGCACCGTTGCCCGACCATCGGAGCCACCGATAACGGAGACGGGATTGAGCTGTGCGCACACGAGGCTCAGGGCTGCCGGCTGTGTCAAACTGATCGAAGTGGAGGCCGTGCAATTGGCCGCGTCGGTCACGGTCACGCTGTAGGTTCCGGCGCCGAGTCCGGTGGGATTTTGCTGCCCGTCCAAAGCGTTGACATTCCAGTCAAAATTCAGGCCGCCCGTTGCGCCGCTCACCACGAGGTTGATGCTGCCGTTGGAGCCGCCGTTGCAGGTGGGATTGGTACCCGAAATTTGCAGTGTAATGTTGCAATTGGGCGAACCGATGCTGAAATTGCAGGTCTGCTGACAGCCGTTGGCATCTATTACATTTACGGTGTAATTGCCTGCTAACAAGCCGGTTATCGTTGCTGTGCCGGCTGCCGCCTGATTTTGAGAACCGCTCGCCGCGCCGCTCCAGGCAACCGTGTAGCCCGCCGTGCCGCCCGAAATCTGCACCGTTGCCCGACCATCGGAGCCACCGATAACGGAGACGGGATTGAGCTGTGCGCACACGAGGCTCAGGGCTGCCGGCTGTGTCAAACTGATCGAAGTGGAGGCCGTGCAATTGGCCGCGTCGGTCACGGTCACGCTGTAGGTTCCGGCGCCGAGTCCGGTGGGATTTTGCTGCCCGTCCAAAGCGTTGACATTCCAGTCAAAATTCAGGCCGCCCGTTGCGCCGCTCACCACGAGGTTGATGCTGCCGTTGGCGCCGCCGTTGCAGGTGGGGCTGGTACCCGAAATTTGCAAAGTAATGTTGCAATTGGGCGAACCGATGCTGAAATTGCAGGTCTGCTGACAGGCGTTAGCGTCGGTTACGGTCACGTTGTAATTGCCTGCTGTCAAGCCGGTTATCGTTGCTGTGCCGGCTGCCGCCTGATTTTGAGAACCGTTGGCCGCCCCGCTCCAGGCCACCGTGTAGCCCGCCGTGCCGGCCGAAATCTGCACTGTGGCCCGACCGTCGGAGCCACCTACGGTGGAGGTCGGATTCAGTTCTGCGCAGGAAATGCTCAGGGCCGCCGGTTGCGTGATGCTCACACTGCCGAAAGCGCGACACAGGTTGGCGTCTGCCACAGTGACGAAGTAGGTGCCCGGCCCCAGATTGGAGATGGTGGCCGAGTTGCCGCCGTTGCTCCAGGTGTATTGGTAGTTGGGCGTGCCGCCGGCGGGTGTGGCGGTGGCGGTACCGTTGGCCGCGCCGTTGCAAGTGATATTTGTACCCGACATCCCGACCGTGAGCAGTGGCGGATTGCTCAGGGTGTGCGAGGCCGTTGCTGTGCAGCCTGCCGCATCGGTGGCCGTCACGGAGTAGGTTCCGGGGCCGAGGCCGGTGATCGTGGGCGTAGTCGCGCCGGTACTCCAGGCATAGGTGGTAGAACTTCCGCCGGGGGCTGAGGCCGTCAGTTGGCCGTTGCTTTCTCCGTTGCAGGTGGTGGACGTCGGTGTGATGGAAACAGAGAAGCCGGAGCAGTCGGCAATGGCGGAGCAGCCTGCAAATGCGTAAGTGTCGTTGCCGCCCGCAGTGCGGGTAGCGGTGACGAGCGTTCCCGGCATGACCGCGCCGGCTGAAAGGTTTAAAGTCCAGAATCCCAGCGCATTGGCGGTGGTCGTCACCAGCAGCGTTCTTCCCTGACAAGGGTCGCCGGCAGCGCAGCCTGTGTCGTTGTAAGTAAATATTTCGATGAGATTGCCGCCCGACGCTGTGCCACGAATGCGCTGTGTATTGGCTTCGGTGATGGTGGGGGCTGCCGGCGAGAGCAGGCGAAAAATGCCTACAGCCGCATTGCAAAACATGCTGTTTTCAGTTATCCGCAGAGTGCCTCCGGTGGCATTGGCGCGCACGCCGTTGCTGCCGTTGTGGGAAATGACGTTGTTGCGAACGATGGCCGAGGAGGGCGCATTTTCAAACAAGATGCCCTGAGCCGAATTGCCGGAAGCCGCCCCCGACGCTGTTTCCCCAATGAAATTGTCTCGGATGAGCGGCGCCACTGCAGGATCAACCATCCCGGTGGGAGAAATATCGCGGACAATGATGCCTATTCGATTGTTATACAAATAGTTATTGTTCACCGTTGCATTGTCTCCGGAGATGCGAATGCCGCTGCCTCCCGGCGCAGGACTGTTGAATCGGGTGAGGCTCAGGCCCCGCACCGTCACATTGGAAGCGGAGATGACTATGCCCTCGCCCAATGCAGAAATGAGATTTCCGTCAATGACCGCGCTTTCAATGGCCATACCGTCAATGAGCGCATTGGGCTTGGTAATGGCGGGCAATGAGCCGGTGAGACTGATGGTTTGCACGCCCGCTGCGGGTATGTTGAAAACGATGGTGGTGAGCGGCGTCACGGTGTTGATGCAGTCAATGGCCCAGCGGAGGGTGTTGGTGCCGGCGTCGGCATTGCTCGTGACGGTCACATTGCCGGACGTGGGGCATTGGGCTTGCATCCATTGGGCAAGACAGAGGAAGGCCGGCAGTAGAATCCATGAGTTTCGAAGGTGCATTGATATTTGTATTTCGTAAAAAAGGCAGGCCTGACCCCGGCATCAGCGGATCAGATATATCGGCAGGTCGGCATCCAATTGGTTTTCAGGCATAAACGGCGTTTGCGAGGTGGGCGCGTTGGGCAGGGTGGTTTTCACCAAATCAGGTACCCGGCGGCGCAGGAAGTTGTACAACTCACCCAGACGAATGATGCCGTCATTGTCTGCATCGGCCTGAAAACTGCCCTCTCGGTCGCTTACGCTCGTATTGGCGAAAGCCTCCAAAATGGCTTTGGTAAACGCGCCGTTGCCCCAGGCCGGGTCTTCGTACGACTTCTCGGTGCTGCTGCTCGAACTCAGCGTAGTAATGCCCGGCTGCGCAATGGCCAAGTCGTTAATGGCTTTGCTTACCGCTCCGAAGCCCTCTTTGGCGCCCCCGCTATGACAGGCATCTATGAAGATAAGTTTCTTGCAATCAATGCCTTGCAATACTTCCAGAATGTCGGTTTTGTAATCAATGGCGATGCGCTCATATTTCGGGTTGTAGCCGGTTTGGAGCACTTTGAAGCGGTTTTCGGAAATTTTGCCATGCGAAGAAATGAACACCAGCAGCACGTCATTGGGCGAAATTTGCTGGTCGGTAGCGAGGTAGGCCAGATCGTAAAATGCCTGCTTGATGCCGGTGAGATCGGTTTTGTCGGGCGTGACGAGCTGGTGCGTAAAGACGTTTTGAAACAAGCGCCCTTCTCCGCTCTGGTTTTTAAAAGCGGCGGCAAAATCGGCGGCATCTTTGGCGGTGTATTTGAGGTCTTCGTGCTGCGCCCCTATGGCCAAGAGGTGCAAATTGGAGCGCTGCGGCTGATATTCCACTTCAATTTCATCCGAGAGGCTGCCGTTCACCCAGATTTGCAAGGTGTTTCGGCCGGGTGCCAGCGGAATTTTGTTGCGGTAGGAATAAGTGTAGTAGGCATTTTCCCGCGCCGGCGGCGAGAGGTCCTGCTCGTTGAATTTGGAACCTTCCATCAGCACGGCGTTGTGTTTTACTTTGATGTCGGTAGTTTTTACAGGTTTCTCATCGAGGATGGTGGCCTTGTATTCAAATTCCGGTTTGTTCGATCTCACTTTGTACGTGCCGGTTTCATGCGGTGCGGGATCGGTCCAAAGAATGACGGGGCCGTCCGCTATGACGCCGCGCCCGGTGGATGCGCCCCATTCCAGCGTTTTGCGCACTTTTTCGGCGCCACTCTCTTTGGCTACGGCCACAATACGCACCTGCGATTCCTGAAACTGCGCCGTTTTGATGAAACTGAAGCGCACCTCACGCCGACTGTGAGCGGCCAATGCGCCCAATACCTGCGCGCTTTGCCCCGCCGCCCGAATGCCCGCCGGATAGCTGAAACTCATTTCTACCGGGCCGGATGCCTGGTCGCCCGTGTTGGACAATTGCACCGTGAGCAGCACCTCGTCGGAGGCGTTACCGGGGGCAAAACGGTAGTCGGCTATGCCCAACTCTGCCGGCTTTTCGCGCCGTACGGCGATGGTTTTCTCTATGGTTTTCAATGACTTGGAACCGGCGCTGACCTCTATGCGCAGGCTATGCTCGGCCTCGGCGGCAGCGGCGGCGCTCTCTACCGGAATGGCGATGGTGCGGCGCTCGCCTTTGGCCAAAGTGCCTGCGTAGTTGGTGCTCCACACGTTGAGACCGCCTTCTGCGCCCGACACTTCGATGCGGAGTTCGGGTACGTCCATATCGGAGGTATTTTCAATGGGCAGGGCCAGCCAGGAAGCCAAGCCGGGCCGCAGTGTTTCGTCGGGGGTTTGCAATTTCACATCCGACATTTTCAGCGCGGGCACATCGCGGATGCCCGCCCAGAGGCTGCCGGCAGCGGGGTCTATGAGGTGCATGACCCAAGCCTTGCCTCCGGTAAATCCGGCTGCTGCGAAACTGCCGTCGAACAGCGCCGTGAGGCAGCGCAGCTCGTCGTTTTTGTCGGTGCCGAGGTATTGTTCCCAACTCAGCTCCCCCGCGCGATTGGTTTTCGCCAACAAGCCCATCGGGGTGCGGGCGCCGCTGCGGTGCGAGAGCGAGGAGCCGGCCAGAAGGAAACCGCCGTCGGGTGCATTGGCTACGGCGTAGGCCACATCAGCGTTTTTGCCGCCGAAGGCTTTGTCCCATTGGCGGGCGCCGTCGCGGGAAGTTTTGATGAGCCAGAAATCGGTTTCGCCGGCGCCTTTGCTTTTGGTGAGGCCGGCAATGAGGTAACCGCCGTCGGCTGCGGGCGCCAGATGCAGGGCTTCGTCCCAGTCTTTGTCGCCGTAAAATTTCTTCCACAGCAGCTTACCCTGTGCGTCGGTTTTGGCAATGTAGGCATCGCCGGCGCCATTGGGGGCCTTTTTGCCGGAGGTACCGCAAAAGACAAAGCCTCCGTCGCGGTCGGCGGCCAGCCCGCTGATGGTTTCAAATTCTTCGCTGCCCAATTGCACTTCCCACAGCACTTCATTGCCCGACAGGCGCAGCAGCCACACGTCGCCGCCCTTGCGCCCTTCGCGGTGCCCGGCGGCCAGCAGGCTGCCGTCTGCTGCAGTGACTATCTTTTTAAATTCATTTTTACCGCCTGTTCCGCCGAAGCTGCGTTCCTGCACTTTTTGGCCCCGGTCGTTGTACCAGGCTATGCGGGCCATTTTGCCCAGCGTGCCGGCGGCTGCAAACCGCCCATCGAAAGTGCCGGTTACTGCCTGAAAATCAGAAGCTTCGGCATCGTTGGCCGTGATGTCGGCGATGGTTTGGCCGTTGCTGCGCTCCAACAACAACAGGCGGGCTTTTCCGCCGGCAGTGTTTTCGCCCGCTATCAGCAGGTAGCCGTTCGCAGCCTGACTCAGGGCATTGATTTTAAGGCCCGGCCATTGGCGTTCCCAGTCTTGTTGCAAATGTTGGCTCATGGCGCTCAGCGCCGGCAAGAGCAAAAGCAGAATACGGATGGTTTTCATGGTCAATGTAGTATTACCTCGCGTTTACCTCCAGCACCACAGGCACTATAAACCCCTCGGCGCGGGTGGCTGCATAAAAGGAAATCTGGTCGTCAGAGTAGATGATGTCGGCTGCGGGTACGGCATAAGCGCCCAATGTGGCGCGGATATTGACTGCCAAATCGCCCGCTTGTTGGCTAACTATTTTTGCAAAAGTATCAATTGTCTCGATTTTTTTCTGAGAAAAAAGCACCACCAAGCGATCTGTGCCGGCGTGTGCGAGCTTCAAGGCTTTCTGCGGACCGGGAATGGCCACCTCGGAATCCTTGGAAATCAACAACCCGCTTTCGTTGCACCCCTCGAAACGAGCATCGAGCGCCTCCGATCTCGGCCAGTGAAAATGCACCTCATTGCGGGCATCCACACTAAAAACATAGAGGTATTGGTCGGCGGGCATATCCTGCAAAATGAGTTGAAACAACTGCCCTGCCTGCCAGTCTTGCCGTTGGAGTTGATACACAAAACCCTGGCGCTGCACGGCCTGCGTTTCAAAAACCGGTGCGCCCGACTGCGGCTGCCAACCCTCCAAACTCCGAAATTCCAGCTTGCCCGAAAGGCGTTGCAAGGGGCGAACAGCCGGCTCTTCCGACTGATTTTCAGTCATTTCCGGCATGTCTTCGGCGGCTAAGCGCATCACATAAGCATATTTGCAAAAGCGCCCGAAATCGTTGTATTTGATCCAGATGAAGCCTTGGTCGCCCCAGTTTTGGCCCCAGGAATTCATCAGCCTGAAAGCGCCTTTGCGGTCGTCGTAGCCTGTCACTACCATAGCATGGCCGCCGGCGGGCGCGGTGTTGCCCAATTCGGGGTGCCAGTACAGGGCGTTTTGGAGTTGGTAAAAATTGCGCAGCACGTTCATGCCTACCACCACGGGTTTGCCGGCGGCCAGCACGCGTTTGGTCAGCGCTGTTTTCTGTGCCGGGTCTTCATTTTGGCCAAAGAGCGTCATGTAGTCGCTGATGCTGAAACGGCGGGCGGTTTCCACGGTGCGCTCGTCGGGTTGCTGTTCGCAATTGTTCACGTCGAAGTCGAACTGCCCGGCCAGACAATTGCCTTTTTGCTGCAACAGGCGCAGCGCGTCGCTGATGCGGGCGCCCTGGGTACAGTCTCCGGTTTTGATCTGGTTGTACAAAAACAAGGCGGAATGTGCGTTGCGGGTGATGAGTGCGCGGTCGGTGCATTGGTTCAGCATGGCGCGCTGTATGCTGAGGGCCGCATAGCCGGTAGCCCAACCCACGCAGGAAAAAATGTACCCCTGATGCCGCACTTCCGGGCAGTAGGCCGACCAGTCCACCGATACGGGCAGCACGGCCTTGGCGCCGTCTTCGGGAGCCATGCGCGGCAGGCTTTCGTAGCGCTCGTCTTCTTCGAGCAGGCCGCCGGCGTAGGCGGGTTCGCTTTGTGCGGCGAGTTGTGCTGTGCCGACAAAGAGCAGATAAAGGAGGAGGTACCGCATGGTGTTGAGAATTATAATATTCAGTGATCCTTCTTCGCCGGTGTTTCCACTTTTTTGGTGTCCGTTTTTTTGCCGGCGGGTTCGGGCGTAGTGGTAGTGGCTTTGGTTTTCAGGGGCGACCACTGCCCTCCGGTGCTGTCGGCGGGCGGGGTGGCCGGTATTGGGTCGGGCTGGTATTGCCAGTCGGCGGGAGCGCCCTGCTGCGTGTTCGAGTTTTTTACCTGATTCACGGTTTCGTTCACGCGTTGGAGGCGCTGCTGGAGCATTTCATCGCGGGAGGCATCGGGGCGGATGAGTTCGGATGGGCGGTCGAACTGTTCGTAGCGGGAATTGCCGCCGGCGAGTTCGTCCCAGTATTGCCAGCGATAGGGCTTCACGAGGTTGTCCTGCAAGTATTTATCGTTGTAAAACCTGGCTTCGCGGCGGATGTCGCTGAAGTGTTTGGTGAGACCGTTGACCAAGCCCACCAATTCTACCACGAGCAGCAGGATGGCGCCGCCGTCCACTTGTTCCTGCGGGATGGAGGCATCGGCGAGGGCCTGCATGAAGTTGGTGTTGTAAAAATCGGAGATGTCCTGCAATTTGAAGCGCAGACCGTCGGAGTACATCTCCGGGAATTCGGCGATGGACTTGAGTTTTTTCTCATTGAGGAAGTCCTGCTTGATGTTTTCGAGCAGTTGGTTGGCGCGGGTGGCGGTTTGGTCGTGGGCCGAGCGCAGGCGGAAGACTAATTGCGGATCGAGTTGCATGGAGGAGGCCTGGGTTTGCAGCACCTTGCTTTCGCACTCGATGCGGAGGTCGCGGAATTTGAGCATAAACTCCGTGTTGAGGAAGTTGTGCAGGGCCGGCGCGGTTTTTTTGTCGGGCTGGGCCTGAGTGCCGGCAGCAAAAAGGAAGCAGCAAAGAATAGACAGCAGTAAGGTTTTCATGGCAATGATGTGTTTTTTTGGAGAATGTGTCGGCAGCGGGAAGAATGTACCCAATATCGGAGCGATTTTTTTTGTCTCGGTGAGAAAGGCCGTTGCGCCAGGGATAGGAACGGAATGGCGGCGGGCAGGGATAGTAGAGACATTGCATGCAATGTCTCTACCCTTGCCCGCCGCCATGCAGTGGATAGCCCGCCACGCCCGCCCGATGGCTCCCTCCATTGGAGGGTCGGGGAGGCAGGTAGTGGCGTGGGGCGCCCAAAAATAAAAAACAGCCGACGCCGAAGAACGACGCCGACTGAAGATTGGGACGATAACGGTTGGTTATTATTGGAAGCTATCTAAGTAGGTTTCCGTCACTAAGCCGCGCAGGGATTCGCAGCCGGCGCCGATGCGGGAGTTTACGAAGACCACTATTTCGTAGCCGTTGGGCAGGAAGACCGCCACGCACTGCTCCTGGCGAGGGTTGTTGGCGCAGTCGCCGTCGCGCCATGCGCCGTTTTTGTTGTACAATTTGCCGGCCGGCGTGTTAATGATCTGGTCAATGCCGAGGCGGTTGTCGAGCAGGAATTGCGTGCGGTTGGCGGGCAGGATGGTGTTTTTGCGGCGGGCGTGGTCCATTACTTTGAGCACTTCGGTGACGGAGAGTCTCCAGCCGGCGCCGCCGCTCATGGTGGAGAGGTCGCCGGAGTTCCAGCCGGCCTGATTGCCGTGCGGAAAGCGGTAGGCCAATGCCCCGCCGGCTGCGGGAGCGAAACCTGCGTTGGCTACGCCTGCGGGGTTGAACACCTTGGTTTGCACATAGTTGCGATAGGAACTGATGGTGACCATATCCCAGATTTGGTCGTTGAGGACGCCGAAGTTGGAGTTTTTGTTGATGTTGCCGTTGATGACGGAGATGAGGATGCGGCAGAGGCCGAAGTTCATGTTTTCGTAGTCGTAGCCGCCCACGCCGGGAACGCCGGCTGCCACGCGGGTTTTCATGGTGTTGAAGCTGGAGGAGGAGCCGCCTGTACTGAAGCCGGAGCGGTGCTGGAGGAGGTTGCGGAAGCTGATCTGGCCGATGTTGTTGCCTTTGGCCCAGTAGTCGGGCAGGTAGTTGATGATTTTGGCGTCCACGGAGATGCCTTTTTCATCGAGCAGCTTGAGCATGGCGATGCCGGTGATGAGCTTGCTGACGCTGGCGACGTGCATGCGGCGGTCTAAGTTCCAGCCGAGGCTGCTGTTGGCGGGCGTTTGCGCCCAGTTCCAGATCAGGGTTTGATTGGGCGCGCCGTTGAGGCGCAGTTGCATGGCGTAGCCGGTCACTTTGTCTTTGATGGCGGCGTGGAATTTCTGCGCAAAAACATTGGAACGGAATGTGGCGGCGGGAGCAGGCATGGGCGCCTGATTGGCGCGCTGAAACTGAAAACCGATTTGCTCGGCTTCCTCATAGCTCTGTACATTTTGCAGATGGGTAGGGCTGATTTGGTAAGCAGATGCCTGCTGTTGTGTGATGCCGGCGGGCAGGGGCGTGGTGGTGATTTGCTGGGCATGTGCAAACGCGCCCACAAAAAGGGCAAAGGCGATGCTGAGAATGGAAAAGATTTTGGTGGTTTTCATGGTTGAAAAAAGGTTTTGGATATGGTATGAAAAAAAGATTTGTGCCTACTCTGATCGCTGCTTTTCGGCTTCCGCAGTGAATGCCACAGTGCGTGGTGTTCGAGGGAATGTGTCGGGAGGGGAAAAGATGTACCCAGGGGAGGGAAGTTTTTTTGTCACTAATCTGTCACTAATCACGAAAAGTGTACCAGTAGTTTGACAGACTCGGCATAAATGTTTCAAATTCCATAGACGCAGTATCGGGCTTGTCGCCGGCCCTGGGGTGTTCCGCAAGAGGCTCCGCACAACAAAGTGCAACCGCACAACACGTCGGCGGGAGGGGGCGCGCTGCGCGCGTTTATCCCCCTCCCGCCGACGTGTTTACTGTTGTGCCCTGAATGTTAGCGGTAGTTGTTTTTCTGTCGTTACTGTATTCCATAAGTTGTCCATAAATAATCAATTGCTTTCTCTAATACTTTGTCATTTTGTGCAGTAATATCGGCTTTTGTATTTTTAATATAAACTTGTGGAATATGTCCTACGCCGTCTAAACTTTGCCCATTAGGTAAAAGAAACATTTGTATAGAATATTGATATGTCCATCCGTTGGGAAGAAAGCGATTGTTGCTTGTCGTGGAAAAGTCGCCTGCTGTGATATCGCCTATTTGCGTCACTTGTGCAAATGATTTCATATGCAATAAAAAAACTTCACCTGCACTAATTGTGTATCTGTCCGTAAGTACAATTACGGGTTTTAAAAATTGTTCTGTTCCTTGTGGCTTTGCAAAATGCTTTGAAATTGCATCAAAGTCGGAATGATTTTTCCCATTTCTTGTTTGCACTGTATAAATAAAATGTTCGCTATCTGCAAAAGCACCTGCAATACGGTCTGCAAAAGCATCATCACCACCGCCATTGTTTCGTATGTCCAATATTATTGCTTTGTGGTTTTTTAAAGAAGCAATTACATTGTCAATTTTATTGGGGTCGTTACTATCCATTTTTCCAAGATAGATATACCCTATATTTTTGTTTTTTATTTTAGCAAAACCAAATTCATCATTGTCAGCAACATTTGAATAATTGTCGGTATATTTTGATTTTACCAAACTTAAACTAAATTCATCAATGGCTTGCACATTTAGTGTATTTCCTGAAACGTAATATTGGTTTGTTGCTGGATTGCCAATATAGGTGTGGCTATCATCTAAATATTCTATCATTTGAGAAAAAATATTGAACAGTTGAGCATCCGTTGTGCTGGCTGTAACTTGTGGTTTGAAAACGGTATTGATACTGTCCCAATTTCTATGTCTTGCCGTGAATAAGCCATAATGTTGGTCTATATCTTCCCAAAATATGTTATAATTATTTATGGGATTGTTTGCTTCTTCTGTACCTAAAATCATTTTTTCGCAAGACGAAAAAGTGATGATAAATAGTGTTGCAATAATTAGGTTCTTCATTTTTTAAAATTTAAAATTTAACCCTGTTTGTACTTGGTTTTGCAAATGTATTAGCTTGTTTGCCCCTGTAACTTTTTGCAGATTTAAGTTATAGTTTACTGATAAATCAATGAATTTGTTTACATTAAAATTATATTTGGTTATCCACGAAAAACCGTAGCATTTGTTGAATGTAGCAAGTTTTCCATTGAAGAAAATTTTTGCGGGACTGTTTTGATTTTCAATAATAAATTCATTTCTTCCATTGTAAGGTGGTCTTGCTAATAGTTGAAGAAATGGGATTGAGATTGTTGAAAAAATTTGATTGCGTTTGTTTATTAAGTAATTGGCTTTAAAATTTAAAACTAAACCG